>Ga0207711_10003893_pt1 | contig 12844 bp, 8 predicted proteins | sample KBSS34metaG_FD_184401 | JGI IMG/M metagenome (GOLD analysis project Ga0207711, IMG submission 184401) | Switchgrass rhizosphere microbial communities from Kellogg Biological Station, Michigan, USA - KBS S3-4 metaG (SPAdes) (version 2) | ecosystem: Host-associated > Plants > Roots > Rhizosphere >...
AGCTCCGGATCACGGCGCATGATCCTGACAAGTCCGAGTCGCCCGGCGGTGGCAATCCATCCATGAAGGGTTGCCAGTGTAAGAACGGTGATCCGGTGAACACGGCGACGGGCGAGTTCTACGATACGGGCACCGATCTTGGAGTACCCGGTGTGGGGCCGTCCGTGTCGGTGGGGCGGACGTATTCCACGACCGGTGCTGCGGTGAATGGTCCATTCGGATACGGCACCACGAGCAATATCAACAGCAGCCTGGTGATCGACACCGCCGGCGATTCCACGGATCCGTTGCCGCGGCAGGTGCATGTTGTGCAGGAGAACGGGGCGACGGTTCCGTTCACGGAGGCGACCGGCGGAACTTACCCGGCGGCTCCGTGGGTGTTGGCGACTCTGACCCACAGTGCGACGACCGGGAACTGGACCTTCACCCGAGACAAGAAGCAGATCTTCGTCTACAACTCCAGTGGCGCCCTGGTCTCCACGTCCGATCTTCACGGCAACACGGTCACCTACGGATACACCTCAGGCAATGTGACCTCGATCACGGGATCTGGTGGTCGCGAAGTCGACCTGACCTGGACCTCAGGCCGTGTTTCGGCTATCCGAGACTCGGCCGGTCGTGCGGTCGCCTACGGCTACAACAGCGCGGGCAACCTCATCACGGTGGATGCCGCTGACAACGGCCTCTGGTCGTACACCTACGACTCGTCGCATCGGATGCTGACCGAAACGAAACCCGTCGGTGGAGTAACGACGAATGTCTACAACAGCACCGGGCAGGTGACTTCGCAGACCGACCCGGTGGGTCGGGTGACGACGTTCGCCTATTCCGGCGCGACGACGACGGTGACGTTGCCGGGCGGGTCGATCACGACGTACACCTTCAACCAGGGGCAGCCCGCCTCGATCACCACCGCCACCGGGACGGCGCTGGCGGCCACGACGAGCTACGCCTACGACAGTTCCGGCAACCTCGCCTCCCAGACCGACGCACTCGGCCACACCACGACGTACACCTACGACTCGGCCGGAAACGCGCTGACGACGACGGACGCCCTGGGGAAGGTGACGACGCGAACCTTCGATTCGCTGCGCGACGTGCTTACGGTCGATGATCCGCTGGGTCGCACGACGACGATGACGTACAACTCCGATGGTGATCTGACATCGTCCGTAACCGCGGGCGGCCACACGACGACCCTCGCCTACAACTCGGATGGGACGGTCGCGTCGTCGACCGATGCCCGCAGCAAGACGACCTCCTACACCTACGACTCCGCCGGTCGCGCATTGTGCGTGACGGACCCGGACAGCCGGCAAAGCTGTCAAGCAAACGATTCCCGCGGCCTCGCGACAAGCAAGACCGACGCCGCCGGCAAAGTGACCACCCTGACCTATGACGATGCGGGTCGGGTACTGACAGTCACCGACCCGAACTCGCACACCACGACGTACCTGCATGACGGTGACGGCAATCTGACCTAAACCCAGGACGCCTCAGGTCACACGACGACGGCGATCTACGATGCGGCGGATCAGCGCACCTCGAGCACCGACGGTCGCGGTAAGACCACCTCGTACACGTACACGGCCCGGGGTTCGTTGGCGACGGTGACGGACCCGAACGGTCACGCCACCACCAATGCGTATGACACGCAGAACCAGCTGACCTCAAGCACGGATGCCGATGGCCACGTGACGTCGTTCGGGTACGACCTAGCCGGCCACAAGACCTCGACCACGCTCCCGTCGACCGCGGTGACGTCATCCACGTACGACGCTGACAGTCGCGTGGCAACCACGACGGATGCGCTCGGCAAGGTCACCCACTACGCCTACGACGATGCCGGGCAGCTCACCTCGACGACTGACCCGCTGTCGCGAGTGACCTCGTACAGCTACACCGATGACGGCAAGCTGCACGTCACGACTCTGCCCGACACCAGCACCGAGACCTACGCCTACAACGCGGATGACGTCCAGACGTCGTTCACCAACGCGGACGGCGACGTCACGACCTACAGCTATGACGACGCGGGCTTGCTCAGCTCCGAGACCCAGCCGGGCGGCATGACCACCAGCTATGGATACGACGCGGCCGGCCGCATCCAGACCGTCACGACCCCAGACGGCGTGGTGGGCACGCGCAGTTACGACGACGCCGGTCGTTTGACCGGGGTGAACTACCCCGGCACGTCTGACGATGTCAGCTACACCTACTTCGCGGACGGCACTCGCCACACCATGACCGACGGCACTGGCACGACGACCTACGCCTACAACGCGAACGCGGCTTTGACGTCGGTGCAGAACGGCAACGGCCAGAGCGTCGGTTACGGGTACGACAATGCGTCGCAGTTGACGGCGATCACCTACCCGGGATCGAAGACGGTGTCCTACGGATACGACAACGCCGGGAACATGACCTCGGTCACCGACTGGGCATCTCGCACCACCGCGCTGACCGTCACGGCCGACGGATTGCAGAACACCCGCACCGACCCCAGCGGCGTGACCGAGACGCGGTCTTACAACGCGAACGACCAACTCACCGATATCTCGTCAGCAACCGGCTCGGCGACCCTGTCGGACTACGGATACGGCTACGACAACGCCGGTCAGCTCACCTCCTCGACCACGACGGATGCCCTGCACACCACCACAGCCACTAACAGCTGGGGCTACACCGCGCTTGGTCAGCTGAGCTCGACCGGCAGCACGGCGGGGTATGCAACCAGCCCGGCGGGCAAGCTCACGGCAACCCCGGCGGGCGACGCCTTCGCTTACAACGGCAAGCAGGAGCTGACCTCGGGCAGCAACTCCGGCTACGGAACCAGCACTACCTACGGCTACGACGACAACGGATCCCGCACCACTGCAACGACGACGTACAGCAGCGCCCCCACGACGACCGTCGCCTACAGCTACGACGCACGTGGCAACCTCGCGTCAGTCAACACGGGGACCACGACCATCGACTACACCAGCGACGGCACCGGTCTGCGCCAATCGCGAACCGTCGGCGCGACGACGCAGCAATTCCTCTGGGACCCCAACCATTCGATCCCACTGCTGCTGGATGACGGAACCGACAGCTACCTCTACGCGACCGGCGCCACCCCGATTGCGCAGATCGACGACACCACCGGCGCGATCGAGTACCTCCACTCAGACAACGTCGGATCGGTGCGCACCATCAGCGACAACACCGGCGCGGTCGTCTCGACGAGTGACTACACCCCCTACGGTGCCGCCAACTCTCACGTCGGGTCGGGCAACAGCGCCTTCGGCTACGCCTCCGCGTGGACCGACCCCGTCACGGCAACCGATTACCTCCGAGCCCGCGAATACGATCCACAAACCGGCCAATTCCTCCAAGTCGACCCCGCCGTCAACCAAACCAGGCAATCCTACTGTCCGGCCCCCCGTTTTTCGGTCCATTTCTTGTGTTGGTGCTTTCGATAATGAGAGTGCGAATGGAGTGATGGATGCCGTCAGCTAAGAGGTTCACGACGGAGCAGATCGTGGCGAAGCTGCGTGAGGCGGAGAAGCTGCAGGGTCAGGGTTTGACGATCCCGCAGCTGTGTAAGCGTCTGCAGATCTCGGATCAGACGTTCTATCGGTGGCGCCTGAAATATGGTGCGCTGAAGGAGGACGAAGCCCAACGACTCAAGGCTCTCGAGCAGGAGAATGCTCGGTTGAAGCGGATCGTTGCGGAGCAGGCTCTGGATATTTCGATGTTGAAGGATGTGTCCCGGGGAAACTGGTGAGCCCGTCCCAGCGGCGGGCTGCAGTCGCGTTCCTGATCCGTCGGCATCATGTGTCAGAGCGGCGTGCGTGCCGCGTCGTGGGCCAGGTTCGGTCGACGAACCGGTATCAGCCGGTCCCGTCGGACTTCGAGGCGCGGTTGATCGCGGCGATGCACGAGTTCGCGGAACGGTTCCCGAGGTTCGGATATCGACGTGTTCACGCCCTCCTGGTTTCGGAGGGGTGGGACATCAACGTCAAAAGGGTGGAACGGTTGTGGCGGCTGGAGGGTTTGAGGGTCCCGCCGCGGCGCGGTCCTAACGGGCAGAAGGCGTTGGGCGGAGACGAGAACTCCGCCTGGGCGTTGCCAGCGGTGCGGCCGATCCACATCTGGTCGTATGACTTCGTCACCGTGCGGACTCTGGACGGGGGCGCGGTTCGGGTGTTGAACGTGGTTGATGAGTTCACCCGGGTCGCGCTCGGATCCCGGGTTGCTCGTTCGATCGGGGCCCGGGATGTGGTCGTGCATCTGGATCATCTCTTCGGGCTGCATGGGCAGCCGGCAATGATCCGCTCCGACAACGGCCGAGAGTTCATCGCCCAATCTGTTCAGGACTGGCTGCGCGATCGAGGGGTCGAGCCGGTATTCATCGCGAAAGCGTCGCCGCAGCAGAACTGCTACGTCGAACGGTTCAACGGATCCATGCGCGACGAGCTCCTCAACGGCGAAACCTTCCGCACCGTCACCGAGGTCCGCGTCGTCGTCAACGGCTGGCTCGAGCACTACAACCAGACCAGACCCCACCGGGCGCTGAAAATGATGACCCCGGCCGGCTTCGCCGCTACGGCTTTGGCGACTGCTCGAGAGACGAGCTGAGAGGTGCTTGCGTGGTGAACTAACGACACCGAGACTGGACCACAACCGGGCCGCTAATCGGCGACCCGAAACCGTCGAACACCACCCACCAGGTGGACCAAACGGCGGGGGCTGGACACTACGAATACGTCGCCGGAAACCCACTGAGCGCCGCCGACCCGCTCGGCTTGTGCGTGGGAATGGACGGAACCCCACAGGACCGCGCGTGCACTCAGAACGACTTTTTCTGGGCAGGCCTACCAGCTGCGATAGCCAGTCAGTCCAAGATTGCGAGCGCCGGTTTCAACGCCGGGTCCACCTTCGGGATTGGCCTGCTCACTAACAACGACGCGGCTTGCTACGGGAGCAATCCCGAGTTCTGGGTCGAGTACGGCCTCGGCGTCGTAGTTCAAAGCGCGGCAATTCTTGCGAGCGGTGGTGAGTCTCTTGGGCTTGAGGTGGGAGCACCTGCAGCTTTGAAAGCCGGAGCCGAGGCAGCAGCAGGAGACTTGCGAATGAGCGGAAGCTCGGTGGTAGGAGGCTTCGATCATGCCACGCAGGCGATGATCAAGTACTCTGCCAAGAACTCGGAGGAGGGGCTGTTTGATGTCATTGGACACGGCACACCCAACGACATCGCCGGACAATCTCCTTCTCAAATTGCTGACCGGATCCGTGTCGCGTCAGATGGCCAAGACATTAGATTGCTGTCGTGCCAGACGGGTTGCTCAGCCGGAACCTTCGCCCAAGATCTTGCGGATGAACTCGGCGTTCGAGTGAAAGCACCTACAAGTGACATCGCGTCAAGCGGGCGCGGGAACACGCTCAACATGTTCGGGGGTGATTGGCGATGGTTCGACCCGATCGGCTAACGGAGATCGGTTATTGGCGCGGACTCGAATCATCGGATGACTTCCCCGATCCGCGAGACTTCGTGGATACAGCATGGGACCCTGATGAGCGGGAGGTGGTCGGGCACTACCTCAATCACGGACTGGCCGTCGTGGCCTATATGGGATTCTCAACGTGCCGCATTTGTGGCCGAGAGAATGGCAACCTTGACTTGAGCGACGGCCAATACATCTGGCCGAGCGGCTTTGCACACTACGTCGAGGAACACGGGGTTCGACCACCACAAGCATTCATCGGGCACGTCGAGCAAATGCTCGACGAACTTGAAACTGCGCCGCGGGACGCGACGTGGTGGAAGAGCCTTGCGCGGAAAGACCCCTCTTGACTTCGAAGGCCCCCGAACTGCTGGTTAGTTGTTGATCGCCATTGGGATCCGTCAGACACGATCTGTATGCATTCCGCAGGGCAAGAAGTAGTTCCTCGGACGTAACCCTTGGCTCCCGTACCGGATTCCATCAGGTCACGAGGTTGGCAATACACTGAATCCTGGCTTCAGGGACCAAGCCGGGTTCGCTCGCCTCACTCTTCGTTTTCGACGACCACCGTGAGGTCCTGTGACCGCGAACCCTCTCGCGCCCGACTGGCTCAGCCAACCGGATGACGCGAACGCGCTCGCCGCGACTGTCTGGCCGCGCAATGCCGTGCGCGCGGCATCCGGGGTCATCTCCCTTGCCGGCGCCGACGCGACCGCGCTCACCGCCGAGTTCGGCACGCCCCTCTACGTCGTCGACGAGCAGGATGCCCGCGACCGGGCCGCCGAGTTGAAGGCGGCGTTCGACGAAGCCTTCACCGCCGTCGGCACGACCGCGCACGTCTACTACGCCGGCAAGGCCTTCCTCAGCACCGAGATCGCGCGCTGGGTGACCGCTGCCGGGCTCAACATCGACGTGTGCAGCGGGGGAGAGCTGGCGCTCGCGCTGGCCGCCGGTGTCGACCCGGATCGCCTGGGATTCCATGGCAACAACAAGAGCCTCGCCGAGATCGACCGTGGTGTCGAAGTCGGTGTGGGCGCGATCGTCCTGGACAGCGTCGTCGAGGTCGAACGTGTCGCCGCGGCGGCCGAGAAGCACGGGCGCGTGCAGGCCGTGCGGCTGCGGATCAACAGCGGGGTGCACGCCTCGACCCACGAGTTCCTGGCGACCGCGCACGAAGACCAGAAGTTCGGCGTGCCGCTCGCCGACGCCCCTGAGGTTGTCGCCGAGATCCGCTCGCACCCGAGCCTGCGCTTCCTCGGGCTGCACTCGCACATCGGCTCGCAGATCTTCGAGTCCCACGGCTTCGCCGAAGCTGCGGGTCGGCTGCTCATGGTGCACGCCGGCCTGCTCGCCGGGGGAGAGGTCCCCGAGCTCAACCTGGGCGGCGGGTTCGGCATCGCGTACACGAGCGCCGACGAGGTGACTCCGATCGCGACGATCGCCCAGGAGCTCGCGCGGGTCGTCGCCGCCGGGTGTGCGGCGCTCGGCATCCCGGTGCCGGCGATCGCGGTCGAGCCGGGCCGGGCGATCATCGGGCCGTCGACGGTCACGCTCTACGAGATCGGAACGATCAAGGATGTGACGGTCTCGGTCGACGACTCCGGCCAGACCGCGATTCGCAAGTACGTCAGCGTCGACGGCGGCATGAGCGACAACATCCGCGCCGCCCTGTACCAGGCCGACTATTCGGTGCGACTGGCCAACAGGTCATCGGATGCCGCTCCCGCACTCATCCGCCTGGCCGGCAAGCACTGCGAGAGCGGCGACATCGTCGTGCGGGCCGACTACCTGCCCTCCGACGTGGAGCCGGGCGACCTCGCCGCCGTCCCCGCCACCGGCGCCTACTGCTGGTCGCTCGCCAGCAACTACAACTACCTCGGCCGTCCCGCGGTCGTCGCCGTGAAGGATGGCGCCGCGCGCGTCATCGTGCGCCGCGAGACCGAGGCCGACCTGCTTTCGCGCGATACAGGAGTCACCGCATGATCGAGTACCGCAACCTCCGCATCGCCCTGCTCGGGGCGGGAGCCGTGGGCGCGCAGGTCGCGACGCTGCTGCTCGAGCACGCCGATGAGCTGGCCAGCCGGGTCGGCGCGGGTCTCGAACTGGTGGGAATCGCGGTGCGCGACCTCGACGCGCCGCGCAGTGCCGCCATCCCGAAAGAACTGCTCACCACCGACGCGCGCTCGCTGATCCTCGGCGCCGACATCGTCATCGAGCTGATGGGCGGCATCGAGCCGGCCCGCGAATACCTGATGCTCGCGCTCAACTCGGGCGCCGATGTGATCACCGCGAACAAGGCGCTGCTGGCCACCCACGGCCCCGAGCTGTTCGAAGAAGCCGAGCAGGTCGGCGCGCAGCTGTACTACGAGGCGGCGGTCGGCGGCGCGATCCCGATCATCCGCCCGCTGCGTGACTCGCTGGCGGGCGACCGGGTGCACCGCATCCTGGGCATCGTGAATGGCACCACGAACTACGTGCTCGATCGGATGGATCGCGAAGGCGACTCCCTCGAGGAGGCGCTGGCCGCGGCGACCGAGCTCGGCTACGCCGAGGCCGACCCGACCGCGGATATCGAGGGCTACGACGCCGCGCAGAAGGCCGCGATCCTGGCGAGCCTCGCCTTCCACACCACCGTGCCGCTCGAGCTGGTCTACCGCGAGGGCATCAGCGCGATCACCCACGAGCAGGTGGTCTCGGCGCGCAAGGCCGGATTCGTGGTCAAGCTGCTGGCCGTGTGCGAGCGGCTGACCGATCCCGAGACCGGGATCGAGGGGGTCAGCGCGCGGGTGCATCCCGCGCTGATCCCCGACACGCATCCGTTGGCCGCCGTGCACGGAGCCAACAATGCGGTGTTCCTCGAGGCGGAGGCGGCGGGCAGCCTGATGTTCTACGGAGCGGGGGCCGGCGGCATCCAGACCGCGTCGGCTGTGCTGGGCGACGTGGTCTCGGCCGCGCGCCGGCACGTCATCGGCGGCCCCGGCGTCGCCGAGTCGACGAACGCGAATCTGCCGATCCTGCCGATCTCGAGCGTGGTGACCCGCTACCAGATCACCCTGGAGGTCGCCGACCGGCCAGGTGTGCTCGCGCAGGTCGCGACCACGTTCAGCGAGCACGGCGTCTCGGTCGAGGCCGTCGAGCAGACGATGCGCGCGGTCGCGGCCGTCGCTGGCGCGTCATCGGGCGACTCGCGTGGCGCGGACGCGCCCGGAGCCACCGCTACCCTGGTGATCGGAACGCACCTGGCCACGGAGGGCGCTCTCGCCGACACCGTGGCCGCCCTCGGCGCAAGCGATGCCGTCGTCGAGGTGGTCAGCGTTCTGCGTGTCGAAGGCACCGAGTAGTCCAGTGGGAGAGACCAAGATGGCACAGCAGTTGAGCCGCCAGTGGCGCGGCGTTCTGCGCGAATACGCGGACCGGCTCGACGTGACCGAGGCGACCCCGATCGTCACGCTCGGCGAGGGCGGCACCCCGTTGCTTCCGGCCGACGCGCTCTCGGCGCGCACCGGGGCCAAGGTCTGGGTGAAGTTCGAGGGGATGAATCCCACCGGCTCGTTCAAAGACCGCGGCATGACGATGGCCGTCTCGAAGGCGATCGAGCACGGAGCCAAGGCCGTCATCTGCGCCTCGACCGGCAACACCTCGGCCTCGGCCGCGGCCTACGCGGCGCACGGCGGGATCACCGCGGCGGTTCTGGTGCCCGAGGGCAAGATCGCGATGGGCAAGCTCGCCCAGGCCATCGCCCACAACGCGCAACTGCTGCAGGTGCAGGGCAACTTCGACGACTGCCTCGAGATCGCGCGCGAGCTCGCGGCGCAGTACCCGGTGCACCTGGTCAACTCGGTCAACAACGACCGCATCGAGGGGCAGAAGACCGCCGCCTTCGAGGTGGTCGAGGTGCTCGGCGACGCTCCCGACTTCCACTTCATCCCGGTCGGCAACGCCGGCAACTACACGGCCTATGCGCGTGGCTACGCCGAGGATGCCGCCCGCGGCACCACCACGCGCCGCCCGCGCATGTTCGGCTTCCAGGCCGAGGGAAGTGCGCCGATCGTCCGCGGCGAGATCGTCAAGAACCCCGACACCATCGCCAGCGCGATCCGCATCGGCAACCCGGCCTCCTGGGAGCTCGCCCTCGCGGCCCGCGACGAGACGAACGGCTACTTCGGCGCGATCTCGGACGCCGACATCCTGGCCGCGCACCGCATCCTCTCGGCCGAGGTCGGCATCTTCGTCGAGCCCGCATCGGCGATCAGCGTCGCCGGGCTGCTCGAGCGCAGCGCGGCCGGCGAGATCCCCAAGGGCTCGACCGTCGTGCTCACCGTGACCGGGCACGGCCTGAAAGACCCGCAGTGGGCGCTGCGCACCGCCGACGGCAGTGACGTGACGCCCACCGTGGTTCCGATCGACACCGCCGCGATCGCCGAGGTGCTCGGGCTGGCGCCGGTCTCCCAGGCAGGGGCATGACCGCCGCGCCGGCGAGCCGGGGCGTCGCGGCCCTCCGTGGTCGTTCGGTGCACGTCAAGGTGCCGGCCACGACGGCGAACCTCGGCCCCGGATTCGACACGCTGGGTCTGGCGCTGTCGGTCTACGACGAGTTGACGGTCACCGTCCGCGACGAACCCGGTGTGACGGTCACCGTGGTCGGTGTCGGCGCGGGAGAGGTTCCGACCGACGAGACCAACCTGGTCGCGCGCTCGATCGCCTACGCCTTCGAGACGCTCGGCTACGAGTTGCCCGGCCTCGACATCCTGGCGCACAACTCGATTCCGCACGGGCGCGGCATGGGCTCGTCGGGCGCGGCGATCGTCTCGGGCATCATGGCCGCCAAAGGGCTGCTCGAGGGGATCGTCGAGATCGATTCGCACGAGCTGCTCAGACTGGCGACGGCGCTCGAGGGGCATCCCGACAACGTCGCTCCCGCGCTGTTCGGCGGTCTGACGATCGCCTGGGTCACACCCGAAGGCCCGCAGTTCAAGAAGCTGATCGTGCACCGCGGTGTCTCACCCCTGGTGGCGGTGCCGACCGCGACCATGTCGACCGCGCTCGCGCGCAGCCTGCAGCCCGAGTCGGTGCCCCACGAGGACGCCATCTTCAACGTGTCGCGCTCGGCACTCTTGATCGCCGCGCTCATCCAGAGCCCCGAACTGCTGCTGGCCGCCACCGAAGACAAACTCCACCAGAGCTACCGGGCGAGCGCCATGCCCGAGACCGATTCCCTGATCCGGATGCTGCGCTCTCACGGCCTCGCCGCCGTCGTCTCGGGTGCCGGACCGTCGCTGCTGGTGCTCGGAAGCGACCCCGCGCAGCGCCTCCGCGCCGCCGAACTCATCGCCGCGCACTCGTCGACGCCGTGGGAATGCCTGCTGCTGGCCGTCGACTTCAAGGGTGCTACAGTGATGGTGCATTCGGCAGACGCGGTGGCATAACCCGCATTCAGCCCCGGATGCAATCCCACACCGGCATTCGCCCCGCGGACTCCCGCTCTGAGCAGCCTGCTGCAGACATCCGACCCGCACTCAGGCGAATCGCCGATTCCCGGGGCGCTCTGTGCCCGGGTCGAACCGAAGGAATCCCCAGCCGTGACCGATGTCGATGCACGCGCCGATCTGAGCCGCCTCAAGCTCCCCGAGCTTCAGGCGCTCGCCGCCGAACGCGGCATCGCCGGCGCGTCGAAGCTTCGAAAAGGAGAACTCGTGGATGCTCTGTCCGCCGATGACACCCAGACCTCCGGTGCAGATTTTGCTGCCCCGATCGACGAGGTGAGCGCGGATGCGCCCACCGGCATCGTCGAAGATCTTGCGCCCGAGAGCGAGAGCCCGGACGACGAGAACACAGATGAGTCGGGCGACAGCGCCGACGCCTCGACGCCCTCGGATGACACCGTGCCGGTGCGCCGCTCTCGCCGCGTGACCGCCTCCAGCGCCGACGCCGCGGCACTCGCCGCCGCGCCGGCCACGCAGCGCGTCGCGGCCGCGGATGTCGCGGCCGACCTCGACAAGCTGCTCCCCGAGGTCACCTCGGGCTCGGCAGACGCCGAGACCGAAGAGGGCGGCGGCAGCCGCAGCCGCGGTCGCAACCGCAATCGCGGCGGCGGTCAGAATGCCGGTGGCCAGAACGCCGGTGGCCAGAACAACACCCAGAACGGCGGCGGCCAGAACGGCGGCCGGCAGCAGGGCGGCCAGCAGCAGAACGGCCAGGGCGGCCAGAACAACGGCCCCCAGCAGAACACCCAGAACGGCGGCCAGCAGGCCGACGGCGAGGGCAGCAGCCGAAGCCGCTACCGCGACCGCAAGCGCGGGCGTGGTGGCCAGAACGACGACTTCGAGCCCGAGATCAGCGACGACGATGTGCTGATCCCGGTCGCCGGCATCCTCGATGTGCTCGACAACTACGCATTCGTCCGCACCTCCGGCTACCTGCCGGGCGCGAACGACGTCTACGTCTCGCTCGGCCAGGTCAAGAAGTACAACCTGCGCAAGGGCGACGCCGTGGTCGGTGCCATCCGCCAGCCGCGCGACGGCGACCAGCAAAGCGGGCGCCAGAAGTACAACGCGATCGTCAAGATCGACTCGATCAACGGCCAGACGGTCGACGATGCGGCGAACCGCGTCGAGTTCGGCAAGCTCACCCCGATCTACCCGAACGAGCGCCTGCGCCTCGAGACGGAGCCCGGCAAGCTGTCGACCCGGATCATCGACCTGATCGCCCCGATCGGCAAGGGCCAGCGCGGTCTGATCGTCGCACCGCCGAAGGCGGGCAAGACGCTCATCCTGCAGGCCGTCGCCAAGGCGATCGCCGAGAACAACCCCGAGGTGCACATCATGGTGGTGCTCGTCGACGAGCGCCCCGAAGAGGTCACCGACATGCAGCGCTCGGTGAAGGGCGAGGTCATCGCCTCGACCTTCGACCGTCCCGCAGAAGACCACACCACGGTCGCCGAGCTCGCCATCGAACGCGCCAAGCGCCTGGTCGAGCTGGGCAACGACGTGGTCGTGCTGCTCGACTCGATCACCCGTCTGGGCCGCGCATACAACCTGGCGTCCCCGGCATCCGGTCGCATCCTCTCCGGGGGCGTGGATGCCAGTGCGCTCTACCCGCCGAAGCGCTTCTTCGGTGCGGCTCGCAACATCGAGGGCGGCGGCTCGCTGACCATCCTCGCGACCGCGCTCGTCGAGACCGGCTCCAAGATGGACGAGGTCATCTTCGAGGAGTTCAAGGGCACCGGCAATATGGAGCTGCGCCTCTCGCGCCAGCTGGCCGACAAGCGCATCTTCCCGGCGGTCGACATCTACGCGTCGAGCACCCGCCGCGAAGAGGAGCTGCTCAGCCCCGAAGAGGTCAAGATCACCTGGCGC
>Ga0207711_10003910_pt1 | contig 12816 bp, 13 predicted proteins | sample KBSS34metaG_FD_184401 | JGI IMG/M metagenome (GOLD analysis project Ga0207711, IMG submission 184401) | Switchgrass rhizosphere microbial communities from Kellogg Biological Station, Michigan, USA - KBS S3-4 metaG (SPAdes) (version 2) | ecosystem: Host-associated > Plants > Roots > Rhizosphere...
GTCGACTCGCGCCACGGCTTGAAGCCGGTCGACCACGAGGTGATGGACATGCTCGACGCCGCTGCAGTCAGCTATCACGTCGTTTTGACCAAGTCCGACAAGGTCAAGCCGACCGAGCTTGCGAAGATCTTGGAAACGGTAACCACGCAGGCCGCGAAGCACCCCGCCGCGCACCCGATCATCTTCGCGACCTCGAGCGAAACCGGCAGCGGCATCGCCGAGCTGCGCACCGCGATCCTCGAAGCGACGCTCTAACCGGCTATCTCGAGCACGTCGCGGGGAACGGGCCGTTCGCCATCGAACCGCCAGATGCGAATCGCCGCGCGCTGGCTCGTCGCCGGACTAACGAAGGCGGGCGTCCAGCGGCCCGGCCCCAACCACGAACCGATCGAATGCCGCTGCTCGGCGCCGCATTCGCTTTCCACCAGCCAGGCGCGGGTCAAGGGCGGCATCGTCGCTGGGCGTGTGGGCAGCGCCGCGGCCTGCTTCATCAGCAAGCGCAACGGCGGCTCGAGGAACGTGCGGAAGTAATCGTCCATCCAGGTGTCCCCACGAGCGATGGTCCGATCCATCAGCACCATCCGATTGCCGAATAACGTGATGACGGGCGCTGCCACCTGCGTAGACATGACGTGACGCAGCGCCGGATATTTCCAGTCGGGGCAGATGATGATCGCATCGCCGGGCTGCACCTCGCTGGCGAGGGCGGATGCCACCGCGCTCCAATCCTCCTTCTGGCGCACGGGGCCGGTCAGAATAAGCGAGCCAGCGAACAGCAGGACGAGTGCCGGCGCTAGCCACGGTTTGCGCTCAAGATGGACGACCAGAGCCAGCAGCAGAATGAAGCCGGCAACTCCGAGCAGGATCGTGCGCGGCATGAAGATCGGGACCAGGACGAAGCCGAGCAGCCACACCCCGATCGGCGCCGCGACCATGATCGCGATGGCCCGCGCGCCGACGTCATGCTCGGCCGCCCAAGCGCGCAGTCGCTCGCGATGCGCGGCCAGCCGCCAACCGATCAGCGCGGCCCCAACGAGCAAGACCGCGAGCGAGACCCAGCGGCTGTCGAAGGGACCTAACGGCAGGAGCGCGTGGCCCCAAGTCGCCAACGCATCGAGCGGACTCGCCTGTTTCAGCCAGACGAAGCCGCCACCGAGCGATGCACGCCACAGGAGCCGCTTCGCCTCATCGGCTGCGCCGAGCGCCATCAGACCAGCACAGACGAGAGACCATTTTTTCTGCGACGCCGTCCCCCGTCGGAGCGTCGCCCATAGCGCCAGCGGAACTGCCGGAATCACCCAGAAAATGCTCGCCAGATGCGCTGAGAAAGCGAGCACGGTGGCTACCCCAAACAGCGCGAGGCCGAGGCCGCCGCCGGTATGGCCGAGCCGCCTGACCCAAGCGAGCAAGCCTGCCGCCGACAACAGCACCAGGAAAATCTCGAGCGCGTAAACGCGGGCCTCCTGGCTGTAATCAACCAGCGGCGGAGAAAGCGCGACCAGGACCGCGGCAAGCAGGCCCGCAGAGCGCCCGATCGCCAGGCGTCCGATCGCGTACATGGCCGGAATCGAGAGCGTTCCCGCGACAATCGAGATGGCGCGAATGGCCGTAACGCTCGAGCCGTCCGGGATCAGCCATTTGTGGAGCAGGTAATAAAGCCCGGGCGTCGGATCGACCGGACGCACGAGCAGATCCTGCACCGGCCATTTGGCGATGACCAAGGTCAGAGCCTCGTCGCTCCACAGCGGCTGCTGTCCGGCCCATGCGATTCGCAGCACAAATCCAACGAGGGCAATCGCGGCGAGCGCCCACAGCGCCCGTTGCGGCGTTAGCGCCGATCTGCTGAAGGGAGCCGAACTATCCACCGGGTGTGCTTAGAGCGTGATTGGTAACAAGGGATCAATATGTTCAAGCTGATCATCGGCAATCGCGCTTATTCGAGCTGGTCGATGCGCGGTTGGCTCGCATGCAAGCAGTCGGGCGAAGAGTTCGAGGAACTGGTCGTCCCGATGTTTGACGACGCCTGGGAAAAGCGCCGCGAAGGCGACGAGTTTGCCCCGTCGCTGGGCAAGGTGCCGATCCTGTGGGACGGCGAATGCGTCGTGTGGGACAGCCTCGCGATCATCGAGTTTCTTGCCGACCGCTATGGCCGCGAGAAATATTGGCCCGACGACGAAACCGGGCGCGGCATGGCGCGGTCGATGGCCGCCGAAATGCACTCGGGCTTCGCCAACCTTCGCCGCGAACTGCCGATGAATGTCCGCAAGAGCTTCCCGCCGATCGAACTGACCACCCCGGTCCGCGAGGAAATCGACCGCATCCTGCAATTGTGGGCGCAGGCCCGGGCGCGGTTCGGCGGCACCGGCGACTTCCTGTTCGGCGACTGGTGCGCGGCCGACATGATGTACGCGCCGGTGGTCACCCGCTTCATCACTTATGGCGTGCCCGTCCCGTCGTTTGCCGCGGTCTATATGAAGGCGGTGCTGTCCCATCCCCACGTCGCCGAATGGATCGACAAGGCCCAGGACGAACCGTGGGTGATCGAGCAATATGAGGTCGACAAAGCCGCCTAGGCTGGCCGCTTGGTATCCGGATAAGGCGTCCCGTCTTTGTGGGTGTAAGTCCCCTCGGTCGTGAACGCGAGGTCAATGTCATTGTAGCCGCCACCGGTGTTGACGCCACCGCCGACGACGATGAACCGACACGGCGCGGCGGATTCGTTGATCAGGTGATGACCGTTGGTCGAGCCCTTGGGCCACGCCGCGCAGTCGCCCGGGTGCATTACGGTCCGGCCGTCGTCTTCGACCAGCACCGCTTCGCCTTCGATCATCACCAGGAATTCGTCCTCGCCGTTGTGCCAGTGGCGTTGGCTCGACCAGGCGCCAGGCTCGAGCGTGACTTCGCTGACGCCGAAATCGGTGAGGCCGCTCGGCGGCGCGAGACGGCGGTACCAGCGGCCGGCGACCTGCGCGTTGTACGGCGGCGGGTAGCCGGTGCGATTCATCTGGTCGATCGAGTCGAGGTCCAGCTTGGGCATAGCGGTTTCCTTTGCTAGTCGGCGGCAATGTCGATCGACCCCATCGCGCTTGCGACACAGCTGATCAATGTCCCGAGCGTGACTCCGGCGCGGGGCAAGATATTCGACGTCCTTGAGTCCGCGCTGACCCCGCTCGGCTTCACCTGCCATCGCTGGGTGATGGGCGATCCGCCCGATGGCCCGACCGAGAACATGGTCGCGATCCGTGGGGATGGTGCGCCGCATTTCGGCTTCGCCGGGCATCTCGACGTGGTTCCGCCCGGTGACGGCTGGAGCGGTGACCCGTTCAATGCGCAAGTTGTCGACGGCCGGCTGGTCGGGCGCGGGGCCAATGACATGAAAAGCGCCATCGCGGCCTACGTCGCGGCGCTGTCACGGCTTGTCGAGACGGACGGCGCACTCTCGCTGCTGATCACCGGCGACGAGGAAGGCTTTGCCGCCTACGGCACGCCCAGGATCATCGACTGGCTCAACGAAAAGCAGATCCGCCCCGACATGATCCTGATCGGCGAGCCGACCTCGGTCGATCGGCTCGGTGACACGGTCAAGATCGGCCGCCGCGGTTCGGTCAACATGTGGATCGAGACGCCGGGGGTGCAGGGCCACGTCGCCTACCCGCATCGCGCAACCAATCCGATCGCCCCACTGGCTCGCGTCATTGCCGCGCTCGACGCGGTCCACCTCGACGACGGCACCGATCAGTTCCCCCCGTCGAACCTCGAATTCACCGCGATCTCTACTCCGACCGACGCGAGCAACGTCATCCCCGGTTCGGCCGCGGCGCAGCTCAACATCCGCTTCAACAATCTTCAGAAGGGCGCGGACCTGGTGCGGATGGTCGAGGAGGTTGCGGAGCGCGAGGCGCCGGGCGCCAAGGTCCGCGCACGGATCTCGGGCGAGGCGTTCCTGACCCCGCCGGGCAAACTGTTCGACGTAATCGTCGAAGCGATTGAGGAAGAAACCGGCGAGAAGCCCGAACTGTCGACCAGCGGCGGCACGTCCGATGGCCGCTTCCTCATCCAGCTCTGCCCGGTGGTCGATTTCGGCCTGCCCAATGCGACCATGCACAAGCTCGACGAAAGCGCCGCGGTCGAGGACATCCACGCTTTGTCGCGGATCTACGAACGGATCGTGCGAAAGGTGTTGGCCTAAGCCACCGACTTCGCGCTGCGGTCGGCGTTGCCGGTCCAATCGAGGAATTCGGCCTCGAACATCGGCTGGGCGAAGACATAGCCCTGGACGACGTCGCAGCCCATCGCGCGCAAGATGTCCGCCTGGGCCGCGGTCTCGACGGCTTCGGCGACGACTTCGCTTTCGACGCCCTTGATCAGCTGGATCACCGCCTGGACGATCACCCGCGCTTTCTCGCAGCTTTCGATGTCGACGATCAGCGACGGATCGAGTTTGACCCGGTCAAGCGGCATCGCGCGCAACCGCGCAAGGTTCGAGTAGCCGGTGCCGAAATCGTCGATGGCGATGGTCGCGCCGTCTTTCCGCAACGCAGCGATTTCGGCGAGCACAGTGTCGCTCACAACCATCGCCGCACTCTCGGTAAATTCGAGCTCAATCAGCGACAGCGGGACCTGCGCATCGCCGAACGTCTGGCGCAGCTTGGCGAAGAAATCGGGCCGATCGAGCTGGCGCGGGCTGATGTTGAACGACAGCCGCCTGGCAACCCCGGTGCGGTTCCAATTGGCCAGCACGGCGGCCACCTCGCCCAGCACCCAGTCGCCGATTTCGGAAATGACCCCGGTGCGCTCGGCGATCGGAATAAAGCTGTTCGGGGGACGCAGCCCGTCGCGCGGGTGGTTCCAGCGGAGCAACGCCTCGGCGCCGGCAATCTCGCCCGTAATCAGGCTCATCTGCGGCTGAAAGGCGAGGAGGAACTCGCCGCGCTGGACCGCCTCGGTCAGCGCTTTCTCGATGTCGATTTTCTGCTGGTGCTCGGCGGCGAGCTCGTCGGTGAACAGGCAATGCTGGCCGCCGCCGTTCGACTTCGCCTGGTACATCGCGATATCCGCGGCGCGCATCAACGCCTCGATGCTGGAGCCGTGATCGGGCGAGATGGCGACGCCAATCGACGCGCCGATATCAACGCTGTGCGAGCTCAGCTCGAACGGCTCGGACACCGCCAGGACCACGCGGCGCGCGACCCGCTCGATCTCGGTGACCGACTCGATCTCGGGGAAGAACATGGTGAATTCGTCGCCGGCGAGCCGGGCGAGCAAGGGGCGGCTGCGGGCCGCTCCGGTGAACTCTGCGTTGACCACCACCCGCAAGCGGTTGGCGACCATGATCAAGAGCTGGTCGCCGCGGGCGTGGCCGAGGCTGTCGTTGACCATCTTGAAGCGATCGAGGTCGACGAACAGCATCGCGGCGGACTTGCCCTTGAGCTCGCCGAGCATCTTGTCGGCTTCCGAGCGGAAATGCAGCCGGTTGGGCAGCGATGTGACCGGATCGTACATGCCGAGCGCCTGGGCGTTCTCGATCGAGGCGCGGACCTCGGCGAACAAAGTGTCGACCGCCGAAGCGAGCTTGGGCATGACTTGCTTGACGATCGGCGGTGCCGGCGACACCAGATCGCCCTCCTCCACCGCCATCAGCCGGTTGCGCAGCGCCGCCAGGGCGCGGGCGCTCTCGCTGTTCGGGCGCTCCGCCGCGACGTAACTGATCAACAGACAGAACGCGCCGGCGACGATCGCCGCGAGAAGCTTCTCGTTGAACTCGGTGATGTAGAGCAACGCGCCCAGCGAAAACACGAAGGACGCAACCCCGGCAGCACACGACAGGATCGCGTTGCTGATCTTTTCGCCGGTGCCCGCTCTCATCTTCGTGCTGCGCCTCGCGCGACGGGTAAGTCCGCCTGTACCCGCTCGCGGTAACCGAACCCGGTTAAGAAACCGTCAGCGGCGGCGGAGGACGATGTACAGGCTGCCGCCGCCGCCATGACGCCGGTGAGCGCCGCGCACCGCGGCGATATTAGCGGCGTGGCGCGACGCGGCGAGCCAGTCGTGGACCGCAGCGCGGATGCGCCCGCGTTCGACCGGCGGGTCGCCCGGGCGGTGGTGGCCGGTGATCAGGAGCAGCACGCGGTCGCCGGCAAAAATCGCTTGCTCGAGCCCGCGGTCGATCGCCTGCCATGCGCGATCGAGGTTCATCCCGTGGAGATCAAGCGTGCGATCGGGCACAACCGTGCCGCCCTTGAGCCGCCGGTCCCAGCTGCCGTCGAGGGTGGTTCCGGCTTTGGGCTTGGCCGTAACCCCCTGGGCTACGCGAGGCGCTACTTTGTAGGCAATTGCCGGCGGTTTCGCTGGTGACGGTTGGGCAGAGTTTTCAGTGGCTTGCGCTTTGACCGGGTCGCGCGACAAGGGCCGGATCGTCGCTGCGACCCGGGCCCACAGATCGTCCTCGTCAGGGCTGAGCGAGCGCACGGGCGGCGACGCCTTTGGGCAGCAGGATCAGCGCCTCGGCGGTTGCCGACATCCCGCCGGCGGTCGCCACCGCGTCGGGTCCCGCGCCCCAGAAGGTATCGAAGCGGTTGGGTCCCTTGATCGCACCGCCGGTATCCTGCGCGACCCACAGCCCGTCGACCTCGTGCCGGTCGGCCTTATGCAGGAAGATCGGCGCCCCGAGCGGGACGAAGTTGGGGTCGGTCGCCACTGTCGCGCGGGGAGTAACCGCCACGCCTAGCGCGCCGATCGGCCCGGCCCCGGTCAATTCCTTGAAGAAGATATAGGACAGGTTCTCGCGCATCAGCGCCTTGCCGTCGTCGGGGTGGGCGCGGATCCAGTCCTTGATCGCGGCCATCGACGCGCCGCCTGGCGGCAGCAGCCCGCGGTCGCGCAGCAATCGCCCGATCGCGACATAGTCCCGGCCGTTCTGCCCGGCGTATCCGATCCGCATCACGCCGCCGTCCGGCATGCGGATCCGGCCAGAGCCCTGGATTTCGAGGAAGAACAGGTCGACCGGGTCCTTGGCCCAGGCCAGTTCGAGCCCGCGCCCGGCGAGGGCCCCATCCTCGATTTCGGCGCGGGTGAAATAGAGCGTGCAGGTGCCGGTCTGGTCGATCCGGCCGCGGCCGGCGGTGCCGTCGGGCTTGGTGCAGCGGATGAGGTCGGCGGGCACGCGGTAGATCGGGGTGTAGCCGGGCAGCGCGACCGGCGAACCTTCGATTTCCGGCTCGTAATAGCCGGTCGCGAAGGCGCGACCGTCGGCGACGCGGACCCAGTCGAAGCGATAGAAGAAGAAGCCGACGGCATATTCGGGCGCCAGCGTCGCGGCTTCGGCGCAAACTCCGGCCCAGTCGCCGGGCTGGGTCAATTGCGACACGTCCTGCCGTCGCTGCAGCGCGGCGCAACTCGAACGGAACGCCTGCAGGGCCCGGCCCGCTTCCTCGGCGCTAAGCGTCCGCGACGGTTCGATCGTCACCCCCGCCGCGCGCGCATTGGGCGCGGTGATCAGGGGTCGCGGAACTGGGATTTCTGGTGGCGGAGTTGGTGGCCCGGTAGTCGGCGGAGGTGGCGCTTGAACCGGTGGGACTTCAACCGGTCTGGTTGCGCAGGCCGACAGCGCGGCGAGCGATGCGATCAGGATCGCCCGGCCGAGGAAACTCACTCTTCCTCGTCAGTTTCGATCAGCAGCCAGTTGGGATCGTGGGTCGCAACGTCGCGGCGGAAGGTCCACAAATCGCGGGTCTGGACGGCGTCGCTGAGCGAGCCGGCGACGACTTCGCCCGCCGCATTGCGGGTGACCGCCGCGATATCGGCCTCGAAGCGCACGGTAACGACCGCGACCCCGCGCTCGAGCGCGGCTTCCGAGATCACCGCTTGTTCGATCGCGACCAGCCGATTGTCGAGCTTCAGCCCGTCCTTATCGCGCTGCTTGATCGCGCTTTCGAACGTGTCGTGGACATGATCGTCAACGTGGCCGCGGACAGCGGTCAGGTCGCCCTTCCAGAACGCCTCGAGCACCAGCCGATAGGCGCCCTTGGCGCCTTCGAGGAAACGGGCGACGTCGAACGCCGGATCGGCGGCGAGCAGCGCGCGAACGCCCGGGCCGGCGGTGGGCAGGAACGCCATGTCGCCCAGATCGCTCGGAGCGGGCGCGGTCGCGGCGGGCTGCGCCGGGCGCGGTTCGACTCGCGCATCGGGATCGGCCGGTTTGAGAATCGGCTGCTGCTCATGCCCGGTCCGCTCACCAAGCACGCTGTACAAGCGAAGCCCAATGAAGAAGGCGACGAGGGCCAAGATGACAATAACGGTCAAGCGTGCGGTTCCAGTGCTTCCAGTCTTACCATCAACATAGTGCGCGAGCACCAAAGATTCCAACAGGGCCAACGCACGACCGCGCCATTGCGCCTCATTTATGCGGCTGCTAGTCGCCGAGCCGAAACACGCCGCCCCCACGGCGGCCTCTCACCAGCTTCATAATGCACGCAAGGGATTAACGATGGCCGACCAGGATTCACCGAACCAGGGCAATGGCTCGGGTCAGGACGACAACGAGGCGCAGGTTGCGACGATTGCCCAATACATCAAGGACTTGTCGGTCGAAAATCCGAGCGCGCCGCAGGTTTTCCAATGGCAGACGCAGCCGACGCTCGACGTCCAGTTCAACCTCAACGCGGAAAAAGTCGCCGACGACGTCCATGAGGTCGGACTCAAGATCGAAGTCAGCGCCCGCTCGGAAAATGGCGTCCATTTCGTCGTCGACCTGAGCTACGCCGGGCTGTTCGGGTTGCGCAACGTGCCGGAAGAGGCGTTGGCGCCGATCCTGCTGGTCGAAGCGCCGCGCCTTTTGTTCCCGTTCGCCCGCCAGATCATTGCCGAAGCGGTCACCAACACGGGCTTCCCGCCGCTGCTGCTCGACCCGATCGACTTCACCGCGGCCTACATGGCGCAGCTCCAGGCTGCGCAGCAGCAAGCCGTCGGGGATGAGACCACGAGTCCAGCGGAAGAGGCTCCGTCGGAAGAGCCGACCGAGGGTTGAAGTCTCCCGGCGCACGGCCGACAGGCAAACCGATGAACCTGATCAAGGCAACCGGCACGATCGGCGGTCTGACGCTCGTCAGCCGCGTCGCGGGGTTCGCGCGCGAAATGCTGATGAGCCGGGTGATGGGCGCGAGCTGGCAGGCCGACGCCTTCTTCGTCGCCTTCCGCCTGCCCAACACCTTCCGCCGCCTGTTCGGCGAGGGCGCGTTCTCGGCCGGCTTCGTGCCGCTGTACAGCCAGCGCCTGCACGGTGAAGGCGGCGAGAAAGACGCCAAGAATTTTTCCGAAGAGGTTCTGGCGGTGTTTGTCCCGACGCTGGTCCTGTTTGCCTTGGTGTTCGAGATTATCATGCCGCTCTTTGTCGCGGCGATCTCCGGCTACAGCGGCGAAAAACTGGCGCTGGCCACGTTCCTCACCCGGATCACCTTCCCCTATCTCATCCTGATCAGCCTGGTGTCTTTGTTTTCGGGCATTTTGAATTCCCTCGCCAAATTCACCGCCGCCGCCTTCGCCCCGGCCCTGCTCAACCTGGCGATGCTGTCGGCGCTGATTTTCGTGCCGGCAGGGGGGCACATCACCGCCACCGCGCTGGCGATTGCCGTGACCCTCGGCGGCGTGTTGCAGATCGGGTTGTTGATGGCCGCCTGCGCCCGCGCCGGCATCGTGCTCAAGCTGCGCAAACCCAGGATGACGCCCGGCGTGCGCCAGTTCGTCCGCGTCGTCATTCCCGCGACATTGGGCGCCGGCGTCTATCAAATCAGCGCCTTCATCGACACCTTCTTCCTGACCCGCATCGGCACCGGGGCGATGAGCTATTTCAACTATGCCGACCGCCTGAATCAGCTGCCGCTGGGCGTGATCGGGGCCGCGCTCGGCACCGCGATCCTGCCCCAGGTCAGCCGCCATGTCGGCGCGGGCGAGGCGGATAAGGCCGCAAAGGTCCAGGGCCAGGCGGCCGAGCTCGCGATGCTGCTGTGCCTGCCGGCAGCGCTCGCGCTGGCGGTCAGCGCCGGGCCGCTGGTGTCGGCGCTATTCCAGGGCGGGCGGTTCAGCGCCGCCGATGCGTCGATCACCGCAATGACGCTGGCGATCATCGTCCTCGGCCTGCCCGCCTACGTGCTGGTCAAGGTCCTCACCCCGGGCTTTTATTCGCGCCAGGATACCGCGACCCCGGTCAAAACCGCCGTCGTCGTCCTCGTCGCCAACATCGCCCTCAATTTCATCCTGATCCCACCGTTCGGGATCGCCGGCCTCGCTTCGGCGATCGCGCTCTGCTCGTGGCTCAATTGCGTCATCCTCTATGTGATCCTCCACCGCCGCGGCCATTTCCGGATCGAAGCCTGGCTCGCCTCGCGCATCGCGCGGCAGCTGCTGGCCGGCGCGGCGATGGTCGCGGCTTTGATCGCCATCCGCATGGGCCTGTCGAGCTGGTTCGCCGGATCGGTCGGGCACCGGCTTGCCGGCGTCATGGCCATCGTCGGCGGCGGGATGATCGTCTATTTCCCGCTGGTCTGGATATTGGGCGGGACCGACAAGGACGAGCTGCGCTCGCTGCTCAGCCGCAGGAGGCCATACACCGATGTCGCGTGAGGATCGCCCAATGCGTGTGGTGTCCGGCATCCAGCCGACCGGCGGGCTCCACCTCGGCAACCTTCTCGGCGCAATCCTGCGCTGGGTGCGGATGCAGGATGAGGCCGAATGCCTGTTCTTCCTCGCCGATCTCCACGCCCTGACGGTCGAGGTCGACCCGGCCGAGCTGCGCGCGAACGTGCGCGAGATGGCCGCCGCGCTGATCGCCAGCGGCATCGACCCGGAAAAATCGATCGTCTTCGCTCATAGCGCGGTCCCGGCCCACGCCGAGCTCGCCTGGATCCTCGGCTGCACCGCCCGCATGGGCTGGCTCAACCGGATGACCCAGTGGAAGGACAAGGCCGGCAAGAACCGCGAAGGCTCGTCGCTCGGGCTGTTCGCTTATCCGGTGCTCCAGGCCGCTGACATCATGCTCTACCAGGCGACCCACGTGCCGGTCGGCGAAGACCAGAAGCAGCACGTCGAACTGACCCGCGACATTGCGATCAAGTTCAACACCGACTTCGACGTCGATTTGTTCATCCCGCCTGAACCCTACATCGGGGGTGGCGTCGCGGCGCGGGTCATGAGCCTGCGCGACGGCCAGTCGAAAATGTCGAAAAGCGATCCCTCGGACATGAGCCGGATTCATCTGACCGACAGCGACGAGGCAATCGCGCAGAAAATCCGCAAGGCCAAGACCGATGCCGAGCCGCTGCCCGCCGATCCCACCGAACTCGAGGGCCGCCCGGAGGCCAAGAACCTGGTCGGCATTTATGCCGCGATCACCGGCGAGAGCGTCGAGCAGGTGCTCGCGCGCTTTGCTGGCCAGGGCTTTGGCGCATTCAAGCCGGCGCTGGCCGATGCCGTCATTGCCTTGATCGCGCCGCTGCGCGCGCGGCTCGAGCAATTCCGGGCCGATCCTGCGGAACTCGACCGCATTCTTGCGGCAGGCGCCGAGCGCGCCATCGCCCTGGGCGCCCCCACCCTGGCGGAAGCCAAGCGTGCGGTCGGCCTGACCCGCTAGCCGCTCGCTTCATCGACGGTTCACCGCTGTCTGTGCTAAATGGTTCGGGATCAAAACGGTTTTTCCCCGAGTCGAAGGGTGCAGCCATGCGTATTTCCAAATTCACCACCGCCGCGATGCTCGGCGTTGCCGCTTTGGGCCTGTCGGCCTGTGCGACCTCTCTCAACACCACGGTCTCGCGCTACCAGGCGATGCCCGCCCCGCAGGGCCAGACGTTCTTTGTCGTCCCCGGCGATGGCATGGCCGCAAACGGCGGGCTCGAATTCCAGCGCTATGCCGGGCTCGTCGCCCAGCAGATGCAGGCCCGCGGCTATCAGCCGGCGACCGCCCCGGGCAGCGCGACCATGCTCGTCCAGCTCGGCTATGGCGTCGACCACGGCCAGACGCGCGTCGTCGAAGACCCGTTCTACCGCAGCCATTTCTATGGCGGGTACAGCCCATTCTATTATCCGCGCTTCGGCTTCCGCTCACGCTTCGCGTTCGGCTGGGATGACCCGTTCTGGTACGGCGGCGGGGTCGACAGCTATGTCGAGTATCACAGCGAGGTCGACCTCCACATCCGCGCCGCCGGGACCAACCGCCCACTGTTCGACGGCCGCGCCCAGGCGCGGTCGCAGACCAACCGGCTCGACATGGTCCTGCCGAGCCTGGTCGAAGCGATGTTCACCAATTTCCCGGGCCAGAATGGCGAGGTGGTCAAGATTACCATCCCGACCAAGCCTAAGTCCTAGGCAGACCCCCTCTCGCGGGGGCAAACGAGACCCGCCCGTCGCACGCCGGGCGCGCCTTTTCTTTTGAGCGCAATCAGCCGGACGCAGGCCGGCACGATAACCGGCATGACGAACCCTCACTTGGAGGAGTTTTGTCATGACCACCTTGAATCCACTCGCCGCGCGCGCTGTCGCGGAAGCCTGTGCTGCGAACCCCGTCGCCGTCCTGATTCCGTGCCATCGTGTGATCCGCGCCAACGGCTCGCTCGGCGGCTACCGCTGGGGCGTGCGCCGCAAGGCTCGCCTGCTTCGCCTGGAAAGCGAGGCGGCATGATCGCGTTGCCAAAGTCGGACGACCTTCGTGCCGCGATTGACGAGCATGGGTTCGCCGTGATTCCCGGCCTGCTTGGCGGCGCGGCATGCGACGTTCTGGCGGCGGGCTATGACTCCGACCAGTTCCGCAGCACGATCGCCATGGCACGC
>Ga0207711_10003912_pt1 | contig 12815 bp, 11 predicted proteins | sample KBSS34metaG_FD_184401 | JGI IMG/M metagenome (GOLD analysis project Ga0207711, IMG submission 184401) | Switchgrass rhizosphere microbial communities from Kellogg Biological Station, Michigan, USA - KBS S3-4 metaG (SPAdes) (version 2) | ecosystem: Host-associated > Plants > Roots > Rhizosphere...
GGGGGGACGTCGGACGGCCGTTTCCTCATCCAGCTTTGCCCGGTCGTGGATTTCGGCCTGCCCAACGCAACCATGCACAAGGTCGGCGAATGCGCGGCGGTCGAGGATATCCACACGCTCTCGCACATCTACGAAAGGATTGTCCGGAAGGTCCTCGCCTAAAGTCTCGGAGCGCCGCATTCCTCGGCGGTTAGGGGAATCACCTACAGTCCGTGGCAGGGCCGCACAGTAGATTGATCCGCCATGCCGAGAGACGAACTCGTTACGACTGGGGTCGGCAAAGATTATGTCGCGAAGCCGCGCCGGCGAGCGCGAATTCGCCCTTTGTGGCTCGCCCTAATCCTGCTCGCAGGCGGTCTTGCCGCAGCATCATGGTGGTATTTCACAAGACCGGTCCAGGTTTCGACGATGCGTGCAGCACGAGGACAAGCCGCCGACGTCGTCTACGCGACAGGAATTATCGAGCCTCGCCGGCCCGTCGAGGTCTCATCACGTGTCACCGCCCCCGTCGCTAACGTCCTGGCCGACGAAGGTGACCGCGTAGTCCGCGGTCAGGCTCTGGCAACCCTGGATTCGGCGGACCTGTATCAAGCCATCGCGGAACTTTCGGCCAAGAGAGTGAATGCCGAACAGTCGGAACGCCGCGCCCTCGCTCTGTTCAAGGCCGGATTTCTTGCGGTGGCGGGCCGGGACAGTGCGGTCGCAGCCGCATCGTCCGCTCGAGCATCCGAAGCGGCCGCACGCGCTCGTCTCAACCAATATACAATCCGCTCGGGCATCTCTGGCGTGATCCTGCGCCGCGACGTGGAGCCCGGGGATCTCGCGACATCCGCCAAGACGCTGTTCCAGGTCGGCGACACGAACAACCTGCGGGTCACTGCGACTGTCGACGAGCGCGATATTCCCCTCGTGCGTCGAGGAGCAGAGGCGCTGATGTCCTCGGACGCATATCCCGGTCGAATTGTGCGAGGCAGAGTCTACGATATCACGCCAGGCGGCGATCCCGAGCAGCGCGCATTCCGGGTCCGGATTCGGCCTGAACACGGTTCCGAACTTCCCGTCGGTCTGACTGTGGAAGTGAATATCGTCGTTTCCGAAAAGGCGAACGCGCTGCTGGTACCGGCGGGAGCCGTGCGGCACGGTACGGTTTGGCTCGTCGAAGACGGCCGCGCCTGGAAAGTCCCGGTAACGACCGGAATCCGCGGTGCCGAACAGGTCGAGATCGCAAAGGGCCTGTCGGAAGGCGCCTGCGTGATCCGCGATCCCGGTGAAGATCTCGCAGTAGGCAAACGCGTCTCCCCGCGCGGCTGTTAGCCGATGTTCTCCCACGCCAGGCTCATATTCGGCATTGCCGCCAAGCACCTCGCCAAGCGTAAGCGACAAACGGCGGTCGCGATCGCCGGCGTCAGCGTCGGAGTCGGATTCTTTCTCGCGGTCTCATCCCTGATGATCGGCAGCCAGAACGACTTCATCGAAACGCTGATCAACGCGGCTCCACACATCATTGTCTCCGACGAGATACGGAGCCCCAAGCCGCAGCCGGCGATAGCGGCAATGCCGGCCGCTGCGGTTCAGATCCACGGCTACAAGGTGAGAAACGAGGTCCGCGGACTAAAGGATTGGCAGCAGATCGCGCGCGCCGCGCAGGCCATCCCTGGCGCCATCGTTGCGCCGTCGCTGTCAGGAGCCGTTACGTTGCGGTTAGGCGGCCGTGAAGAACCACTCGCGATTATCGGCGTGAATCCGGAAATCGAGGAGCAAATCGGAAATGTGCAGGAGAACCTCTCGGCCGGGTCGTTGCGCAATCTTGAAACCACCCAGGACGGGGTGATCATCGGCGAGGAACTTGCGCAAAAACTAGGTGTCGGAATGGGCGACACGGTCGGCGCAACCTCCCGCGTGGGCACGCGATCTTTGAAGGTCGTCGGCCTGTTCGCACGCGGCCGCGGGCAGTTCGGAAGCAATAATGGCTATGTGCTGCTGAGAGAGGCGCAGTCACTCACCGGTCAGCCGTTCATCATCAACCGGATCGGCATCAGCATTCCGGACCCCTATGACGCGAAGAGCGTCGCCGCCGATCTCGAAGCGCGGTTCGGATACAAGTCGCAGAGCTGGCAGGAACGATCGGCAGACTTCATGACCCTCCTGCTAACACGCAACGTGATCATGTATTCGGTCGTTTCCGCGATCCTTCTCGTTGCGAGCTTCGGCATCTACACGGTCGTTTCGAACTCGGTGATCGACAAGCGCCGTGACATCGCCATTCTTCGATCGATCGGATTTTCGGAAAAGGACCTCAAGCGCATCTTCGTTCTGGAAGGAATCGTCCTCGCCATCATCGGTGTCCTCGCCGGGTGGGCACTCGGGCTTTTCTTGATGCTGATCCTCGCTTCCATCCCCTTCCCGATCCAGGGGCGCACCGAATTCTTGCCCCTCGATCGCCGCCTGCGCCAGTTCATCATCGCCGGAGCAGCGTCGCTGATCTGCGCGACAGTCGCCGCGTGGCTGCCCGCGCGCAAGGCCGCGCGATCCGACCCCGTCGATATCTTGCGCGGGGCGGCATGACGTCGTTGATGTCAGCGCGGGCGCTGACGAGAATCTTGTCGACCGAGCCACCCGTAACCCTGGTCCGATCGATCAACCTCGACATCGTTCCAGGGCGCTTTCACGCGGTGATCGGCCCGTCCGGCTGCGGGAAATCGAGCCTGTTGTATCTGCTTGGCCTTCTCGATCGGCCCACGTCTGGGACACTCTCGTTCAACGGAGTCGACACGCAGCCGCTCGACGGCGACGAACGAGCGCGGCTGCGCCTCGAACACTTCGGCTTCGTATTCCAATTTCACTTCCTGCTTCCCGAGTTCACAGCACTCGAGAACGTGCTTCTCCCGATCCGCAGGCTGGCCCAGATGCGCGACGCGGACATGCCGGAGCAGGCCATGACGATCCTCGAGCAGCTCGATCTCGCCGGTCAAGCCGGCAAGACCCCCGATCGGATGTCCGGCGGGGAAAGGCAGCGAGTCGCCATCGCGCGCGCGCTCGCCAATGACCCAAGCCTGGTGCTCGGCGACGAACCGACCGGAAACCTCGACAGCGAGAATAGTGGACGCGTCATCCGCATCTTCCAGCGCATTGCCCATGAACAGGGTCGAGCAGTCGTTTGCGTTACCCACGATCCTACCGTCGCGGCGGCAGCGGACATTCGAATTCATATGCTCGACGGCGCGATCGAACGCGTCGAATGAGACCGGCCGGGCCTTGACGCAACCGCTAGCTTCTCAGGCCACGGACCGGGCCCTGCCACGGTCGGCGTTCCCGATCCAGTCGAGGAATTCGTCCTCGAACATCGGCGCAGCGAAAATGAACCCCTGAACGGTGTCGCAGCCCATGGCGCGAAGGATATCGGCTTGAGCGACAGTTTCGACGGCTTCGGCCACGACTTCGCTGCCAATGCCCTTGATGAGTTGGATGACCGCCTGGACAACCACCCGGGCCTTTTCGCAGGAATCGATGTCGGCGATCAGCGACGGGTCGAGCTTAACCCGGTCCAGCGGCATCGCGCGCAACCGCGCGAGATTGGAGTAGCCGGTGCCGAAGTCGTCGATGGCAATCCTCACGCCGTCCCCGCGAAGCGCGGCTATCTCCTTGAGCACGAACTCGCCCGCTTCCATTGCAGCGCTCTCAGTGAACTCGAGCTCGATCATCGACAGCGGCACGTCAGCATCGGCGAAGGCAGAACGAAGGCGGAGGAAGAAGTCCGGTCGGTCGAGCTGGCGCGGACTGACGTTGAATGCCAGCCGGCCCTTGAAACCGCCGCTGCGCCAATCGCCGAGCAACGACGCGATCTCGGCGATCACCCATTCGCCGACTTCGAGGATCACGCCCGTCCGCTCCGCGACGGGAATGAACGTGTCCGGCATGCGCAGCCCATCGCGGGGATGGTTCCACCGAAGCAGCGCTTCGGCCCCTACCACGACTCCGGTCACGAGGCTCATCTGAGGCTGGAACGCGAGGACGAAATCGCCGCGCTGCACCGCTTCGGTTAGCGCTTTCTCCGTATCGACCCGTTCCTGGTGTTCGACTGCCAGGGCGGTGGTGAACAGGCAGTGCCGCCCGCCGCCGCTCGATTTGGCGCTGTACATCGCGATATCCGCCGCACGCATCAACGATTCGATGCTGGTCCCGTGATCTGGCGAAAGCGCGACCCCGATCGACGCACCGATGTCGACGCTATGCGAGCAAAGCTCGAACGGCTCCGAAATCGCGACGACGATGCGGCGGGCAATGCTTTCGATCGCCTCGGCCGATTCGATATTCGGGAAGAAAATAGTGAACTCGTCGCCAGCCAGGCGCGCAAGCAGGGGCCTAGCCGCTGCGGCGCCTGCGAACTCCGCGTTGACGACGACGCGAAGGCGGTTTGCAACCATGATCAGCAGCTGATCGCCCCGGGCATGGCCAAGGCTGTCGTTGACATTTTTGAAGCGGTCGAGGTCGACGAACAGCATCGCCGAGTTCGTGCCGCCGGCCGCTTCGCACAGCAGCTTATCCGCCTCTGAGCGGAAGTGCAGCCGGTTCGGAAGCGACGTGACCGGATCGAACATGCCGAGTGCGTGAGCATTTTCGATCGAAGCTCGCACTTCCGCGAACAAAGTGTCGACCGCCGTCGCCAGCTTGGGCATCGTGCGCCGCAGCGCAGCCGGCGCAGGCGAAGCAAGGTCTCCGTCCTCCACCGACAGCAGCCGCTCGCTGAGTGCGGCAAGGGCTCGCGCGCTTTCGCTGTTCGGCCGCTCGGACGCGATATAGCTGATCAAAAGACAGAACATCCCGGCCGCGAGCGCGGCAATGATCTTCGTGTCGAATTCCGTGACGTAGATCAGGGCGCCGAGCGAGAAGACGAAGGACGCGAGGCCGGCAGCACACGACAGGATCGCGTTGCTGATCTGTTGGGCCGTGCCTGCTTTCATCGACTCTTAGCGCCTCGCGCGGCGAGAGTGCCCGCCTGTCACACGCGTTACGCGGGAGGAGTTAAAAAAGGGTCAGCGACGGCGGAGGATGATGTAAAGGCTCCCGCCTCCTCCGTGTCGCCGATGCGCGCCGCGAACGGCGGCAATGCTCGACGCATGGCGCGAGGCGTCGAGCCAGTCGTGAACTGCCGCGCGAATCTTGCCACGTTCGACTGGAGGATCGCCGCGGCGCTGATGACCAGTGATCAGCAGCACGACCCGCGCGCCCTGGATGATCGCTCGATCGAGAGTGCGGTCGATGGCGGTCCAGGCGCGGTCCAAGCTCATGCCGTGAAGGTCCAGAGTAGCGTCCGGATCGACGTCGCCCGAACGGAGCCGCCGATCCCAGCCACCATCCAGCGTACTGCCCATGCCCTTCTTGAGAGCCTGCGTCGTACGAACCCGCGGGGCCGGCGTGCTTGACGGCATTCTGACCGGTTTTTCCGTTACTTGCGGATCTGCCCTATCACGCGACAGCGGTTTGATGGTGGCCGCGACGCGCGACCACAGCTCGGCCTCTTCACGGCTGAGCGGACGCACTGCCGACTGCGCCTTTGGGGACCAGTATCAGCGCCTCGCCGGATGCCGACATGCCACCCGCGAGCGCCACCGCGTCCGCCCCAGCGCCCCAGAAGGTATCGAAGCGGTTCGGTCCCTTGATAGCGCCGCCGGTGTCCTGCGCGACCCACAGGCCGGTCGCCTCGTTGCGATCCATTTTCAAAAAGATTGGCGCACCCAAAGGCACATAATGTGGGTCCGCGGCGACGGTCGCGCGCGGCGTGACGGCGACGTTCAACGCTCCGAGCGGCCCCGGCCCCGTCAGTTCCTTGAAGAAGATATAAGACAGATTCTCGCGCATCAGCGCGCTCCCCTGATCAGGGTTCGTGCGGATCCAGTCCTTGATCGCCTGCATGTTCGCGCCGCCGGGCGGAAGGACGCCCCGGTCACGCAAAAGACGCCCGATCGCGACATAATCGCGACCGTTCTGCCCGGCATAACCTATCCGCATCACCGTTCCATCGGGAAAATGGATTTGGCCCGAACCCTGGATTTCAAGGAAGAACAGGTCGACCGGATCTTTCGCCCAGGCAAGCTCTAACCCCTTGCCGGCAAGCGCTCCGTCCTCAATCTCGGCGCGCGTGTAATACAGTACGCACGCGCCAGTCGGATCGATCCGCCCACGCCCGCTCGTCCCGTCGGTCTTGGTGCAGCGAACCAGGTCGGGCGGTATGCGGTAGATCGGCACGTAGCCGGGCTGCGGGGTTCGCGACCCCTCGATCTCGGGCTCGTAATAACCTGTCGCGAAAGCACGGCCGTCACCCACGCGCAACCAGTCGAAACGGTAGAAAAAGAATCCGGGCGCATAATCCGCGACGAGCGCTGCGGCTTCGGAACAAACTCCAGCCCAGCTCGCTGGACCGGTCAACTCCGACTGGTCCTGCCTCCGCATGAGGGCCGGGCAGCTCGCACGAAACGCGGCCAGGGCGCGGCCGGCCTCCTCGGCCTTGAGGGTGCGTGGCGCCTCGATCTTTATGCCCGTCGCCCTTGCGGTGGGGCCGATCGGGCTCGGCGGTGCCGGTGTCGGCTGTGGAACGGGTGCCGGAGGAGCCGGAATGGGCACCGGCTGGGGCGCGGGGGTGGGCGCTGGCGTGGTCGCGCAGCCGGCGATCGTTAAAAAGGATGCGAGCGCGAGAGCCCTGGCAGCGAAGCTCACTCTTCCTCGTCGGTCTCGATCAGCACCCAGTTGGGGTCGCGGGTCGAAAGATCGCGGCGAAACGTCCACAGGTCACGGGTCTGAACCGCGTCGCTCATCGAACCCGCGACAACTTCTCCGTCCGACTTGCGAGTGACCGCGGCGATGTCGGCTGCAAAACGAACCGTGAGCACGGCCAAGTTGCGGTCGACCGACGCTTCCGCGATCACCGCCTGCTCGATCGCCACAAGGCGGTTGTCGAGCATCAGCCCGTCCTTCTTGCGCTGCTCGACCGCGCTGGAAAAGGTTTCCAGCACGTGCTGATCGACATGGCTGCGAACTTCGTTGAGATCGCCCTTCCAGAACGCTTCGAGAATCATGCGATAAGCAGCCTTGGCACCCTCGAGGAACCGGGCGACATCGAACGCGGGATCGGCGGCGAGAATTGCGCGAACTCCGGGCCCGGCAGTCGGCACGAAGGCCATATCGCCAGCATCGACGGCGGGCGGAGTGGTCACGGACGGCTGGCTAACGCGCGGCTCGACCCGTGCATCGGGATCGGCTGGTTTCAGGATCGGCTGCTGTTCATGACCGGTGCGCTCGCCGAGCACGCTGTAAAGGCGAAGTCCGACGAACAATGCGACGAGGGCGAGAATTACGATGACGGTCAAGCTTGCGATCCTATTTCGATCCTGACGCGCAACATAGTGCGCATCAGGCACAGATTCCAACACCGCCGAACGCACGAGGCGCCATTGCGCCCCATTTGCACGGCTGCTAGTCGCCCACGCCAACGCGCCGCCCTTTGAAGCGGCTCCCGACACAACCCAAGATTCTGCAAGGACAGCATTAATGGCGGACCAGGAACCGACCAACGAAGGCAATGGCTCGGGCGGGCCGGGCGATGACCCACAGGTCTCCGTACTCGCCCAATATATCAAAGACCTATCGGTAGAGAACCCGAGCGCGCCTCAGGTTTTCCAGTGGCAGGTGCAGCCTAGCGTCGATGTCCAGTTCAACATCAACGTCGAAAAACTCGCCGACGACGTCCATGAGATCGTGCTCAAGATGGAAGTGTCCGCGCGGTCGGAAAACGGCGTCCATTTCGTGATCGACCTGAGCTACGGCGGGCTGTTCGGATTGCGCAACATCCCGGAGGAGGCGCTCCCGCCCTTCCTGTTGATCGAAGCGCCGCGACTGATCTTCCCATTTGCGCGCCAAATCGTCGCGGAGGCAGTGGCCAACACGGGCTTCCCGCCGCTGCTCCTCGACCCGATCGATTTCGCCGGAGCCTATCTGGCGCAGCTACAGGCCGCGCAGGAGCAGCAAGGCGGCGAGAGCAACGGCTCAGGCGCGGCGACGCCCACCGAGACTCCCTCGGAATCCTGACGCCGGCGCGGCGGAGGGAGAGATGAATCTCCACAAGGCTACCGGCACGATCGGCGGGCTGACGCTCGTCAGCCGAATCGCGGGCTTCGCGCGCGAGATGCTGATGGCGCGCATCCTCGGCGCTGGGGTCTACACTGACGCCTTTTACGTCGCGTTCCGGCTGCCCAACACCTTCCGCCGCCTGTTCGGCGAAGGCGCTTTTTCGGCGGGGTTCGTCCCGCTGTACAGCCAGCGGCTGCAGTCCGGCGGCGAAGCCGAAGCGAAGCTCTTCTCCGAGGAGGTGCTCGCCGTATTCCTGCCAACCCTGATTCTTTTCACCGCCATCTTCATCGCGTTCATGAAGCCATTCATCTGGGCAATCACCGGATGGCACGGGGAGCAGCTCGCATTCGGGACGTTCCTGACACGGATCACCTTCCCCTATCTGCTACTGATCAGCCTGGTCTCTCTGTTCTCAGGGATCCTGAACAGCATCGCGCGCTTCACTGCAGCCGCGTTTGCACCGGCGTTGCTCAACCTCGCCATGCTTTCGGCGCTGCTTATCTTCCGCCAGGGCGGCGAAGTGACGGCGATCGCGGTTGCGGCCGGCGTGACGATTGGCGGGGTGCTCCAGCTCGGCTTGCTCATCGCGTCGTGCAAGCGCGCGGGGATCGTGCTCAAGCTCCGCCGTCCTCGCCTGACGCCCGGGGTACGCCAGTTCATCCGGGTCGTGGTTCCGGCCACTCTCGGCGCGGGCGTTTACCAGGTCAGCGTGTTCATCGACACGTTCTTCCTCACGCGCATCGGCACCGGCGCGGTCAGCTGGTTCAACTATGCCGATCGCCTCAACCAGCTTCCGCTGGGCGTGATCGGCGCCGCCATCGGTACCGCGATCCTCCCGCAGGTCAGCCGTCACGTCGACATCGGCGAAGCGGACAAGGCGGCACGCGTGCAGGGCCAGGCGGCCGAGCTTGCGATGCTGCTGTGCCTGCCTGCGGCGCTTGCCTTGGCAGTGACCGCCCTGCCCCTCGTCTCTGCGATCTTCGAGGCGGGCCGGTTCAATGCCCGCGACGCGCATTATACCGCGCTAACCTTGTCGATCATTGCACTGGGCCTGCCCGCCTATGTCCTGGTGAAGGTGCTGACGCCGGGATTTTATGCGCGCCGCGATACGGCGACGCCGGTCAAAACCGCGCTCGTCGTGCTGGTCGTCAACGTGATCCTCAACTTCGCGCTGATCCCCTCGTTCGGGATTGGCGGTTTGGCAGCCGCAGTGGCGCTTAGTTCGTGGCTCAATTGCACGATCCTTTACGTGCTGCTGCACCGCCGGGGCTACTTCCGGATCGAAGGCTGGCTGGCCTCGCGCCTGGCGCGGCAACTAGCCGCCGCGGTCGCCATGGTCGCGGCGCTCGTCGGAATCCGAATGGTTCTCGAAAGCTGGTTTTCCGGATCGCTCGGCCACCGCCTGGCCGGCGTCATTGCTGTCGTAGCCGGCGGAATGATCGTCTATTTTCCGCTCGTGTGGATGCTTGGCGGCACCGACCGCGAGGCGTTCAAGTCGTTGTTGAAGCGCAGGAGGCCTTACACCGATGCCGGCTGATTCCAGGGCCATGCGCGTCGTCTCGGGCATTCAGCCGACGGGCGATCTGCATCTGGGCAATTTGCTCGGCGCGATCCTGCGCTGGGTCCGGATGCAGGATGAGGGCGAGTGCCTCTTTTTCCTCGCCGATCTCCACGCCCTGACCGTCGACGTCGATCCGGCGCAGCTCTCCGCCAGCATCCGCGAAATGGCAGCAGCGCTGATCGCCAGCGGTATTGATCCTGAAAAATCGATCATCTTCCGCCAGAGCGCGATCCCCGCCCATTCCGAGCTCGCCTGGATCCTCCAAGGGACGGCGCGGATGGGCTGGCTCAACCGCATGACCCAGTGGAAGGACAAGGCCGGCAAGAACAAGGAAGGCGCCTCGGTCGGCCTGTTCACCTACCCGGTCCTCCAGGCCGCCGACATCTTGCTCTACAAGGCAACGCACGTGCCCGTCGGCGAGGACCAGAAGCAGCATATCGAGCTCACCCGCGACATCGCGCTCAAGTTCAATGCGGACTTCGATGTCGACCTGTTCGTCGCCCCAGAGCCGTATATCGGCGGCGGCACCGCGGCGCGGGTCATGAGCCTTCGCGACGGCGGGGCCAAGATGTCCAAGACCGACCCATCGGACATGAGCCGCATCAATCTCACAGACAGCGACGACCTCATCACGCAGAAGGTGCGTAAAGCGAAGACCGATCCAGAGCCGTTGCCAGGCGATGCCGCCGGCCTCGAAAACCGGCCCGAAGCGAAAAACCTCGTTGGCATTTACGGTGCCGTGACGGGAGAGACGGTCGAGCAGATTCTCGGCCGCTTCGCCGGCCAGGGGTTCGGCGCCTTCAAGCCGGCGCTGGCCGACGCACTGATCGCCTTGCTAGCTCCGTTGCGTACGAGGCTGGAGGAATTTCGAAGCGATCCGACGGAGCTCGACCGGGTCCTTCGCCGAGGCAGCGAACGGGCCTCCGAACTTGGAGCGCCGACACTCATTGCCGCTTACGATGCGGTCGGCCTGACGCGCTGACGCAACGCTTCATCGACGGTTCACGGCAGTCGGTGGTATAAGGCCACTGAAATCAAAAGTTTTTGGCGATTCGAAGAGGTGTATCATGCGTATTTCCAAGCTCGCTGCGGCTGCTTTTCTCGGCGTTGCAGCGCTCGGTCTTTCGGCTTGCGCCAATACCTTGAGGACGGAGGTTTCCCGCTACCAGGCAATGCCGGCACCGCAGGGGCAGACCTTCTTCGTCGTGCCTGGCGAGGGCATGGCCGCCAATGGCGGGCTCGAGTTCCAGCGCTATGCCGGGATCGTCGCAGAGCAACTGCAGGCGCGCGGGTACGCACCGGCGACGACTCCGCAGAGCGCATCGATGCTCGTCCAACTCGGCTATGGCGTGGACACGGGCCAGGTTCGCACCGAGTCCTACGGCGGCTACAGCCCTTACTACGGTAGTTTCTTCTATCCGCGTTACGGCTTCCATTCGGCCTTCTATTATGGCTGGGACGACCCGTTCTGGTATGGAGGCGGCGGCTATATCGACAGCTATGTCGAATATCACGGTCAGATCGACCTCCACATCCGGGCGGCAGGGACCAATCAGCCTCTGTTCGACGGCCGGGCCCAGGCGCGATCCTACACCAACCGGCTCGACGTCCTCGTGCCGAGCCTGGTGGAAGCGCTGTTCACCGGCTTTCCCGGCCGCAGTGGCGAGGTTGTGAAAATTACGGTTCCGGCGGCGCCGCACGCCTAACCCGATCCCGAAACGAAACGAGGCCCGTCGGACCAGCGTCCGGCGGGCCTTTTCATTTCGGCGATCGTCAGCCTTCGAGTTGGCGGGTGAGCAGGCGAATGTCGGCGTCGAGCTCGGCGTCACTGGCGCGAAGCTTCTCGATCTGCCGCACCGCGTGGATCACGGTCGTATGATCGCGTCCGCCAAAGCGGCGGCCAATGTCCGGCAGCGACTTGGGAGTCAGCTGTTTTGACAGATACATCGCGACCTGCCGCGGGCGCGCGACTTCGCGGGCCCGGCGCGCCGAAGTCATCTCAGCCTTGCGGATGCGGTAATGCTCGGCGACCTGGGTCTGGATCTCATCGATCGAAATGCGCCGTTGGTTGGCGCGAAGGACATTCGCCAGCACTTCCTCGACAAAGGCAACGTCGATCGCGCGCCCGGTCATCATCGCGTAGGCGCCAATCCGGTTAAGCGCCCCTTCGAGCTCGCGCACCGAGGAAGTCACGCGGCGAGCAAGGAAATCGATCACCGGCCGGGGCATGTCCACGCCCGGCAGCGCTTCGAGCTTGGCGACGATGATGTTGAACCGAAGCTCGTAATCCGCCGAGTTGATATCGGCGACCAAACCCCACGACAGGCGAGAAAGGATGCGCGGCGCTATCCCGTCAAGGTCCTGCGGAGCGCGGTCGGAAGTGATCACCAGCCGGCGTCCTGCGGTGATGATCTCATTCATCGTGTGGAAGAATTCTTCTTGGGTCGAATCCTTGCCGGCAATGAACTGGACGTCGTCGATCAGCAGCAGATCGGCATTCCGAAGGCGCTGCTTGAAGCCGATCGTGTCATTTTCCTTCAGCGCGCGGATGAACTCGACCATGAACTTCTCGGCCGACATGGAAACGACGCGCGCACCCCGATGATGGGCGAGGAAGGTATGACCGATGGCATGCAGCAAGTGGGTCTTGCCGCGCCCGGTACCGCCGTGAATGAACAAGGGATTGAAGCTGACGGTCTGCGACGTGGCCAGAGTCCGGGCAGCGGTCGCGGCCACTTCATTGGCTTTGCCGACGATGAACGTCTCGAACCGGTAACGAGGGTCGAAATTCGGGGCGTTGGGATCACGCTCGGACGGCAGCGGCGCTTCATCCAGGATCAAGAGCGGGGCAGGACGCGGCGCATCGGACGCGGCGATGACCCGCACGCCGCGGACGACCGGCAGGACCGTCTTCCAGGCGAGCGCCAGACGATCGCCGAAATGGGAACGGACCCAATCGGCCATGAACTGGCTGGGCATGACGATGTCCAGGGCACCGGTGTCAGGGTCGAAGGCCCCGAGTTCGGCCGGCTTCAGCCAACCGTCGAAGGTTCGAGCGCCAAGGTCGCGGCGAAGTCCGGTGCGGATCGATTCCCAAGCAGCCTCGAGCGGGGCTGCGACCGACCCGGCA
>Ga0207711_10003913_pt1 | contig 12813 bp, 13 predicted proteins | sample KBSS34metaG_FD_184401 | JGI IMG/M metagenome (GOLD analysis project Ga0207711, IMG submission 184401) | Switchgrass rhizosphere microbial communities from Kellogg Biological Station, Michigan, USA - KBS S3-4 metaG (SPAdes) (version 2) | ecosystem: Host-associated > Plants > Roots > Rhizosphere...
GCGTCCCTCACGGGGTCACCCGCCAGAAGTCAGCCTGACGCTTCAGCCATCCGGCCGCCTGCTCCGCATTGTCCGGCACGCCGTCCTTGTCGTCGTCATGGAGTTGGTCACTGATCAGCCGGCCGATGTATTCCAGCCGCTGCGCCCCCAGCTCGCGGTAGAGCCTCCGCGGCTCGGCCTCGAACAGCTTCGCGCGCGTGATGCGGCCGAAGACGCCGTCGACCTTGACCCCCAGCGCGCGCTGGATGAGCTGCACGGCGTTGCCGTGGTTCACCACCATGTCGAACGCGAGCTCCCGTACTGCCGCGTCGACGCCCGAAGCGTGATCCAGGCCGAAGCTCGCCAAGAGCCAGCGATAGAACTCGCGCGCCCTGCCGAGCGTCAGCCCCGCGACGTCGGCATCAGTCGCCGGACGCCCGAGCATCCTCGAGAGCCCCGCGCACGTGATGCCCATGTTCGTCGTGCCGCCGCGGTCGGCGGGATCCCGATGGACGGCATTCGCCCGCTCTCCGGTCAGCAGCTCCTGAAAGACGGCCGGCCCGACCTCGCGCTCGATCACCCGGTCGACGATCTCGTCGTCGATCACCGCCGGGCTCCGAATCCGAGGTTGTAGGCAAGCGCGGCGTTCACCTCCGCGAGCAGGTTGCGCTGGAAACGCTGGTCCGCGATGCGGGTTCCGGTGTCGAGGAAGTGCAGGCGTCGGTCGAGCCGGAAGGGCGGCTTGAAGCTGTAGACCATCCGGATGTCGTCACGACCGGGTCCTACGCGCTGGAACACGCCGCCCTGCGGCGCCCGCCCGGTCTCGGTCAAGAGGAAGGTGCGATGCGCTCCCTTCCACTGGACCTTGCCCTGCTTGGTGATGCTCTGCTCGATCCGTACCGTGGTGCGCCGCTTGCGCTTACTTTGGCCGTTCGACTTGACGCGCCGGAGCCCGAGGTTTCGGAACGTGAAGGCATCGCTGACGCCTGCCGAGAAGCTCGGCCTCGCGGGCCCGCCGGTGACGGGCGCCGCCACGTTCTTGCCCTTGAACGGCCGGCGCTCCGCCCCTTCCTCGAATCCCGAGAGGAGCAACCTGGGCTTCTGGCCGACCGAGATCCGGGCCTCGAACCTGCCGGCGCCAACGCTCGCGAATCCGCTCCCGCCCGCGGCCGCGCGGATCACCGCCGCCTCCCGCAGCACGAAGTCGCGCTTTCGGAGGGTGAAGGCGCTCGCGGCATGCTCGCGCTCCCCCGTCTGGATCTCCTTGGCGGTCTGGTTCAAGGCGTTCACGACGGCGAACGCCATGCGCTTGCCCCCATTCCGGAGCAGCGCCAGGCAGCGGGCGGCATCGATGCGGACCTCGAGCTGGGCCATCAGGCCTCCACCGCCAGCACCTCGGTGCTGTAGTCGGGCCCGAGCTGCTGCTCGACCTCGAGGACGCGGAACGTCTTCCCCGCCCACGACCCATCGGACCCGAAGCCGGGGTACGGGTTGATGGGATCGAGGTCGTTCTGGAACTCGATCACCTGCATGAGTCGCAGGTCGGGGACGCGGCGCGAGACGAAGCGCACCTGCACGCGGGGGCGTGCGGTGAGGTCGAAGATCCGGTCGCGGAGCTCGACCGCGGTCAGCTCATCACGGATCCAGTCGGCGGAGATCTGGTTCTCTTCACGCGGGTCGTAGTAGCCATCGAGCGTCTGGGCGGTCCGCTCGCGATCGCCGCGGGTGAAGTCACCATGGACAAGCGGGCAGATGCCGCCCGTGACATCCGCATGAGCCGACCCGACCACGTCCGCGCAGCTCGTCGCGGCGTTCGCCCCCGTGCCCCAGAGGAAGTTGTTCGTCGTCACGTTACCGTCGCCGTCGCCGATGTAGAAGCGATCGCCATAGCGCGCGTGCGTCGACGTGATGGACGTGCCAGTCAGGCCCGCGACGAGCGAGAAGTTGTATCCGAAGACGGGAAGCGCGGAGGACGCAATCCCGGGCGCCCCACCGAGGCCTGGGATCTTGAACGTCCCGCCGACAGCGGCCGCCGTGAACTTGTTCGTCGGGTGGTCATAGCTCGCAGAGAATGTCCGCCCCGTGCTCGGGATGGCATTCAATGCGCGGGCGAGCTCGATCGCCGCACCCTCCGCCGTGTAATCCCCAGGCCTGAGCGTCGCTTGGAACGGAGTCCCGGAGACCTCGATGTCGAACAGGTCATTGAACCCGGTCTTGATCGAGAAGCCCCATCCCGTGAACTTCGAGTTGTCGACTTCCTGCGCGCGGACCTTGGAGCGCCACTCGCTCGCCAGATCGATGGGCGCGTACGTGCCCGCGGCCAGTGTCGCGGCGAAGGTCGTGACGCCGGACTTCCAGTCGAACTTGTCGTTGACCCCGGTCGCGATCACCAAGCGCTGGTCGCGAGCGGTCGGGAGGCTGATGCCCTGCCCGCTGCCGGCGGGGTTCACGAACGCTTCGTAGAGGTACTTGCTCCGGAAATGGTCGTACCAGTATTTCACGCGGATCGCGCGACGCGTTTCAACCACGCTGAACTCGTCGTGCGAGAAGGCCATCAGGTCCTGGTAGCTCAGCTTCCAGCCATAGTCCTCGGCGGCGCCGGGCTTCCAAGGGAACGCCAGCCACTTGTTCGCGAACCTGTCGAGATAGACGGCCATCCCCGACTGCTCGGCCATCTTCTGCAGCACCCGTTGAACGGTGGAGCGCTCGCCGATCCAACAGGCGAGCTTCGCATCGCTCGGTTGTTCATTCCGCAGGACGTCCCTCGCGTCGACGAAGCTTCCCGTCGAGCCCGCACCGGTCTCGACGTCACTGCCCGAGATGAGCCCCCAGGTGACGAGGAAGTGCCGCATGATGTCGGGCGGCCGCTGGATGAGGCTCGAGGCGGAGCCCGTGAACGTGCCGGAACCGTCGTCCTTGTAGCCCTTCGGACAGCCGTAGAACTGACCGTCGAGCCGCAGTCGAGCCCCGACGTTAACCTTTTGCGGGTTCCGCGGGTCGCGCTCATGCCCGCGCGGCGCCAGCGGGTTCACGACGATCGCGCCCGGCGTCACCACGCTCCTCTGGGGGCGATACTTCACGACGAGGGCGACCCAGTAGATGCTCGCCTTGTTGGCCGTGCCCCCGGCGAAGTCCACACGGATGTCGAAGATGGTGCCGCCACCGCCGAAGTCCCAGTTCTGGGTCCAGTACCCGGTGGGCCATGTGGCGCGCTGAATCGCCGGCGTCGTCCCGGTGGACGCGAACGTCGTTGGTGAACCCCCGGCTCCGCCCCCCGGCGTGAACGCGTTCACCCTCAGGTTGTGAGTGTTCGACGCGTTGCCCTTGAACGCGACTACGAACTCGACCGACTCGATCCGGCCGCGAGGACTGAGATTCGGCAGTATCAGCTGCAGCTCGTTCTTGGTCGTGCTCTGGTCGAGCGACGCGAAGCTGGTCTCGTCGTTGACGTCCATGGCGCGCCGCGGGTTGGTCGCCGTGTTCCCGCCACCGGCCGCGCGCACATCGATCTCGTTGACCGGTGCGAAGGCGATGATCGTCTCGTCGTCGAACGTCAACGACGCCTCAGACCCGCCGAGCGTCTCGGTGATACCCGTCGTGTCGAGCGGGTCCAGGACGCCGTCGCCGGCGATGAACACGGAGCGGCCATTGGCCCGATCGACGATGTCCGTGACCTGGTGACAGGCGACGACGAGCTTCACCTTGGAGGCGCCGATCCCAGAATCGACGAGGATGTACGGCACGGCGCCGGCGCCGGCGCCCGAGTCCTCCTGGTCCTTCTTCGAGCCGTAGGGCGTCGTCCACGGGGCGCGCATCGGCGGGGCGGAGAAATCGCCGTAGAGGATCGGAACCGGCAGCCCCTGCGAAACGTCGGGCGAATCCGGGTAGTTCGTCTTGTCGACGACGGGCGGGAGCTGGGAGTTCCAGGACTGGTCCTGGAGCAGGTTGAGCGTCATGCCCTCCCTGTCGGTCTTCCCCGGCTTGGAGACCTTGCCCCGGAACACCTGCAGCGCATCGGTGAACGACTGGAGAGACGTCACCCAGATGTAGAGGGTGACGATCGCGTTCTGCCAGAGGAAGGCCGAACGCAGGTTGAGCAGCGTCCCCGAGCTCTGCGAGGCGTCGCGCCGGTTCGCGAGCCAGATCGTCGCCTCCGCCGGCGAGAGCCCAGGGCCGAGCCAGTCGATGGAGGCCCGGATCGGGTCGCAGATCAGCCCGTATTGCCAGGTGTTGCCATCAGGCGTGTTGATCTCGGCCGTGGCATATCGGAGCGTGCGAGCGCTCGGCACGGAGAGCTCGATCTTCGCGAGCGTCACGATCTGCGCGTCGTAGGCCCGGAAGGCGGAGAGGAAGGCCGCCGTCGCCGGGCTGCTCATGCCGCCCGCCCGAAGACAAGCTCGTAGTCGCGCGAGGCCTGGCGCGCGCGGGTCTGGACCAACCGTCGACCCTTGAGGAAGACCTCGTAGACGTGGCCGTCCGGCCAGATCATGAGCTGCGTGCTACGCAGCGTCTGGAGCGTCAGGAAGAGGGACTCGACGAGCGCGGGCGCATAGTTCCAGGGGATCGTGAACTCACCCTGCTCATCCCCCTGCTCGGTGAGAACGACGGCGCCGCCAGGCAGCGGAGTCTCGAGCCGACCCGAGAAGGGTGCATACGTGGCTCCGGGAGAATGCTCGCCGAGAAGATCGGTGACCGAACCGATGAAGAACTTGCCGAGCGTGAAGACCAGATTCGAGCCGCCTACGGTGATCACGAAGCGGACCGATCGCGCGGTCACGGGAGAGAACTCGACGTAGTCGTCGCGCAGATTGAAGACCAGGTTGACGATCGATCCGAGGAAGTTCCACGTACCGCCGGGCGTATAGGTGCCGGTCTGGTAATAGACGTCGACGAACGGGCCCGCTCCCGACGCCGGCCGGTACCCCTGCATGGCGCCCGTGTTGATCGACTGATTGCTCCCTAGGTCGAAGTCGACGTTGTAGGACGTCGATGCCAGGAGCGTCGAGGTCCGCCAGAGCGTGTAGCGGTCGCTCGAGAGCAGGTTCGCCATCACATAGGGCGCGGTCTCGATGAGAGGGGGAGCTCCGCCACCCGTCCCATTCTTCAGGACCGCGCCCGGCTGGGTGAGCAGGTTCGTGAGTCCGAACTTGAGGTTGCCCATCAGCTGGCCGCCGCGACCTCGAGGATGCGGTCGTTGGCCGCGCGCATCACACCCCTCGGCGACAGGAGCGACTGCAGCACGTCCTTCGCCGAGATCGTCTGGATGACGAAGGTATTGCCGCCACCCGATGGCCCCGAGCGAGCGCTCATCTGAGCAGAGGGCGACTGCGCCACTAGGTTGGCCCCGAGGCCGCCCCCCAGCGCTTGGGCGCCGAGCGAGATGAACGGGTTGCCGGTCAGGAACGACAATGCCGTTCCGAGAAGGCTCAGGAGCCCTTTCACGGCGAGCGAGCCTAGGAGCTGGCCGATAGCGCGCTGCACCCCAAGAGCCATCGACTCAAAGATGCTAACCATCGCCGTGCGGAATGTCTGCGCTCGATTCCCGAGATTCTCGAAGACCGAGACGATGCCCGACTGCACCGACTGCCCGAACGTCTGGAATGCCCTAACCCAGTTGCCCGCCATCCGATCGATGATCTCGCCCAAGCTGATCAGCTTAAAGCGGGCATCGTCGAGCATCGGCCCAACCTGTAAGCGCTGGGCACCTCCCGCCCTCAATTTCGCGTCGCTGCCCGCGTCGCTGAATCCCGCCAATGACTCAAGGGAGAATGGGGCTGGCCCGCCGCCGAAATGAGGTGCTCTTGCGTTGCCGAGCGAACTCACAAGATCCTTCAGACCCTCGAGCTCGCGCTTGGCATTGACAGCGGCGCGCGCGATGGCGAGAGCGTCCTCCGCCATCTGCCGACCGATTGCCGCTCGCCCCTTGAAGTCGAACGGATTCGACATGATCGAGTTTAGGAAATCGATGGAATGAGCGAGAAGCTGTAGCGTTGGCACGAGCGATACGGCATTGATCCGGATGTATTCCAGAACGTTCAGCATTCGAACCAGCCACGGCACTACGCCCTCAGCGATTGCCAATTTGATGGCTTCGAATCGGAGCCCCAGCTGGTCCAGCTGATCATCGAACTTGGCAAAATTGGCCACGGCCTTATCGCTCATGGTCGCGCCCATGGATCTGAGCTTCGCGCCAAACTCATCCAGGCTTCGGGAACCCTTACTTAGCACGGCGAGCGCCGTATCCGCGTTCCTCCCGAGGAGCTTGAAGGCTGCCGTCTGCCGCGCCGAACCAGCCTCCGAGTTCGCGAACGCATCTGAGAGCTTCCGGAGCGCGTCCCAAGTGCTCAGTCCTGAAGCGCCGATCTTCCGCAATAACGGATCATTCTCGTCGAGGGCTTTGTTCAAGTGCTTGAGCACAACGGCCGCCTCATCCGCTGAGCCGCCGGCAACTACAATTGCTTTCTGGAAGACCTGGAGGTTGGTCGTGCTGACACCTGTCGCGGCCGACAGGTTCTGAAGTTGCTCGGCGACCTGAGAATAATTTTGGACGAGCTTTGTAAGCCCGGCGGCAGTGGTCGCAATGCCAGCGATTGCAGCCCCCGAGGCGCCGAGCGCGAACCCGAGGCGCTGCACGCTGCCAACAACGCCTCCCATGTCGTTCGCGATTGCCTTCAGCTTCGCTGAGGCTTCATCGCGAGCCCGCAGGATGATGTCGACGTTGGTCTGTGCCATTGCGTTAACGATCCTCGTACATGGTCTTCAGTAGGTTCACGACCTGCGACATACCGAACTCATCCTTTTGCAGCTGTTGGAGCAGGAGCCCGGCCTTCATCGACCTGGCGGCGTCATGCGCCCTCATAACCGTCAAATTGTACGGAAGATCTGGATCTTCGAGTGCGACTGCCGGCGTGGTGGCCATGTCCCGGCAATAGCGCCACAGTTCGAAGCCGAGCAGCAGGTCATGTTCGGTGTCGACCGCGAAATGACTTCTTGGCGGCTACCTCCCGGTAGCCGCTGAGTCCGGCGATCGTCTCGCCCATCAGGATCACATCGGGAATAGGAAGCGCGCGGCCATCGACCGAAAGCTGATCCCGCGGCTTCTCCGGGTCGAACCAGAAGGCCGGACGAACGAATCCCCCTGCCGGCGCCGCCAAGGCGGTCCCCGCTTCCACGAGCCTCATGCAGAGATCGAAGAGCCTATCCAGACCCGTGTCGGCCGCTTCCTCCTCGAGGCCAAGCTTCGGTCTCCGCCCCGGTAGCATCTTCAGAATCGCGAGAGCCTCTTGGCCCTTGACGGCCTCACAGCGGACCACATAAGGATTCCCATCCGCGTCCGAACAGGAGATCTGCACTAATTCGAACCGCTCGGCGATCGGGGCCGGCTTGGAGAGCTTCAGCTTGCTCACTCCAACCTCCACGGAAGAGCGGTCACGACGCGAACAGCTCGAGGGTCCGTGGTCCCTCGTTGCGCCGTGACCGCATCTCTGCTCCCACGGACGAAGTTTGGCGCGCGGCCGTCTTCAGGGCGTCTGTGGCGTCCGCTTGAGCCAGATGTCGAGCAGCTGGCCGAGCGAGGGCTTGAGGAACGCATCCCAGATCGGCTTGCCGAGGGCCGTGTTCACAACGCCGACGGTGATCGCAGCGACGAGCGAGGGATGCGCGGCCGCGGCCGCCTGCAGCCCGCCCGCCTGGGCGACGCCGCTCTGGCCGGCGAGCTCGGCGATGACGTATGTCATGAGCGCGAGCCAGGGGATTGCGGCGTTCGACCAGGCCTTGACCCCGGGGACGTGCTTCCAGAGGAACGAGATGCCGAACGTGACGAGCATCGTCTGGCCTCGGAGCCAGCCGAGGATCGCGGTCGGGTCCTTCCAGTCGGGCGTCTGGGCGAACGCCGGCGGCGCGAGGATGGCGACGGCGGTGACGAGCAGCACCGCGAGCAGGGCATGAACGAGGCGGCGTGGCGTCGGGATCGACATGAGCAGGTCCTCCATGATCGAGCGGGTCGGGGTGTGGGAACTCGTCGGTGGCGGCCGGCGCGTTCTGGGGGCCTTCGGAAGTCGCCCCGCCCCCGCGCGCGCCGGGCCGCCGAGATCTCAGGGCAGAGCGTTCTGGGTGTTCCGGAAGCGCGCGAGCAGCGCGCAGGTGTCGGTGGCGTCGTAGGAGGCCTTCCAGGTCGAGGTGCAGATGACGACACCGGGGCCGGGCTGGGGCGGCGAGACCGAGAGCAGCTTCGCCTCGCCGGAGCGGAGCTCGAACTCGCGCTTGCTCGTCGAGCCGATCGTCGTCGGGTGCTGGTACTGGATACGCGGCGAGCCCGACGTGCATGCGAGGAGCGCATCCATCTGCGTCTTGGTCTGGAACTCCTGGGTGAAGGTCCAGACGGCGCTCAGCCGGCTCTTCCGCGCGGGCTCGTCGATCTTGAGCGATCCGTAGACACGATCGCGATCGGTGTGCGGCTGGTCGAGCTCGAGCGACCAGTTCCGCACGCGGATGCTCGAGGCCGCGTCCGCCGTGCCATCGTCCATGACCGTGTTCAGGTCGAACTTGACCGGCAGGTTCGACGGGAAGGTGAGGGCACCCGTGGGCGTGAAGTTGTCGTCGATGTCGCTGCCGATGATCGTGACGCGCGCCTTGACGATGCCGGCGATGCCGGGCGCGTTCGAGCCCTCGATCTTGATGTTCACGAACTTCGCAGTGGGCACGCGCCAGCACTTCCCAGCCGGCACATCGCCCTTCACCACCTCGAGCGAGTAGAACTTGAGCGCGCCGCCGCTGCGGAAGAAGTGATCCCGCACGCCCGTCTCGACGAGGGAGTTCGCGTAGGCGCCGACCGAGCCGCGCATGATCTCGAGGCAGTCGTCGAGGTTCATGAGGACCGTGAACGAGCCCTTCGCGAACCGCGAGCCCTGCTGCAGGGAACGGAGATTGTCGTTCCCCCACATGACGTCTTCCTCGATGACGTCGGCGTCGAGCTCGATGTCCTCCTCGAGGAGCGGCAGCTTGATCGTGGCGGCGACCGGTGTGTCCCACGTGGTCGCGAGCCCCAGCTGCAGGTAGCTCTTGTGACTGTCAGCAGGCAGTGGAGACATCGTGGGTAGCCCTCAGTCGGTCTCGAAGGTGCCGTCTTGGAGCGGCTGTGGTTGATAGACGTGGCCCTGGTAGAAGCCGGCTTCGCCCGCGGCAGCGCCCGACCCTGAGCCGTTCGTATAGAAGAAGTAGGGCCCGTTGCCATTGATGGTGCCGAAGAAAAAGTCGTAGTCGCCGGGCGGGGTCACGGTCTTAGCGAGCTGCCCATTGAGGTAGAACTTGAACTGAGAGCCAGTCCATTCGATGGCCGGGAAGCCGAAGATCGTGTCGACGCTGAACCCAGGCTGGATGTCGCAATCGAGCGTGACGGCAGCGATGGTGTTCCACAGGAACACCTCCCACTTCTCGCGCGTCAGGTTGTAGCGGAGCTGGACAGTGCTCTGGCAGCCGCTGTCGGAAGCGAGGTTGGTGGCCCATGGGGTGTCGACCCCGGGCGTATCGCCCCAGCCGATGCCTTGGAATCGCTCTCCGGCCGTCGTGCCGACCGGGTTGGTGCGATTCATGCGCATCGAGAAATAGAATGGGGCCCAGACGCCGCCACCGGGCCCGGCGGCGAGGACTGAGTTGTAGCCAACGCCAGCGACCCATGTCTTGTTGATGCCCGTGGAGGTATCCAGCCAGAAGCCCTGCCCCCTCTGCTTGTTGGTGGTCTGAGGGATGGCGCGAAGGCCCATGAACGGAGGCGTATTGCTGGCGCCGTAGGCATAGTTATGATCCATGCGCCAGAAGCCACCCTTCTTGAGGTACTTCTCGATGAGCGCGCGGGTCTCGGCTTCGGTCATGTCTTCCTCGTGCTTGAGCTCACCGGTGATGCGAAACTCGAGAGCGCCCATCGAGACGCCGGCCCGGATCCGGGCGTCGTCTCCGGTGAACTGGAAGTCGCCCATCTCCGACCCGTACGTGAACAGCTCGTAGAACGTCGGCTCGGCACTGAGGAGCGCGCGGCGGACGTCCTGGAGCAGGTTGAGGACGCGTCTCTGCCCGTCCGCTGCGTGCGAGCTGCAGCACCAGATCGCGAACGCGCATTCGAGCTTGTGGAGCGCGGTTCCGACACTGTCCGTTCCTTGCTTGCTGCCGAGATGCTGCAGGTAGAGCGTCGTGAGATTGGGCCCCGGGACCTTGTCGCCCGGCACGCCCAGCTTGATCGTCGGGGTGGGCGTCGTGAGCCAGGCGGACGTGGGAGCGGTGCCGATCTTCACGAGCTCGGCCTCGATGGCGTCGAGCATCCGGTTCTCGAGTGCTTCGACGGGCATCGATCTCTTCCACCTCTCCCCTAGCTCACGAGCGCGCCACGTGCGCCAGCGTCAGCGCGCCGTCGTCGACCCGTTGGACCCTCATGACCCGATAGTTCACGCCGTCTGCCGTGAGGCTGTCCCCCTCGGCGAGAGTGGCGAACACCCCGCTCTTGACGGTGATGGTCACCACCTCGCCGACGAAGTCCGCCGCTTGTCCTTGGAGCACTGATTCGTCCGAGACGTCGACGATGGCCTTCGCCGTGGTCGCACCGACCGTGACGTCCACGCCGAACTCGGCGAGCATCACGTCGATGTCGGAAGCCCGGTAGAAGGTCACCGCGCCGCCTGGCCGATCAGCTCTGGTACTTCTTGAGGCCGGAGATCCCCGCCGAGAAGACGAACGGGCCCGTCGCGATCGTCGCCACCGCGCGGATGTACCGCTTGCGGTAGGTCAGGTCGATGAAGCGCGTCTGGACGCTCGCGCCACCGGTCGTGACCTGCGTGAACGCGCCGCCCGTGATCTCGGCCGTCGGGACGTCGGCATACGCATCGGAGACGCCGTTGTCGTTCGACTCCTGGAGCTTGAAGTCGAGCGTGCCGGCGCTGCCGGCCGCCGAGTCGAGCTCGACGAGGGCGACGCCCTCGTAGTCGACCATGTCGACGCCGGTGCCGTTCGTGTTGGAGTTGCGCGACAGCGCGCCGAAGAGCGAGTTGAAGACCGCTCGTGCCAGGCTGTTCATCGAAACAGTCATCGGGCTTGCTCCTGCCGCACGCGGCGGCGATGTGTGTGTGGTGGTCGGTGCTTCAGTTCCCGCGGCCGCGGCCCGAGCCCGCCGCTGCCGGCGCCGGCGGCGGTGGCGCGGGGTCCGGGGACCCGCCGGTGCCGCTGGCCGGCGCGCCGGCGCCTCCCTGCTCGGGCTGAGCGGGCGGTGGCGATGACGGCGGGGTCGGCTGCGGCGCCGGCTCCGTCGCCCTCTCGATCATCTTCGCGAGCGTCTGCGGCGCGTACGTGCCGGGCGGGATCGTCTGTGGGACCTGTTCGACCCAGCGCTGCTGGGTCTTCCAGGCGGCCTCCTTGTCGTCCAGCTCGATGACCTCGCCCTCATACACGTCCCGGCCACCGCCGAGGCAGTGCGAACGGATCACACGGACTCTCATGGGTTCTCTCCTCGAGGGCCGGCGGGCCCGGACGCCGTCGTCCGGACCCGGCCGGCCGATCGACTACGTCAGGTTCGCCGCCGTGGCCTTCGCGAAGCTCTGGCCGTGGCGGAGGATCAGGTCGCCCATCTGGAAGCTCGTGAACTTGACGAGCCCCTGGTCGGCCGCCGTGTACGGGTCGTTCACGAGCTCGAGGCCGCCCCAGAGCCCGAAGATCATCTCGGCCCAGTTGCCGAAGATGAACGCGTGCTCGTTCGCACCGGCGCCGAGGACCGAGGACGCCTGGTTCGAGGCCATGGCCAGGTAGCCGTCGATCGAGCCGTTGTCGAGGCGGCCCTCCCAGACGAACCCGGTCGTGCCGACGCTCGACTTCAGCTGGTTCTTGAGGCGAGCGCCGAGGGCGTACGTCGTGACGAAGCCGAGCTTCCCGTCATGCGCGTTGGCCGTCGCGACCGCCGAGAGGTGGTCGAGCACGCGCTGCCAGGTCGGCGCGAGGCTGCCGCAGGCGATCGCGGCGACGTCGGGCGCGCTGTAGATGCCCGTGCACTGGCCGAGGGCACCGGTGCCGTGGAGGCCCTGCCGGTCGAACGCGAGGCCGTGGCCGGCGGCGAACGAGTTCTGGACCATCAGGTCCACGTCGTAGGACGCCGTGCGGATCAGCTGGCGCGAGAGGACACACTTGCCCTGCATCGTCTTCCCGACCAGCGTGACGAGGCCCGTGGTGACGTCCGAGGCGGCGACCGCCGAGGACGGGTTCTCGCCGACGAAGCTGACGGTGACGTCACCGGTCTGCTTCGGGAACGGGATCTGGCCGACCAGGTCGCCGAGGACCTGGGCGCCCATGCGCATGCACACCGTTGCGTTGCGCAGGATCTCGATCAGCTGGGCGGGCTGGTCGAAGACGAGCTCGAGCCCCTTGGTGGCGACGTTCGAGACCATCGTGTGGCGCTCGATCGGCCGGCTCGCCATGGTGAAGCGTTCGGTCTCGTCGACCACGCTCGTGGGCATCCAGATGCCATTGTGGCCCTGGATCCCGGCCTGCTGCGCGCGCTTCTCGATGAAGCCGCTGACCTCGGCCTCGACGCCGTCGAAGTCCCCGCGGCCCTCCGCGCGCCGGCAGAGGAGGTCCATCGCGCGGCGCAGGCTCCAGCGCTTGCGATCCTTGAGCGGCATGGCGTCGCGGATCTCCGCGGACACGCCGCGGACCGAGCCGTCGGTCACCTTGCCCTTCAGGATCTCCATCGCCGCCTGCTCCGGCGTGAAACCCTTCTCGATGAACTCGCCGGCTCTGGCCGAGCAGCCCTGCGAGTTACAGAGCTCGACGATCTGGGCCATCTGCTTCTGACGCGCGTTG
>Ga0207711_10003921_pt1 | contig 12807 bp, 5 predicted proteins | sample KBSS34metaG_FD_184401 | JGI IMG/M metagenome (GOLD analysis project Ga0207711, IMG submission 184401) | Switchgrass rhizosphere microbial communities from Kellogg Biological Station, Michigan, USA - KBS S3-4 metaG (SPAdes) (version 2) | ecosystem: Host-associated > Plants > Roots > Rhizosphere >...
CGCATACAAGGTATCGATAGGTACTCAAGGATACCTCTGCTCATGGCGACTTCGCTCAAGCTGGATGAGGCGATGAAAGCACGGGTCCGGCACCTTGCTGCTATCCGCGACCGTTCGGCGCACTGGGTCATGCGTGAAGCGATCCGCGATATGTCGAACGTGAGGAGAAGCGCGAAGCGTTCCGGCAGGCGGGCTTGCGGGCTTGGGAGGCGTACCAGCAAACCGGGTTGCATCTGACCGGCGAGGAAGCCGATGCTTGGCTCGCCAAGCTCGAAGCCGGTGAGGATGTAGAGATTCCTTCTTGCCACGGTTGATCTGGACGCCGCCGGCGCTGGCGGACGTGCAACGGCTCTACCGCTTCCTGGCCCCGAAAGACCTCGACGTCGCGAAACGAGCCGTGAAGGCCATTCGCGAGGGCGTGAACATCCTCGGCGACCATGCTTATGCGGGCGACCGGCTGAGGGTATGGAGCCGCTGTTTCGCGAATGGCCCATCAGCTTCGGGGCGGGCTCATACATCGTTCTCAATCGCGTCGAAGGTGACGAGGTGTCCCTGCTGGCCATCCGGCATGGGCGCGAGGCTGGTTCTCCAGGGACAGTCTAACCAGTCTCCTTCCCTCTATCCTAGAGATATCTAGAGGATATCCATCCTATATTCACCCATCGCGGCAGCAAAGCGTCGCTAGGCGATCGCCGTCTCGCGCACGATTCCCAGCGCCTGTTCGTTCAGCGTCTCAGCGCGCTCGGGCGTGGCGCTTTCGGTGTAGCAGCGCAGTTCGGGGGCGTTGCCGCTGGGGCGCAGGTGGATGATGTCGCCGCTGGCGAAGGTCAGGCGCAGGCCGTCGGTGGTGTCCGATGTCTGCGCCGGGCCGAGATCGGGGATCGCGCCGAACATCGCGCTCGCCTTGGCCAGCACGTCGCCTTGCTCGAGGTGGGCGAGCAGGGCCTGGCTTTGGCTGGTGGGATAGTCCTGGATGCGGTCGCTGAAGGTATAGCGGGGCGGGAGCTGCGCTTGGAGGGCAGTGAGGGGCACGCTCTGGCGCTTGGCTTCGGCCAGCACCGCGAGCATCGGCAGCACGGCATCGCGCGTGGGCAGGGCGCCTAGCGTGCGGCCGTCGCGGGACACATCGGTGCCCAGGATGAAGCCGCCGTTGGCCTCGTACCCGCAGGCGGTGGCGCCGGTCTCGATCAGTTCGTTCATCGCCTCGATCACGTAGGGCGAGCCGATCCGCGTGCGCCGAATCTCCTTGAACAGGCCAGACAGTTCCAGCGCCGAATTGCAGCTGACCGGCGCCGCCACCGCGGCGATGCCGAGCGCCTGGGCGCACAGGATGCCGAGCACGTCGCCGCGCATCCACGCGCCGGTCTCGTCGGCCAGCAGCGGCCGGTCGGAATCGCCGTCGGTGGAGAGGATCGCGTCAAGTTTCAGCTCGCTTGCCCATTGCCGGCCGAGCGCCTGGTCCTCGGGGCGGACCGCCTCGGTATCGACCGGAATGAAGGTGTCCGAACGGCCGAGGCTAGTGACTTTCGCGCCCAGGCCCTCGACGATGGCGACGACCATGTCGCGCCCGACCGCCGAGTGCTCGTAGACGCCGAGCGTTAGGCCCTGCAGCGCCTCAGGGCCGAAGAAGCCTGTGTAGCGCGCGACATAGGCGGTGGCAGCGTCGATCGGCGCGCTGGCCGGCTCGGGCGTTTTGAGCATGCCGGCTTCGTCGAACACATCAGGCAGGGCTACGCTTTGCGCGCGCATCGCCTGCTCGTCGGGCTTGAGCACTTCGCCGTCGACCCGGTTGAACTTGATGCCGTTGCGGTCGGCCGGGATGTGGCTGCCGGTGACCATGATCGAGGGCAGGGTGCGCGCAAAGCCATAGCCGGCGACTGCGGGGGAGGGCACGAACCCGCACAAGTCCGCCTCGCCCCCCATGTGCCGGACCGCCGCCGCGCAGGCCGTCATGATGCGCGGCGTCGAGGGGCGCAGGTCGCCAGCGATGGCGACGTGGCTGCCGGGCGCGAACTGGCCGATGGCGGCAAGGTGCTGCAGGAAGGCGCAGGTGTAGGCGAAGCAGACCAGGTCGGTCATGTCCACGACCCGCCCACGCGCCCCGCTGGTGCCGAAGGCGACGCCCGATCGCGTCATCAGGTCGGAGATCGAAACCGTCTGCGTCATGCCTTGCCTCGCTGTCGACTTGCACCGCTCCCTAACGGGAGGCTTTGCGGATAGGAAAGTGGTGGTTCGGGTGGGAGCGCGTTTTGCCCTTCCTAATGGTCCTGACGCTTTGCGGTTGCCAAGCATGATCTTGGTCGATCGTATCCGGTGCGCCGCGCCCCGGCATTTGGGCGCCTTTGCACTTGGGAGATGCTGCGGACGAGCCTTGCCGTTGCCGTCGCGGAAAGTCGCTGGAAAGTCGATGACTTAGGTAATTGACATTAGGTAATTGTACCTTAGGTCCTGTTTTGAGGGCAATTTACCAGGGGCATTTGCGGGCATGGTGCGTCAATTCGCGAAGGGGCGGCGTTCGCGCGCGCTCATGATGAGGTCTGGCGCCACGGCGCTGGCGTTCATGCTCCACCAGCAGGCCTGGGCCGATTGCACTCCCGATCCCACGCAGGCCGGAACGACGACCACTTGCTCCGGGCTCGACGCCGACGGGATCGTGGTGTCGACCTCCGGTTCGACGGTGCGCGTGCCGACCGGCGCCGTGGTGAGCGGATCGGGCGGCCCGGCGATCCAGGTCGACATGCCTGCCACCGCCGACTTTCAGCAGCGCACGGCCAGCATCGAGGTCGAGGGCACCGGCGCGGTCGACGGCGGCAGCCAGGCGGGCATCTCCGTCCTGAGCGGCTCGAACAACGGCTACTTCGATTATTACGGCACTCGGGCGCAGATCACGATCGGTCCCGACGCCACGGTGAGCGGTGCATCCGGCATCGCGGTGGCGTCGTCTTCCGGCAGTTACTTCTACAACTCGACGCAGGTGACGCTCGACAACTCCGGGCACGTCAGCGGCACGGCCGGCGCGGCTCTGGTCTCCGGCGACGGCGGCGGATTCGATGTCATCACCAACCAGGTCGGCGGGCGGATCGACGGCATTGCCGCCAACTTCAATTCGCTCAACAACCTCGGCACGGTCGATGGCGGGACCGGTCCTGCCGTGATGCGCTCGGGCAATTACTACTACAACGAGACCATCGCCAACGACGGCCTCATCACCTCCAGCGGTGACGGGGCGACGCTCGCGAGCCGCAACGCCGCCATCGTCAACACCGACCGGATCACCAACACGGGACTTGGCTCGGCAATCGGGGGCGACTCCGCGACCGTCACGAACGAGGCGGGAGGGACGATCAGCTCCGCGGCGGGCAACACCATCGCGCTCGGCAATTATCTGACCCTGAGCAATGGGGGGGCTATTACCAATGCGGGTTCCGCGCTGGCCATCGTTGCGCCGTCGGCCAGCATCACCAACCTGGCCGGCGGCACGATCAGCGCGACTTCGGGCGTTGCCATCAGCGCGCCGCAGGCGCTGAACCTCACGAACCAGGGCACGATCACGGGGAACGTCTTCGCGGGTTCGGACCAGGGCCCCTACTCCTATAGCAGCAGCAGCCGGGTCGATACCGCGTCGGGCACCCTGACGGGCAACCTGATCTTCGGCTCGGGCAACGATGTCCTCGTCAGCCGCTACGTCGCGGGCCAGTTCCAGACCGGCGTGAACGGCAATATCGATGGTGGCGCGGGCGAGGATACGTTGATCGCCCAGGTCGATAGCGATGCGACCTTGTCGGGTCTAGCCGCCTTGCCGACGAACTTCGAGAAGCTTGCGCTGGGTGTAGGAAGCGGCGCCACGGCAACGCTGGCGAGCGGGTTCACGTCCACCGAAACGCTGGTTGTGGGCGGCAGCGGCACCCTGGTCAATCAGGGCACGCTCAGCGCTGCCGGCACCGCGCTTTCCAGTGCATCGTCCACGCTGAACATTCCGGGCGGCGGTCTCAGCATCGTGAACGAGGGCACCATTTCCGGCACGAGCGCTGATACCGGCCTCTACGCGGTGAGCCTGGACTTCAATAGCAGCTCGTTCGTCAACACCGGGGGGGTCACCTCCGCCAGCGGCGGCGTTTACCTGTCGAACGCCTCGTTCCGGAACTCGGGTACCATCGTCGCGAAGAACACGGCCGTTTTCACTTACGCCTTCGGGGATCAATCCGAGAATTCGGGGTTGATCCGGTCCACCGACGGCGTTGGCCTCAGCGTTTCCAGCTACTACAGCGACGGCTTCGTCAACAGCGGCACGATTGAGGGCGCGACGGTCGGCGCGAGCCTCAACAGCGGCGCCATCAACACCGGCCTCGTCAACACCGGCACCATCCGCTCGCCCGGCACGGCCGTGACACTGTCCTACGGCACCTTGGACAACCGCAGCGGCGGCCTGATCGACAGCAGCAACCAGGCGATCTACGCCCAATATAACGCGACGATCCTCAACGCGGGCACGATCAACGGCCGGGTCGTCCTGCAGAATGACTATGGGTCATACAATCCTGCCCGCTTCGTCGCGCTAGAAGGCGGCGTCCTCAATGGCAATCTGATCCTGGGGCCGTCCGCCATGCTCATCACCGAGCTGAGCGGGGTGGGCACCAGCGGCTTTGCCGGCATCAACGGTACGGTCGTGGCCCAGGGCAGCTCGGTGCGCTATCGCGTGCGGAGCGACGCCAGCGCAACACTCGCGCCCTTGGCCGGGTTCCGCGACATCGGCTATGACCTGTACAACGGTGCCGCGCTCACGCTTTCGGCGAACACCGACATCTCGCAGCAGCTGTTCTTCGGGGGCAAGGGCAGTGTCGACCTGACCGCCAACCTGGTCGCGGGAAATTCGGCCGCGATCATCACGGGGCCAGTGTCGGATGACTTCGGCTATCCGGCCGACAACGATCTTTCGATCGTCAGCCATGGGGCTATCACCTTCACCCGGACCGACGCCTCCGGACCGACGGCCGCCGTGCAGCTCAATTACAACGCCCAGTTCACCAATGCGGGAACCGTCACGGTCCGCGATCTGACGGGCGGCAGTTACTATTACGGCCCAGTCACCGCGTTTGCCGGCGGCAACCTGATCAACACCGGCACGATCACGCTCGAGAATGCCTATGCCTTCTCCGGATCGCAGTCGGTCGAGAACTCCGGCACGATCACCGGCAACGGTCCCCTCGCGACGAATTTCTACGGGACGCTGACCAACAGCGGCACGCTGTCCAGCACGAACGGGCCGGCCTTTCAGCTGGCATCGTCCGCGAACATCGACAATCAGGCGGGCGGCGTGATCTCGGGCAGCGGCGGCCTCGCCATCGCGGCCAGCGGCGGGACCCTGCGCAACGCCGGAACGATCCAGGGCAGCGTCGACCTGGCTTATTCACCCTATGGCTACAGCTACGCCAGCGGAACGTACATCGCGGCGGGCGGAACGCTGAACGGCGACTTGCGCTTCGGAAGCGCCGACGATCTGCTGGTGGAGACTACCGGCAGCTTCGGCGTGACCGGCGCGATCGACGGCGGTGCCGGCTATGACGTCGTCTTGCATGCGCGCTCGGCGTCAGCGACCGTGGCGCTGGGCGACTTGCCGACCGGGTTCGAGAGCGAGACAGTGGGCGCCTTTGGCCTCGACACCGCGGTCACGATCACGGGCGCGGCCGGGCGCACAAGCGATATCGGCGTGTTCGGCGACGGCCGAATCATCAACCAGGCCGCGACCACTGGTTCGGTTTACAGCTCCTACTCCTACCTGCTGGGCCAAGATTACAGCAGTCAGCTTGCCTCGTTCGACAACCAAGCCGATGTAGGTCGCACGCTTTTCGTTCTGGCAAACGCGGTGACGAACAGCGGCAACGTCGGTTTAGCCGCCGCGACGTCGTCCGATGACGACGAACGCGGCATTGAGCAGTACGCTACTGGCACACTAAGCTTCAACAATTCCGGGACGGTGAACTCGGCCAACGGCCAAGCTGTCTATATTGGCGCTGATGCGCTTACCAAGGCCAGCATGGTCAACTCCGGCACACTTAATGGATCGCTCAGCGCTGGTCTGGGATTTACCGCGGATGCTCAAAATCCAACTGTCACCTTCCAGAACAGCGGTACGATTAAGGACTCGGCTGCTGAGTTCGCTGCCGTCGAATTGTTTGGTTATAATGGGTTTGAGACTGGCCGAGCCATCGTCAAAGCCAGCGTGACCAACGCCGGTATAATCGAGCAGACGGGAATCGGTGGCGGAGCCTTATACGTCTCGTTCGATGACAATCTCGACCTGACGGTTCAGAATTCCGGTGTTCTTCGCTCCAATGCGGGGGGCGAGACCAAGACCTATTCTTACCCCTACTATCCGTATCCACTTACATACACGATCACCAACCTCGCCTCCGCCATTGAGCTGGGTACAAGTGACCAGTCGTCGCAGATCACGATCAACAACGAGGTGGACGGGAAGATTGAGGCTACAGGGCCGTTGTCGGCAGCGGTGCTGACGGGAAGCGAGCTGACGCTGAACAATGCCGGGACCATCAGCGGCTCCGGCGATACCACCCTGTCGAGCCCAGGTGACCTTGCCATCGAAATCTATGGCACCAATGTCATTGCCGGCGCGGTCCAGACCTTCGGCGACTTCGACGACAGCATTGTCAATTCTGGCACGATCACCGGCTCGGTCGATCTGGGTGGCGGCAACGACAGCATCGTCAACACCGGCACGATGACCGGCGCCATTCGCCTGGGTGCAGGGGACGACACCTTTACGCAGCGGATCTCGGCCACTCTGACGAGCACCGTCTCCGGCGGCGCGGGCTTCGACACCTTCCGCGTCGACGCCACCGGCACCGGCGCTATCGCCGCAAGCCAATTGAACGGGTTCGAGCGGCTCGTGCAGACCGGATCGGGCTCGGCCACTTGGTCGGGCAGCTTTGAGGCGCCGACGATCGAGCTCGACGGCTCGACGCTGCTGGTCGCGGCAGGCACCACGTTGCAGACGGCCGGCGGCGTGACCGTGACTGGCGGCGACGGAGCCGAGACGGTCGTCAACGCCGGTACGATCGCGGGCTCGGTGCTGCTCGGCGCGGGCGATGACACGTATCGCGACGTTGCCGGCAGCGTGGTCACCGGCACGGTCGATGGCGGCGCGGGACAGGACACTTACGGCTTCGTCCTTGCCGGCGACCGGACCATCACGCATGTGGGCAATAGCTTCGAGAACCTGGCCGTCGGCGGCAGCGGAACGTTGTCCTACGCGCTCGACCAGTCGTTCGCGCAAGTCTTCCTCGACGGTGCGGGCCTTGCCGCGACGCTTGGCGGCCAGACCATCGGCGAAGTGCTGGGCGGCGCCGGGGCGGACGCGCTGAGTGTCGATGGCGACGTGGCGCGGGTCGTGCTGGGCGGTGGCGACGATCGCCTTTCGATCGGCAGCGCCTTGGCCGCGGGCACGTACGACGGCGGCGCCGGCATGGACGCGCTGACCTTCGCCCATGCCGGGCCGGTCACGCTTTCGGGCGTGGCCACCGGCTTCGAGACGCTGGCGCTGGGCGGCAATGCCCTCACCGTCACCGGAACGCTGGGCGCCACGGGCGATACCCTGGTGCTGGGCGCCGGGACCCAGGACGTGACGCTGGCCGGGGGCACTCTGGCGGGAGCGATCGACCTGGGTGCGGGCGACGATACCTTCCACTTGCGCGCGGGCACGCTCGCCGGGACGCTGACGGGCGGTGCAGGCGACGACTTGTTCTCGCTCGAGACGGGCGCACCGTTCACGCTAACCGGCGCGATCTCCGGCTTCGAGCGCTTCGCCTTGGGCGGCGCGCCGCTCACGGTCACGGGATCGCTTGGTGCCGCTGGCGAGACGATCCGCTTCGATGACGGCGACGATGTGGTCACGGTGACGCCCGGCGGCAGCCTGACCGGTACGGTCGCCCTGGGCGGCGGCAACGACCGGCTCACCATTGCCGGCGCCTTTGCCGGTTCGGTGGACGGAGGCTCGGGCACCGACGCGGTGATCGTCAGCGGCGGTTCGCAGAGTGCGCCGGTCGCGTTCGGATCGCTCTCCGGCATCGAAAGCTATACCCAATCGGCGGGCTTTGCGACCGTCGCGGGCACTGCCAGCCTGGGCACCGCCAACCTCACCGGTGGGCGCCTAGTGGGCTTGGCCGGTTCGACGATCAACGCAGGCACCATCGCCGTGCAGCAGGGCGCGACCTTCGGCTCGGCCGGGACCGTGAATGCCAACATCTCGGTGGCGGGCGTGCTCAGCCCGGGCGCGTCGCCCGGCACGATGACGGTGAACGGCAATGTCGCGCTCGCCGCGACTTCGGTCTCGCTGTTCGAGATCACGCCCACCGTGTCCGACAAGCTCGTCATCTCGGGTACGCTCTCGATCGCGCAAGGAGCGACGCTGCAACTCGTGCCGACCGGCACGCTCCAGCCCGGCCGCACGCTTGACCTGGTCGTGACCGGCGGTGGCATCACCGGCAGCTTCACCACCGTGACGAAGCCGGCCTCGCTCTTCGGGGTCGTGGTGCAGAGCGCAAACCGGATCCAGTTGCTGGGGCAGTTCCTCTCCGACCCGAGCTTCAGCCCGCAAGTGCAGGCCAGCATCGCCTATACCAATGCGACGCTGCTCAACCTGCCGACGAACAGTCCGCTGATCCCGGTACTGCCAGCGCTTGCTCCGGGTGGCGTTACGGATGCCGCAGCCTTCGCGCGCCTCACGCCAGAGCCTTATGCCAGCGCGGTGCAGCTGGGCGTCGAGCGCGGCCTGACCCTGGCGCGGGCGGCGCGGTCGCTCGAGTTCGCGGCCGGGGGCGACACCGGGCGCGCCTTCACCTTCGCCCAGACCTTGGGCGACTGGAGCCGCATCGGCGCCAGCGACAGCCTGGGCACCGCGCGCGCGAAGACGCAGGGCTACGGGTTCATCGGCGGCATCGGCTTCGCGGCCGAGCAGTGGGCCGTGGGCGGCTTCGCCGGCTACTTGAACGAGCAGCAGACGATCGCGACGCTGGGCGCCCGGACCAAGACCGATGGCGTCGTCGCCGGCGTCCATGTCCGCTACGACACGGGTACGGTCATGGCTTCTGGCTCGGTGTTCTACGATGGCGCCAAAGCCGACACCCGGCGGGCCTTGCCGGCGAGCGGATCGGCCGATGCCGACTATCACCTGCGCGGGCTCGGCTTTGATGCCAAAATAGGCGCGCGCCTGGCGACAGGGGGCGGCCTTACCGTCACTCCGCAGCTCGGCACGACCTGGATCCGCACGCGCCGCAGCGGCTTCGTCGAGGGCGGCGGCAGCCCCTTCGCGCTCACCGTGGCGGGCGATCGCCAGTGGGCCGGCTTTGCCGATGCGAGCCTGAAGCTCGAGAGCGCCGGGGGCGGCGAAGCCAAGCTGCACCCATGGGGCATCGTCGGTGTACGCTACCAGCTCCAAGGCCGTGCCCCGGTGGCGGTCGCCGGCTTTGGTGGCGGCACCATTGGCCTCGTCGCCGCCGGCGCCCCGCGTACCCGTCTGTCGGGTACCGTGGAAGCTGGTCTCGACGCCCAGGTCGCGCCGGGCGTGGCGCTCTTCGTGAGCGGCACCGGCGAGTTCTCCGGCCGTGCCAACCGCGCCGGCGTCAACGGGGGCGTCAAGGTCTCCTTCTGACGCTCCAATGCGAAGGGCGCTCGGGCGAGTCCCGGGCGCCCCGGGCAGCCGGTGGTTTCGTGCCGGGCGCTCGAGCAGATGGGTCGATGATTTGAGATTTATCCCACGATACTGACGCTAAGCGATTATGTGGGATAATCCTGCATGGCAGTTCACTCCCGCCGCAGCGGCAAGCTGGTAGTGGATGCGGGGCAGGTCGACGCCGGCACCGCCATGGCCCATCAGCTGTCACCCGCCTTGCCCGCCAGCGCGTAGCGGCGGCAGTGTTCGCCTGCCGTGGGCCTTGTCGATCACCAAGGCGAGTTAGCGAGCTGCCTTGTCGGCGCTCTTTCCCGAACCATGGCTAATGCGAAGTACGCAGTGCAGCGCACCTTTAGAGTTGTCGAGCGGGCAACATGGCGGCGTCACGCCGCTTGATCGTCACAGAGGTCTTCGGATTTGGGTGAGAGCAAATGTAGCCGGCAAAGCTACTTTCCAACCCTGACTTCGCGAATGCTTCGAGCGTAGCCGTAGTCTGGCAAGAGAGGCCATTGGATCCCGAGCACTTTTGCTCCGCACGGTTGACTGACTTCAGGCGAAGTTGGGTTGCTCGCGGCAAGCTATTCTCGAAATATTCTTGAATGTAGTCCAAGTCTCCCGGTGTGATCGTTCTCACCTTTCGGGCCTTGCAGGTTTTATCAGTCTTCCTGGCCAAGCGCTCGAAGGCTGCCCCCGCCAGAACCTGGCCATCGGCCGGCGGAGCGGATGCGAGTGTCAGGGCGAGGAAAAGCATGATCACCTCCTATCAGACGATGGACCACGCTCGGGACGGCATCGATGAAAGGTAGTCTTTCCTGTATCGTCCTCATCTCTGATGGTCAGAGCCGACAGATCGGAAGAGAGTGAGAGCTCTTTCTTCGCCTGAAACGTGGTCCCCTCGTTTTCAGACTTGAGCGTGACCACCAGGCGCCGGCTGTTCTCGATCACGACACGAACTGCATGCCCGTTGGTCTCATAGAAGTTGACCGAGTTTCTGGTCACCCAGACCTGCGTGTCTTCGATGGGCGCGGTCCGACAGTCTCGCGCATCGACGCTCCACCGTCCCCGAAATGACAAGGGTAGCACAGGGTGGGCGAGAACCGTTCCTCGCTCCTGGAGAGGATTGAGCACTATCGGCTTTGCCTCGGCAAGCCCGACGCCTGTCCCCGCGGCAAGGCCCACGAGCATCGCAACGCAAAGAGCTGATCCGTGGCGTGCTTCAACCATACGCTTCACCTGCTCCTGCCTTGATAATCGAAGCGTGAAGGGCATGCCAGCGTATCGGATAACGCGCTGCGGCTTGTCGGCGCGCAAGCCTTGAAGTCACCCCTCTTCAGAAGCTGACCCGTGCCGTGCCGAGGACCGAGCGGGGTGCGCCCGGCAGGTTCAGCAGCGGCGAGGTGCCGTGGCCCGATACGATGTATTTCTCGTTGCCGAGATTATAGACGTTCACTTGCAGCCGCACCGGGCCGGCCATGGCCCAGGCCATCGTGTCGAGCGTGACGTAGTGCGGCAGCACCGTGGTGTTGGCCGGATCGGCCCAGCGGTCGCCCACGTAGTTGACGCCGCCGCCCACGCCGAAGCGCCGAGCGAAGCTCTTGGTCACAAACAGGTTGGCCCCGTTCTTCGGAGTCAGCGTCGCCCGCTTGCCCAGGAAGGCCGGGGTGGCCGAGGCGGTGATGCGCGTGTCGAGATAGGCATAGCCGGCGATCGCCTGGAAGCCGGAGGGCAGGTCGAGCTGGCCCGACAGTTCGATCCCGCGCGTACGTTGCGTGCCGATCGGGAGCAGTACCGTGGGGGTGGCCGGATCGCTGCCCTTGATCCCGGTGCGGCGCAGGACGAAGCCTGCCGCCTGCAGGTTCAGCCGCCCGCCCAGCAGCGTGTACTTGGCGCCGATCTCCTTGTTGGTGGTCTGCTCGGGCGCGAGGTCGGCATTGTTGGCGGCGAGCGCGAAAGTCTCGGCCGAGGGCTGGAAGCTGCGGCTCCACGAGACGTAGTAGGACTGCGCCGCGTCGGGTTGGAACACCAGGCCCGCGCGCGGGCTCCACTTGCGGTCGGTGCGGGCAAGGTCGCTCTGGCCGGGCAGCAGCTGCTGCGTCTTCTGCCGGAACCGGTCGTAGCGCAGGCCCACCAGCGCCTTGAACCCGTGGCCGAGGTCGGCAAGGTCCTGGGCATAGAGGCCGAGCGTGTCGAAAGTCGTGCGGGTGTTGGCGCTGAGCGCGGTGAAGCTGGCATCGTTCACGATCGGCAGGACCGGATCGAGCAGCGAGGTCGTGGTGACGACGCGTGACGCGAAAGTCTGCGCGCCCTTCACCTGGCGGGCGGCCTCGACGCCGTAGAGCAAGGTGTGGGTCATGCCGCCTGCGTGCAGGATCTGGGTCAGTTCGGCCTGGTTCGACCAGCCATCCTCGTCGCGATTGAGGCGGCCGTGCTGCAGCGTCACCGTCATCGCCGCCGCGTTGACTGCGGAGGGCAGGGTGCTGTGCCGGTCGAGTTGGTAATTGTAGTGCCGGAACCCGTCGCGGAAGCTCAGGCTGTCGGAAATCCGATGCGTCAGCACCGCCGTCTGCGACCATACCTGGCTTTGGGTCGCATCGGCATCGCGGGCGTTGGCGGCGCCGTAGTAAGTCGCGCGCGGCACGTCGACCGGGCGGCCGTTCACCGCCGGGATGCCCAAGTCCATCAGGCGCTTGTCGCGCAGGTAATCGGCTTCGAGGTAGAGCGTGGTGTCGCTGCCCGCGCCGATCAGCAGCGAGGGCGCGATCGTGAAGCGCTTGACGAACTGCTGGTCGCGGAAGCTGCCGTCGTCTTCCCACGCGCCGGTCACGCGGGCGCCGACGCCGCTGCGCGGATCGAAGCGGCCGAGATCCCACTCGCCGCGCTTGGTGTCGAACGAGCCCGCCGACAGGGTGATCGCGGTGATGTCGGTGTCCGGCCGCTTGAGTACTCGGTTGATGAGCCCGCCCGACGAGCCGCGCCCGTAGAGCACCGCCGCCGGGCCCTTGATCACCTCGACCCGCTCGGTGTTGGACAAGTCGCGAAAGTAGAGGGCATCGTCGCGAAAGCCGTTCACGAACTGGTCGGCGATGGCGGTGAAGCCGCGGATGCTGACCTGGTCGCGC
>Ga0207711_10003923_pt1 | contig 12800 bp, 10 predicted proteins | sample KBSS34metaG_FD_184401 | JGI IMG/M metagenome (GOLD analysis project Ga0207711, IMG submission 184401) | Switchgrass rhizosphere microbial communities from Kellogg Biological Station, Michigan, USA - KBS S3-4 metaG (SPAdes) (version 2) | ecosystem: Host-associated > Plants > Roots > Rhizosphere...
TTTGGAGAGATGGTTGAGTTTTTCCTCGATAAGGGAGCGGATCCCAATATGGCTGCGGCTGGGTTTAGCGCACTGCACGCAGCCATCATGCGGAGGGACGAAAAAACCGTGAAGGCACTACTAGCGCATGGGGCGGATGCTAACACGCCGCTGAAGACGTGGACTCCGACGCGCCGCGATTCGCATGATTTATACTTTGGGCCCGCGTTGGTGGGAGCCACGCCCTTCTGGCTGGCAGCCCGTTTCAGCCAACCGAGGGTTATGGGCCTGTTGGTGGAGCACGGCGCAGACCCGTTGTTTGTGCTCCATTCCGATGTTGCGCAAGTACGCGCTCAACGCCGGCGCGAAGCGACCACGGCGCTGCTGGCGGCCATGGGTATGGGTGGCGGAGTACCGTGGGTTCAACCGGCACCGGGAGAGCGGGAAGCTCTCACTCTCGAAGCTGTCAAGCTGGCGGTGGAGCTGGGTGTCGACGTGAATGCCGCGAACACCGACGGCCGCACGGCGCTGGACGCAGCCAAGACTTTGAAATACGACAGCGTCGCCAAGTTTCTGATGGAGAAGGGGGCACGCTCATCCGGTAAGCCGGCGCGGCAGGAAGCTGCTAGCGAACAGTAGCAGCTTGGCGGGTTCGGCTCAATTGCTCCAGGCTGGCGCCGAGTCTCAGCACGAAGTCGTCAACGTCCTGTTTTGAGATATTGAGCGGCGGTGTGATGCGGATCACGTTACCGTAGGTGCCTCCTTTCCCGATCAGCAGGCGATTCTCGCGCGCGGCCTCCATGAGAGCAGCGGTGGCTACTGGCGCGGGAGTCTTGGTTTCGCGATCTTCCACTAGTTCGATGGCCTGCATAAAGCCCATCCCGCGGACGTCGCCGATCAGCGGGTGCTTCATCTTTAGTTCGTCGAGGTGGCTCCGCAAGTAGGCGCCTGTCTCGGCGGCGTTGATCATGAGCTTGTGGTCGTCGATGAAATCGATGACGGCTTTGGCGGCGGTGGCGGTCACGGGATTTCCGCCGAAGGTCGAGATGGTGGCGCCCTTGAGCGCATCGGCGACTTCCGGGCGCGCTACGGTGAGGCCGACGGGCGTCCCGTTGCCGAGGCCTTTCGCGCTAGTAAGGATGTCGGGCTGCACTCCATATTGTTCGATGCCAAACCACTTGCCGCCGGTGCGTCCCCATCCGGTTTGCACTTCGTCGCTGATGAACAGGCCTCCAAACTTCTTGACGATGCCGTGCACGATTTCGAAATATTCTTTGGGCGGCGTGATGAAACCGCCGATGCCTTGAATGGGCTCGGCGATGAACGCAGCAAGGCGGCCCGAGGTGGAGGTGCGGATCATCTCCTCCATGTCGCGAGCGCAGCGGACGTTGCACGATGGATAAGTGGCTCCGAGCGGACAGCGGTAGCAATAGGCGCTTAAGGCGTGCACAAAACCGGCGGCGGGTGCGCCCCCCAAACGCCAAGTGGCCTGGCCGGAAGCGGACATGGCGAGTGCCGAGCGTCCGTGATAGCTGTGGCGGAGGGCCACCACTTCATGCGCGCCGGTATAGCAGCGGGCGGCGAGGATGGCGGTCTCGTTGGCTTCGGTACCGCTATTCGTGAAGAAACTCTTGGTGAGTTTGCCGCCGGGCGTGATCCCGGCCACGCGTTCGGCGAGCGCTACCTGCGGCTCGTTCGCAAACACAGTGGAGACGTGCTGCAGCTTGCCCATCTGTTCCACGACCTTCTGGTTCACGGTCTCGTTGCAGTGGCCGACGCTGATGGTGACGATGCCGCCGAAGAAATCGAGGTACTGGTTGCCGTCAGCGTCCCAGACGAATTGGTCTTTGGCGCGTTCGATGACCAACGGCTCCTTGAAGTAATGGAACACGCTGGGGAACAGGTAGCGCTGGCTGGCAAGGATGATCTCTTGCTTTGTCATGCGGTTTTTATAACACACTTCCGCCGGACAGCGGCTCGACCGAGAACGCTGCACGAACTTGGTCGCTGACACTCACCGGCTTTCCGGTTTGCGCGTCGAGAGGGCACCAGACGGTGCGGGCTCTCGCGAGCAGGCTACGATCGCTGGCGCGCAGCAGTTCGGTGTGGCGTTCGAAGCGAAGGCGGCTAGCGGTTCCCACCCAGGTTCTAGCGACGATCGCGTCTTTGAGATAGGCGGCTTGCTTATAGTCGATCTCGTGACGCACGACGACCCAGAGCAGCTTAGCTTGATCCGCGGCAGGCGCGCGCGACATCCAATGAGCAACTGCCACGTCCTGCACCCAGCGCAGATAGGTGACGTTGTTGACGTGGCCGAGCTGATCGATGTCGGAAGCTTCGATCGCGATGGCGAGTTCGAAGGGCTCCGCGGCGGACTGCATGTTTACAGTATGCGCTGCTAGGATATCGGCATGGATCGCGATCAAGCTTTCGACGTCATGTGCGAGTTTGTGAAATCGGAGAGCCTGCGCAAGCACATGCTGGCGGTGGAGGTTTGCGTAACTGCTTACGCGCGGAAGTTCGGGGAGGACGAGCAGAAGTGGGCCATCACGGCGCTGCTGCACGACTTCGATTGGGAGATCCATCCCACTACGGACGAGCATCCGATGAAGGGCGAGCCCATCCTAGCGGAGCGCGGCGTCGATGAAGAGGTGCGGCGCGCGATTCTGTCGCATGCCGACTATAGCGGCGTCCCTCGCGTAACCCAGCTCGAGAAAACTCTTTATGCTTGCGATGAACTGGCCGGGTTTCTGACCGCTTGCTCCTACGTCAAACCGGGGCGCAGCATCCAGGAGGTGGATACCAAAGGGGTCCGCAAGAAACTGAAGGACAAAGCCTTCGCGCGGGCGGTGAATCGGGATGATATTTTGCGGGGCGCGGCTGAGATGGGGCTGGACCTGGACGAACATATCGAATTTTGTATTCGTGCGATGCAAGCGGAGGCCGTGCCCCTAGGGTTGGCCGGCACCGCCGGCGGCTCCATTTGATATACTGCGGGCAAAATGAAGACCCCGGTGAGAATCCTGGCGGCGTTGGTGTTTGCGGGTCTACTAGCCTCGGCTGCTGACACTCCAGTTTCCTGCGACAGCTTGGCCTCCACAGCGTTGCCACACGTCACCATAACCTCGGCAAAGAGCGTCGCGGCGGGTGAATTTTCGCCTCCTGAAGGCTCTCGGGGACCGGCCACCGCGTTTAAATCGTTGCCGGCGTTCTGCCGTGTCCAGGCTTCGCTTACACCGGCCGAAGATTCCGACATCAGAATCGAAGTGTGGCTGCCGATAGCGGGCTGGAACAATAAGCTGCAGTCGGTCGGCAACGGGGCGTGGGGCGGGGTGATCGGATATCCGGCGCTGGCAACCGCGCTGTCCCAAGGATACGCGGCTGCGAGTACGGACACGGGGCACAAAGGAAACGATTCTACATTTATTACGGACCATCCCGAAAAGCTGGTCGATTTCGCCTATCGCAGCGTGCATGAAATGACGGTGGCGGCCAAGGGTATCATCGCGGCTTACTATGGGCAGGGGCCGAAACTCTCCTATTTCAATGGATGCTCCACAGGGGGTCGGCAGGCGATGGTGGAGTTGCAGCGCTATCCGGCGGATTACGACGGCGTGATTGCCGGCGACCCAGTGTACGATACCTCGCACATTCAGGGCACCCAACTGTGGCTGTGGCAAATCTTTCACAAGGATCAATCTTCGAACATTCCTACTGAGAAACTGGCGCTGCTACACGCGGCGGTGCTGGCGGCCTGCGATGCGCTGGATGGCGTCAAGGACGGGGTACTGGAAGATCCCACGCGCTGCGGCTACGATCCCGCCTTGCTGCAGTGCAAGCACGACGAGGCGACCGACTGTTTGACTGCTGCCCAGGTAGAGGCGGTGAAACAATCCTATGTGGGCCCGATGAATCAGAAGGGCCAGCCGGTGTGGCCGGGACGCGAATGGGGCAGTGAAATGGGATGGCTGAATCATTCCGGCAAGGAGCCGAGTTCCTACGCGGCTGAAATGTTCCGCTACGTGGTGTTTCAGAATCCGGATTGGGATTATCGCAACTTCGATTTCGAATGGGATGTGCCGCAGGCGGAGAAGACGCTGAAGGAAACCATGGATTCGGTGAATCCGGACCTGCGGCCGTACTTCGAGCACGGCGGAAAGTTGATTCAATATCACGGATGGAACGATCCGGGCGTGGCGCCGCAAGGCAGCGTGAATTATTACCGCGCGGTGGCCGCGAAGATGGGCGGGACAATAGGTGATGAGTACCGGTTATTCATGATTCCTGGTATGGGCCATTGCGGCGGCGGCGATGGTACCAGCACTTTCAACATGATCAGCGCGCTGGAACAATGGGTGGAGGATGGCCAGGCTCCGGATTCGATCCCGGCTTCACGCGTGCGCAACGGGGCAGTGGACCGCACCCGTCCGCTGTGTCCTTACCCGCAGGTGGCGGCGTACAAGGGCTCGGGTAGCACCGACGAGGCGGCGAATTTCGCATGCCGCACTCCATAGGGTAAACTCAAGCAAGTATTATGCGTGGCACCGCACCCAACAAAAGCCTGTCGAGCGAAGCTTACAGTAATGTACGCCAGCGAATTCTGCGCGGCGAACTGAAGCTGGGGCAAGTCATTTCCCGTAGAACGCTGGCGAGTGAAATGGGGATGAGCTTCCTGCCGGTGTCCGAGGCCCTGCTGCGCCTGGAGGTGGAAGGATTGCTCGAAAGCCGGCCGCGGGCAGGGACGCGCGTGCGTATTCCCACACCGCAGGACGTGGAAGGGCATTTTGTGGTTCGCGAGGCACTGGAGACGCAGGCGGCGCGTCTGTTCGCGTTAACGGCTACACCCGAGGAAAAGGCGGAATTATTCAAACTCGCGATGCAACTCGACGACATGGCGACGGTGCCTGAAAATGACCGGTCGCAATATCTGAACCGGCACGAGCGGCTGCATCGCAAGATAGCGGAGTATACGCGATGCCAGGCGCTTGCGGACGCCATCGAGCAAACCCATGCGCTGGCGTCCACCTGGATGTGCGTGGGCAGCGGGGGCCACCAACCGCGGCGGCACCAAATGATGATGGAAGCGCTAGCGGGCGGCGATCCCGAAGCTGCTGCGGCGGCGATGCGCGAGCACGTCCGCTCCAGCCAGCAGGAAGCACTGGGACGGCTATCCCCGTACTTCAAGCTGCAAAAAACGCGTGGCGTTCGCTACACGCGCAGTGCGAGGCAGCAACCGCACGTGGTTGTGGATCGCTAGCAGAGTGCTCCGGCGCGGCGCGCGATACTGAGACAGAGGACGTGTGACTCTCAGGCATATATTGGCGCTGCTGGTGTTCGGGCTGGTTGGCAGTTCGACGGCGCGGGCGCAGACTCTAGACCCCGCGTTCTCCGCAGTGCCTTTCAATCGCTGGCTGGCGGAGGGCGACCAAACCCATTTCCGCTGGTCTGCGCGCGTCAGCGGGGCCGAGCTCAGCGGGCATCAGCGGCTGCTCACCAAAGCTGAAATTGAAGTCGACGGCAATGAATTGGTGAGCCGCCGCGGCCATGGCCAACTGGTCATGATGATCCAATTCCAGGACAGTGCGGAGCGACTGTATCAGGTGCACGGAAGCATCGAGCTCGACGACGTGAAGGACGACGTTGCGAAATCCAACATCAACTATACGCAGGAAGCTTTCGTTCTGCCCGGCGATTACCGCGTGAGCATGCTGATTTTCGATACCAAAACCGGAGAGCATAGCGCGGTGCAAAAAGCGCTGCACGTGAATCCTCTGCGCAACGACCCGCTGCCCGCTGCGTGGAAGGATCTACCTCCAGTGGAGCTGCTGCACACCTTGGATGCGCCTGACTCCTGGTTCCGGCCCGACGCGGCGGGACGGTTACAGTTACCGGTCACAACGCGGCGCCCGCTGCGTGTGGAAGTGTTGATGAACGCCTCCGCGACCGGACCCAGCCAAGGCCTGAGTGTAGGAACGGCCAGTAACCGGAGTCTGGCGAACTTGGTTCCGGCGCTCAAGGTGCTTTCGCAAATGGAGGTAGGTGGCGGCGGGCTGCATGTAACGCTGCTGGATATTCCGAAACGCCGCGTGATTTTCGAACAGCATGAAGTGCGCCGCTTGAATTGGGAGCGAGTGCGCGTAGCTTTGACCGAGGCGGATCCCAACAAGATCGACGTGCGCGCGCTGGAGCACCGCGAGCAAAACGCACAGTTCTTCGTGGAACAAGTCCGCCAGCGATTGTCGCCCGGCGGAGCAGGTGAGAAGCCGTTCCGCGTGCTGCTGGTGCTGAGCGGGCCCACCGCATTTAACTCGGGAGAAGACATGCGTCCCATCGAGCCCGGCAGTGATCCCAACACGAAAGTGTATTACCTGCGGTACCATGTGCCGCCGGAGAGGCTGACGTTGCCTGCCATGTTCGACACGCCCGCGGCGCGAGGGCGGCGCGGTTTTCCTGGAAGTGCTCCATCGCCGGCGACGCCTGCCGAGCCCTTCGATTCTCTGGCATCGCTGCTGAAACCTCTACAGCCGCGTCTGTTCGATATTTACTCGCCTGACCAGTTCCGCAAAATATTAGGTAACTTGCTGGACGAAATCGGGCGGCTGTGAACGCGCTAGCCCTGCGCCCGCAGCCACTGGCGGAGCGCGTCAGCTCGCCGCCGGGCCTTGCGTCCTTCGTGCCAGGTGAAGCCGGCTACCAGGATCATCGCCAAGGTGGGTGCGGCAAAACCCAGAGACAGGAAAACAAATCGTGTCATCGGGGGTTCCGCCCAGCAGGAGGGGTACTGAGAGGCCTGGAACCGTCTTCTACTTGGAACCGACTAGCATGCATCATTGCGTGCCTCCAGAAGGGATCGCCGGCCTCCGACGGTCTTCCCGGTCAAGTGATTCTGCCACAAACCCAAGAATATTTGCAAGCGATCACAGACTATCTTTCGTCAGAGCCAGTACTATTTCTCAGGCGTGTCGCCGGGCGCACCGGTGTTCGACGAGCCCAGGAACAACTTCTTGCCGTCCGCGAAGGTCACGTCGCGGCCATTGGCCTTGTTCGAGCCGTCCTTCGATTGATACCCGTCGACCAGTACTTCCATTCCAGCCGTCACCGAAGCCTTGGTGACACCACGCCGCAGCAGCGTGTTGGGACTGCCGCATTCCACCATCCAGTTGGTCACCTTGCCATCGGCTTCTTTCACGTCGATGTGGATCCAGGCGTGCGGATTGATCCATTCCATCTTGGTTACGGTGCCGCGCAACTTCACCGGCTTATTGCCGTCGAACTCCGCCGTAAACGCATGATGCGCCCACATCGGCACCGCTAGCAAGCTGATTGTCAAAATGATTTTGCGCATTGGATTGCTCCTCAATTATTTGGCCTTCGCGGCCGCGGTCTTCTCTTGCGTGCGTTCTCCCGAAAGAATTCCGAACATTCCGTAATTGCCTTCGTGGCAGGCGTATTCGTAAATGGGTTCGTCGCGTTTCGACAACGTCGTTTCGATGGTCCAGGGCTTGCTGTAGATGGTCGGGTCATCGACGGTGGCGCGATAAGTGATGGTGCCCGGTCCGGTACGCGTGAAGCGTTCGGTGACGTGCAGGTTCTGGTCCGTGAATCCGTCATAAGCCACGCCGAAACGGCTCTTGTCGTTGTACGAGAAGTTGGTGGTGTCGATCACCAGCGTGTTGCCTTCCCAATGGCCGCGCGAATCGCCTTTCCACTGGCGAATGTTGGACGGCAGATGCGGACGTCCGTCCAGCGGAACGACGCGAACGTCGTGCACCATTTCGGCCATGATCGTTACGAATCCGGGCGACTGCACGATTTGGTAGTTGTTGTTATACGGTTCGGGCAGCATGGGCGGGCCGGCGTTGGGAAACAAGATGCAGCGCTCGCTCAAGGGGCGGTTCTCGGGTCCGTCGGCGGGATGCGCGGCGAAGTTGGAATGCGCTTCGTCGAACTTCTTCTTGCCTTCAGGAGTCATGGGCGGAATTCTTCCATCGGACGGTTCTACAACCAGAGACGTCCGCCGGGTGTTCACGCCGTGACTGCCGCGGTCGAACCAAGCGCCGTTATAGGCGCGGCGAGCCAAATCCGCTGGGCCACGTTTGCCGTCGTCCACGCTCTCGACATCGTTTTGCTGCAAGCGTTTCTTTTCGAAGGCAGCCTGTTCTTCTTCGGTGAAAAACTCTTTGCCGGCGAGCTCGGGAGGCCGCTGCAAGGGCGTCAGAGTAGCGTTGGTCCAGGTGCCTTGTAAATCCGGCTGGCCGTCGGCGGTGCGGGAGGGGGTCCACGTCTTCGCTGGTGCTTGGGCCACGGCGGCTGCCGCGGCCAGCGCCAGCGTACCCATGATTGCGATCGATCTATAGCTCATTCGGAGCCTCCTACTGTTGCTTTCTGGGCTCTTTGCGCAGATGACCGTAGAGCAGTTCTTCGGTCATTTCCACGCACTTAAACTCCATCAACTGGAGATTCTTTTCGAGATGCCGGTACAGCGGCATACCGATCTTCCAGGGGCGCGAGAAGGTTTTGGGATCGTCGATCGTAGCCTGATACTGGATGGTGTCGGCGCTGACCGGCGTGTAGCGTTCGATCACGTGCAGCGAATCGCTGTGAAAATTGCCGGCGCGGTCAAACCAGGTGGAATCATTGAGGCCGATCACATCGACCACCAACGTATCGCCTTCCCAGTGACCGTTGGACCAGCCCATCCAGCTATCGGTGGGCGGTTCTTTGGGCTTGCCCATATTGATGTTGCGGGCGGCTCCGGCGTACTCGTACGCGATCATGAGCGACTGCGCACTTTGCAGAATCTGAAACGGGTAGGGCATGTAGGTGGCGCGCGGTACGCCGGGCAAGTAGCACTTGGTTTCAGGATCGAGCGCCAGACGTTTGGCGTAGTTTGCTTCCTTGATTTTCGCGGCGGCGGGCAGGTAGGGGATTTCGTTGCCTTCGACGACGCCGATTCCGGGAGGAGTAGCGGCCTGCGCGCCCATCGCCACCACTGGCGCCATGGCGGGACCGTGCGTTTGCAGGTCCCAGTTGGCGGTGTTCATGGTCTGCCAGATGCCGTTCAAGTTGGGCTTCCCGTCCGGCATCCGCGGGATTCTCGAAGCCGTTTGCGCAGCTAGCGGAATCGTCGCGAGCAGTAGTGCGCTTGCCAATCCAAACCTAATTCGCATCGTCAGTTCCCGTCCCGACGGGAAGTATATCGCATCGGGCTTACTTGCGGGTGTCTTTACCGGTGATGTGGCTGACGTCCTGGTTATTCTCGTTGCAAATGTACTCGATGATTTCGGTGTTCGTGAGCAGCGGCGAGTGGCCGTACAGCGTAAAAGGCCGGGTGAAGGTACCGGGGTCGTCGATCGTGACTTCAAAATCCAAGCGCCCCAAATCCGGGCGGCGGTAGCGCTCGGTGATGTGCAGTTTTTCGGTATGCGGATGCGCGGCGAAATCGAACCAGAACTTATCGTTGAAGCCGATGGTATCTACCACCAGCGTGTTGCCTTCCCACTTGCCGGTGGAGTGGCCATACCAGGTGGGATCGGCGTCCGGCGGGTGCGCGCGGCCATCCATGAAAACCTGGCGGTAGGTATGGATGTTGCCTTCGTACAGGAACACGATGAGCGAGGGGGTTTGCACGATCTTCCACGGGTAAGGCGCCATGCGCGGCACTCCAGCGGGCAGGCAGTTTGCTTCAGGATCGTCTTTCGACATGCGCTCTTGGGCGAGCTTCGCAGCCCAAGGCTGAATAGGGAGCGTCTCGCCGGGCTTCAGGGCGCTGCTGATGTCGTAGATGAAGTTGCGGTCGGGGCCCCAGAGGCCGGAGAGGTCGGGCTTGCCGTCGGCAGTGCGCGGCGCGGGACCGTTCACGCTGGGTTTCTGCTTCGCCAAACCCGCTAGCGATTCGCCGCCACCGGCTGGATCGGTGGCCTTGCCTTGCCCTAGGGCAAGCGTGGAGAGGATCAAGACCGCAATGAACCAGTTCAGGATCATGTGCCTCATTCTACATCCGCGCGGGCCGTCTATTTAGTCAGAGCCGGCAGCGTAGTGAAGGTGTGGGCGAGCGGGGTGCGGATCCCCAGGGCGCCGATCTGGGCACCCGCGGGGACATCGAACTCGATGGTGCCGCGGATGCCGGCGGCTGCGGGGAACCGGTCTACGCCAAGAGCGAACGCGCTGTGGCCATTCGCAGCGAGCGCGATGTCGCCGCTGGCGATCTGCGCGCCGGCGTCGTTGCGGACGATCACCGGCACGCTCACGGCCTGGGTCGACACACTGTTGACGGCGACTCCCGTGGCGGTTCCTCCAGTGTTATCGAACGCCAGCACGTACGCGCCTGCGTTACGGCTCTCGAGCGGCACCACCGCTTCCTGGCCGTTTTGGTAGCGGAAAATCACGAACCCGCTGATTTTGCCGGTAGTGGTGAGTTGCGCCGAGCCGATCTGCACCGCGTTGGCTAAGGGCCCGTTCGCCTGCACGATCAACATCGCGCCTCCGGCCAAAGTAGGTGTGATCCCTGAAACCGTGTTGGGAGCGCCGCCCAACTGCGGGAAGGATACCGAGAGGGGCAGCGGACTCCCGCTGTCATCGAAGAAATTAAGGTTGGCGAGCGAGGGCGTAGTGCCGGCGTTTACCAGCACGAAAGTGGTCTGCCAGCCGTTCGACACGGCAACGTGCGCAATGGACCCGCCGCCGGTGCCGATGTTGGCCAGCGCTGGAATGGTGGTGAGCGTCTTGCTGGAACCGAGCGGCGTAGTGCGTATGCCCAGAACGCTGATCTGGCCGCCGGAAGGTGTGTCGAACTCCACCGTTCCGCTTTTTTCCGCGGTTACCGGGAACAGGTCGGATAACACAAACGCGGTATGGCCAGCGGCCGCCAACACCGGTAGTGGACCGGATGCGATCGGGATGCCGGTGTTGTCGCGAATCACCACTTGGATCGTGGCCGGCTGCGTGGAGATGTTCGCTACCGCCACCCCCAGCACCACGCCACTGGTGTTATCGAACGCTAGCAGGTAGGAACTCGCATTGCGGGTTTCGAGCGGCACCACAGCTTCCTGCGCGCCGGGGATCAAGTGAAATATGGCGAAGCCAGCGGTGGCGCCGGTCGCGCTGAGTTGCGCGGAACCGGTTTGCACGGGTGGCACCTGCGGCCCGGAGGTCTGGACCACCAGCGTGGCATTCGAAGCGATGGTGTTGTCGATCGACGAGGCCAGCAGCCCGTTCAACGCAGGCGGCTGTGGGAAGTCCAGCGTAAGCGGTAGCGCGCTGCCGTTGTCTCCGAACAAACTGAGGCGCGTTTGCGTCGAGGCGGCGGAGGTGTTCACAAGCGTGAAGGTGGTGGTCCAGTACTCCTGCGCGGCCATGTGTGGCATGGAGCCGATGAAGTTCAGGCCAGTGATCGTGGCGCTCTGCTGTCCCACCACAAAGGAAAGACCCGCAACCGTGAAGGTTCCGTAGCGCACACCGCCGGAGTTGGCGGCTACCTGGAAAGCGACAGTGCCGTTGCCGTTGCCGGAGGTCGCTCCCGTGAGCGTGACGAAGGAAACGGTGTTGCTGGCGCTCCACGCGCAGCCCGCGGGAGCGGTCACCGTGATGGTTCCAGCGCCGCCCAGGATGCTGAATTCCTGGGCTCCAGGGTTGATGCTATAGCTGCACGCCGCCTGATTGACGGTGACGGAAATTCCGGCCACAGTGATGGTGGCGCTTCTCACCGTGTTGGTAGCGGTCGCGACGATTAGGCTGACCGTTGAGGGACCAGTGCCGGACGCAGGACTACCAAGCGTGACCCAGAACGGCAATCCCGAAACCGACCAGGAACAAAACCCGGCGGCCTGTATGCCGATGTTGAACGTCCCGCCCACACCGGTCGCTTGAATCGAGGAAGTAGTGAGCGCAAAGTTGCAAGGCGGATTCATCGCACGGATCAGGTTGTTCCCGGAATCGGCCACGAAGATTTGGCCGAGCGCGTTGGTGGAAACCCCTAGCGGCGCGTTCACAGCTGCGGCAACGGCGGGACCATTGTCTCCGCTGTAGTTCGCAGTCCCGTTCCCGGCAAGCGTGGTGATCACACCGCTAGAGACTCTGCGAATGACGTTGTTGCTGGTGTCGGCGATGATCAGGTTGCCCGACGAATCGAGTGCGATGCCGGACGGCGCGTTCAACTGGGAGCTGATCGCCGGTCCGTTATCGCCGCCGAAGGTAGCGGTGCCATTTCCCGCCATCGTGGAGATGATGCCGCCTGTCACCATGCGGATGCGATTATTGCTTTGGTCCGCGATGTAGAGATTCCCGGCCGCGTCCAGCTTGACGTCCACGGGACCAAACAGTGAAGCGCTGCTCGCTGCAAGCCCATCGCCCGCGTAGCCACCGATTCCATTTCCCGCAAAGGTGTTGATCACACCATTGGAGACGATGCGAACACGATTGTTTCCGAAATCGGCGATGTATAAATTGCCTGCGGCGTCGAGCGTAATGCCCGAAGGTCCGTTTAGGGCAGCGCTAGTCGGAGCGCCTCCATCTCCGGTTGCGCCGGCAACGCCAATTCCCACGATGGTTGTAATGATTCCCCCCGTGACTTTGCGTATAACGGAATTCCCGGAGTCCGAAATATAGAGATTGCCAGCTGCATCCACTGCCACGCCCCAGGGAGCGTTCAACGTGGCGCTGGAAGCGGGGCCGTTGTCGCCGGTGTAACCGGGCAGGCCGGTTCCAGCCACCGTCGTGATGACGCCGTTCGCTACTTTGCGGACCACATTGTGGCCGTTGTCGACGATATAGGTTTCGCCCGCTGGACCTGTGGCCGTGTAAGTAGGGCTGGACAGTTGAGC
>Ga0207711_10003928_pt1 | contig 12793 bp, 12 predicted proteins | sample KBSS34metaG_FD_184401 | JGI IMG/M metagenome (GOLD analysis project Ga0207711, IMG submission 184401) | Switchgrass rhizosphere microbial communities from Kellogg Biological Station, Michigan, USA - KBS S3-4 metaG (SPAdes) (version 2) | ecosystem: Host-associated > Plants > Roots > Rhizosphere...
AACGAGTCCGAACCGACTGCTTTCGAGATCACGCGTCGCGAAACCCTGCGAGTTGGCGCAGCGGCGGGAGCCGTCAGCCTTATACCGGAAGCGCGGGCCAAGCCGCTTGCTCTCGCGCCGAGATCGACAACCGAGAGCGGCCCTACAGTGGCGATCGCGACCCGCATCAATGGCTCGCCCGTCTCGCTTCAGATCGACGCGCGGGCTTCGCTGCTCGACATGCTGCGCGAACGGCTTGGCCTGACCGGCGCCAAGAAGGGATGCGACCACGGTCAGTGCGGCGCCTGTACCGTGCACCTCGATGGTCGACGTATCGCCTCTTGCCTGACCATGGCTGCCAAGGTCGACGGACGCGAGATCGTCACGATCGAAGGCATAGCAGATGGCGACACGCTCCACCCGATGCAGCAGGCCTTCATCGATCACGACGCCTTGCAATGCGGCTATTGCACGCCGGGGCAGATCATGGCCGCCATTGCCTGCGTGAAGGAGGGGCATGCCACCTCCCGCGATCAGATCCGCGAATATATGAGCGGCAATATCTGCCGGTGCGGCGCCTATGTCGGCATCGTCGCCGCCATCGAGGATGCCGCAGCCAAGATGCGGAGGGCCTGAGCCATGCGCCAACTCACCTACACTCGCGCCGATACCATAGCCGAGGCGATCGCCGCCTTCAGCCAAGCCGGCGAAAAGGCGCGCTACATTGCCGGCGGTACGACGCTCTATGACCTCATGAAGCTGGGTGTCGAACACCCGCTTCACCTCGTCGACATATCGGACCTGCGTGGCAACGACCGCATCGACACGACGGGCGATCGCCTGTTCTTTGGCGCGTGCGCCCGCATGGCTGATGTCGCGGAACACCCGGTGGTCCGCCGCGACTATCCGGTCCTCGCCGAAAGCCTGTCCAAGGCCGCCTCGCAACAGCTGCGCAACATGGCCAGCATCGGCGGCAATCTGATGCAGCGCACCCGCTGTCCCTATTTCCGCAACGGCGCGCACGGCGTCTATCCATGCAACAAGCGCGAACCCGGCTCGGGCTGCGCCGCCATCGGCGGGATCGATCGCGGACAGGCGGTGCTCGGCACCAGTTCGGCCTGCACCGCCGTCTCGCCCGGAGACTGGCCGGTCGCGCTGACGGCGCTCGACGCCACGATCGAACTGACCGGACCGACCGATACGCGCAATGTGCCGATCGCCGAATTCTACCTGCTGCCCGGATCGACCCCGCATCGCGAATTCGCGCTTCAGCCGGGCGAGATCGTCACCGGAATTTCGGTGCCGAAGACCCCCGCCGGCCGCCGCTCGACTTATCACAAGATTCGCGATCGCGAATCCTATGCCTTCGCCCTCGCCTCCGCCGCCGTCGCGTTGACGATCGAAGGCGGTCGAATCGCCAAGGCGCATGTCGCCCTGGGCGGTGTCGGCACGCGTCCATGGCGCGCGCGGCAGACGGAGGCGCTGCTACAAGGCAAACAGCCCACCCGCGCGGCGGCGCTCGAAGCGGCCCGCGCCGCCTTCGCCGAGTCGCGGCCGGGCCAGCACAACGCCTTCAAGATCGAACTCGGCGCGCGCACGATCGCCGATGCCGTCGTCATTGCCGCGAGAAGGAACGCCTGATGCCCATTGAACGCAATCCCGATCGCCCCCGCATTGACGCGCGCGAAAAGGTACTTGGCAAGGCGATGTTCGCCGCGGATCGCGCGGTCGAAGGCCTGCTCCATGCGATGACCGCCCCGGCCACGATCGCCAAGGGTCAGATCACCGCAGTCGACACTGATGCCGCAATGCGCGTGCCCGGCGTGGTCCGCATTTTCACTTGGCGCGACTTCACAGACATTCGCGAGACGCCGGCAACGCGCGGCGGCGGAGAGGGCAAGCCCGGCTATCAGCCGATGAAGCGCCCCGAAGTATGGCATCGCGGCGAGCCGGTGGCGCTCGTCGTCGCCGAAACGCTCGAGGCCGCGATCGAAGGTGCCGAGGCCGTCGCCGTCGGCTATCGTCCGACCAGCTTCGCCTCGAACCGCGATCAGCCCGGCGCGCAGCGCGATCCGGTGGCGGTCGATCGTCAAGCGGGAGACTCGCCCGCCGCGTTCGCCGCTGCCGCGCACAAGCTCGACGCCAGCTATCAGCACCCTCAACAGCATCACAACCCAATCGAGCTCATCTCGACCACCGCCGCCTTTGTGGACGGCAAGATTATCGTCATGGAGGGCAGCCAGAATTCGGCGGCCTTCAAGTTCGGCTTGGCCGGGATGCTCAACCTGGATCCGGATTTCCTAGAATCCAGTTGTCCTTATGTCGGCGGAGGCTTTGGGCAGAAGAACCAGCTGCAGCAACAGTCCGCCCTCGTCGTCCGCGCGGCCATGCTGCTCAAACGCCCGGTTAAACTCGTCATGCCGCGCAGCCAGCTGTTCCACACCGCCACCTATCGCCCGTCGAGTCGTCATCGTGTCCAGGTTGGCGCCGACGCGCAGGGCAAGTTCGAGGCGGTGATGTACGACATCGAGCAGCAGAACAGCCGCTTCGACCAGTTCGGTGCGGCAGCCGGCGAGCATGTCAGCCGCATGTACGCCACGCCCAACTGGCGCTCCACCAACCAGCGCGTGCGCGTCGACGTTCAGGCGCCAGCGCACCAACGAGCGCCGCAGGAGCATCCCTCCAGCTATGCCACCGAATGCGCCTATGACGAGCTGGCCTATCAGCTCGGCGTCGATCCGGTCGAACTGCGCCTGCGCAACGACACGCAGACCGATCCGATCACCGGGAAGCCCTTCACCTCACGCAACGTCGCCGAGTGCCTGCGGCGCGGCGCGACCCGCTTTGGCTGGGACAGGCGCAAGCCTGAGCCCGGCTCGATGCGCACGCGTAACGGCATGCTGATCGGCTATGGCGTGGGTGCCGGCGCGTACAAGGCGGTCATGGCCCCTGCCGTCGCGAAGCTGCGCGTCAATGCCGACGGCACCTCGCGCCTTGCCATCACCGGCCATGAATTCGGCCAGGGGATGCGCAGCGCCGTTGCCGCCGAGTTGATCAACGTCCTCGATATCGATCCCGACAAGCTGACGATCGAACTCGGCGACACCCGCGTCGCACCACAGCACATCACCGTCGGCTCCTGGGGCTGCGCCAGCGCCGCCCCGGCCGCGCGGGCAGCTGCCGAACAGCTGCGCGCGCAACTGGTCGAACTGGTCGGCGCGGATCGGGCAAAGGGATCGGTCGCCTCTTCCCTCAGCCGCGCACGCCGCCCGTTCCTTGAAGTCGAGGTATCTCAAAAGGGCCTCGGCCAGCCCGATGACGTGTTCAAGCGGCTCGCCACCGGCATCCCCGCGCCCACAATGCCCGAATATGCCGATTTCACCGCGTTCAGCTGGATCGCGCATTTCGCCGAAGTGCATGTCGAACCGTCGACCTGTCGCGTCCGCGTACCGCGTGTCGTCAGCGTGTGTGATTGCGGCCGCGTCCTGAACCACCGTACGGCCGAGAGCCAGGTGCGCGGCGGCGTCGTCTGGGCGTTCGGCGCCGCGCTGCGGGAGATTGGCGAGGTGGACCCGCGCTTCAACCGCATCGTCAACAACGACCTGGCGGATTACGTCCTGCCGGTGAATGCCGACATCGGCGACATCGATGTCGAACTGCTCGACATCGCGGACACTAACCTCAACATCTCCGGCGCAAAGGGCATCGGCGAGGTTGCTATGGTTGGAGCGACCGCCGCCATCGTCAACGCTGTCTATCATGCAACGGGCAGACGCATCCGCCACCTCCCGATCAGGATCGAGGATCTCCTGTGACGTAACGATGGCAGCGATCATACGCCAGCTCGAGACGATCCGCGTGCCATCCCAAAATCAGTACGCTATGCATACTTATCGAAAGCGAGGCGCGCGCGTTCCACGGCCGCCCGGTTCTCAACTGCCCACTCGCCCAGGGCGCTAACCGGCGCGAGCAAGGAACGCCCGAGATCGGTAAGGGCGTAGTCGACGCGCGGTGGGATGCTTGGCGTCACCGTTCTCTCGATCAGACCGTCTCGCTCAAGCCCGCGAACCGTCAGCGTAAGCATCCGCTGGGAAATGCCCTGCACCTCACGCTTCAGCTCGCTGAATCGGCGCGGACCTTGGCCGAGCGCGCCGATGATGAGGATGCTCCACTTGCTGCCCACCCGGGCCAGCACGTCGCTGACGAGCATGCAACTTCCTGGATCATGTTCGATTGGGTGATCGGTCACACGAAGGTGCCTCCGGTTACAAAAATGTGCCGTCTTGCGGCGCGCCCTGCTCTACAGCACGTAAAGAGGAGGAACAAAATGTAAGTGAGGCACAATTTGAAACTCCTGCATATCGATAGCGCCATCACAGGCGAGCAGTCCGTCAGTCGAAAGCTCTCGGCCGATGTCGTTGGGCATCTGAAAGCGTCGGTTCCCTATCTTGATGTCACCTGTCGCGATCTCGTCGCCGCGCCATTGAGCCATCTTACGCTGGGCGACATGCCGGCGCCGGGGGAGAGCACATCGGTGCTCGACGAATTCCTGGATGCGGACATCGTGGTGATCGGCGCGCCGTTGTACAATTTCACCGTGTCGAGCCAGCTCAAGTCCTGGATCGACCGCATCCTGATTGCGGGCAAGACCTTTCGCTATGGGGAGGCAGGCCCGGTCGGGCTGGCTGGCAACAAACGCGTTATTGTTGCCCTTTCCCGCGGCGGCCTCTACAGCGAAGGTGGGCCCATGAGAGGGCACGAACATGCCGAGACCTATCTCAAGACGGTTCTCGGATTCATTGGCATCACACCTGAGTTTGTCATAGCGGAGGGGCTGCTCCTCGGAGACGAACAGCGCGCCACCGCAGTCGCGCAAGCGGAGCGCTCGATCACGGCGCTTTCTGCCCAAGGATAGTAAGCGCTGCATCGGCGCGTATTCTCCCCGGGGCCCTGCCCTGGGGGCTCGCGCTCTGAAGCATCCCTTCCCCACTACTGCCACCTTTTCACGTGGTCGACCAAGGCGCGCAGCTTCGGGGCGAGATTCCGGCGATTAGGGAAATACAGGAAGAAGCCCGCGAATGTTGGGCAATAGTCCTCGAGGAGAGGCACCAACTGGCCGGCGGCGATATAGGGCCTGAAGGTCTCTTCCATACCGAAGGTTATACCACCCCCCGCGCAGGCCGTGCGGATCATCAGCCACATGTCATTGGTGGTGATCTCCGGATTGACGGCGACGTCGTACTCGCGCCCTCCTTCGCCAAACTCCCAGCGGTAAGGGGCTGTCCGGGGCGCGGGACGCCAGCCGATGCAGCGGTGCTGGGCCAGTTCAGAGGGATGCGAAGGCTTGCCGAAGCGCTCGATATAGGCAGGCGCGGCGACCGCAATCTGGCGCTGCTCGCCTGACGCTGGGATGGCGATCATGTCCTGATCGATCACTTCGCCAAGCCGCACTCCCGCATCGTAGCCCTCCGCTACGATGTCGAATTCCTCGTCGGTGACCGTCACGTCGATCTGAACCGCAGGATAGGCGTCTGCGAAGCTGGCCAGCAGCGGCCCCGAGATGAACCGTTCCGCGATCGAGGACACCGCCAGCCGCAAAAGGCCGCTCGGCGCGTCATCGCGATCCGCCGCGGCGCCCAGAGCCTGACCAACCTCGACGATGGCCGGCGCCACACGCTGGAAGAGCTGCTCCCCGGCCTCGGTCAGACTAACGCTTCGCGTTGTCCGCTGGACCAGCGCGACGCCAAGGCGATCTTCGAGCCGACGGATGGTCTGGCTGACCGCCGGCCGCGTCACGCCGAGATGCTCCGCAGCCGCGCGGAAACTACGCATCTCCGCGACGGCCAGAAAGACAGAAATTCCTGTGAGATCCGTGGTCATTGGTAATCTTAGATTACCAACGTGGTTATGATTGGGCAAATTGTTCGTGCTGCCGGCGTTCCCTATTTCTGGGTGAATGAAACCGAGGAGGGCCGGAAATGAAGCTCACCGATTATAGGTTGCTGGGGCGTTCGGGTCTGCGGATTTCGCCGTTGAGCCTGGGCACCATGACGTTCGGATCTGATTGGGGCTGGGGCGCGGATAGCGGCGAGGCCCGCCGCATCTTCGATCTCTATGTGGATCAGGGCGGCAACTTCATCGACACCTCGGTGAACTACACCAACGGAGCGGCCGAACGCTTCATTGGAGAGTTCGTCGGCGGCAAGCGAGAGCGGCTCGTCCTCGCGACGAAGTTCACGATGGCTAGAGAGCCCGGCAATCCCAATTCGGGCGGCAACCACCGCCTCAACATGGCGCGCTCGGTCGAACAAAGCCTGAAACAGCTCGCCACCGACCGGGTCGATCTCTTGTACCTCCACGGGTGGGACATGACTACAGGGCCGGATGAGGTAATGCGAGCGCTCGATGATCTCGTCCGGTCTGGCAAGATCCTCTATGTTGGCATCTGCAATACGGCCGCGTGGCGCATCGCTGAAATGCAGACCCTTGCCGACCTACGCGGGTGGTCGCCCTTCATTGCGCTGCAGATCGAATATAGCCTGGTGGAACGCACCGTCGAGCATGAGCTCATGCCCATGGCCGCGGCGATGGGACTCGGCGTGCTTCCCTGGTCGCCGCTCGGCGGCGGCGTGCTGGCCGGCAAATACACCAAGGCGGACGTTGAGGACTCACGCGATGCGGCGGTGTCTCCCAGCCGTAAGGGCGTCATCGCTTCATCGGGACATCTGAACGAGCGCTCGATCGAAATTGCGCGCGAAGTTCGCGCCGTGGCCGAGGAAGTGGGATCAACGCCAGCCCAGATCGCACTGGCATGGACGCTCGCGAACCCCGCGGTCGCGTCGCCCATCATCGGCGCCCGCACCCTCGCTCAGGCGGAGGAGAACCTGGGCGCTCTGGATGTGGCGCTGTCGCCGGACCAGCTCGATCGCCTGAACCTGGCAAGCGAACCAGCCGCGATATTCCCCGCGCGGTTCGTCAACCGCCCGATGGTTCAGCAACTCTTTTTCGGCGGGGCCACGGTGGCGCGTCGCGCCTGAGCGCTGCGGAGAACGACAATCGCAGCCCGCGGACGCCGGCCACCTCGCCCCTGCGGAAAACAAAGAAAGGATCTTCCATGAGCATCATCCATCTGAGCGCCCGACTTGTTCGTGCAGGTCGCGCGCTGGCACCCGCCTCGCTGCTCTTGATCACCGTCGCATCGGCGGCCCAAGCCCAAGGCGCAGCGCACGCCCGCACCGCGGTCCGGGAGGCTACCGTCGAGACGCGCAACAAGGCCATCGTCAAAGCTGCCTTCGAGACATGGCGTGCCGGCGGTGACGTCTTCGCGGAGCTTCTCGCGCCCAACATCGTCTGGACGATTCATGGCTCAGGCCCGGTCGCCGGCACCTACCGCGGCCTGGAGGATTTCACGCGACGCGCCTCCGCACCGCTGGTCAGCCGTCTTATCGGGCCCATCATGCCGGAGGTCCTAAGCATCTGGGCGGACGGAGACGTCGTCATCGTGCGATTCGACGGATCGGCCACGACGACGTCGGGTGCGCCCTATCGCAATCAGTTTGTCTGGATATTGCGGATGGTCGGCGGCCGAGTCGTCGAGGCGGAGGCCTTTCTGGACCTCGTTGCCTATCAGCAGGTGGTTGAGAACAACGAGCGGCGCCCCCAATGACCCGGTGTCGGGATTGGCTGGATGTGGCTGGCACGGTCATCGCCAGCCCCCTTACTGGACACCCACGCCGAACGTCGATCAGACGGAGGAGACGATCATGCCCTGCATTTGCGATCACGATGACGGCCATATTCTTGAGTAACTCCGCTCCAGCGCAGGAAACCAGATTGCAGACCGACCATCCTTATTCCGGCGTGTGGGTCACCGGCGACGGCCGCGTTCGCCACGAGCTCCTGCCCAACGGGCGCTACGTCGAAGCGCGTGGCACTCGCGAACGCGCCTATGAAGGGCGCTATGAGGTCACCGGTACGCATATCGAATATTGGGACGATACCGGCTTCACGGCCGACGGCGACTTTGTCGATGCAAACACCCTCCATCACGGCGGGATGATTTTGCGACGGTCCGGCAGCAATAGTGTCGTCCCTGCGGCTGCGGAGCGGGAGTGATGCACGATGGTGTAAACAGTGGAGGCCGGAATTTCGACGAAGCGGCTCGTCGCTCAGGCGCCGCGTCAGCTTGAGCCGGATCGGTGCAACTTTCCCGCCGGTGCTTCCGAGCGTGTCGGCGCAGCGAAGCCATCGTCATATCCACGAGCAGCCGCGGGACCGGTCCGCTCGCCTGGAGCCAGCGATAACGAACGACGGCTTCGCCGCCCTTTGCCTCGACCTCCACCAATTCGGGGCAGGTCAGGCTTTTGTACCGGGAGAGCGCAGCAAGTGCGCTGCGAAAGTCGGGCGCGTGCAAGGCAACGAGCGCTGCTACACCGTAGCCACGCGCGATCCCTTCGTCGCCGAAGCGAATGCCTGCGCTGGGGTCATTGAACTGCTCCTCCGCCGCCTCCCAGATGCGGAAGAATTCGCTCGTCACCCATGCGTTCGACGGTGCCACGCCGGCATGCGCGCACAGGCGCTCGATCGGCATGCCGAGCTTCGACAGCACGCCGACCGGCAGCGAAAAGGTGTCGGGACCTTGCATGGAGAAAACATAGGCAAGCCGGTTGCCCGCAACAAATCCGATCGCGCCAATCGTCCAAGTGACGGCCGGTCAGCCCAATGTCAGCCTGTAGCGTTCTTCAGCGGGCGGCTAGCAGTCTCGCGAGCGTGTCCGTTCGCTCCCTAATCCGTTCGAGCTGCGGATAGCGGAGCGTACCCGCATATCTGATCCGGACCTCTGAACGTTGCCCATCCTCCTCAACGGTGAGCAGGACTGGATGGTTCGCGGAGTCGCGCACTGCATTCAGGATGGCGTCTCGCCCGTACGGCGCACCATTAACGGCGATGATCCGAACGCCCGGCCGCAGTCCGGCTTGATAGGATGGACCGTCCCATGCCACCGCGCGGATCGTGCCATCGGCACGCGCGGTCAGCCCGATCGAATAGGTGAGATCCACGACCCCGGCCTCCTCCTCGTTCGCCCGGAACGTTGCCGTGGGGACGTCGGTGAAGATCAGCCGCCACCCATGTCGAGCCAGGCCACTGGTCGTGTCGAGCTCGTCATGTCCCTCGATCCAGCCCCGCAAGAAGCCTTCCCAGTCCGAAGGCGCGACCTGGTTGAGCGCATGGCATATGTCCGCGAATGTATAGGTCCGGGTGGGCGCCTCGGGCGCGGCGCCGGCAAAGAAGACGCGTGCGAAATCATCGATGCTACGAAGACCCTTGCTGCGCTCACGCAGTTCAACATCGACGGCCAGCCACAGCATGACGCCTTCCGAATAATAGTCCCGTCGACGCTGCCAGTCGCGCCATGGCACTGCCTGGCGAAGCATGAAGGACGGATAATTGACGTCGTCGGACAGCGATCGCCAGGCTCGGCCGGGTCGCGTGGCGACTTCGGCTGCGTCCATCGCCAGCCGGTCGCGCAGTTCTGCCGGCGTGAACTGGCCCGCTCGCGTGGCCAGCACCCGCCCCCAGAACTCGGTCTGCCCTTCGTACACCCAAAGCAGGCTGCCAGCGACGGGGACGTTGGGCGTGGGCGCCCAGAGGTCCGCGGGCGTTCGATAGAAGCCATTCCAGGCATGGACGATCTCGTGGGCAATCAGGTCGCGCGAGAGGATCTGGTTCGGCCAGTCTTGAAAGAGCGACGACGCCAACGCGTTTTCGCTGGAGGCCCGATGCTCCGTGCCCCCGGACGAACCATCGTCGCTCAGCCGCGCGAGAATATCGTAGCGCGCGAAGGGAGTGGACCTGAAGACGGCCCGCATCTGTCCGACGAGCCGGCGCAACTCGGCGATCCGTTCGGGCGGAACCGCAAGATCGTCCGATCGCTGTGCGACGAGATCGAGGGATACGGTCCCGGGGTCGGGTGCGGTAAGCGGCACCTGCGCCGTGTAGCGACCGGCGAGCACCGGCGCATCGAGGAGCGTTTCCAGGGCCGTCACTCGAAACCGCGTGGTCGGGCCCTCCCTGCCCTCAACGTCCAGCGCGGTGAAGAGGCGCAATTGCGTCGGCAAGGTCAGCGTGGCCGCCACCGGGATGTTCCGGGCATACCAGCCGGCCGGATAGAGGATAAGGCGCTGCCACGGTACCGACACGATGTCGCGCGTCAGCAGATCGCCGCCCGCCACCATCTGGAAGCGCACGTCGATGACCTTCGTGCCGGGTGGCACGTCCAGCTGGAAGGCATGCGGCTCGTAGGGATCGCGTCGCCAGGCAATTCGCCGGCCGGCAGCTTCGATGACAAGCCCCGCGAGATCGGTGACCGTGAGACTCGGTCCGTGGCTGGCAGGTTCCCATCTAGGATACAGCAGCGTCATTGCGCCGCCATCGACAACTGGAATCCGCTGCCGCACCGAGAATATGCGGTGCCGGACATCGGTCGCGTCGACGTGAAGTTCGACCGAGCCTTCGAATGCTCGATCGATCGGGCGGGCAACGGCAGGTGCAGGTTCGTTATAGACGGGGCCGCCGATGGATTGCGCGCCAGCCGGCGCGCAGACAATAGTAGATAATGCGGCGCCCGCGAAAAGCCGCCAGACCCGGGAGGCGCCGGGGGTCGAAGCCAGCTTGCGCATCGGACGCGCTCCAAAGGTCGTCGGCAGGCGGCCTCCCGCCTGCCAGTGAGGTTGTCCTGTTCGCCATTGCAATGTCATCTGTTCCCGTCCAGCTGCTTCACCAGGTCGATGAAGGCCCGAAGCGGCGACGCCAGGTGGCGGCTGCTCGGATAGTAGAGTGCTAGGCCCGGTGTTGGCGGGCACCAGTCATCAAGGACGGTCACAAGCTCACCCGACGCCAGGAATGGCTTGGCGAAGTGCTCGGGGACATAGGCAATGCCGCGCCCGGCCGCCGCGGCGCGCACGAGAAGGTCATTGTCGTCGAGCGTGAGGTTGCCCGGCACGTCGACCGCGATCTCGGCGCCGCGTTTGGCGAACTCCCAACGATAGCGCTTCCCGCTCGGCAGACGCTGACGGATACAGTGATGCGCATGCAGGTCGTCGGGCGTCTCCGGTGTTTCGCTGACCTCAAGGTAGCGCGGCGCGACCACGGTGATGAAACGGACGTCGCCCCCGAATTTCACCGCGACCATGTCTCGCGGCACGGACTCCAGCAGTCGCACACCGGCATCGAAACCCTGTTCTACGATTTCGACGAGGCGTCCCTCGGACACCAGATCGAGCTCCACATCGGGATAGAGATCGAGAAATCGGGGAACGACATTTTCGAGCAGGATGCGAGCGCCGCTCTTGTTCGCATTGATCCGCAGCGTGCCGCTGGGGGTGCCACGTTCCTCCGCCAGCGTGTCGAGCGCCTGGTCGAGATCCTGCAGAACCGGGTCGAGACGTGCCAGCAGGTTTGCGCCGGCCTGGGTGAGCGAGACGCTGCGCGTCGTTCGGTTGAACAGACGGACGCCCAGTTTCCCCTCAAGACCGATAATCGCGTGGCTGAGCGCAGAGCGCGAAACCCCCATGCTGTCAGCCGCCTCACGGAAACTGAGGTGGTTGGCCACCGCTGCGAAAGCGGCCAGATCGTTCAGGCTCGGCCGTACCATTCGTGAATGATCTTCACCACGTCATATCACTTTGAAGATCTTATATCACCAATATCTCCCTCTACATCAGAAATCGAACAGGTGGAGGTCGAGATGCCAAAGACATGGCTCATTACCGGCGCAACTTCGGGCCTCGGCCTGGAAATGGCACAACAGCTGCTTGCCGAAGGTCATACGGTGATCGCCACGGCGCGCCGACCCGAGGCGCTGGCGGAGCTCAGGCAGCGTCACCCCGTCCGCCTGGATGTTGTCCATCTCGACCTGTTGGAGCCGGACAGCATCATCTGCGCCGTCAAGAGCGCTTTTGAGCGTCACGAACGGATAGACGTTGTCATCAGCAATGCAGGCTACGGCCTGTTCGGGGCTGCCGAAGATCTCTCGAACGCGCAGATCGATCGGCAAATTGCCACCAACCTTGTCGGTTCAATCCATCTGATCCGTGCCGCACTGCCCTATTTGCGAAAACAAGGCGGCGGGCGGATCGTCCAGGTTTCTTCCGAAGGCGGGCAAATCGCTTATCCGGGCTTCAGCCTCTACCACGCGGCCAAATGGGGCATCGAGGGCTTCGTCGAATCCGTCGCCCAGGAAGTGGCGCCTTTCGGCATCGACTTCATCATAGCCGAGCCGGGGCCGACGGGCACCAATTTCGGTGCTAATCTTGACCTTGCGGAAGCCTCTCCCGCTTACGATGAAACCCCCGCCGGAACCGTCCGCCGCGCGATCAGCGATGGAAGTTTCGAGATCAAGGGCGATCCGGCTCGGACAGTGGCCGCAATGATCTCAGCCGCCAAGAGCGACGCGCCTGCATTCCGGTTGGCGCTGGGCAGCACAGCCTATTCCTCTATCTCACAGGCGCTCTCGGGGCGCCTAGCCGTCCTTGAGGCGCAGCAGGAGATCGCGGCGTCCGCGGATCGGCAGGATCTGTGATCCGCAGCCGCCGCATGGGCCCTGAACGTCATCAGCAGGAAAGGACACAGCATGTCCATTCGAGCAGCTATGTTGGCTCTTGCCTTCACCATCCCGTCCCACGCCTTCGCTCAGGCGTCCGCAGCAAACCAGGTCGTAGGCACATGGCGGATGATATCGGCCACAATCGACCCCGGCGGCAGAAATACTCCCGCATATGGGGAGAAGCCCAACGGTCTCCTCGTCTTCACTCCC
>Ga0207711_10003930_pt1 | contig 12789 bp, 11 predicted proteins | sample KBSS34metaG_FD_184401 | JGI IMG/M metagenome (GOLD analysis project Ga0207711, IMG submission 184401) | Switchgrass rhizosphere microbial communities from Kellogg Biological Station, Michigan, USA - KBS S3-4 metaG (SPAdes) (version 2) | ecosystem: Host-associated > Plants > Roots > Rhizosphere...
GATCATTCGCAATACTCCTCGCTCAAGCAGATCAACAAGAACAACGTTAAGCAGCTCCAGATTGCCTGGATGTACGAATCAGGCAACAATCCGACGTTCAATCCCGTGGTGGTCGACGGGACGATGTATGTCGGGGCGCAGAACGCCATCGTGGCGATCGACGCTGCGACCGGCAAGGAAATCTGGAAGCATCAGGGCGGCGGAGCGGCTCGCGGCATCAACTACTGGGAGAGCAAGGACCGCAAGGATCGCCGTCTGCTGTTCGCCAATGCCGGTGCGATCACCGCGATCGATGCCACTACCGGCGAAACCATCATGTCGTTCGGCGATAACGGCCGCACCGACCTGAAAAATGGTCTTGACCGTGATATTCGCCAGGTGTCCAGCAGCGATCCCGGACACATCTTCGAGAACACCATTTTCATGTCCCTGATGCCGGCCAACCAGGGCGACAATTACCTGGCCACGCCCGGCGACGTGCACGCGTATGACGTGATCACCGGCAAACTCAAGTGGGTGTTCCACAGCGTTCCGCATCCCGGTGAGGTTGGCTACGAGACTTGGCCCGCCGATGCATGGAAGACTTCCGGAGGCGTGCATAACTGGAATGAGATGGCCGTGGATGAGAAACGCGGCATCGTCTTTATTCCGTTCGGCACAGCCCGCTACGACTTCTATGGGCCCGACCGCCATGGTCAGGACCTGTTCGGCAATAGCATCGTGGCGCTGGACGCTCGCACGGGAAAGCGCCTGTGGCATTTCCAAACCGTCCATCACGATCTCTGGGATTACGATCTTCCCACCGCTCCGAAGTTACTCACGGTGAAACACGACGGCAAGAACGTGGATGTGGTGGCGCAACCCACCAAGCAAGGTTTTCTGTTCGTGTTCGAGCGCGAAACCGGCAAGCCTCTGTGGCCGATCGAGGAGCGTCCGGTTCCCAAGTCCGACGTGCCCGGCGAGGAAGCGTGGCCCACGCAACCCTTTCCTACAAAGCCTCCGGCTTTCGCGAGACAGTCGTTCACCGAGAAGGACATCAATCCGTACATCTCCGATGAGGAGAAAGCCAAGGTGCGCGAGATGTTGCAAAGCTTTCGCAACGAAGGTTTGTTCACGCCTCCCAGCCTTAAGGGAACGGTGGAAATACCGGGCAACAACGGCGGTGCGAATTGGGGCAGCTCCGGCGTCGATCCCACCAAAGGGATGATCTTCATCGTCTCGAAAGAATTGCCAATGGGGCTGACGCTTCGGCTCCCTGGGCCCGCCCGTGCGGGACGCGGCGGCAAAGGCGCTCCCGATGGTAAGCCGCTGCCTCCGCCTCCTCCGCCACCGCAACACGAGTTCACCCCTTACAACGCTCCCTACGATTTCATGATTCAGGCGAGCAACGGGCTTTCCGCCATCGGACCGCCCTGGTCGCAACTCACCGCCATCGACCTGAACACCGGCACCATCAAGTGGCAGGTGCCGGACGGCGGCGTTGTCGGCGTGCCGCAAGATCCACCGACGGGCGCGCACTTTCCTCGCGGAGGCGTCGTTGTGACGGGCGGCGGTGTGATCTTCGTCGCGACATCATCAGATCGCAAATTCCGCGCCTACGATCAGGACAACGGCAAAGTGATTTGGGAATACAACTTGCCGGCGGGTTCCGACGGCGTGCCTGCCGTTTATGAAATAGGCGGGCGTGAGTATGTCGTGATTCCGGTTGGCGGGGCGGGGCAGACTCCTCCGCGCGCCGCGAGCGCGAAGGAACTTCCACCTGGTCCCGGCGGATACCTGGCGTTCGCGCTGCCGAAAAAATAGTCACCTCGGAGCCAGGCCGATTCTTTTCCAGCCGTTGCCTTTGGCGACATCGATAACCTCGGCGACCTGAGCGAAGTCGAGATCGTCCTTTCCATTGACGAACGCAACGCCCGCAGTGTGGCGCGTCAGAATGTCGCGAAGCCGATCCGGCAGATCCGCGACCTCGATTTCCGTTTGGTCGAGCCGCACCTTGCCGTCGCCGAGTGCGGTCAGCACAATATCCTCCGGCGGAAGAGGACGACCTTGTCCGTCAGTCTGCTGGGGCACCTGCACGTCCAGCCCCACGGAGTGCTCCTGAACCACCATGAAGATGATCAGCAACACCAGCAACACATCGATCATCGGTGTGACGTTGATCTCGCCTTTACTTCGTTTGACGCCCATCGCCATAACGTTGCCCTCGGCTGATTGGACAAGAGGCGATGGGAAAAAGTTCCCAGTAACCCGGCAAGTCTAGCGCTCTTTCCACAAACGGTACGGCAGTACGTACGTGAAGCCTGCGAATACTTCCCAGTGAGTCGACGTATCGGTAAACCCGTGCTGGAATCCGCCGTCGATCACCAGGTTCGGCCGTACGGAGAAGGACGCGGCCCACAAGTTCCCGACCGCATTTGAGTTGGTAAGCGGCTGTGTGAAATGCCACAGTTCGCCCCCCAAAGTCCAGCGCTTCCAAGGATGCGAGATCGAGAGGGTTTGTGCGAATTGAACTCGGCGTACGCGTCCCTCGATCTGTTCGTTGAAGATGGCATTTACGTCGACGTGGAACCCGTACACGTCGTTGCTCACCAGGAAGGTTCCGCCCTGATGATAGGTTCCGAGGTCCAGTTCAGGCGCCGGGCTGGCGTGCAGGCGGCGAATGTAACTGATCGAGATCGTCGGGCGCTTTTCCTTACCCGGAACCAGCACACCTTGCACGCCGCCGAAAACTTCGCCGGGTTCATTTCCCTTATCGCTATCGAAGAGGCTGTGTACAAACGGCTCGCTCTGAAGGATCAGTTGCAGACGAGGCGCGACCGTAAGCTTGGTCACTTGGCTGATCGCGACACGCGTTGAAAACTCGGGCGAGGTAACGGCGCCGAGAACTCCATTTTCAAATTGCAGGTAGCCGACGGGCGTCAACGTCGCGGGTGTCGAGACGGTAGGACGTCCAGGGTTCGCAGTAGGCAGCGGATCGGAATCCGCCTGAGCAAAAGCAGGTAGACACAGCAACGCAAACAGCCAGTACATCGCTGGGGAGCGCACTTACTTTCCGTCCACGGAAAACGCCAGCAACACGTTGCCGGACATGCCGCCTGCGGTGGGATATCCCGAATTCACGAACAGCATGCCGTCGCCGATAGCCGCGCCTGGTCCGTCGAGCGAGCCGCCGTGTCCCGGCACGCCGTTGACTGTCTGGTAAGTTTGCGCGGTGTCGAAGTCCCAGATGATTTTGCCGTCAGCCGAAGAATATGCTCGCAGGTGGCCATCCACCGATCCGGAGAATGCCACGCCGGGGATCGCCGTCACCGCGGCCGATTGTGCGGGGCTACAGCGCGGATGGTTCCCGCACGGCTCGGGCGCGGTATACCAAACGCGTTCTCCATTATCGAGCCGCAACGCGAACATGCCGCCGCCCTGCTTGGGATCCGCGTCGGTGGAGGTAGTGTACGTCAGCATGATACGTCCGATGTCGGAGACGGCCACATAAACATTGTTCTGGTCCGCCGCCGAACCCCACTGAACGCCGCCTGCAGTACCGCCCTTGGCAACTCGTGTTTGCCACAGAACTTCACCCTGATTGTCGGGATCGACCGCATAGACCACGCCCGATTTCTGCCCCGCGACGAGCGCGCGTTTACCGTTCGCCAGGGTGACCAGAATCGGCGACGACCCGAAGTCGAAATCCGGACCGTTTGATTCTGCGCAATTGGTTTTGTCCGGTAGCCGGCACGCGGACGTGTATGCATCTCGCGGCGTCATTTGGCGCGACCAGAGAACCTTTCCCGAGTTGAGATCCATGGCGAGGAACGCGTCGCTCAGGCGTGTCGCAGGATCGGTGTAGTTGTTGCCTGTGGTTACGTAAAGCGCGTTGCGCCGTGCGTCGATCGCAGGTGTGCTCCACACGGCCACGCCTGATGGGGCCCAGAGCTGCGCACCGGCTTTATTCTTGGTCGTCTTCTTTGGCTCGTCGACCAGGAAAGTCTTCCAAACCTGTTTGCCGGTCAACGCGTCCAGTGCCACCACGCTTCCGCGGAAGCGGCAACATTCGTACTTGGGATCCGCGCCGGCAGCTTCCTCGCCGCTGCGAATGCCAATGTAGATCCGCCCACTGAAAAACACTGGAGAGCCAGTGATGCCCGCGACGGGAAACGCGTCTGCCTTAGTCTTCCAGAGCTGCTTTCCGGAAGCCGAGTCGACTCCGTAGACGTTGGCTTTCGCATCGCCGAAGAAAGCAATATTGCTCGATCCGACGCGAGCGAGCGTGACCGCGCTGCGAACTCCCGATTCCGCGTCGAAATACCAATGTACGCAGCCCGTTTTCTCGTCGAGCGAATAAACTTTGCCGCCCGGGCTGCCGACGAACACGCGTCCGCCGGCAATAGTAGGTTGCGAGTACGCTTGAATATCGCCGGGGAACGCGAAAGCCCATTTCACTTTGAGGCGCGGCACCTCGGCGGCATTGATTCCAGCGGCACTCTGGAACCGTGTGTTGCTGTCGTTCCCGCCCCATCCCGTCCACGTTGTGCCTTCGACAAAGCTAGATGAGGCAGGGCACATCGCCTTCGCGGAAGGAGTCGTCACCAGCGGCCGCCCGATCGGTTTGCCGCTGACAAATTCCGCGATGGCGCGGCGATCCGCCGTGGTCAGGCGGACCGCCATGCTGATCATCGGACCGGTTTCCATGGCCGCCAGCACGCGATCGGCGGACATAGATCGGAGCGCATCGCGGCTGGGCGCACGATCGTTGCCGCCGTTATGGCACGTCGCGCAAGTGCGATCGTACAATGACGATCCGTCTTGGCCAGCTAAGGCTAGGCAGCACAGAACCGCGAGCGCTCCGCAGCAAAGAGCTCGGACCATTAATTGATCGCGAAGCAGTACAGCTTGCCTGCGCCGCCCGTGGCGACCAGGTTCTGCTGACTGCATCCCTGGCTGGGATGGACCGAATTCCAGGACGCGTTCCCGCCGCCCATGCGGTCGAAATGGCCGAGTTGCGCCGTTCCCATGCCGCTGCTGGTCCAGTTGGCGCAGGTGTGATCCGCGGCGTCCGTGTACGCGCGACCGTCGGGCTGCGATCCGGTGAGGATGTCATGCTCATTCGGCGTATCGCCGACGCCGTTGAGAATCTCACCTTTTTCGCTAAGGGCCGACGTCTTGGTAATGCGGTTGCCCATGCGAGCGATTTCGAGCGTGTCTCCATGCAGCTCCGCGACGTTGGCTGCGATCACCTGGCCTTTGGCGTTGGCCCAGGGACCTGCCCCGATGCGATCACGCGCATTGACCGCGCCCGCACCTTGCGTGCTGAGGTAGGCGTGCCAGGTGCTGCTGCCGCGTCCGACTGCTGTGGCGCGCATCTGGCAAAGCTGGTCGGCGCCAGCCAGTCCGCCCAGGTCCGCGCCTTTCCCAGAACCAGCGCTGGTGACAAAGAAACTCATCGGCGCGGGTGCCGCCGGGGCTCTGCCCTTACCATCGCCTTTCCCGTCCTTTGCCTGTCCAAACGCAGACGCGGCCAGCAACAGTGTGAACGCGCCAAAAACCAATCGAGTGTTACGCCCAGTGTTAAGCATGGTGTTCTCCTTATTCGAGTGAAAATGCCAATAAGACGTTGCCGAAACTGCCACCGCTGACTGCGTAACCGGATCCTATGAATAACATCCCATTCACGATTGTCGGACCAATGGAATTGATAGCGCCACCCTTAGCGGGAACCTTATTGACTGTATCGAAGTCCCGCGCCGTGCTGTATTCCCAAATGACTTTCCCGTCGGCGGTGGACAGGGCGTGCAGCACGCCGTCCGATCCTGCCACAAAGGCGACCCCGGGGATCGCGCTGACCGCCGCCGCGTTATTTACCCGCGTGCCTTCTTTCGCTAGCGGTGTATACCAGGCCTTTTCGCCCGTGGTGAGCTTCAGAGCCGACATGCCGCCAGAGCTGAGCCCGTAATATACGTTACGATCGTCCGCTGCGCCACCCCACACGATGCCGCCCAAACGCGCGAATCCGGTTGCTCCAGGAGGCGGTGGCGGCGCGGCATTCGTCATCCATAAAAGCGCGCCCTTCTTATCCGGATCGAGCGCAAATACGCGGCCGTCTTTGGCAGCCGTGAGCAGGATTCGCTTGCCGTCCGGCATGGTCTTCAGGATCGGCGAATTACCTATGTCCAGATCCGGTCCAGGATTCACGGGGCAGTTATCGGATTTGTTCGCTCCGCCGCCACAACCGCCCATGAAAGCGTCGTTTTCCTGGATCTGGTAGTGCCAAAGCTCCTTGCCGGTTTTCAGATCCAGAGCCATGACGGCGTCGCTGGTTTTCGCGGCCGGTTCGGTTTCCGCGTCACCGGTGCCGAAATAAATCGCGTTGAGCTTAGTATCGATGGTCGGGGAATTCCACACCGATCCGCCCGCGGGTGCATAGAGCTGGACTCCTTTGGAATTCTTGCGAACCGGCTTAGGCTCGTCCATTACATATGTTTTCCAGAGCCGCTCGCCATTGCTGGCATCGAACGCGACTACGCTGCCGCGCGACGTGCAACACGCGTAATCCGGATTCCCCGCCTGAAATTCTTCGGACGACGATACCGGCACATACACCTTCCCGTCGTGGAAGATGGGAGCCGCGGTGATGCGCGCGATGAAATGGTCGTCAGCCCTCGTCGACCAGAGTTGCTGTCCGGTCTGGGCATCCAGGCCGTAAACGTAGGTGCGGAAATCACCGAAGAACACGCCGTACTTGGTCGATCCCTTGCCCTTCACCGGTCCCACGCTCAGCGCGCCGCGAACCGCCGCCTTGGTTTGGAACGACCAGTAGACGCAGCCGGTCTTGGCGTCCAGCGAGTAAACATAGCCAGTGTCAGTTCCGAGAAACACGCGCCCTGAAACGATGGTCGGCTGGTTGTACTGCGACAGACCCGTCGGAACGCCGAAGGCCCACTTGAGCTTCAGGTTAGGAACCTGAGCGGTCGTCAGCCCCGCATTCTTGGCCGATTGGAATCGCGCATTGCTGGTGTCGACGCCCCATCCATTCCACGACGGTCCCGCAGCCGGATCGGTCATCGCCGGATTGGCCGCGCAATGATTTGGCATGCTCTGTGCACTGCCCTCGGCCAGGCTGCCGAGCGGGCGCGCCGACATAAAGGTCGCCAGCATGCGGCGCTGATCTTCGCTCAACGCATCGCCCTGCGTTTTCATGGAGCCAGTGGTCAGAGATGCATAAATGCGTTCCGGCGTCATCTGGCGGATCTGTTCGGGCGAGGGTGCCGCGGGAACAGTCGGATTTCCGTGGCAGCCCATGCAGCGCGTCTGGAAAGCGGCCCATCCGGATTCTGTTCCGGCCGATCCGGCTTGCTTGCCTTTCGCTTGCGGCGCTTGCGCCCGAACTTCCGCAGTCCAGGAAAAGTAAGCCGCACCGGCGGCCGTCAGCAGAGCGGCAACGTGGAGAATACGTTTCATGTGGTCACATTCCTTGCGATTACTTTACGGCGGCCAGGCCTTCGCTCATCTCGATATAGGTTCCCCAGGGATCCGTGATCAGGCACACGGCCAGGTCCATGTTCTTAGCCTTGTTGTAGCCTTTGCCGTCGAGCTTGATGCCCGCGCCATCCAGCTTCTTGCACTGCTCCTCGAGGTTCTTGACTTCGAGTCCGATGCGATCAAACGCCCGCCCCTTAGTAGGCGCCACCGGGCCTTTCGCCTCGACAAACAGGATGCGATGCCCGGGAATATCGGCGAGCGTCTCTTTTCCGTCCTTGACCAGCTTGGCTCCGAACCATTTCTCATACCATGCCTGGGCTTCCTTGACGTTCGAAACATCCATCTGGATCATGTCGGCAGCGACCGGCGTGGCGATCGTTCGGTCTTCGACTAGACGCACCTTGATCGCGTCCGGGGTCAGGAGAAATGCTTGTTTCGCCGTTGCCCCGGGCATCGGCTTGAACCCCGCCGCGTCCATTTTGGCGAGGGTGTCCTTGAGGTTTTTCACCTTGTATCCGACGTACTCGACCGACGAACCCTCGGTGCCACCCTTGTTATCGCCCATGCGCATCAAATAGAGGACGCCGGGGAGCTTGGTCAGCTTCAACTGAGCCAGTTGCGCGGGTTCGCCACCTAGCGCGCCCCAAAACTTATTGGCGCCGTCCAGGTCCTTGACGATCATGATGTCGTGTCCGGCCGAGACGCCAGCAGCATTGGGGGCGGGGAGTTGAGCGAGCATCGGAATGGCGATCAAGCCCAGAGCGGGGACCAGGTGTATTTTCATACTCCCGCAAGCATATCACTCCCACTTGAGGCATGATGAAGCGATGAACGTCCTGCTCTTTGGGGCAACCGGCATGGTCGGGCAAGGGGTTTTGCGAGAATGTCTCGAAGATCCCGACGTGCAACGGGTTCAGACGGTCGGTCGAACTGGCACCGGTGCGCAATCGCCGAAATTGCGGGAGATCGTCCATCGGGATCTCGCAAACTATGGTCCGATCGAGTCAAGTCTAGCGGGCTTCGATGCCTGCTTCTTCTGCCTCGGCGTCTCATCCGGCGGAATGGCGGAGGCGGACTATGAACGGTTGACCTTCGGAATCACGATAGCCGCCGCCGAAACCTTATCCAGGCTCAATCCGCACATGACATTTATCTACGTGTCGGGAGCAGGTACCGATTCCTCGGAGCGAGGACGAAGCATGTGGGCACGAGTCAAGGGGCGAACGGAAAATGCGCTGCTTCGATTGCCGTTTGCGGCGGCGTATATGTTCCGCCCAGCGCTCATCCAGCCGCTGGATGGCATACAATCCAAGACCGCCTCGTATCGGGTTCTTTACACCTTCACCAAGCCGTTGCTGCCGTTGCTGCGGATGGCATTTCCAAACTATGTTCTGACCACGCGACAGATCGGGTTGGCAATGTTAGCGGTCGCGAAACACGGTTATGCGAAACGGATTCTGGAAACCAAAGATATTCGCGCTGCTGTTCCAAGTTCCCGCGAGTACTGATATTCTAGAACGCGGAGTCACACGATCCTTTATGAAAATGACCACGATGTCTACGATTCTCCTGGGTGCAATTGGCGCATTGGCGGCCTTCTGTCAGGCCCCAGCTCCTGCCGCGCCGCGGACCGGACCGGGAGTCCAGGCTCCTCAGGACGCCAAATATGCGGACCTGATTAAGACTTGCAAGGTTCCGCCTCCCGCGGCTCCGGGCAGAGGCGGCGCAGCAAAGGGCGGACCTGCCAAGGGCGGACAAGCGAAAGGCCCTGCTCCAGCGGCCGGCCCCCAGGACGTCACCAGCACGGCGATTCCCGGCGTCATCGCCGCGGGTCAGAAGTGGAAAGAGGTCTGGCAGGTGGAAGGCAACAACGCCGACGGCATCGTCGCCACCAAAGACGGCGGCATTCTGGCCGCACAGAACGACAACAGCACTGTCGTGAAGCTGGATAAGAACGGCAAAGTCTCCAACGCTTATACCGGCTTGAATACGTCCGGCTCGGTTGCGATGAACGGCAAGTATCTGTTCGTGTTGAACCGCGGGCTCAATCAGTCGATCGAACAGCTCGAGCCCAAGCGCAAGACTCTGGTCAACAAGAACAATGGCGATCCCCTGGATTGCCTGGGCGGCACCCTCAACGACATGGTTGCCGACAGCAAGGGCGGCGTGTACTTCACCATGGGCGGCGTCTTCCACGCGGATGCGAAAGGCGTCATCACCAAGTACGGCGAGAATGTGAATCCGAACGGCATCGTTCTCAGCCCCGACGAAAAACATCTTTACGTCACCAACGGAGCTACGCTCGCATCGTTCGATGTGCAGAAAGACGGGTCGCTCACCAACCAGCGCGAGTTCGCGAAGCTCGAAGCCGGCGGCGGCGGTGACGGCAGCACGTTTGATTCGGCCGGACGTCTTTATGTGACCGCTCAAGCCAACGGTATTCAGGTGTTCACGCCGGACGGCAAGTATCTGGGCGTCATTCCGACGCCGAGGCCGGTCATCACCGCCACCTTCAGCGGCCCCGATCGGAAGATGCTGTACGCAGTGTCCAGGACTGGCAATACGGACTGGATTATCGCGATCCCAATGATCGCGCAAGGCCCGAAGGGCCGAGGCAAGTAGTCAGCCCTGCGCGGCATCCAGCCACTTGGCGCCGCCAGTCTTGAGGGCTTCGGCGAATTGCACTCCCTTAAGCGTGATGGTGTGGTGAGCGCTGTCCGAGCGGATCAGGTATCCACACTCCTTCAGGTACCAGATACTAAACTCGAGATCGCCCCTCGGCGTGCTTAGGAGCGCTTCCAGTTCACGCAGGTTGAGGCTCGGCTGCTGCGGATGCGAGGACCTCCGGCTATACAGCAGGCTCAGGATTTTCTCCCGCCGCTGCATTTCGTCCATGACCGGTGGACCGGCCGGCAGAGGGTCTACGCCCATAGCTGCCCGCCGTCGCGCTTCACGATGATCGCGATCATAAGCCGCACGCCGTCCTGGATCGTTTAAGACCTCGTATGCAGTCGAAATCTCGCGGAAGGCTTCGGCATTTCCGCTATCCAGGTTATCGGGATGGAATCGCTGCGCTTGCATGCGGTAGACGCGGCGGATGGTCTCGACATCGGCATTGGGGCTGATCTGCAGGACCTCGTAATAGTCGACGAACATGTGCTCTTTAGTAATCGGCTGAATCGCGGGACGTTTTTAGGGGGAGGCTTTGGGGCGGTATCCTTGGACGGAAGGTCGATGGCCGTTTCTTCCAGTCTCGTTCCCCCCGCCCGGCAAATTCGGACGTCGCAAGTCCGCCGGGTGGTTCGCGTGGCGGCGGGAAACGCCCTGGAAATGTATGATTTTCAGATCTTCGCCTACTACGCCGCGGCTATAGCGGTCACCTTTTTCCCCAGCGGCAACGAGTACGCCTCGCTGATGCTCTCGCTGGCGACCTTCGGTGCGGGATTCCTGATGCGACCCCTGGGGGCCATCATCCTGGGCGCCTATATCGATCATCATGGCCGCCGCAAGGGTCTTCTCGTCACGCTCGCCTTGATGGCCGTGGGAACTTTGTCAATCGCGCTGTTGCCCGGCTACGTTGCCATAGGATTGGCCGCGCCCTTGTTGGTGCTGGTCGGCCGTCTTTTGCAGGGATTCTCGGCGGGTGTCGAACTGGGCGGAGTCTCGGTGTATCTGTCCGAGATCGCGACGGTTGGCCGCAAGGGATTCTACGTCGCGTGGCAATCCGCGAGCCAGCAAGTGGCCGTGATGTTTGCCGCCGTGATTGGACTTGTCCTTACCTCGGCGCTGTCCACCGGCCAGATCCAGCAGTGGGGATGGCGGATTCCGTTCCTGGCAGGCTGCACGCTGCTGCCGTTCTTATTTATGCTGCGCCGGTCGCTCGAAGAAACCGAAGCTTTCTTGCAGCGCGCGCAATCCCCACGGCCGGCCGAGATCGCTCGATCGGTTGCCGCTAACTGGAGGCTGGTCCTACTCGGCATGATGATGGCGACCATGACCACCGTGAGCTTCTACTTCGTCACCGCCTACACGCCCACGTTCGGCGCGAACGTCCTGCATCTTGCGGCGTCGGGAAATCTGGTGGTCACGCTGTGCGTGGGGGCCTGCAATCTTCTGGTACTGCCGCTCTCCGGCGCCTTGTCCGACCGGATTGGTCGCCGGCCGATTCTGATCGCGTGCACCATCGCGGCCCTCGCGACCGCTTACCCAACACTGAGCTGGCTGGTGAGCGGGCCGTCTTTTTCGAGGCTCCTGATAGTCGAGCTGTGGCTGGCGTTCGTCTATGCGGCCTACAACGGCGCGATGGCCGTGTATTTGACCGAGATCATGCCGGTGGAATTGCGCACTTCGGGGTTTTCGGTAGCTTACAGCCTGGCGACCGCTGTATTCGGCGGATTCACTCCGGCGATCTGCACTTATCTCATCCACGTAACCGGAAATCCGGCGATGCCGGGCGTGTGGCTGTCGCTGGCTGCTGCATGCGGATTGTCCGCAGCCTTGGCCCTCTCGACTCAGCGGGCGCGCAGTCTGAACTCGCCCTTATAGGACTTCAGCCGCAGCTCCGGACCGCCGCGTGAGTTCGACGCGGGGACGTATCGCGCAAAATCACTATCGAGTGTGGCGTTGCGTCCGAGGTCGGAGTGCAGATCGAAACGGCTGTCGCGCGGCATCCGCAGATCGACCATGCCCTTATAGGTCTCGATCCTGCTTGATGCCGTCACCGCAGCGAACTCGGCATGGATCTCGCCTTTATACGTGCTCACCATCAGTCCGCCGGTGTGATTCCTCAACTGCAGCGAGCCTTTATAGGTTTGGATCTGCAACTCTGCTGCAAGATCGCTGACCTCGCTCTCCGATTTGTAGTCCTTGATCCGCAGGCTGGCCGTCCGGGGCATGCGAATCGTGTAGCGATACAAGGGCGCAACTCCGTCCACCAGGAAAAAGGACCACTGGTTGTCGCTGGTGATCCGCACATCAGACGGAGATGCGTCGAAGCGAACGTCCGCCCGCTTGATGCTTTGCGCGAACACGTCGCCGTCTTCCTCGATCCGCACCGCGACATCGATCTCGTCCCGGTCCCAGGTGGAGACGCGGATGGATCCCTTGTAGGTATCGATGGTTACGTGCCCGCGGCTGTCCAGCGGGAAAGTACGGTGGATATCCTTCGAGTCCGCGGCGGTGAGAATCCCTGCGGCCGTCGCGATGAGAACCAAGCAGCGTAAGAGCATGCCTAACTCTACTGGCGGGGGAGCTCAAAGTTACCAGGATTTCGACGAACGGCCATCCGCTGCCGGTGAGCGGCGAATTACCAGACCC
>Ga0207711_10003934_pt1 | contig 12777 bp, 8 predicted proteins | sample KBSS34metaG_FD_184401 | JGI IMG/M metagenome (GOLD analysis project Ga0207711, IMG submission 184401) | Switchgrass rhizosphere microbial communities from Kellogg Biological Station, Michigan, USA - KBS S3-4 metaG (SPAdes) (version 2) | ecosystem: Host-associated > Plants > Roots > Rhizosphere >...
GGCCCGGCCCGCGCCGGCGTCTCCGCGACGCTCGGCGAGCTTCTCGAGGAGCGTCTGCGGCTCACCAGCCCGTGGTACCTGGCGCCGATCGCCCGGCGGCGGGCCCGCATCCGCGCCGGTCGCGTCTCGGGAGCCCTGCAAGGATTCGACCGCCAGACGGTGCCGGTCGACGCCTCGACCCGCGTCGAGTCGCTGCCGCAACTGGAGCGTGCCGTCGCCCTCGCGGCGGTCGCCATGAGCGAGCGGACTCCGGTCGTGCTGCTCGACGCCCTCGATCCCTTCGCGGATCCGCAGGACGCGCGCGGGTTCCTTCTCGCGCTCGACCGGCTCGCGCCCTCGGGCACGACGGTCGTCGTCGGCGTGCCCGGGTTGCACCCGCTCGCCGACGCGACGCCCCCGCGCATCCGGGCGCTGAGCATCCGCGCCCACGATCTCTCAGTCAGCACGGAAGGTGCGCCACGATGAAGAAGCTCCGAGTGATCGGCCTGGTGGCCGTCGTCCTCATCCCGCTCGCGTTCGTCGGGCTCTACGTCGCCTCGATCGGCGACGCGAAGAACGGACTCGACCGCATCCCGGCCGCCATCGTCAATCAAGACACGGCCATCACGACCGCCAACCCCGACGGCACGACCAACTACGTGCTGGCTGGGCGTCAGTTGGTCACGCAGCTCACCGGCGATCACTCGCCCGGCATGGACTGGACGCTGAGCAACGCGGCCGACGCCAAGAAGGCCCTGGCCGACGGCTCGGTCTACGCGATCCTGACCATTCCGAGCGACTTCTCGAAGTCGGTGCTCTCGCTCTCGGGCGCCTCGCCGGTTCAGGCGCAGCTGTCGATCAAGACCGACGACGCGCACTCCTACCTGGCCGGGTCGGTGGCGCAGTCCCTCGGCGACGGGATGGTGCGCACCTTCGGCACCGCCATCACCAAGCAGTACATCTCGGGCGTCTACGCCAATCTGGGCACGTTGAGCGCTTCGCTGTCGAAGGCGGCGGACGGCGCGACCTCTTTGGCGTCCGGCGCGAGCCAGACGTCCGCAGGGGCGTCGTCGCTGGCATCCGGCCTCAGTACCTACACAGGTGGCGTGACGTCGCTCAGTTCTGGCCTCTCGCAACTCAACGCCGGCGCGTCGTCACTCGGCCAGCTCACCTCGGGCGTCGCCTCGTACACCGGCGGAGTCTCGCAGCTGTCCGCTGCCCTCTCAGCTGCAGTTGCCGCGAACGACACTCCTCAGATCCAGGCGCTCAGCGCACAACTCGCCGCGGTGGCGAGCCAGGGGAGCGCCCTGAGTTCGCAAACGGCGGCCGGCATCGGCGGCATTCAGTCGGGCATCTCGCAGAGCGCGGCCGGAGCCAAGAAGCTCGCCAGCGGCGGGTCGGCGCTCGTGTCGGGCGCGAGGTCCTTGGCGGGCGGCGCCGGCGAACTCTCCTCCGGCGCCACGTCATTGGCCAGCGGGCTGAGCAGCGGAGCGGCCCAGGTGCCCAGCGCCGATTCGGCGTCCGCCGCGAAGTCGGCCGACGTCGCGAGCAACCCGGTCGGCCTCACCGTCTCGATCGCGCACAGCATCTCGCAATTGGCGCAAGCCGTAGCGACGTTCTTCCTGCCGCTCGGGCTGTGGATCGGCGCGCTCGCCGTGTTCCTGGTCATGCGTCCGGTCACTCGGCGCGTCCTCGCGTCCACGGCGGCTTCGAGCCGCGTCGTCGGTGCCACCCTGATCCGGGCGGGCGCCATCACCGCGGCGCAGGCCCTCCTGCTTGTCGTGCTCCTGCACACCGTGGTCGGGATCAGTTGGGCCCTTCTGCCGGCGACGCTGGCATTCACGCTCGTGACGGCTGCCGCTTTCACCGCGTTCCACTACCTGTTGACGATCGGATTGGGGCGCGCCGGGCTGATCATCTCGCTCTTCCTGCTCGCCCTGCAGATCGCCGCGGCCGGGGTCGCACCCCTGCAACTGCTGACGGCGCCGTTCCAGGCGATCAGTCCGTTCCTGCCACTGAGCTGGGCGGTCAACGGGATGCAGCAGATCGTCACCGGCGGCAGCGCCGCCTCGGCGATCGGCTCGGCTGTTGCACTGCTCGCCTTCGGATTGGCGAGTGTCGTGGTCGCGAACCTGGCGATTCGGCGAACGCGGCGCGCCTCGGCACTGGGTCTGCTGCCCGCAACCGTCTAGTCCTGAGCTACCGCGAAAAGTACGCGTTTCCGCGTACTTTCAGCGCTGACGGCGGAGGCGAACGAGTACTTTCGCGGAGGTTGCTCCGGTCAGAGCGCGTCTTTCGCCGACCGCAGGTTGCGCCGCGCGGCGCGCTTCTGCTGGCGCACCTTGGGGCCACCGACGGCGAGCGGCTCGCGCTCCTCGTGCTCCTGGCCGAGGTGGAGCTTGGCGAAGGCCACGGTCTCTTTGAGCATCCGCAGCTTGACCTTCTCGTCGCGGATCTTGTGCAGCGTGACCTCAGCGACCACGTTGCCGTTCCAGTGGTTGTCGGCCAGCCAGGTGAGCGTCTCGGCGACCGGCTGGTTGCCGTAGCCGGGCACCAGGTGCTCGTCGAACATGTTGCCCTCGTCGACCGAGCGCGTTCCATCGCAGAGGTGGATGTGGCGCAAGCGGTCGCCCATGGCCATCGCGTATTCGAGACTGTCGCGGCCGGTGAGCGAGGCGTGCGAGAAGTCGAGGGTCATGGCATCCGGATTCATGTCCAGCGGATCGGGGCTGGGCGCGTAGGCCTTGAGCTGCTTGCCGCCGACCTTCCACGGGAACATGTTCTCGACGCAGATCTCGATGCCGGTCTCGGCCTGCGTCTCGGCGACGATGCGTACGAAGTTCTCGGCGTAGTCGGACTGCCAGCGGAACGGCGGGTGCACGACGACGCTCGGGGCGCCGACACCGGCGGCCAACTCGGCCGAGCGGCGCAGCTTCACGGCCGGGTCGCGACCCCACACGAAGGTCGTGAGGAACAGGGTCGGCGCGTGGATCGAGATGATCGGCAGGCTGTACTTCTCGCTCAACTCGAGCAGGGCGGTCGGGTCTTGAGTCACCGGGTCGTTGGTGACCATGATCTCCATCGCATCGAAGCCGGCGAGGCGGGCCATGCGGAACGCCTTGTCGACCGAGGCGGGAAAGACGCAGGTCGTGCTCATGCCGATCGAAATCATTTGAACCAACCTAACGTGCAGATGTGTCGGGCGTATGACAGTCTCAGGAACTCCCGAATCCGGTCTACCCCCAGTTCGGAGCGAGTGGGCTGAGAGCTTTCGGGTCGGGGCCCGTCCAGGCCCGGCTGGTAGTTTGAGCAGATGAGCGATGAACGATTTGAATTCGTCGTCGCCTCGAACCGTCTCCCCGTCGACTATGTGGTCGACGACGACGGATCACCGGGCTGGCGTCCCTCGCCCGGTGGACTGGTCACCGCCCTCGAGCCGGTGATGCGGGATGCGGGCGGCGCGTGGGTCGGGTGGGGCGGCCAGGCCGATCTCGACATGGAGCCGTTCGACTGGGACGGCATCCGCATCGTGCCGATCAAGCTCACCGCCGACGATCTCGAGAACTTCTATGAGGGGTTCAGCAACGACACCCTGTGGCCGCTGTATCACGACGTGATCGCGCCACCCGGCTTCCACCGGGTCTGGTGGGACAGCTATGTCAGCGTCAACCAGCGATTCGCCAACGCCATCGCCGCCGTCTCGGCGAAGGCCGCAACGGTGTGGATCCACGACTACCAGTTGCAGTTGGTGCCCAGGATGCTGCGCCAGGCGAGGCCCGACCTCACGATCGGATTCTTCAATCACATCCCGTTCCCGGCATACGGGATCTTCTCGCAGCTGCCCTGGCGCACCCAGATCATCGAAGGGCTGCTCGGAGCCGACGTCGTCGGCTTTCAGCGGGTGTCGGATGCCGGCAACTTCTCGCGCGCCGTTCGGCGCCTGCTCGGATACTCGACCAAGAGCCCGGTGATCGAAGTTCCCGCCCGGGGGAGTCATCCGGCCAGGCGGGTCGTCGCGCGGCCCTTTCCGATCTCGATCGATGTCGACGGCTTCGAGCAACTGGCACGGAGCCCCGAGGTGCAGGCCCGCGCGCAGGAGATCCGCGAGGGTCTCGGCAATCCGGCGACCATCATGCTCGGGGTGGACCGCTTGGACTACACCAAGGGGATCGGTCACCGGCTGAAGGCGTTCGGCGAACTGCTCGAGGAGGGCAGGCTCAAAGTCGAGGACGTCACCCTGGTGCAGGTGGCGAGCCCCAGTCGCGAGCGGGTGGAGACCTACCGGCAGCTGCGCGACGAGATCGAGCTGACCGTCGGCCGCATCAATGGCGACTACGGGACCATCAGCCATCAAGCCGTCAGTTATCTGCACCACGCATTCCCCCGTGAAGAGATGGCGGCCCTGTACGTTGCGGCCGATGTCATGCTCATCACCGCTCTGCGCGACGGTATGAACCTGGTCGCCAAGGAGTACGTGGCGGCCCGCTTCGATGACGACGGGGTGCTCGTGCTGAGCGAGTTCACCGGAGCATCGGATGAGCTGCGCCGGGCGCTGCTGATCAATCCCCACGACATCGACGGAGTGAAAGACGCGATCATCCGCGCCATCGAGATGCCGCGGCCCGAACGCCGCAAGCGGATGCACGCCTTGCGCAAGCGGGTGCGCGACCACGACGTCTCGTTCTGGTCGGAGAGCTTTCTGCGCACCCTGGCCGAGGCCCGCAGGGGCGAGGGAGTCTTCGACGGCCCCGATGCGCTCGGCGAACTCGAATGGACGGTGGAGCGCGGGCCCCGCGCCCGACAATGACCATGCCGCATCCCCTGTCGTCATCCCTGACCGGAGCGCTGCGCGAACTCGCGCGGGTCAGGCGGCTGCTCGTCGCGCTCGACTTCGACGGGACGCTCGCACCCGAGGTGGACTCTCCGGATGCGGCCCGGGCCATCCCCGAAGCGCGCGACGCGGTGCTGCGGCTGCTCGCGCTGCCCAATACCCGCGTCGCACTGGTGAGCGGGCGATCGTTGCGCAGTCTCATCGAGGTGGCCGATCTGCCAGACAGCACGCTGCTCGTGGGCTCGCACGGCATCGAGATCCGGCTCGATGATCCCTACGACCGGGTCAGCCTCGACACGGCCGAGCTCGAGCAGGTCGAGGTGCTGCACGAGGTGCTCGGCGAGGTCGCCGACGCCATCGACCAGGTCTGGCTCGAGGAGAAGCCCGCCGGCTTCGCCTTGCACACCCGGCTGGCGACCGAGCACGACTCCCGGGTCGCCCACCTGGTTGCGCTCAGCGAGGCGCAGGCCGAGGTCGACAGCCTCACCGTGCGGCAGGGCAAGAATGTCGTCGAGTTCTCGGTGCGTTCGACGACGAAGGGTGAAGCGCTCGAGCACCTTCGGCGGTACACCGCGGCCGACGCCGTGTTCTACGCAGGCGACGACGTGACCGACGAGGATGCTTTCGCGGCCCTGACACCCGACGACCTCGGCGTGAAGAGCGGGCCTGGCCCGACCGAGGCGCCGTTCCGCGTCGCCGGGCCCGACGAGATCGCCCTGGTGCTCTCGACTCTCGCGACCTTCCGCGAGGGGGATGTGCATGAGCAATGACGAGCTTGGAGCGATCGCACCGCGATCGCGCGGTCATTGCTTGACAGTGCTCGACTAAGTAGGACGTCCGAGCACCGTCCGCGCCGCCAACGTCACAGCGTTACCCTCGACACATGCCGGAAACAACGCCGAAGATCGATCACAAGCCCCGGTCGCGCACGGTCACGGATGGCATCGAAGCCACCACCTCGCGCGGCATGCTGCGTGCCGTGGGCATGGGCGACGCCGACTGGGACAAGGCGCAGATCGGCATCGCGAGCTCGTGGAACGAGATCACGCCATGCAACCTGAGCCTGGCGCGGCTCGCCCAGGCGGCCAAAGAGGGTGTGCACGCGGGCGGCGGCTACCCGCTGCAGTTCGGCACGGTCAGCGTCAGCGATGGCATCTCGATGGGCCACGAGGGCATGCACTTCTCGCTGGTCAGCCGCGAGGTGATCGCCGACTCGGTCGAGGTGGTCATGCAGGCCGAGCGGCTCGACGGCTCGGTGCTGCTCGCCGGGTGCGACAAGTCGATCCCAGGGATGCTGATGGCGGCGGCCCGGCTCGATCTGGCATCCGTCTTCCTCTACGCGGGCTCGATCGCGCCCGGCTGGGTGCGCCTGAGCGACGGCACCGAGAAGGACATCACGATCATCGACTCGTTCGAAGCGGTCGGCGGCGTGCTGGCCGGAACGATGAGCCGCGAGGACGCGCACCGCATCGAGTGCGCCTTCGCCCCGGGCGAGGGCGCCTGCGGCGGCATGTACACCGCGAACACCATGGCGAGCGTCGCCGAGGCCCTCGGCATGAGCCTGCCCGGCTCGGCGAGTCCGGCTGCGGCCGATGCGCGCCGCGACTACTACGCCCACCGATCGGGCGAGGCGGTCGTCAACCTGCTCAATCTCGGGATCACGAGCCGCGACATCCTGACCAAGAAGGCCTTCGAGAACGCCATCGCGGTCGGCATGGCCCTGGGCGGCTCGACCAACATCGTGCTGCACCTGCTCGCCATCGCCAACGAGGCCGGGGTCGAGTTGACCCTCGACGACTTCAACCGGATCGGCTCGAAGGTGCCGCACGTCGGCGACCTGAAACCGTTCGGCAAATACGTGATGAACGATGTCGACCGCCGCGGCGGGCTGCCCGTGCTGATGAAGGCGCTTCTGGATGCCGGCCTCATGCACGGCGACTGCCCCACCGTCACCGGAAAGACGATGGCCGAGAACCTGGCCGAGCTCGACATCCCCCCGTTGGACGGCGAGGTGCTGCGCACCCTCGACAACCCGATCCACGCCACGGGCGGTCTTACCATCCTGAAGGGCTCGCTCGCACCCGACGGTGCCGTCGTTAAGACGGCCGGCTTCGACGCGGCGACCTTCGAGGGTCCGGCCCGGGTGTTCGAGCGCGAGCGCGCCGCGATGGACGCCCTGACCGCCGGCCAGATCTCGAAGGGCGACGTCGTCGTCATCCGCTGGGAAGGCCCGAAGGGCGGCCCCGGCATGCGCGAGATGCTCGCCGTCACCGCCGCCATCAAGGGAGCGGGCCTCGGAAAGGATGTACTACTCTTGACCGACGGCAGATTCTCAGGCGGCACAACCGGCCTGTGCATCGGCCACATCGCTCCCGAAGCGACGGACGCAGGTCCGATCGCCTTCGTGCACGATGGTGATCTGATACGGGTCGATATCGCAGCCCGGACGATCGACCTACTTGTCGATCCGGCCGAGCTGGAGCACCGGCGTTCCAGCTGGGTGCCTCTTCCACCGCGCTATACCCGTGGCGTTCTCGCGAAGTACTCCAAGCTCGTGCACTCCGCTGCGGAGGGCGCGGTCACCGGGTAGTTCGCCTCCCTCACCGTCTTGCTAGGAAGATCCATGACAACTGCACCTCCCGCGGCCAAGCCCGGCCGCTCGGGCGCCGGCACCGGCGCACCGCCACTGCTCACCGGATCCGGCGCGATCCTCGCCACCCTCGAGAAGCTGGGCATCACCGACGTCTTCGGCATCCCGGGCGGCGCGATCATGCCGTTCTACGACGAGCTGATGTCGTCGACGGCGATCCGCCACATCCTCACCCGGCACGAGCAGGGGGCGGGTCACGCGGCCGAGGGGTACGCCGCGGCATCCGGCCGGGTCGGCGTCTGCATCGCCACCTCGGGTCCGGGCGCGACGAACCTCGTCACCGCCATCGCGGATGCTCACATGGACTCGGTGCCGATCATCGCGATCACCGGTCAGGTCTTCTCGACCGTGATGGGCACCGACGCGTTCCAAGAGATCGACATCGTCGGCATCACGATGCCGATCACCAAGCACTCCTTCCTGGTGACCGATCCGGCCGACATCCCGGCGACCCTGGCCGAGGCGTATCAGATCGCGACGACCGGCCGGCCCGGCCCCGTGCTGATCGACATCACCAAGGATGCGCAGCAGAACAGCGCGCCGTTCATCTGGCCACCCAAGATCGACCTGCCGGGCTACCGGCCGGTCACGAAGGCGCACGGCAAGCAGATCATCGCCGCGGCCGAGCTGCTCGCGGCCGCCGAGCGCCCGGTGCTGTACGTGGGTGGCGGCGTCATCCGCTCCTCGGCCGAGAAGGTGCTGCTCGAGCTCGCCGAGAAGACCGGCGCTCCGGTCGTCACCACGTTGATGGCGCGCGGGGCGTTCCCCGACTCGCACCCGCAGCACCTGGGCATGCCCGGCATGCACGGGGCCGTTCCGGCGGTACTCGCCCTGCAGGAGAGCGACCTGATCGTCGCGCTCGGAGCCCGCTTCGACGACCGGGTGACCGGCAAGACCGCCGACTTCGCGCCGCACGCCAAGGTGGTGCACGTCGACATCGACCCGGCCGAGATCGGCAAGATCCGTCACGCAGACGTGCCGATCGTCGGCGATGCGAACGACGTGATCGTCGACCTCATCGAGGCCTTCACGGCGGCGGCGAAGAAGCAGAAGCCGAACCTCGCGGCGTGGTGGGAGCGGCTGAATACGCTGCGCGCCGACTACCCGCTCGGCTTCACCGAGCCGGACGATGGGCTGCTGTCTCCGCAAGCGATCATCAAGCGGATCGGCGAGCTGAGCGGTCCCGAAGCCATCTACGCCGCAGGCGTCGGCCAGCACCAGATGTGGGCGGCGCAGTTCATCAAGTACGAGCGGCCGCACGCCTGGCTCAACTCGGGCGGCGCCGGCACGATGGGCTACGCGGTTCCGGCCGCGATGGGCGCGAAGGTCGCCGAGCCCGACCGGGTGGTGTGGGCGATCGACGGCGATGGATGCTTCCAGATGACCAATCAGGAGCTCGCCACCTGCACGATCAACGACATCCCGATCAAGGTCGCGATCATCAACAACTCCAGCCTCGGCATGGTGCGGCAGTGGCAGACGCTGTTCTACGACGGCCGGCACTCGTTCACCGACCTGAACACCGGCCACGCCGGAGCCGACGGCCCGACGCGCATGATCCCCGACTTCGTGAAGATGGCCGACGCCTATGGCGCACTCGGCATCCGGGTCACCAAGCCCGACGAGATCGACGCGGCGATCAAGCTCGCGCTCGAGACCAACGACCGCCCGGTCGTCATCGACTTCATCGTGAGCCGCGACGCCATGGTGTGGCCGATGGTGCCGCAGGGTCTCGGCAACTCGCTGGTGCAGTACGCCCGCGATCACGCCCCGGCCTGGGGAGAGGAGTAAACCATGAGCGCAATCGAGCGACCGCGCTCGGTCGATGGAGCGGCTCGCGCCGCAGGAGCGGCGGCGCGAGGAGACAAGCAATGACTCATCACGTGCTCTCCCTCCTGGTCGAAGACAAGCCCGGTCTGCTCACGCGAGTGGCCGGCCTGTTCGCTCGTCGCGGCTTCAACATCGAGTCGCTCGCGGTGGGCGCCACCGAGATCGAGGGGCTCTCGCGCATCACCGTCGCGGTGGATGTCGAAGACGCCCCGCTCGAGCAGGTCACCAAGCAGCTGAACAAGCTGGTCAACGTGATCAAGATCGTCGAGCTCGACCCGGCGCAGTCGGTGCAGCGCGAGCACCTGCTGATCAAGGTGCGCGTCGACAACAGCAACCGCAGTCAGATCCTCGAAGCGGTCACGCTGTTCCGCGCGCGCGTCGTCGATGTGGCGACGGATGCCCTGGTGATCGAGGTCACCGGCGACAGCGGCAAGGTGCAGGCCCTGCTGCGCGTGCTCGAGCCCTACGGGATCAAAGAGATCGCGCAGTCCGGCCTGCTGGCCATCGGGCGCGGCGGCAAGAGCATCACCGAGAGGGTTTTCAAGAACTGACGACTTGGTGGTCGAGTAGCGGCTTCGCCGCGTATCGAGACCCCCTTCAACCGATACCGATCTCGATACGCCGCTTCGCGGCTACTCGATCACCTCACGAACAAGAAAGAGATACGCAATGACTGAGATCTTCTACGACAAGGATGCCGACCTGTCGATCATCCAGGGCAAGAAGGTGGCCGTGATCGGCTACGGCTCGCAGGGTCACGCCCACGCGCTCAACCTGCGCGACTCGGGGGTCGAGGTCAAGATCGGCCTCAAGCCCGACTCCAAGTCGGTGGCGAAGGCCAAGGAGGCCGGCTTCGAGGTGCTGACGGCAGCCGAGGCGGCCAAGTGGGGCGACGTCATCGTCATCCTCGCTCCGGACCAGCACCAGCGCGGCCTCTACGCCGCCGATATCAAGGACAACCTCGAAGAGGGCAATGCGCTGCTCTTCGGGCACGGCTTCAACATCCGCTTCGGCTACATCACCCCGCCCGAGGGCGTCGACGTGATCATGGTCGCACCCAAGGGCCCCGGCCACACCGTGCGTCGCGAGTACGAGGCCGGCCGCGGCGTGCCGGTGATCGTCGCGGTCGAGCAGGATGCCACCGGTCACGCCTGGGATCTCGCCTGGTCGTACGCCAAGGGGATCGGCGGCCTGCGTGCCGGCGGCATCAAGACGACCTTCACCGAAGAGACCGAAACCGATCTGTTCGGCGAGCAGGCCGTGCTCTGCGGCGGCACCTCGCAGCTCGTCATGTACGGCTTCGAGACGCTGATCGAGGCCGGCTACCAGCCGCAGATCGCCTACTTCGAGGTGCTGCACGAACTCAAGCTGATCGTCGACCTGATGTGGGAGGGCGGCATCGCCAAGCAGCGCTGGTCGGTCAGCGACACCGCCGAGTACGGCGACTACGTCAGCGGCCCGCGGGTCATCGACCCGAGCGTCAAGGAGCACATGAAGGCCGTGCTCGCCGACATCCAGTCCGGTGCGTTCGCCGCGCGCTTCATCGCCGACCAGGATGCCGGTGCCCCCGAGTTCCTGGAGCTGCGGGCCAAGGGAGCCGCCCACCCGATCGAGGCGACCGGCAAGGAGCTGCGCGCACTCTTCGCGTGGAAGCAGCAGGACGCCGACTACGTCGAGGGAAGCGCTGCGCGCTAGTCACTCGACGCACTGAACGCGAAGGGCCGGGGGCGATCCTCCCGGCCCTTCGTCATGCCTGGGGGGGGATCGAGCTACACGTCGATGCGGTACCCGCGCTTGATGACGGTCATCACCACGCCCGGGTCGGGCAGCGACTGACGCAGCCGGCTGATCGCGACGTCGACCGCGTGGTCGTCGGGGCTGTCGGGCAGCAGCCCCGCCAACTCCGAGCGCGACAGCACCGTGCCTCCGGCGGCCACGAGCGCGCGGAACAGGATGAGCGAGTTCGGCGCCAGCGTGGAGCGGCGGCCCGCGACATCCACGATCCGCCCGCGGATCTCGATCGGCCCGTGTGCGGTGGTCAGGCGGATGATGCCGTGGGCTTCGAGGTGCTCGCAGACCGCTCGGATCAGGGCGCCCATGCGAAAGCGGTCGGGCACCAACGGTTCGAGCCCTGCGGCTCGAAGCGGTGCGGCGGTGACCGGTCCGACCGCGGCGGCGACCACCGTGGTGGCGAATGCATCGAGCACGGCGTCGAGCTTGTCGACCTCATCGGCGGTCGCGAGCAGCGCGTCGACGGCCGGGGCGCTGGTGAACGTCACCGCGTCGACCGACCCGGTGCAGATGGCGTCGACCAGCCGCATCACCCGGGACGAGTCCTCGGGCGGCTGCCAGCGGTACGGGGCGACGCTCAGCACGGTTGCGCCCGCCGCAGCGAGGCGGTCGAGTTGCTTCTTGTCGGTGAACCCGTGCAGCTGGACGGCGACCGTGATGCCGGCGGCTCCCTCGCCGATGACGCGGTCGACGAGCGAGCGCGTGGTCTCTTCGTCGCTCATCCCGGAGTCGTCGAGCCCGGCAGCACGCACCGCGCCGCGTGCTTTCGGGCCGCGCACCAGGATGCGGGAGTGCTCGAGAGTGTCCAAGAGCGACGGCCCGAGGCCCGCGGCATCCGCCGCCTCCAGCCAGCGCCGGATGCCGTACGAGGTGGTGGCGAGCAGCACGTCGGGTCGCGCCGCGATGATGGCGGCCGTGTCGGCGGTCAACTGCACGTCATCCGCAGCCGGCGCGATGCGGATCGCGGGGGCGTGCAACACCTCGGCCCCGCGTCGTTCGAACGCGGCGATCAGGTCTTCTGAGCGACGGTCAGAGGTCACCCCGATGCGGAAGCCCTCCAGCTGATCAGGACTGAACGCCGAGACGCCGTCGGGGGAGAGATCGGTCACTGCTCCCCTCTCCACGACGCGAAACGTGGGTGAGGCACCTTCACCGTCCTGAGGCGAGAGCGGCGACCTCGCGAAGGGCGGCGTCGTCGTCGTTGCACAATCGTACGACCTCGCCGATCACCAGGACGGCGGGGGATCGCACTCCGAGTCTCGCGGTCGTTTCGGTCGCCTCGCCGACGGTGGTGATGGTCGTGCGCTGCCCCGGGGTGAATCCGCGCTCGATGACGGCGAGGGGCATGTCGCGCGGCATCCCGTGCCTGCCGAGGGCCGCCGAGAGGTGCGGCAGCGTGTTGACTCCCATGAGCACCACGATGGTTCCGCCGAGCCCGACCAGGTGCGCGACTGTGTCGTCGTCGAGGGGGGCATGGCCCGATACGACCGTGAACATCCGGCTCACCTCGCGATGCGTGACAGGAATCCCCGCCGCGGCGGGCACCGCGATCGCGCTCGTGACCCCCGAGAGCACGGTGACCGGGACTCCGGCAGCGCGACAGGCGGCGAGTTCCTCGCCGCCGCGGCCGAAGACGAAGGGATCGCCGCCCTTCAGCCGCACCACCGTGCGACCGGCGAGGGCAGCATCCACCATC
>Ga0207711_10003937_pt1 | contig 12776 bp, 8 predicted proteins | sample KBSS34metaG_FD_184401 | JGI IMG/M metagenome (GOLD analysis project Ga0207711, IMG submission 184401) | Switchgrass rhizosphere microbial communities from Kellogg Biological Station, Michigan, USA - KBS S3-4 metaG (SPAdes) (version 2) | ecosystem: Host-associated > Plants > Roots > Rhizosphere >...
GCCGGCGACGTTCCCCGATCGTGCCCGGCTCGACGTGGCCACTGTGGGCGCTGATCGTCACCGGTATCGCTCTCGCGCTCGGCAACCGCTACATGGTGCGCGGCGGCGACGGCAATTATTTCCTGTTCGCGCTGGTGCCGGGCATCGCCTGCGCCGGAGCCGCCGCTTTCGCCCGGACAGCCGCGTCGCCGCGCTTGTTTGCCATCGCACTCGCCAGCCTCCCGGCATTCGCGTTGTTCCAGGCGAGCTACAGCTTTGCCAGTGCGGCCTGGACGCCGGGAACGCGCGCGTTCGATCTTCACCTCGGCGGCTCGCCGCGCGCGACGGCCGAGAAGCGGCTCGACATACTGAGCCGCCACGGCCTCGGGCGCATCGGCGCGTTTCTCGATACGCTGCCCCATTGCACGCACGTGTCCGGCCTGGTCGAGGCGCCTACGCAATTCTGGTTGCCCGCCTGTGTCGAGGACTTCTCGACGGTCTGGTTCTCACGCCCCGCCTACATGGGTTCGGCAGCCAGCATCCGTCGCTTCCTGCGCAACCAGCAGATCGCCTACGTGATCCTGCCTCGCAGCGAAATCGGCGAACTCAAGGGGCAATACGCATTTGCCCAGTATGTGGACGTGGCCGCGGAGCTGGCCGCATTGCCGGGCGTCCGGCGCATCGACGACAGCCGCTACTATCTGCTCGACCTCAGCCGGATCGATCCCGCCACCCTTTCGCCGGATGAGCCGACGGCGACGTCACCGGTCGGTGCACGTTGAGCTCGAACCGGCAGGCACAGCCTCGTCATCGCAGCGGCCGGCGCTAGAACTGGAAGTACACGAACGGAATCTGCGCATCGACCTGCGCGCACAGTTCCAGCGCAATTGCCAGGACGCCGCCGCATGCCGCCGCCAGCGGCCACGAGGCGCGCTGGACCAACCAGTCCTGCATTCGCCTTTCGCGATCGAGCAGGCACCAGGCAAGACTGCCGAGCGCGATGATCGCGATACCGGGATGAGCGTACACGAAGGCGAATTCCGGCACGGACCACAGGTCGCGCAACGTGGCCGTCGTCGTTGCCAGGTCCGGCGCGCGGAACGGCACCCAACCCAGGGTGACCAGCAAGAAGGTCGCTGCGATCCATAACGGGGCGAGCAGCGGCGCATCGACGGCTCGCTGCCAACGCGTGCCGTCGATGCGGCCGCGCCAGAGCCTGTGCGCGCAGAGCATCAGGCCGTGATAGAGGCCCCAGATCGCGAAATTCCAGCTTGCGCCATGCCACAAGCCGCCGAGCCCCATGACGACGAGCAGATTCGCGTAGGTCCGGCCCGCGCCGCGGCGATTGCCGCCGAGCGGGATGTACAGGTAGTCGCGCAGCCACGTGGAGAGCGAGATGTGCCAGCGCCGCCAGAAATCGGTGATGTCGGCGCTGAGATACGGCCGCTCGAAGTTCGACGGAAAACTGAAGCCGAGCAGGCGCGCGCTACCGCGTGCGATGTCCGTGTAGCCGGAAAAATCGAAATAGATCTGCAGCGAGAACGCGAGCACGCCGATCCACGCGGGGACGGCGCCGCCCGCATAGGGCGCATGCTGGAAATACGCATCGGCGATCGGTGCGAGGTAGTTGGCGAGCGCGACTTTCTTGAACAGCCCTTTGAGGATCTCGCGCAGGCCCCAGCGCGCATCTTCGTCGGAGAGCAGCAGCGGACGGCCGACCTGCGGCAGGAACGCGATCGGACGGATGATCGGTCCCGCGACCAGGTGCGGAAAGAACGCGACGAACAGCATGAAGTCCAGCGGCTTGCGCACGGCGCGCAGGTGACCGCGATAGACATCGACGGAATAGGCGATGCCTTCGAACGTGATGAAGCTGATGCCGACCGGCAGCACGATCTGCAGCATGAGACCGCCGGCAGGGAGGCCTGTCAGCGCGTGCAGCGTGTCGATGAAGAAGTTGAAGTACTTGAAGACGCCGAGCACGACGAGGTTGGCGGCGATTGCCACCGTCACCGCACGACGGCGCGCACGTCCCTCGCAGGCATCGATCCACAGCCCGAACACGTAGTTGGCGAGCGTCGCCGCACCGAGCAGCAGCACGAAGCGCGCGTCCCAGAACGCGTAGAAAACATAGCTCGCGACGACCAATGAGACCTTGGCGTACGAAGGTCGTAGGACTGCAGTCAGCAGCAGGACCGCGCCGAGGAACAAGCCATAGCCGAGGGTGTCGAAGAGCATGCGGCGTCAGTGCAACACTGCTGCGACCTGCTTTGCCAGCGCCGGCGAAAAGCGTTCGCGACCGGCGCGATTCATGTGCAACGAATCGAAGAAATAGCGCGGTTGCTCGAGGTCCGCAAAGCTGTCTCCGGGCAACGCCATCAGCGTGCCCGCCGCGATCAGATCGGCCACTGCACCGGTAGGCTGCGGGGGCGGCAGCGCGGCATGCCATGGGCCGCGCGGAATGCTCATCACGATCACCGGGATGCCGTGCGCTCGATAGGGTTCGGCGATCCGGCTCAACCATTGGCGGAAATAACGCTCGTTGCTGGCCTGCGTCGATTTGCTCGGCCGTTCGCGCAGGGAGGCGAAATAGTTGGACAACACCGGCTTCAGTTTTGCTTCGTCGCTGCCCCAGTCGGTCGGCTGCAGCGTGTTCGGATCGAGCGCCAGATCCGGCAGTGCCTGGTCGCGGCCCCGGTACTGCAATGCGCTCGAGACGAAGTATTTGCGCCATTTCCGCAGGTGTGCGAGGCGCTCCTTCGGCGCGGATAGGAAGGCGGCGATGTCGTCGCGCAGCGGCTGCGCGGGAAACAGGATCGCGCGACGCGCGCGCGCGGCCAGTGCGCGATCGTCGAACGTACCGGGAAAATCCGCGACGTCGCGCAAGCCGAGCAGCGGCGTCAGGTAGGCGATATCGAGAGGGTAGTCCGCCTGTACACCCCTCGGCTCGCCGGGATCGTAGGACACCTGCACGACGACGGCGGCGAAACGATCGGCCTGCGGGTCGATCCGGCGCAGCAGGTAGTACCAGGCACGCAAGTCGGTGCCGGGAATCGCCGCGTTGAGAAAGTGCAGCCCGCTGCCTTGCGTGGCTTGGTCCGCCAATTGCTGCGAGAACCCTTCGCCGATCCGGGAATTGCCGAGCACCAGCACGTTGCGTCGATCAGGCGCGTAGGTCTCGTCGACGAAACGGATCGCGCCACGGGTCATGCCTGCGGTCGATTGCGGCTCGAGCCAGCGGTAATAGAGTCCGCTGCGGAACAGCACGGCGTCCCAAGCCGCCAGCATCACGACGGCGACGACGACGAGACGAAGCAGATGACCCAGGCTTCGCGTCATCGCGAGCGAAGCGGCCGATGGGCGCAATCGACGTGAAGAACAGCACCACTTGCCAAGACGGGTCCGTCCTTCCGGGAGACAACCGCGCGTCCCTGCCGGGAAGGAGCGGGCCCGGATTGTATTACGCCAAGAACGGGCTCAGCGCATGTCGGACGATGCGACGGCGCTGGATCACCCGTCGATGTGCCGATCGATCGCGCTCGATCGAAGGGACTGCCTGCTGGCCCGGCTCGCCGGAGCGGGTCGGCGGCGACCGCGCGGGCGCGACGAACGAACCCGCAGCGCGGCCGGCGCAGCGCGTCCCGACGCCATCAGGCGGCGTGCGTCGAACAGCGGCAACCAGCGTCGCCGCCGCAGCCAGAGCAGATCGAGCAGCGGCGCACCGATGAGCCAGAACGGCAAGGTCGCGCCGAGCAAGGCACCGCCGCGCGCAGCCGGAACGCAGACCAGCGCGATCGTTCCGCAGATCAGCCAGACGAACAGGACGGTCTCGCGCACCGCCGAGGCCGGCATGCGCTTCGTTTCGACCACGTCTTGAGGCAGCCGCGAGCGCAATCGCGCGCGGCGTTGACGCGAGGGCGTGTCCTGCGGGGGAGCGAGCGAGGCAACGAGCATGAGTGCGGCTCTTTTTGGAGGGTGCCAGAGCTTGCGAGTCTTCGATCTCAGGGGTTGCGACGGAGTGGGCTGGGAGTCGGGAATCGGGAATGGGCAAAGCACGGCTTCTCGCATCCCCGAGCAAGCCACGGTCTGCTTTCCCGATTCCCGATTCCCAGCCCCCCAACCTCCCCATGTCATAATTCGCAACAATTTATAGGAGTGCGCGTGCAGGATCACAGCTTTCTCCAATATGCCGTCGTGCTGTTGCTGGCGGCGGTCATTGCGGTGCCGCTGGCCAAGCGCTGGCAACTCGGCGCGGTGCTCGGCTACCTCGGCGCCGGCGCGTTGATCGGGCCGTCCGGGTTGCGCCTGATCGGCAATACCGAACAGATTTCGCAGATCTCCGAGCTCGGCGTCGTCCTGATGCTGTTCGTGATCGGCATGGAACTCTCGCCGCAGCGCCTCTGGGTCATGCGCCGCAACGTGTTCGGCATCGGCAGCCTGCAGGTGGTCGCCACCGCTGCGCTGATCGTCGGCGTCACCTACTTCTTCGGCGTCGACTGGAAGACCGGGCTGATCGTCGGGCTCGGTCTCGCCTTGTCCTCGACCGCGATCGACCTTCAACTGCTGGCCGAACGCAAGGAACTGACCAGCGCGCATGGCCGGCTCGGCTTCGCGATCCTGTTGTTCCAGGACGTCGCCGCGATTCCGATCATCGCGCTGATCCCGATCCTCGGCGGCAGCCATGCGGCACGCGGCATCGACGATGCGCTGGCTGCGCTGCGCGTGATCCTGACCATCGCCACCGTCGTCGTCGGCGGCCGCTATCTGCTGCGCCCGCTGTTCCGCGCGGCGGCCAAGGCGGGTACGCCGGAGGTGTTCACCGCCACCACCTTGCTGGTCGTGATCGGTACCGCCTACCTGATGCAGCTCAGCGGCATCTCGATGTCGCTCGGCGCCTTCCTGGCCGGCGTGCTGCTCGCCGACTCGGAATATCGCCACGAAATCGAAGCGCAAATCGAGCCGTTCCGCGGGCTGCTGCTCGGCCTGTTCTTCGTCAGTATCGGCATGTCGCTCGACGTGCAGATGGCGCTGGCCCAGCCGCAGATGGTCGGCGTCCTGCTGGTGTCTCTGTTGGCCTTGAAGGCGGTCGTGCTCTACGCGGTGTCGCGCGGCGCGGCCGGCGAGGACAACGCGCAGTCGATCGCGCTGGCCGCATTGCTCGCGCAGGGCGGCGAGTTCGCCTTCGTCGTGTTCACGATGGCGGCCGACAACGGCCTGCTGTCGCCGGAGCAGCGCGCCATGCTCGTGCTCGTCGTCACCTTGTCGATGGCGGCGACACCGCTGCTGGTGCGCATGCGCGCCGAGTTCGCGCCGGCCGGCAAGGTCAAGCCCGTGCGTGAGTTCGACAAGCTCGACACGGCGACACCGCGCGTGATCATCGCCGGCATGGGTCGCGTCGGGCAGATCGTCGCGCGCATGCTCAACGCCAACCGGGTTCAGTTCACCGCGCTCGAAGCCGATCCGGAGCAGGTCGACTTCATGCGTCATTTCGGCAACACGGTGTTCTTCGGCGACGCCTCGCGGCTCGACTTGCTGCGCGCGGCGCAAGCCGACCGCGCCGAGATCTTCGTGATCGCCACCGAGGATCCGGATTCGAACCTTCGGACTGCGCGTCTGCTGAAGCGCCATTTCCCGCATCTGAAAGTGTTCGCGCGCGCGCGCAATCGCCAGCATGTGTTCAAGCTGATGGACCTCAGCGTCGACAGCATCACGCGAGATACCTTCTTCTCCAGCCTCGAGATCGCGCGTGGCGTGTTCGAAGCGCTCGGTTACGACAGGGCGACTGCGGAGGATTACGTGCAGCGGTTCCGCAAGCACGACGAGCGCGTGCTCGCGAACCAGTACCCGCTCTACGACGACGAGGCCGCGCTGCTGCAGTCGGCGAAGGAGTCGCGCGCGGATCTGGAGCGTCTGTTCCAAGTCGATGCCGGACGCGAAGATGAAAAATGACGCGCGCGGCTACGCGCTCGCCCGCCACGACCTGATCAGCTTCGATCGCCAGTTCCACGCCGGCTGCGACGTGCAGCGGCCGGACCGTTATCGCCTGCTCGATGCCTTGCCGCCGGATGCGCTGCGTATCCCGCGCGGCAGCGGCGTGTCCTACGTGGCGGCGAGCTTCGGCGGCGACGCGATCAGCCAGGAGTTCGGCGCGTTCGATCGCCTGCTGGCGTTCGACGCCGAAGCGGGGCGCCTCGCCGTCGAGGCCGGCGCGCGAATCGGCGACGTGCAGCGCTTCGCGCTGGCCCGCGGCTGGTACCTGGCGGTCGCGCCCGGCCATCCGAAGGCGACCATCGGCGGCTGCATCGCCGCCGACGTGCACGGCAAGAATCCGGCGCGCGACGGCACGTTCCGCGCCCAGGTGGACGCACTCGAACTGAACATTCCGGGCCACGGCATCGTCGGTGCTGGCCCCGATCACAATTCGGACCTGTTTGCCGCAACATGCGCGGGATTCGGCCTGACCGGCACGATCACGCGCGCGACGCTCCGTCTGGCGCGCCCGCCCAGCGCACTGGTGCTTCGGCGCGTGCCGGTGCGCGACCTGGCCGAGGCGGCGCAGGTCCTGCGCGACGCGGCGAACGCACCGGTGCTGTACGGCTGGCACGACGGCCGCGCCGAACACTTCGGCCGCGGCGTCGTTCGTATCGGCCTTGCGAGCGACGTCGCCGACGCCGATTCGGTGAAGGCGCCGCCGGCGAGCCGCGACCTGCCGCAGTCGCTGTCGCCGCTGCCGTTCGCGCTGTGGAATCGCCTCGGCATCGCCGCCGCGAACCGCTGGCTCACCGCACGCTGGTGCCGTGCCGGGCAGACGCCGATGTCGCTGGCCGAAGCGCTGTTCCCGCTCAACGACGCGCGGCTGTACTTCGCCGGATACGGCAACGCCGGCCTGGCCGAAGCGCAGTGGCTGATTCCGCACGTGCGTTTCGAGAACTTCGCTGCCGCGTTGAAGGAATGCGTCGCGCGCGATCGACCTTTGATCGCGCTGATCGCGAGCAAGCTGTTCGCCGGCGTGGCCGACGGTTTCGGCTTCGACGGCGACGGTATCTCGCTGGCGATCCAGGTTCCATCGCCGGCCACCTCCTCGCAGCGCAAATTCCTGGAAACGCTCGCCGAGCTCGCGATCGCGCATGGCGGCCGGCCCAACCTGATCAAGGAGTCGACCTTGGACGCGACGACGGCGCGCCGCGCGATCAACGGTTTCGAATCGGCGCGGTTTCGTCTGGCGACGTGCAACGCCGGCGGCGTGCACACGTCCGAGCTCGCCCGCAGGCTCGCCCTGTGAGCGCGGTCGTGATCGGCGCATCGAGCGGACTCGGCCGCGCGCTGGCCGAGGAATTGGCGCGCGGCAAGCACGATCTGCTGCTGGTCGCTTCCGATCTGCGCGACCTGGAGGCGCTGGCTTCCGACTTGGCGATCCGGCATGACGTGAGCATCAAGACGCTGGCGCTCGATGTCGGGCACGAAGCGGATCCGGGCGCGCGCATCGCGCAGGCGCTGGAAGGTTTGTCGGCGCCGGATGCACTGCTGCTGCCGATCGGCCATTCGCGCCGAGACGACGATTTGTCGCTGGACGCCGCGGCGACCGGCCAGCTGCTCGCGATCAACCTGCATGCGCCGCTGACGATCGTGCAGGCCCTGCTGCCGCATCTGCTTCAAACGCGCGCGACGATCGTCCTGTTCGGCAGTATCGCCGGCGTGCGCGGCCGCGGACGCAACGTGGTCTACGCGAGCGCGAAGCGCGCGCTCGTCTCGCTGTACGAAAGCCTGCGCCAGCGCTATCGGCCGGACGAACTGCGCGTCCAGCTGTACCAGCTCGGTTTTCTCGCCACCAATCTGACCCACGGCATGGCGCTGCCGGCTGCGCCGATATCGCCGGCGCTCGTGGCGAAGACGGTAGTCGCGCGACTGCGGAGCGGCTCGGGCTTGCGCTACCTGCCGCTCAAGTTCGCACTGATCGCGCTCGTGGTGCGGGCATTGCCATGGCCGATGTACCGGCGCATGAAGGGCTGACTAGTCCGGCGCGCGGGCCGGTCGGCGCAAGGTCTGCCGCACGCTCGGCAACGGCGCTTGCGCGGAGCCGAGTTCGGCGGCGACATCGACGTAGCCGAGCAGCGCGGCGACGTCGGCGGCGCTGCGATCGAAACCGTCGACGAGGTCGAGCGGCGCGCCGTGCGCCTTGAGCAAACGCGCGCAGCCGAACAAGCCGTGCAGGGCGCAGGCATGCAGCATGCCGACGCCACGCTGGTCCTGCGTGGCGACTTTCGCCCCGTGTTCGAGCAGGAAGCCGGTCAGCTGCAGCAAATGCTCGGCATCGCAGCGCGTTCCGGGCTGGGCGCGAGCGCCGAGCAGGATCAGCAAGGCATCCTGGCCGGCCTGGTTGCGCGCGTCGATCTGCGCGCCGGCGCGCAGCAATGCGTCGAACAGGCCGCGCGCGACGGCACTGTCGCCGCTGTCGAATGCGTACTGGGCGGCCACCTGCAGAGCCGTCGCTCCGCGCTCGTCGACGGCATTCGCATCGGCACCAGCTTCGAGCAGCGCAGCAGTAGTGGTCAGTTGCCCCAGCGCCGCGGCGACCATCAAGGCGGTCGCCCCACCGGCGAGTCGCGCGTCGGGCGCAACGCCGTGGTTCAACAAGGTTCGTACGACCGCTTCGCGCTTCGCGCTGACGGCGGCGCCGAGGCAGTGGATGCCCGAGTGGGCGGCGTGCGCCGTGTCGGCGCCGGCTTCGATCAGGCGCACGACGAGCGCCGCGTGTCCGGAGCCCGCAGCGCGGATCAGCGCGGTGGCACCCTTGGCGTCCTCGCTGTCGATCGCGAGGCCGAGCTGCAGCAGCCGCTCGACCGCTCCGATATCGCCCAGCGCAGCGGCGGCGGGGAGATCGTCCGCGCGCAGGCGGCGGCCCGGCAATCGCCACTGCGTCCAGTTGAGCCAGTGCGCGAATTCGCGCTGCGGCTGCGCAAGCGCCAGGCCGAGCGGCGTTTCGCCGGTGGCCGTGGCGATTTCCGCACTCGCGCCGGCGCGCACCAGCAGGCGCAACAAAGGTTCGGCCTGGCGGACGTCGGCAGCGAACGACAGATGCAGCGGCGTGCGGCCCTGCGCGTCGCGCGCGTTCGGGTCCGCGCCCAGATCGAGCAGGCGCGCGGCGAGCCGCACATCGCCCTGCGCCACCGCCAGGTGCAGCGCGCTGCGCTGTCCGCTGGCGGCGCCGAAGATGTCGGCGCCGCGGTCGATGAGTTTGGCGGCGATCGCACGCAGCGCGTCCCCGTCCGTGCCGGGAGGCGCGAGGGCGAGTACGCGCGCGATCAAGCCGGCGCCGCCGACGTGCGCGGCGCTGCCCAGCCATTGTTCGAGTGCGGCACTGGAGGCAGGCAACGTGGCGACCAGACGATCGAGCAGCGTGCGTCCGTCACCGAGCACCGCATCGCCCTGCAGTCCGTGGTTGAGCAGCCAGGCGCGCGCATCGCCGAGGTCGGCGTCGGCTAGGTCGGCATAGAGTTCGGCCAGCGCCGTCGGCGGCCATTCGGCGAGCACGCCGACGAATTCGGCGGCGACGTTCCAGTGGCCAAAGCGCAAGGCATCGAGAAGGTGGTCGGTACTGGCATGCTGGGCCGCGGGCGCGCCGCCGCCGAGGCTGCTCGGCAACGGATACGCGGGATCGAGCAGCGCGACGATATGCCAGCGCCCGGCTGCGGCCGCGTGGTCGAGCGCGCGTTTGCCGTCGACGCCGGCGCGCGCGCGGTCCGCGCCCATGGCGAGCAGGGCGCGCACGGCTTCCTCGCTGGCGTGCCTGGATTGGCAGGCGATGATCAAGGCGGTGCGTTCATTCGCATCGGTTGCGTCCGGATTCGCCTTGCGTTTGCCGAGCGCGTGGATCGCCGCCACGGCGCCGGAGCGCGCGGCCTCCATCAGCGCCGTCGTGCCGCGATGGTCGGCCAGTTCGACGTTGGCTCCACCGGCGAGCAGCGCCTCGACGATGCGCGAGTGGCCAGCGAGCGCTGCCGTCATCAACGCGGTGCGTTCGAGCGGTCCCTGCACATCCGCGTTCGCGCGGTGTTTCAGCAACATCTTCACGCCCGCGGGATCGTCGTCGGTCACGCCGGCCGCGAGCAGCAGCGCCGGTTGAGCGTGCTCGACTTCGACCTTCGCGCCGCGTTCGAGCAGGAACGCGGCATTGGTCCAACCCGCGTTGCCGCAAGCCATGCCCAGCGCGGTCAGTCCTTCGCCGTTGACCGCGTTGACGTCGGCGGCGGCATCCAGCAGCAGCGCAGCGATGATGGGCTCGGCGCAGCGTGCGGCGTGATGCAGCGGCGTGTTGCCGGCGGCGTCGGTACAGCGTGCGCTGGCGCCGTTGGCGAGCAGGGTCGTGACGGCGTCGGGCCTTCCCTGAAAGCTGTCGCGTGTCGCGGCGAGCAGCGGCGTGATGCCGCCATGCGCTTTGTTGACGTCGACGCCTTTCGCGATCAACGCGCGCAGCAAGCGCAGGTCGGGCAAGGTGACGGCGATCGTCAGCGCGCTGCGCTGGTCGCGCTGGTCCGGCCCGGGCAGCGCGTTCGGATCGGCGCCGCGCTCGAGCGCGGCGAGGGCCAGGCTCGTTTGTGCGGACTGCACGGCGCAGAGCAGTGTCGCATCGAGCTCGGCGCGACCGATGCCTGACGGCAGACCAGGTGTCGCCGATCCGGGGGCAGGTTCGGCCGCGGTTGCGTCGTTGTTCGCATGACGCTGCTGCCGCGTGCTGCGTGCATCGGCCAGCAACGCACGCAGGCAGCGGTTGGCGAGCAGCGCGTTCGCGAGCGGAGCGATCAGCACCGCGTAGAGGAAGAGGCCGACGACACGCACTTCGCCGCCGAGGAAACCGCCGAGCCCGGCCAACGCCAGTGCGCCGGTCGCCAGCAGCAAAGCGGCACAGGCGGCGGGAAGCCCGTAGCCGAAGAACAGGTCGTTCTCGCGCGTCAGGTGGCGAGCGAAGGCGAGCGAACGGCGCAAGGCCGCCGACAGCCAGGAGCCCCGCTCGTCATCGTGAGGATAGGCGTCGTCCCACAGCAGCGGCAGCGCGAACGCCGGCCAAATCCGCCAAAGCACGAGCAAAGCGAGGACGAGCGCGCCGGACAACGCGAGTGCGGCCGACAGGGAATTGTCTTTCGAGAGCCACAACGCGGGGCCGGCGAGCACGGCGGCAACGAAGGCCGTGTAGGCGGTGAGCAGAATGAAATAGGCGAGTCCGCGTCGGGCGACGCTGCGCAGGAAATCCGACTCGCGGCCAAATCCGATCGCGCGACAGATCGCTGTCAGTGCGAGCGCATTGGCAGCCAGCATCAGCACGAGGGCCAGGGGGTGGTCGATCAGCGCTGCCAGTGCGAACAGCAGCCAAGCCGGCAGCAAATGACGAATCGCCGCAAAGAACGTAGGCAGCCGGCTGACGGCGCGTTTGGGCATTCGCGTATCCACTCCACCGCGGCCATCCGCCGCGCCGCGCCGAGTATATCGGCGCACGCGCGGGCTGCGGCTAATCGGAGGTTAAGTGCCGGGTATTCAGGAATCGCCCGCCGCGAGCGGCGATTCGACCGGCGGAGGCAATTGCAGATGGAATCCGCACGCATGCAAGTTCGAAAGCACGAGGGCCGCGCTTTCGCGAGCGAGCTTTCGCTCCGCGGTCAGCTCGAATTGCATGACGAACGTGAACGGGCCGAGCAGTTCGCTGATCGCGGCAGGCAGCAGGGCGAAATCGTCACGCGCGCGCAGGTAGACATAGGTGTCGGCTTTGCGGGTGCTTTTATAGACGAAGCACTGCATGGGTCGGAGGACCATGATTGGAAGGGGGCGGAAGTTTAGCGCTCGCGCCTCGCCAGGGATGCACACGGTGCCCGCATCGTGTGCGATGCGGAAGGAACTCCAACCCTCATCGTCACTGCGGCCGGCGCGACCACAAAAGAAGGGCCGTTCCTGACCCGACGAGTACTTCGCGGCAGCGACTCGTTGCAGGTCGCGCTGCGCGCAAAAGCGAACGCCTCCCCGGCTGGGGAGGCGTTCTGATAAAGCCCCTGGCGATGACCTGTTGCGGGTCGCGCTACGCGCAAAGGCGAACGCCTCCCCGGTTGGGGAGGCGTTCTGATAAAGCCCCTGGCGATGACCTGTTGCGGGTCGCGCTGCGCGCAAAGGCGAACGCCTCCCCGATTGGGGAGGCGTTCTGATAAAGCCCCTGGCGATGACCTACTCTTGCATGGCTTAAGCCACACTACCATCGGCGCTACTGCGTTTCACTTCCGAGTTCGAGATGGGATCGGGTGGGACCACAGTGCTAAGGTCGCCAGGGAATCGGTGCGAGTCGCGCAGTGCTGCGCGGACTCGGCATTGGGACTTGGGACGTAACATTCGCGTTTTGCTGTCGTCAGACCTCGTTGAGGCGACGAAGCGTCTTGGAGTTATATGGTCAAGCCGCACGGCTCATTAGTATCAGTTAGCTCGGCATTACTGCGATACACACCTGACCTATCAACCACGTAGTCTTCATGGGGCCTTTAGGGGACTTGTGTCCCGAGAGATCTCATCTTGAGGCGCGCTTCCCGCTTAGATGCTTTCAGCGGTTATCGCTTCCGATCGTAGCTACCCGGCAATGCCACTGGCGTGACAACCGGAACACCAGGGGATCGTCCACTCCGGTCCTCTCGTACTAGGAGCAGCCCCTCTCAAATCTCTAACGCCCACGACAGATAGGGACCGAACTGTCTCACGACGTTCTGAACCCAGCTCGCGTACCACTTTAAATGGCGAACAGCCATACCCTTGGGACCGGCTACAGC
>Ga0207711_10003938_pt1 | contig 12771 bp, 13 predicted proteins | sample KBSS34metaG_FD_184401 | JGI IMG/M metagenome (GOLD analysis project Ga0207711, IMG submission 184401) | Switchgrass rhizosphere microbial communities from Kellogg Biological Station, Michigan, USA - KBS S3-4 metaG (SPAdes) (version 2) | ecosystem: Host-associated > Plants > Roots > Rhizosphere...
ACCCTGGGCCTGCTGACCCTGGGCGAGGCGGCGCGGCAGCTGGAGGAGGCCTGCCGCGACGGCCGGCCGTTCGCCGCCGAGCTGGCGCGGATGCAGGCCGCCGCGCAGGACGCCGCCGGCGTCCTCGAGGCCTGGACCGCGCAGCTCAGCGGCCTGGTCGAGGCCTGATTTTCGCTGGCCGCAGGGTTTCTCCGCAAGATAGGCCCCGGTCTGCGGCAAGAACGACAGTCAGGGAGGCGGGGTGGACGGATCCTTCCCAGCGCTGAGTGGGCGCCCGGCCGGCGGACACGACGGCGCAGTTTGATCGACGCGGCCTGAAAGCGTCGCCGTTTCATGGATCTGGCGCCTGCAGGCCCGCGCGCGCCGGGCGGCGGAGCTTCGCCGCCCGGCCGGCGCCAGCCCAGATGTCGTATTTCCTACGTCACAACCTAAAGTAATAATCGTGGCGTCCCGCAGGCGCAAGATTGACCGCATTGAGTCGCTTTGGCGCCATTGCAGGAATAGAATTAACCATACTCAATGGTTAGCCCGCTAACCGCGATATCCGCTAGTGTTGGATATTTCAGCGCTTTTCGGGCGAAATGTGCATTATGACGCATCCGCGTGATTAACAGTAAAAAGTGTTTGCGGATCCCCATCAACTCATGGTTAAGCTTCTCTGTTAACGCTTTATCAGGGGTTTGACGAATGGATCAGTCGTTGTGGGCTAAGCGGATCGCTGACCGGATTCATACCGGCGAGCAGAACCTGGACCAGTGCATCGCCTCGATGATGGACGTGGTCGTGGAGATCCAAAAGGCGCAGGCCGACATGGATGTGTCGCCGGTGGCGACGAACGCCTCGCTGAGCAAGTTCATGGAGACGCTGACGCTTCTCCAGGACGCTCGCACCGCCACGGTGGCCGGCCACCGCCGGATCGAGAAGCTGGGCGACGCCCTCGGCATCCGCACGACCGGCGTCGGCTTCAACTACAAGGGGATCGACGACGGAACGGAAGCCGCTCCGTCGGAGCGTCGCGCGGCGATCTAAGGAACAAGCAGCCTGTGCGCCATCCTGTGGCGCGCAGGCTTCTGACGCCGACACGCCCTCAGACCACAGCGTCGGCCGCGCAATACAGGCCCGCGATGCACGCGAATTATTAATATTCAGGCGCTCTGTATAATCGCAGGCGGCCTGTCATGTTTCTGTACATCGTCGAAAACGCCATTGCGCTTGCGATCTGCCTGTTCGCCATCCGTGCGGGCGGAAGCGCTGAACGGCTTGCGGGATTCTGGTTTGCCGCAAGCATCACCGTCTATGTCTTGCTGATGACCTTCCAGCAGGCCTCGCCCACCCTCTCTCTGGTGAACGATGGGGTCTTCGCCGTGGGCCTGCTCCCGCTGGCGATGATCTTCGTGAGCTGGGGGATCGGGGTGATGACGCTCATCCAGGCCTTTAGCTTTGCGGTCGAAGCCTTCTATCTGCTGACCGACCGGCCCATCGATGCGCCGTATCTCATGCTGATGAACTGGGCCAGCGTCGCCATCGCCCTGACGCTGCTCGGCTCGACGGTCGCCTCGATCCTGCACCGCCGCGCCGCCGGCAACCCGTCCGCGCCAGCGTCCGCCTGAGGAGTCCTCAGGGCCCGGTGTGCCAGATGCTCTCTTCCGACGAGCTGTCTTCGAGGGCTTGGCGCGTCACGCCGGGCTGCTGGTGGGTCACGTCGAACTGGTCGACAAGCGTCCGGGCCCCGCGAAAGGTGGAGCTGTCGCGCATGGCCAGCCCCTGGCTGTCGCGGTAGTCAGAGCGGTCGATCATCCGGATCAGGTCGCGCAGGGCTGCGGCGAGCTGCTGCTCATGCGCCTGGTGACCGCCGGCCATCTGGCTTGCCATCGCCGTCTCCTCCTTAGGCTTTCCGACGAACAGCGCCCGCGGCGGCTGGAGGTTCCCCTGCCCCGGACCGGCCCATTATGACGGAGCTGCCGGATGCGTTAGAAGAGCTCATGCAGCATCTGACTCGCCAGGCTCGGCCGAGCGCTGGCCGCCCGACCCGCGAACGGGCCGAGCAACGGCACGAAGAGCTGCTCGACCGCGCGCTGGAACAGTTCCTCGAAAAGGGCTTCGAGCTGGCCACCATGGAGGCCATCGCCGCCTCCGTGGGGATGACCAAGCGTACGGTCTACGCCCGCTACGAGGACAAGCGCGCCCTCTTCAAGGCCGCCGTGCAACGCGCCGTCGACCGCTGGACGGTGCCGGTGGCGACGCTGGAGGCCGCCGAAAGCGACGATCTCGAGGCCAGCCTGGTGGCGTTCGCGCGCATCCGCATGGCCAACGCCATCAGCCCGGTGGGCCTGCGGCTGCAGCGGATCCTCAACACCGAATCCTACCGCTTCCCGGAGATCTTCACCCACGCCCACGAGCAGGGATCGCGGCCGACGCTCGAGTACCTGGCGGACTTCCTCAGGCGCCGCATGCAGGCCGGCGACGTCTGCGTCGAGGATCCGGAGACGGCGGCGACGGCCTTTCTCAGCATGGTGGTCGGCGGCGCGGCGCTTTAGGGCAAAGGGGCGTTTGCCCGCTTGGGGTCACCTCGAGGTTTGTTCGCCAGAACATGCCCTGCACGCCGCTTCGGGTGAGGCGCTCGAAGTGTGGATTCGCGAGGAACGGCGGCCCGCGCACGCCCTCAGTCGCTCTGGATCCAGTGGCGGCCCATCGCCAGTGCGGTCAGGTCGTCGCGCAGCCGCCAGCGGATGTTGACCAGGTCGCTGGGGGTGACGCCGGCGGTCATCGCCCAGATCTGCGCCCCGGCGAACAGGTACTGCACCAGCAGCGGCTCGGGCCCGTTGTTGACGGCGCCGACCGTCAAGAGGATGCTGCTCCAGGCGCGGTAGAGGTCGGCGAGCGCCTCCTGCACCAGCGATCGCAGCTCTGGCTCGCGCGCCGCCTGCAGCCAGATGGCGTAGGCGGCGAGGTTCAGGGGACCGAACTCGGTCGCCTCGCTCTGGAAGATCACCGCCGTGAGCTCGACCATCATCGCCAGGTCCAGGCCGTTGAAGGCGCTGCTCATCACCTCGCGGTAGCGGGCCTTCGAGCGCGAGAACAACAGCACCTGGGCCTCGCCGAGCAGCGCCTTGGCGGAGCTGAAATAATAGGCCGGGGCGCCGGGAGTGAGCCCGGCCTCCAGGGCGACGGCGCGGTAGTTGACCGCCGCCGCCCCGCGCGCGGCCAGCAGGCCGATCGCCGCCTCGAGGATCCGCTCGCGGGTGGCCGCGGCCCTGGGGCTCAGGCGCGGCCTGGGCTTGTCGGCGGCCTCGGCCGGCGCCGGCGGAAACAGCTCCGCGGCGGCGATCCGGCCGCCAAGGGTCGCCCAGAGGGTCTCGGCACTCAAGCCAAGGCCCAGCCCGTGGAACAGGGCGCCCAGGGTCAGGTCCGAGCCGAAGCGCGCGGCGATCGCCGGATAGGGCGCCTCGTAGGCGCGGGCGACCTGCGACCAGACGCGGATCAGGCGTTCGTACCAGGTCCGGGTCTGGCCGTAGCAGTCCGGCCGGCGGGCGGCGTCCAGGACGATCTCGCACCAGGCCAGGGTGCGCGTCCGGTCTTCGCCCACCCCGTTCGCCGCGACCCGGGCGACGAACCGCCGGAAGGCGCCGGCGCCGACGCCCGGTGCCTGCTCGGCGAGCCGCGCAAGGTCGGCCAGATGGTTGCGGAGCAGCGCCTCGGAGGCCTCCACAATCATGTCCTGCTTGCTCTCGAAATAGTAGGTGGTCGCCGCCAGCGAGGCGCCGGAACGCTGCGCAACCAGGCGATGCGTCAGGCCGGCGACGCCGACGTCGGCCAGTACCGAGATGACCGCGTCGATGATGGCGCCGCGCGTCCGCTCGGAGCGCTCCTGTTTGGCGCGCCGCCCTCCAGGAGACTTGGCGGCCGCCCTTGCGGCGAGAGGGTCCAGGTCCGGCGTGGCGGCTCCTCCTTCTCGCCTCAGAGGACTTCGAACAGGGCCGCAGCGCCCATGCCCCCGCCGATGCACATGGTGACCACCACATGCTTGACCCCGCGGCGCCGGCCCTCGATCAGCGCGTGGGCGGTCATTCGCGCGCCCGACATGCCGTAGGGGTGGCCGATGGAGATGGAGCCGCCGTCGACGTTCATCCGATCGCCGGGGATGCCCAGCTGCTCCTGGCAGTAGATCACCTGGACGGCGAAGGCCTCGTTTAGCTCCCACAGGCCGATGTCGTCGATCGCCAGGCCGAACCGCTTGAGCAGCTTGGGCACGGCGAACACCGGCCCCACGCCCATCTCGTCCGGCTCGGTTCCGGCCACCGCCATGCCGACGTAGCGGCCGAGCGGCTGCAGGCCGCGCGCGGCGGCGAGCCCGGCCTCCATCACCACGCAGGCGGCCGAGCCGTCCGACAGCTGGCTGGCGTTGCCGGCGGTGATCGAACCGCCTTCGACGACCGGCTTCAGCGCGGCCAGGCCTTCCAGCGTGGTCTCCGGCCGATTGCCCTCGTCCTTGGTCAGGGTGATCGTCTTGTCGCTGACCTGGCCGGTCGCCTTGTCGGTCGCCTTCATGGTCGTGGTGACCGGGACGATCTCGGCGTCGAACCGGCCGGCCGCCTGGCCCGCGGCGGTGCGCTGCTGCGACAGCAGCGAATAGGCGTCCTGGCGCTCGCGGCTGACGCCGTAGCGATGGGCGACGACCTCGGCCGTCTGCAGCATCGGCATGTAGACGTCCTTGTGCATGGCCACCAGTTCGGGGTCTGCGCCCAGGCGGACCTCCGGCGTCTGCACCAGCGAGATCGACTCCACGCCGCCGGCCACGACCACCTCCATGCGGTCGACGATGACCTGTTTGGCGGCGGTGGCGATGGTCATCAAGCCCGAGGAACACTGGCGGTCGAGGGTCATGCCGGCCACCGTCACCGGCAGGCCGGCGCGCAGGGCGGCGGTGCGGCCGATGGTATGCTGCTCGCCCTGCGGCAGGGCCGAGCCGATCAGGCAGTCGTCGATTTCGGCGGGGTCGACGCCGGCGCGCTCGACCGCCGCGCGGATCGCGTGGGCGGCCAGGGTCGGCGCCTTGGTGGCGTTGAAGGCGCCGCGATAGGCGCGGCCGATCGGCGTGCGCGCAACCGAGACAATGACAGCTTCTCTAGTCATTTCACGTCCCTAGCTCTCGAAACTGAGGCTCAGCTTTCGATCTTCAGGCCGGCTTTGGCCATCTCCAGCCGCGCCTGGGCGAAGGCCTCGGCCGGCACATGCTCGTGCGTCCGGTCGGCGATCTGGTCCCACTGCGCGACGACCTGCTCGGCCGCGTCGTCGCCGAAGCCGACATGCACGCCCTGGGTCAGCGTCACATAGGCCAACTCGAAGCCGCTGGCGCCGGCCGCCAGGATGGTCTTGGTCGGCGCGTCCTCGCGGACCAGGGCGAGCAGACCCGGGCTCACCGCCTCGGGCTTCAGCACCTCGAGCTGCTCGGCCGGCAACAGGCCTTGCAGCATGTGGGTGGCCGCCGTCGGCGCCAGGCAGTTGACCTTGATGTTGTTCTTCGCCCCCTCGATCGCCAGGGTGTTCATCAAGCCCACCAGGGCCATCTTGGCGGCGCTGTAGTTGGCCTGGCCGAAGTTGCCGTAGAGGCCGGCCGAGGAGGTGGTCATCACCACCCGGCCGTAGTTCTGGGCGCGCATCGTCTCCCACACCGCCTTGGTGCAGATCGCCGCGCCCATCAGATGGACGTCGACCACCTGGCGGAAGTCGTCGAGCGACATCTTGGCGAAGGCTTTGTCGCGCAGGATGCCGGCGTTGTTCACCAGGATGTCGATGCGGCCCCAGGCCGCGAGCGCCTTCTCCGTCATCGCCTGGACCGCGTCGACGTCGGCGACCGAGCCGCGCGCGGCGATCGCCTGGCCGCCGTCGGCGAGGATCTCCCCGGCGACCGTCTCGGCTGCCTCGCTCATGTCGTTGACGACGATCCGGGCGCCGCGCCTGGCCAGCAGCCTGGCGTGGGCCCGACCCAGGCCGCCGCCGGCCCCGGTGACGATAGCGACGCGTCCAGACAGATCGATCACGGTGTTTCCTCTACCTCAGGCGGACGCTGCAGGCGTCCGCGGCTGCGCGACGTCCAGCGGCGCGCGGCCCTGCGGTCTGATCGCGGCAACCATGGGCCGCCTCGGAGCGGTGTCAATCGCGATTGCGCTCTTGTACCATTTTCGAGGCTCGCCTCCGCGGCCGGCAGGCCTCCGGCGCGGCTTGACCGATTTCGACAGATGCATTGGGCTTGCGCCGGAAACGCTGCCTGACAAGGCGCGGCCGCGACAGCACATCGTTGCTGGATAAGACGAAGCAAGCGATTCTGAGATCGGCGCTGACGAGGCGGAAGGCCGATGCCGGAGCAGGTCCGGGAATTTCTTGCGCAGATTGAAACGGTCGTCCGGCTCACTCGGCACCTTGGCCTCCCAAACGATTTGTCCCTCCGCGTCGACGACGCAGACGCTTGAGGATTCCACCGACACATCGATCCCGGCATAGTGCTTCATGGTCGTCTCGCGATGATGCTCGGCGTCAGGCCCAATCCCGACGCCTCGGCTATGACACCATCATTGTGAGGGACGACCATCCCGCCGAGACAGGCGGGACAACTGATCAAGGATCGAGGCGTAAGAACGCATGGCCCGCCCCGTCCGCAAGGCGATCTTTCGCTGCGCTGAGCAGTCTGCGAAAACCTATCCGGTCTCCAGACGAAGCGGGCCAAGATGGAGCTGCGGCGCCGCCGTGCGCGAGGATGCGAGGGCGGCGGCGGTCACGCAGCCTCTGTTGGAGCAGGGCGATCAGGCCTTGAGCGCCGGGATCACCTCCTTGAACAGCAATTCCGTCGATAACCGGACCCCCTCCGGGTCGACGCCGAGCTGTCGATAAGGAACGCTGACGTAGGCGAGGCCGAGGTCCATCAACTCGCGCAGCCGCGCGATACAATAGTCCGGCGGTCCAGCGATGCTGAACCGGTCGATCATGCTGCGATCGATCGCCGCGGCGTGGCTGGAGTTGCCCTCCGCATGGCGGGTCATGTCGTACGCTTTGCGAGCACGATCGAGCGCGACGTAGTCCTGCTCGGACATGTGGCCCTTTGCTGCCCCCTGCATCAACTGCCAGCGCGAGCTCGAGGCGGCGCTCCCCGCGGCTAGCTCGAGAGCGACCTCACGGTCTGGGTGGACCACGACGCTGAACACGGCGCCGATAGCGACTTCGGCGGGATCGCGGCCCGCAGCGCGGCAAGTGTCATGGATAGACGTTATCGCCTGGCCCAGTGCGCCTGCGTCGGCCCCTAGCCCCAAAATGACCCCGTCCGCCTTTCCTGCCGCGAGCGCCATGACCTTCGGACCGCTGGAGGCGACGCTGACCGGCACCTTGGGCTGGTCGGACGGCAGCCAATTGATGCGGCTGGCTTCCGGCGTGTGGGCATATTCGAGCGACGAGAGGCTCACGCATTGGGGATTTTCGGTGTCTTGCGGGTCAAAAGGGACCGCTTCGCCCCGGAGATAACCCTGCACTCGGTCAAGATAGTGGGCGAAGGGCCCAAGTTTCATCAGCCCCGACCCCAGATGAGCTAGCGACGAGTCTCCGCGGCCGACACCAAGGATGACTCGCCCCTTGGAAGCGTCCTGCAGGGTGGCTGCGGCGGCTGCCGTTACGGCTGGATGCCGGGTCACGGGATTGGTGACGAAAGTGCCGAGCTTCAAGCGCTCGCTGAGCACGGCTGCACGTGAGAGCAGGACCCAGGCCTCCGGCATGATGTTCTGTGAATCGCATACCCAAAGCCCGTCGAGGTTCGCCCGCTCAGCAAGCGCTACGACGTCGTCGAACTCCGCGAAGGGCCGGTTGACGAACGTGGTCCAGATCTCGGTCGCGGTCACGTGCTCTTCCCTCCTACTCATGACCCGGCTCGCCCAAGCGGATTGCGAGAGGACTTCGAAGCGGAGGCCTGCTCCTGCGCTTACTGCCGATCAACGAAAGGTCTAACTCAATGGTATTGGGAGAGGTGCGCATGCGCAACCGCCGTCGCGATCGGAGGCCAATGCTGCAGGCGTTCTGGTGACTTGACGGGTTCTTCGGCCGCAGGAATCGGACCGCCGCGCACACCGTGCCAGACCACGGCCCGCGGCACACGCCGCCGCGGGTCGACGTTCCGAGGCGTGAGCCGCCCCGACCCGCTCAAGCACACGGGACTACCGCTCGCGGGCCAGGCGCGGCCGCCCCACCGAGAGGCGCGCAGATTGACGGAGGACCCGGTCACGTATTAGAGATAGCGGAATAGAGGGTGAGGTGTGCCTGTCAACATCGCATCGCTCGGGTTGCGTAGCCACCTGCGCCGGCGGCGTCGAGGGCGAAACGGCTGCATCGCCCTCAAGACGGTTTTTCCACTACTTCTTGGTCGGGGCTTTAGGTTTGACTCAAATTACGACCCGCCAATTGGAGGGACGTGTGGCGCGGATTGATATCCCGCCTCCGCCCGTCAATGCCCTGGTCGCTGGGTTTGACGTGCCGGCGCGGGCGCGCGGCCTCGATGAACTCGTCGCAAGTCTCGAACAGACGGCCGAGCCGATCATGGCGGCGATCCTGGCGCGGTCTTCGGCGGCGGGTTGGCGATCGCGCTCGCTGCGCACTACCGGGTCGCCACGCCTGACGCGCGCCTTGGGCTGCCGGACGCTTCGCTGGGCCTAATCCCCGGCCCCGGAGCCACGATCCGGCTGCGCTGACTCGGGCTCGGCGGCCGCATCGCCCGGCCGGATCGTAGAGCGAGCGATAGCTCACAAATGGTACTTTCGTGCCATTCAATGGGGCCTGGCCGCAGGCGATGATATCGCACGCTTCCTAAGAGCAACTCCGAAGCGGGCGCTTGACAGCGTGCTTATAACCGGTATTCGAGTGCGTGTTAGGTAGCCCGCGCCGCCATGTGCTTCGGCGGTCGTGGTGTCCTGAAGCGCGACCCGATGTGAACGGGCGCAGAGGCGACGGCGCGGCCCGCTTTCGCGCTGAATGGGAGGGATTCCGCATTGACTGGCAATTGTGAGCACCCGGCGCCCGCCGCAATCCCGGCCCATGTTCCATCGGCGCTGGTCAAGTCATTCGACTTTAGGACAGGACTCGGCGATCGACCCCAAGAAGCAGTCGGCGAGCTTTTGAAGGGGCCGCCGCTTTTCTACTCGCCGGTTCGCCACACCTACGGCCCCGGCGGCGCGTGGGTCGTGGTCAGCGCGGCGCTTGTTCAAGCGGTGACGCGCGACACAGAAACCTTCTCAAGCGCGGAGCAAGGCGCCTTCCTGCAAGGATTCGGCGACGACTTCATTGTCGCACCGCTCGGGATCGATCCGCCGCGTCACACTCAATTCAGGGCGTTGCTCAACCCGCTGTTCACGCCCGCACGCATGGAGGCGTTGACGCCGAAGATCGAAGCCTGGTGCAACGAACTTATCGATCGCTTCGAGGCGCGCGGAGAGTGCAATTTCGTTCCCGACTTTGCCGACCAGTTTCCGCCCGGAATATTTATTGAACTTATGGGACTGGACATTAGTCGAGTGCCAGAGTTCGTGCGGTGGGTTCGGGAATTCATCCATGGAGATACCGCCGAAGATCGTATTGGCGGCGTCAAAGCCATGGTCGACTTCTTCGGTGAGATCTACGACGATCCAAGCGAATATTCACCGGACTCAATGATTCGATATATTCTTGATTCTCAACCGGAAGGTAGGCCGCTATCTCGCGGCGAGTTCGTGGGCACGGCTTTTCTTGTCTTCACAGCAGGACTGGACACCGTTGTTAGCACCTTAGGGTTTATTTTCCGGATGCTGGCCGAGAAGCCCGAGTTGCAGGCCCATCTGCGTGCGTATCCTGACGAAATTCCGCGGCATGTCGAAGAGATGATGCGCCTGTTCTCTCCCGTGACGCCTCAGCGGATCGCCACTCGGGATACAGACCTTGGCGGCGTTCAAATCAAAAAGGGAGAGGTGCTCGCCCTGGCCCTAACTGCGGCTTCGCGCGATCCGAGCATGTTCTCCGAACCGGAGAAGTTCGACCCGAGCCGCAGCCCTAACTCGCATTTTGGCTTCGGCTTTGGCATCCACCGCTGCATAGGAGCGCCCCTTGCGCGCCGGGATCTCGCGATCGCGCTTCAAGTGTGGCTCTCACGTCTGCCGCCGTTCCGCCTTGCAGAGGGGTCCAACGTAACGGCGTCAGGTGGATCAGTGCAGACGCTTGATGGCATCATCCTGCAATGGGAGCGATGAACTCGCAGTCTGAGCCGGCCGTCACTCGGTGGGGTCTGCGTGGGGGTGTCGAAGCGCGATCCGGCAATTTTGCGACCCCTTCGTTGACTGGTGGTCGTGCCCGGCAGGTCGCTCGGTCGCGTCGGCTTATTGATTTGCGGAGATTTCAATTGGCAAGGGTCGCCGTTCAGCGCGCTGACGCCCAACAAAACCGCGATCGGATCATAACCGCCGCACAGCTAATCCTGGCCGGGGACGTCGACGCGCCGCTCGATTTGGTGATCCAGGCCGCCGGGGTCGCTCGAACGACCTTCTTCCGACATTTCCCAGATCGGAAAGCTCTTCTGGCGGCCCTTGTAGAACGGGAAATGGACGAGCTCGAGGTGGAGGCCTCGCGTTTTGCAGGGAACCCCAACGGACTGCATTTATTGCTCGCCGCGAAGGTGCACCGTTTCTGCGCCCATTCGCATTTCATAGACTATTGGATGGGCGTTGATCGAAGTGATGAAGTTGTGGTTCGGGCTGAGGCGCGCGCCCGGGCTGCGCTCGATCCGTTTGTCGCCCACGCGAAGTCTATGGGCCTCTGCCGGCCAGACCTGAAGGCAGAGGATATTGTCCTTTGTGGTCGTATGTTGGGCGGAGCTATACTGAGTTGTGCGCCTTCCGATCGAATGGATATTGGAAAGCGCACGGCAGAGCTAATCCTACGTGGCATCGCGAGATATGCCCCGGGAGAAGGCGAGTAAACGAGTTTCCGGTGTTCTTGCACTGGTTTGATGGATGGAGCCTCATGAGCCTCATCGTTTCTCTGCGGGAGGTCGCGCCCTAAGGTGCGACATAAATAATGGCAAAAATTACCTACATCGAACACAATGGCGTTGAGCATGTGGTGGACGTCAAGCCGGGCCTTAGCCTCATGGAAGGGGCGGTGAAGCAGAACGTGCCGGGGATTGACGCCGACTGCGGCGGCGCCTGCGCCTGCGCCACCTGCCACGTCTATGTCGACCCCGTCTGGGAGGCCAAGACCGGCGAGCGCAATGCGATGGAGGAGTCGATGCTCGATTTCGCCGAGAACGTCGAGCCGAACAGCCGACTGTCCTGTCAGATCAAGGTCACCGAGGACCTCGACGGGCTGGTCGTTCGCATGCCGGAGAGCCAGCACTGAATTGACCCGCCGCCGCTGACCGTTGCGCGCTGTGGCCTATAGCTACGGACAGCCGGCGGTGGCGCCCCCCTGGCCGACTGATGCGCAGCTCAGCGGCCGCGCCTTTCGTCGGGACGCTACAAGCCTTCCGGTTATGGGCCGGGCGCATTTCCAGGCGGTGCTGGTCGGCGCAGAGCGGTGGGATCTCGTGGCGCCACATATGCGATCGCTGCGCCTGAGCCGGCCCACTTGGCGCGCCGCGCTAGGCCGCCTGGAAGGTAAGCGTCGTCCTGCACCCACGTAGCGCTCGCTGACGGAAGCCTGGATGCTGACCGCCTTTGGTCGAGCGGGCCTTAGTTCCATGCAGCCACTCAGGCCGGCGGCGACCAAGTCTCCAAGACGCCCTCAGCCATGAGCGTCCCAATCTCCGCGTCGTCGAGGCCCAACATAGTGCGGGCGACCCAGACGCTGTGCTCGCCTGGCGCCGGCGCAGGCCCCATCTCGGGCGCCTTCAGCCGCTCGGAGTGCGCCGGGGCGCGCTCGGCCATGAATTCCCCATTGATCAATGGATGGCGGGCGGGTCGATAGGTGTCGCGGGCTTGAAAGTAGCCGAAGGCAGGGAGTTCGAACACGCGAAGCATGCGACCGGCCGGAACGCCTGCGTCCTGGAGCCGCTGCATTACCAGATCGGGCGGCAGGCCCGCGGTCCAGGCGGCAAGTCCGGCGTCCAGCTCCGCCTGCCGGGCCAAGCGGCCGGAGGATGAGGCCAGGACGGGATCCGCGAGCCACTCTTGGCGGCCGATTTCCGAAGCGAGGGCGCGCCAGTCTGCGTCGTGCCGCACGGTGATGGCGCACCACTCGTCGTGGCCGGCGCAGGGATAGACCCCCCACGGCGCATCCGGCAGCGCTGCGCGGAGTTCTCCGACAGAGAGGGCCGCGACCCGATCCCCCAAGTGGGCCGTAATGACCTCCGCCTGGGCCAAGCTGACCTGACCGCCGGCCCCTGTGCGGATCCGCCGGATTAATAGGGCGAGGGTCGCCATCGCGCAGCACCGGCCGGACACATGGTCTGGATAGACGGTGGCCGCGTCGCTGAATTCCCCTCGGGCGCCCGGATAGGCCCAAAGATCGGTGATGCCCGAACAGGCCCGGACCAGTGGACCATAACCGCCCCGCTTGCTCCAGGGTCCCGTCGGACCATAGGCGGAGCTGTCCGTCATGACGATGCCGGGATTGACCGCCGAGAGCACGGAATAGTCGAGGCCCAGCGACGTCAGGGTGCCGGGTCGGAAATTCGACATGACGACATCGGCCTGTCGGGCGAGCTCGATCATCAGGGCCTTGCCACGCGGGTCGCGCAGATTGAGGCCCAGCCCCTTCTTGTTGCGGTGGCCG
>Ga0207711_10003939_pt1 | contig 12769 bp, 12 predicted proteins | sample KBSS34metaG_FD_184401 | JGI IMG/M metagenome (GOLD analysis project Ga0207711, IMG submission 184401) | Switchgrass rhizosphere microbial communities from Kellogg Biological Station, Michigan, USA - KBS S3-4 metaG (SPAdes) (version 2) | ecosystem: Host-associated > Plants > Roots > Rhizosphere...
GCGCCGGAATGGATCGTCCGGCGCAACTATCCGTACCGCGGTCGAAGCGACGGACTGACGCGCTACCTGCGCACGCGATACGGCGATGCAAGCTACTGCGGAATCGAGCTCGAGATCAACCAGAAGCACGTGCGGCGGCATGGCGCGATCGAAGCGCGGGAAAGCGCAGCGATCATCGCCGCACTGCGTGTGGCGCTTGCACAGGCAGGCGCCGAGATCCGAACTCCGGACATCGCAGCGCTGCCGCGAACGCGCGCGCGGAAGCGAGCGGCGCAGCCTCAGTCGATCAGCGCTTCAGGTTCTCGTTGAAGAATGCGAGCGTGCGCGACCACGCGAGCTTCGCCGCCGCCTCGTCGTAGCGCGGCGTCGTGTCGTTGTGAAAGCCGTGCTGCACGCCCGGGTATATGTACGCCTGGTAGCGCACGCCATTCTTCTTCAGCGCCTGCTCCCATGCGGGCCAGCCCGGATTGATGAACGTATCCTCTCCCGCATAGTGGATCAGCAGCGGCGCCTTGATCTTGGCGGTGTCGGCCGCGTTCGGTTGCTGTCCGTAGAATGGCACGGCCGCCGCGAGATCGGGAAACCGCACGGCCATCTGGTTGACGATGCCGCCGCCGAAGCAGAAACCGATCGCGCCCACGTTGCCGTTGCATTCCTGGCGCGACTTGAGGAACGGCACGGCAGCAAGCAGATCCTCGTTCCGCTTGTTCGGGTCGAGCTTCGCGAACAAAGCGGCCGCCTTTTCGTCGTCACCGGCATAACCGCCTACAGGCGCGAGCGCATCCGGCGCGAACGCGACGTAATTCTCGATCGCGAGCCTTCGCGCCACATCTTCTATGTACGGGTTGAGCCCGCGATTCTCGTGGATGACGACGATGCCCGGCAGCTTTCCTGTCGCGGCGGCAGGACGCACCAGATAGCCGCGCATCGTCCCCGATCCCGCAGGAGACGGATACGTCACGTACTCGCCGCGAATTCGCGGATCGTCTTTTGGAATCTGCTGCGCCCACGCGTAATTCGGCCGCAGGCTTTCGAGCATCGCGGCAGCGGTGAAGCCGCCGACCGCGAATTTCGCGGCGCGATCGAGAAATTCGCGTCGCGTGATGGCGCCATGCACATAGCGATCGAACAGTCTCAATACGTCCGGCGGAAAATCGCTTGCCTTCTTGCGGTCCATCGGCTTTAGGGTCCTCAAGATTTGACGGGCTCGAGCCCGCATGCCGCTGCCAGCAGCTCGTAGGAGCGGTGACGCGCGGCGGGATCGTGGGTCCACGTAACGACCACCAGCTCGTCGAGTTGCAGTCGCTCCGCAAGCTCGCGCAAGCGGGCAGCGACGACATCGCCCGTCCCCACCAGCGCCTTGCGACGCAATGCTTCGATCGTCGCGCGCTCGGCGTCGGTATACGGATAGGACGCAGCGAATTCCGGCGTCACGAGCGGTTGGCGCAGGCCCTTCTCGAATCCCACGCGCCAGAACTCGCGCGTCCGCAGCAGGCGCCGCGCCTCGGCGTCGGTATCGGCGGCGAGCGCCCATACGCAAATCGTCGCACGCGGCTCCGGATAGCGGCTGCTCGGACGATACTTCTGACGATACAGCGCGAGCGCCTCTTCCACGCCGCGACCTTCCGTGAAGAAGTAGGCGAATGCATACGGCAGGCCGAAGTGTGCCGCGAGCTGCGCGCCGTAATCGGAACTGCCGAGGATCCACAGCTCGGGCGTCGTCGGCCCGATCGGATGCGCCTTGATCGCGGCGAACGGATGACCGTCATCGAGCGGCTCGTTCGCAACCCAAGCCCGAAGCTCGTGGACCTGGCGCGGAAAGTCTTCCGCCGCGTTCGCGTACGGGTTCAGAGCATAGGCGGTCAGCCGATCGGAACCGGGCGCGCGGCCGACGCCGAGATCGATCCGGCCGGGCGCGATCGCCTCGAGCACACGAAACTGCTCGGCCACCTTGAGCGCCGAGTAGTGCGGCAGCATCACGCCCGCACTGCCGACCCGGATGCGCGACGTGGTTGCCGCGATCGCCGCCATCAGCACTTCGGGCGCCGTGCCGACGATGCTGTCGCTCGCGTGATGCTCGGATACCCAGTAGCGGTGGTATCCGAGCGCCTCGCAATGGCGGGCGAGCGCGAGCGTGTCGCGAATCGCCACGTCCTGGCTCGCACCCTCCGCAGCGGTCGATTGATCCAGGACGGAGAGCTTCACATCACGCCGTCATGACGATCTTCACGCAGTCGTCCTGCTTCTTCGCGAACATCGCGTAGCCGTCGGGCGCATCGTCGAGCTGCATCCGATGCGTGATGACGAACGATGGATCGATGTCGCCGTTCTGGATGCGTTCGAGAAGCGGCTTCATGTAGCGGTGGACGTGGCATTGCCCGGTGCGCATCGTGAGCGAGCGATTCATGAACGAGCCCATCGGAAACTTGTCGATGAACCCGCCGTAGACGCCGATGACGGAAACGATACCACCGTTGCGGCACGCCATCACCGCCTGGCGCAACGCAAGAGGACGGTCGGTTTCGAGCATCAGCGCCTGCTTGAAACGATCGTACGCATACATGAGCCCCGGCGCATGCGACTCGGTGCCGACCGCATCGATGCAGGCGTCCGGCCCGACGCCACCGGTCAGGTCCTTAAGCGTGTCGAGCACGTCCTGATCTTCGTAGTTGATCGTGTCCGTGGCGCCGGCCTTCGAGCGGGCCATCGCGAGCCGCTCCGGGAAACGGTCGATCGCGACGATTCGCTCCGCGCCAAGCATTCGCGCGCTCGCGATCGCGAACTGCCCGACGGGTCCGCAGCCCCATACGGCGATCGTGTCGCCCGGCCGGATGTTGCACATCTCCGCACCCATGTAGCCGGTCGGCAGGATGTCCGAAAGGAAGAGGACCTGATCGTCGCTCATGCCGTCGGGCACTTTCAGCGGACCGACATCGGCGAAGGGGACGCGAGCGTATTCCGCCTGCCCGCCTGCGAAGCCGCCGAGCATGTGCGAGTAGCCATAGATGCCGCTCGGCGAGTGACCCATCAGCTTCTCGGCCATCCAGGCGTTCGGATTTGAGTTCTCGCAGAGCGAATACATTTGCGCCTGACATGCGAGACACGCGCCGCACGCGATCGGAAACGGCACGACGACCCGATCGCCGACCTTGAGGTTCGTGACTTCGCGTCCGAGCTCGACCACCTCACCCATGAATTCGTGGCCGAGCACGTCGCCTTTCTTGAGAGTCGGGATGAATCCGTTGTACAGGTGGAGATCGGAGCCGCAGATCGCAGTCGATGTGATCCGAACGATCGCATCGCGCTGATTCAGGATCTTGGGGTCGGGCACGTTCTCGACCCGCATGTCGCGCTTGCCGTGCCAGCACGTTGCCTTCATCGCATTGCACCTTCCAGATTCGTCGAAGAAAATTCCTTCGGTTGCGCGCTGTCCTGAAGCACGCGACCGGTGCCTTCGGGGCTGCCGTCCGAGCGGAGCACCTCGCCGGTCTCGATCACCTGCTTCATCCGGTGCAGGTCGTCGTAGATCTGCTGCTCGGGCGACTGGTTGAACAGCCGCGCGACCATCGCGCCGGCGACGCCGCCGGGTGGTCGATACTCGATCTCGACGCGCACGATCGTGCCCCGGCCGCCCGGCCGACGCTCGAACTGCACGATGCCCGAGTTGTCGACGTCCGCATCACCCGCCGACTGCCATGCGATCAGCTCGTTCGGCGTATCGGCCGTGATCTCGGCGTCCCACTCGACCTTCGTGCCTGCCGGACCCTTGGCCACCCAATGCGACGTGCGCGGACCGGTCGCACGCACCGATTCGAGGTGGTGCATGAAGCGCGGGAAGTTCTCGAAGTTGTGCCAGAACGTGTACAGATCTTCGGGCGAGCGATTGATCACCACGCTGCGCGACATGCGAATCGTTCCGGCCGAGAGCGTCGGTTGCTGGCGACCCAGTTCCTGTGCGCAATAGACGTCGAGCGCGGTGACGCCAAGCACGTTCGCGGTGGCGAATGCCAGCGGCCCTTTGCGCGTCGACGACGATGAAGCCGCTGCGGCGAGGGTTGCGATGTCGATCGCGTCACCCGCAACGCGCGACCAGAGACCGACGGCCGGCTTCGCGCCCTGTCCGAAAATCATCATGCCGCTCATGATCTCGCGCATGCCGTAAAGCCGGATCAGTCCCATGTTGTCGCCACGCCCCCCGATGAGGCGCGATACGAAACGCGGCGCGAGCACTTCGACCAAACCGAGCGAAAGGCTGAACCACCCGAGGCCACGCGCAAGCCGGCGCGGGTCCATCGTCCGTCCGCGCCGCGATTGTCGTGCGGGCACGGGCTCCGTGCGGCGCCATGCGCCGCCCGCCTGCCACTCGTCCGCCCGATCCCGATAGCTGCGAGTGCCTTCTCTGACTTCCATAGTTGTTCTCCTGATCGAAATGCGACGCGCGCGCAGTGGCGCGCAGCCGAAGGGAAGGTGACGCGCGGCCGACCTGCAATTAATACCTGATGCGTTGTCAGATTGCCGACCGCAGCGCCCTTGATTCCTGCGTGCGTGCGGCCGTGGCGCGCACGCATTCCTCTGCGATAGCGAGAAGCGTGCCGCTTCAGTCGGCAGTGGTCATCATCACGGGGGCGTGGTCGCTCGTGCCGACATCGGCAAGAACGACGCATTCGGTGACGCGATCGGCGATCGATCTGGACGCGAGGATGTAGTCGATGCGCCAACCGATGTTGCGCTGGCGCATGTTGCGCCACGGAGGCCACCAGCTGAAGAGCGCCGCGTTGTCGGGATGCAGCGCGCGCGCGACGTCGACCGAATGCCGGTCGAGCAGACGGTCGAAGATCGCGCGCTCCTCGGGTCGCTGGCCGATGATGTCCGGCTTGCGCTCACGCGGATGCACGTCGATGTCGGCATGGGCCACGTTCAGGTCCCCGCAGATGATCACGTCACGACCGCTTGCATGGAGCTCGTTCGTCCATGCGGCGAGATCATTCAGGAACTGCAGCTTCGCGACGTAGTCCTTGCCGCCGTTCGGCACGTACACCGATGCAACGACGAGGTTGCGAAGCGCGACCTGGACGATCCGCGCTTCCATGTCGAACGCCGGGTGCGCGAACTCGAGCGGGCCTTCGTGCAAGGCTTTGCTGACATGCAGCGAGACGCCCGAGTACGCGCGCATGCCGTGCCAGTACACATGGTAATCGGCAAGGCTGCAGCGCGCGGGAACCTGCTCGGGTGTCGCCTTCAGTTCCTGCAGGCAAACGATGTCGGGGCGATCACGCTCGAGCCAGTCGCAAAGCTGCGCTTCGCGCGCACGGATCCCGTTGACATTCCACGTTGCGATCTTCATCGACCGCGCGCACCCTGCGTTCCGCGCATCGCACCTTCACTCGCTCGACTACCCAACGCCGCGTTCAACGCTGCGCGGGGCGATCCAGGGCCGTTACTCGGTAACAGCCTAGCCCCGCATGCGATTCGCCATTTTCGCCAGGGCGATCGTGAGCGCGGCGCTGCCGAGCGTCTTCACGAGTTGCGGATGCTGCGCATAGAACTCGCCGAGCTGGTCGAACACGCCGGGGTTGTGCTGCTCGGCGTGATTCGCGAGATCCTGCACCTGCTGCGGAGAAATCTGCGAAGCTTGCTGCGGCGTCACCTGCGTTTGGCCGCCGCCGCGTGCCTGGCTCGCGAGGCCGCCCAGAACACCTCCCAGCGAACCGAGAATGGCGGGGTTCAGCGAGCCGAGAATCTGGTTGAGCATTCCGGCTTGCTGGTTCGGATTCGCGCGGGAAAACATCTCGCTGACCATTTGCCCGAGCGGCGGCGTCTGATCCGAGCGGAGCGCGTCGGCGATGCCCTGGCTCATCACCTCCGGGGGTGCCTGCTGCGCAACCTCGTCGAAGTGATTCGCCACATCCGGCGAGGTCTGCCCGGATTGCACGTTCAGGTATTTCTGCAGCAGGTTTCCAAGGTCGAGTGCCATGGCAGCTCCTTGTGGCGAGTGCTTTGCGAAGGGTCGGCGTGCAGGAAACGGCGCTGGCCGTTCTGCGGGTCTCAGTTTCGAGCGCCGGAGGGCGCGTGACTCACGTGCTGCGATTGCGCACGAGGAGCCGGTAGAGGATCAGCAGGATGATAGCGCCGATGAACGCGCCGATGAAGCTCGCCGTCTCGTCCCCGCTGTAGATGCCGAGCGCGCGTCCGCCGAAGGTCGCGATCAGCGATCCGACGATGCCGATCGCAGCGGTCACGAAGAACCCGCCCGGATCGCGGCGACCGGGCATGACGAATTTGGCGAGCAAGCCGACGATGAATCCAATCAGGATGGTTCCGATGATGCTCATTTGCGCTCCTCCGTTGATGACGTGTTGTTGATGGACCGGCGCGGGAGCAAGTGACGGGCGGCTGCGCCCATTCGTTCAGCCTAGCGGTACCACGCCGGGAACTGCTTCTTCAACGCTTCGAGCTTGGGCAGGTCGTTATAGACGATGTACGGCTGGTTCGGATGCAGCGCCAGATAATTCTGGTGGTAGTCCTCGGCCGGGTAGAACTTGTCGAGTGGTGCAACTTGCGTGACGATCGGCTTGCCGAATACCTTGGCCGCATCGAGTTGCGCGATGTAGCGCTCGGCGAGTTCCTTCTGCTTCGGATCCGCGTAGAAGATCGCGGACCGGTATTGCGGGCCGACGTCCGGACCCTGCCGGTTGAGCTCGGTCGGGTCGTGCGCCACGGCGAAGAAGACCTTGAGCAGATCGGTATACGCGATCTGCGACGGGTCGTACGTCACTTGCACCGCTTCGGCATGACCGGTGGTCCCGGTGCCGACGAGCATGTATTTCGCCGTCGCGCCGCTGCCGCCCGAATAGCCGGAGACGACGTTCTTCACGCCCTTGAGATGCTTGTAGACGGCGTCGACGCCCCAGAAGCAGCCACCGGCGAACACGGCCGTCGCTTCTCCGGGCGCAGTGGGTTTCGGGGGGGCTCCGGCGAGGTCGGGCAATGCGGCGTCGAGCCGGCTGCCGAACGCAAAGAGCGGTACCAGGAAGAGCAGGGGCCAGCGCATGGGATCTCCTTCCGATAAGCGGTAGTGCTTAGTACGTCCGCTCGCGGAAACCTTACGACGGCGAAGACGGCGCCGAGTTCACGGCCGGGATCGACCAGTGTACGCGTCCCGGTCGCCCGGTGAGATGAAGCGCCGCCGCCGCCGGAGCCGACTCCGCGACGACCTTGCCCGCGCGGATCACCTTGATGCGGGGCGAGCGCAGGCGGATGGCCTCGATCGGATCGCGCGCGTCGAGCAGCACGGCGTCCGCGCGGCAGCCCGGCGCAATTCCATAGTCGGGAAGGTGCAGGATGCGCGCGGCATTCACGGTGACGGCGTCGAACGCGGCGCGCATGCCCGCCGCGTTCGTCATCTGCGCGACGTGCAGGCCCATCGCGGCGACTTCGAGCATGTCCGCGCTGCCGAGCGCGTACCAGGGATCCATCACGCAGTCGTGGCCGAATGCCACGTTCACGCCCGCCGCGAGCAACTCGGGCACGCGCGTCATCCCGCGACGCTTCGGGTAGGTATCGTGACGTCCCTGGATCGTGATGTTGATCAGCGGATTCGCGATGGCGCTCACCTCCGCTTCGCGCATCAGCGGCAGCAGTTTGGACACGTAATAGTTGTCCATCGAATGCATCGACGTCAGGTGCGATCCCGTGACCCGGCCGTGCATTGCAAGGCGCTGCGTCCAGAACGCGAGCGTCTCGATGTGGCGCGACATCGGGTCGTCGGTCTCGTCGCAGTGCATGTCGACGAGCCGTCCTTCGTCCGCGGCGATTTCGCAGAGGATGCGGATGCTTTCCGCGCCGTCGCTCATCGTGCGTTCGAAATGAGGGATCCCGCCCACGACGTCGACCCCCAGCGCAAGCGCGCGGCGCAGGTTCGCGAGCGCACCGGGACTTCGCAGCACGCCATCCTGGGGAAACGCGACGAGCTGCAGATCGAGATACGGCCTGACCCGCTCGCGCACGTGGAGCAGCGCTTCCACCGCAAGCAGCCGCGAGTCGCATACGTCGACGTGCGAGCGAATCGCGAGCAGTCCCTTCGCCACCGCCCAATCGCAGTACGCGAGCGCGCGCTCCACGATGGCGTCCTGGACCAGCGTGGGCTTCAGCTCGCCCCACAGCGCGATGCCTTCGAGCAGCGTTCCGCTCTCGTTGATGCGCGGCATGCCGTACGTCAGCGTCGAGTCCATGTGGAAATGCGCATCCACGAAGGGCGGCGTCAGGAGCTTGCCGCCGCCGTCGATCGTGCAGGCCGCCGGCGCGTCGAGCGACGGGCCGACGCCGATGATGCGACCCGCAGCGATCAGCACGTCCTGCCCGATGCGACCATCGGGCAGATTGACGTTGCGTATCGCGAGATCGTGCATCACTTCGTGCCGAAGATGCGGTCTCCGGCATCGCCGAGACCCGGCAGGATGTAGGCGTGGTCGTCGAGCTGGCGATCGATGGCCGCCGTGTAGATCGGCACGTCGGCGTGTGCTTCCTGAAACGTGGAGATGCCCTCGGGACACGCGAGCAGGCACACCATCCGCACCGAGCGCGGGCGCGTCTCCTTGATCCGATCCACCGCGGCCACGGCGGAATTGCCCGTGGCGAGCATCGGATCGAGCACCACCGCATCGCGCTCCTGCATGCCGCTCGGCAGCTTGAAATAGTATTCGACGGCGACGTGCGTCTTCGGGTCGCGATAAAGGCCGATATGCCCGACGCGCGCGCCCGGAACGACGTTCAGGAATCCGTCGAGGAGTCCCGTGCCCGCGCGCAGGATCGGCACGAAGACGAGCTTCTTGCCGTCGATCAGCTTGGATTTCATCCGCTCGAGCGGCGTCTCGATCTCCACCTCGTTCATCGGCATGTCGCGCGTGACTTCGTACGCCATGAGCGAGCCGATCTCGTTCAGGAGCCGCCGGAAGTTGGTCGTGCTGGTTTCCTTGCGGCGCATCAGCGTGAGCTTGTGCTGGATCAGCGGGTGATCGAGCAGGTGGACTTCGGCGACCATCGGTTCTCCCCGTTCACAGGAGGCAGAACCTTACACCACTCCTCATCCCTCTACGGCGCGGCTCCCCCGGAGCCCTCCCTTGATCGCGCTTTGCGTAGCGTAGCGGGCGGCGCGCGATCGCGCCCACCGAGCGTCCGAGCACTTATGGCGAATCTGCGGGAAGCGTCAGGCGGAGCGGGCAGTGCGCGAAGCGCGCCTGTGGCGCAGTCGTCGTACGCGGGTGGCGCGACCCCATGTCGTCCGCGCGCGAAGCGCGACGCCGACCAGGTCGCGCCGGGCGAGACGCGAGCGAAGCGACGCGTCACCCGCTCGACGACACGAATTGCGCCACCGAAGCGCGGAGCGTACCGCCCGCTCCGCTATCGACCGGTTCAACGCTGTCGATTTGCGCGCGCAGCGCGCTAGAACACCGTCCCGTCGGACTGCATCTTGAGCGGCGGCTCGCCGTTGCGAAGCTTGTTCGCGAGCGCGCGTCCGGTTGCCCACGTGCCACCCTCGAGCACACACGCGAGCGGCAGCTCCGGCTTGCCGAGCTCGGCGCGCACGAACTCGGCGAGATCGTCGAGCAGCGTCACGGTGAGCGCCCGCCATTCGACGATGATCTCGCTTCCGACTTCCCACACCGTCTCGCGATCCGCGGGGTTGATGAGCTCGAGCACTTCGCTGTCGATCAGCAGGCCGCCGTTGCGATATTCGGGAAGCGCGGTCAACGCGTCCCGATCGAGGATCGTGTAGCCCGCCCACTCGAACGGCTCGAACAGCGAGTACGCGAGCCACTGCGACAACTTGTGGAACGGCACGTAACCGGCGGTCGCACCGCTGCCGCCCGCATTACGATGACGCCAGACGTCGCCGTGGATCCGCGCCTCGGCGTCGTCCCCTGCAAACGTCGGGTTCGCGCGCCAGATCGGCCCGAAGCCTTCGAGCAGCGCGCGCAGGATCGCAGGTGCGGCGATGGTGCGCGTGCCGAGCATGCGATCGAAGAGCGCCGCAGGCCGCGACGTAAGGCCGAATCGGTCCGGACGGGTTTCGAGCACGTCGCCCAGGCGCCGCAGCAACGCGACGCGACCTTCCAGACCCGCGAGCGGATTGTCGCGGCCGACTTGAAACCAGCGCCCGAGCGAAGCGGCATCGATATCGGTCAGTGCGGCGGCGTCGACCCGCATCGGTTCGCCCGGCGAGGCCGAGAACGCGCCAGCGAGAAACGCACAGAACGTCGCGACGCCCAGACCTTCCGACCGCTGGTAATCGTCGACGGTGCCGGGCTCGCGATACGACCACGCCGCACCCGCCCCCGCGTCGAGCAGCACGCTGATGACCACGAGATCGATCTGCGCACGCAAGCGTTCGCTTTCGGTCGCGTGCTTCATCCGGCGGTCGAACTCGCCTTTGCGATCGACGCCGCCCGCCGCGAAATGGCGCCAGCGGCTGTGGTAGGGAATGTCCAGCGTGCGATAGCGGCGACGCGTGACGTCTGCGACCGCGCGCGCCGCTGCCTGAAGGCGCGAGCGATGAATCCGGAAGTGCTTCGATTGCCCCATCTCCACGGCGCGCGTGACGTTCGCGCAGCGCTCGCGGGTGGCGCGCGTCGACAGCAGCTCGACGGCAGGCATCGGTACGACGGTGACCATCACAGCGGACGGCCTTTCGTGCTCGACAGATGCGCAGCGTCGGGCGCGTCCCCTTCGCAGAAATACCCGGCCGCCTTCTTCGCCGCGATCTCCACGCGCGCGTCCTCGGGAACGAGGGCTTCCGGAATGCGCACGCGCGTACCGACTTCGATGCCGGAACCGACGATCGCGTCGTACTTCATGTTGCTCATCGACACCAGCCGATGGATCTTGCGCACGCCGAGCCAGTGCAGCACGTCCGGCATCAGCTCCTGGAAACGCATGTCCTGTACGCCGGCCACGCATTCGGTGCGCAGGAAATAATTGTTCGCGCTGTCGCCGCCTTCCTGGCGCTTGCGCGCGTTGTACACGAGGAACTTCGTCACTTCGCCGAGCGCGCGTCCCTCCTTGCGGCAATAGACGACGAGACCGACGCCACCCGCCTGCGCGCCGCGAATGCATTCCTCGATCGCATGCGTCAGGTAGGGACGGCACGTGCAGATGTCGGAGCCGAACACGTCCGATCCGTTGCATTCGTCATGGACGCGCGCGGTGAGCGTCACGTCCGGATTCGCGAGATCGCGCGGATCGCCGAAAACGTAGACGGTCTGGCCGCCGACGGGAGGCAGCAGCACTTCGAGATCGCTTCGCGTGACGAGCTCCGGGTACATGCCGCCCGTTTCCTCGAAGAGCGCGCGACGCAAATCCGCCTCGCTCACCTTGAACCGCGCAGCCACCCCGGGCAACCACCACACGGGCTCAATCGCCGCCTTCGTCACGACGACCGATGCGTTCGGAAGGAGCGTCTTGCCGTCGACCGCCAGCCGACCGGCGGCGATCGCATGGCGAATTTCCGGCAAGTCGATGTGCGCCTTTGTGACGGCGATCGTCGGCCGGATGTCGTAACCGCCCGCGAGGAACGCCTTGTAGACGTCAGCGACGACGGCGCCCCATGGATCGAGCGACACGATGCGCGCAGGGTCGAACCACTGCGCATACGGGCCGATCAGGTCGGTCGGCGAGGTATTGGTGAGGTCGGGACGATGTCCGCGGGTCAACGACTTCGCGGCAACCGCGAGCGCGCGATAGACGCCATAGCTGCCGCTGTGCGTGCCGATGACGTTGCGTTGGCTGCGATGCGTCGTCGTGCCGACGATCGGCCCGCGTTGCAGTGCATCAGGGGCACCCCAACGAATCGGCGGCGCAGGACTGGCGCCGTCGATCGGATGATGCGACGTCAATCGAATGTGCTTGGCCGGTGCAGGTAGGTCGATGCCCATTTGTACTCCGTGATGCTTTCAATATACCCCTTCGGCTCGCAAGGGATGTGCCAGTGCAGGCGAACGGACGCGCGCGCACCACGGATCAGCCGAGCGCGGTCGGCTGCGGTGAGGTGTCCGATCCCGATGCGTCGGACTGCCGCTCGCCGCGCGCGCGCGGCAATCTGACGATGAACTCGCTCCCTCGACCGATGCCGTCGCTTCGCGCTTCGATCGTTCCGCGATGCAGCTCGACCACGTGCCGCGCGAGCGTCAGGCCGACGCCGAGACCGCCATGCACGCGTTCGAGCGATTCGTCGGCCTGCGCGAACATCTGGAACACCGGCCCGAGCATTTCGGGAGCGATGCCGATGCCGTTGTCCTTGATGGAAACGGTCACGCAGTCGTCGTCGGCCGTGGCGCGAAGTGCGATCAGTCCGCCGGGCTCCGTGTAGTTCGCGGCGTTGTTCAGCAGGTTCGAGAATACCTGCGACAGGCGTGTCGGATCGGCGTCGACGTGCACCGGCGCGTCGGGGAGCGTCACGGTCAGCGTATGCTGCCGCGCTTCGATCCGCGGCTTTGCCGTGTCGACGGCGCTTCGCACCACGTCTGTGAGTTCGCACCGCTTCGGCTTGATCGTCAGCTTGCCCGTGGTGATCCGCGACACATCGAGCAGATCGTCGACGAGCCGAACCATCTGGCGCAACTGACGATTCATCATGTCGCGTGCCTGTTGCGCCACGGGCGCTGGCGAGCCGACACGCTTCAGGATTTCGAGCGCATTGGAAAGCGGAGCGAGCGGGTTGCGCAACTCGTGCGCGAGCATCGCCAGGAACTCGTCCTTGCGTCGATCGGCGATG
>Ga0207711_10003942_pt1 | contig 12767 bp, 9 predicted proteins | sample KBSS34metaG_FD_184401 | JGI IMG/M metagenome (GOLD analysis project Ga0207711, IMG submission 184401) | Switchgrass rhizosphere microbial communities from Kellogg Biological Station, Michigan, USA - KBS S3-4 metaG (SPAdes) (version 2) | ecosystem: Host-associated > Plants > Roots > Rhizosphere >...
GGCGCGGATCGAGAATTATCTCGGCTTCCCGACCGGCATCTCGGGCATGGCGCTGATGGGGCGTGCCTTCAGCCAGGCGCAGAAATTCGGAGTCGAAATCGCCATCCCCGATGAAGCGGTGAAGCTCGAATGCGGCAACGATCCGTGCCACGTTTCGCTCGGCACCGGCGAGCGCATCCAGGCGAAGTCCGTGGTCATCGCCACCGGCGCGCGATATCGCCGCCTCGACGTTGAGCGGCTCGGGGAATTCGAAGGCAAGTCGGTCCATTATTGGGCGTCGCCGCTCGAAGCCGACCTGTGCGCGAACCAGGAGGTTGCGCTGGTCGGCGGCGGCAATTCGGCGGGCCAGGCGACGGTGTTCCTGGCGACCCAGGCAAAGCGGGTGACGCTGATTGCCCGGCGCCCGCTGACCGACACCATGTCGCAATATCTGATCGAGCGGATCGAGGCCCAGCCGAACATCGAGGTGGTAATCGGATCTGAAGTCGCCGGGCTTGATGGCGCGGACGGTCAGCTTGTCGGATTGACCTTGCGCGACCGCGCATCGGGTGCGGAGACGCAACGCCCGGCGAACTATCTGTTCTCGTTCATCGGCGCCGAGCCGAACACCGACTGGCTCGCGCCATCGGGCCTCAAGCTCGATGGCCGCGGCTTCGTCATGACCGGCGACGAGGTCGGCGACGACCGCTTTCCCCTCGAAACCAGTCGTCGCGGTGTGTTTGCCGTCGGCGACGTCCGGTCATGCTCGGTCAAGCGGGTCGCGGCGTCGGTCGGCGACGGTGCGCAAGTGGTCGCGGCGATCCATGCCTATCTTGCAGCGGATACCGCGCCGGCGACGATTGCCGAGCCCGAAGTTGCCACCGTCGCCTGATCGCCTTTCCGTTCCCAGTCTCTTCGCCTAAGGGCAGCGGCCATGCTGCTCGCCATCGACGCCGGTAACACCAACCTTGTCTTCGCGCTCGTCGACCGGGGCGAGATCAAGACGCGTTGGCGGATTACGACCGACGCCCGGCGAACCGCCGACGAATATGCGGTGTGGCTCCACCAGCTGCTCGAACTCGAAGGTTATGCCAAGGCCGACGTTTCGGGCGTGATCATCGGCACGGTCGTGCCGCGCGCGCTGCACAACCTCGAAGTGCTCGCAGCGAAATACTTCCATGTCGAGCCGGTCATTGCCGGGCAGGACAAGGCCGCGTGGCCAATCGACCTCGACGTCGAGGAGCCGCAAAGCGTCGGCGCCGACCGCGCGCTCAATGTCATGGCCGCGCACGCCAAGCATCCGGGCGATTTGATCGTCATCGATTTCGGGACTGCGACGACGTTCGACCTGGTCAGTGCGTCCGGCGCCTACAAGGGCGGGATCATCGCGCCCGGGATCAACCTGTCGCTCGACGCGCTCGTCAATGCTGCCGCCAAGCTGCCGCGGATCGCGATCGAGGCGCCCGCCGGGAACATGAGCGTGATCGGGCGCACGACCCAAAGCCAGATGCAGATTGGGATTTACTGGGGCTATGTCGCGATGATCGAGGGGCTCGTCGCGCGCATGAAGCAAGAGCTCGGTCGGCCCGCGAAGGTGATCACCACCGGCGGCCTTGCCACTCTGTTCGACCAGCACACCGACGTGTTCGACGCGATCGAACCGGACCTCACCATCCAGGGATTGAGCCTGCTCTACGACATGGCGACGCGATGATCCCCGGAGAAGAATTGCTGTTCCTGGCCCTCGGCGGCTCGGGCGAGATTGGCATGAACGTCAACCTCTACGGTTGCCGCGGCGTGTGGATCATGGCCGATCTCGGGCTGACCTTTGCCGATAGCGATTACCCCGGAATCGACCTCATCCTGCCCGACCTCGAGTTCATCGAGAGCCAGCAGGAGCGGCTGATCGGGATCATCCTGACCCATGGTCATGAGGACCATATCGGCGCGCTGCCCTATCTCTCGGAGGATTTGAAGGCGCCGCTGTTCGCGACACCGTTCACCGCCGGGCTAATCGCCGGCAAGCTCGAGGAGGAAGGCCTGACCGGGCGGGTCAAGCTCAACATTGTCGAGCGCGGCGGGAGCATCGAGCTCGGCCCGTTCAAGGTCAGCTTTGTCGCGCTGTCGCACTCGATCCCCGAGGGCAATGGCCTGCTCATCGAAACGCCGTTCGGCAACATCTTCCACACCGGCGACTGGAAGATCGATGATACGCCGGTCCTCGGCGAGGCGCCGAGCACCGAGGCGCTGACGCGGATCGGCGATGAAGGCGTCCTCGCCCTGGTGTGCGATTCGACCAACGTTTTCCAGAATGCACCGTCGGGCTCGGAGGAAGGTGTCCACGAAGGCCTGCTCGCCCAGGTGATGATGGCCAATGGCCGGGTGCTGGTCACGACCTTCGCGTCGAACGCCGCGCGGCTCCAGACCATTGGCCGGGTCGCGCGCGAAGCCCAGCGCAAGGTGTGCGTTGCCGGGCGGTCGCTCGACCGCATCCTGCGCGTTGCCCAGGCCACCGGCTACCTCAAGGATTTCCCGCCGCAGATCAGCTTCGAGGAAGCAATGCGGCTGCCGCGAAGCGAAGTGCTGATCATCGCGACCGGGGGCCAGGGCGAGCCGCGCGCCGCCCTCGGCCGGGTCGCGTCGGGCAGCCACGAACTCAAGCTCGGCAAGGACGACACGGTGATCTTCTCGTCGCGGATCATCCCCGGCAACGAAGTCGCGATCGGCCGGATCATGAATCAATTGTCGGATCTCGGCGTCAACATCGTCACCGAGAAGCAGGCCCACGTCCACGTTTCCGGACACCCCGGCCGACCCGAACTCACCCAGATGTACGACTGGGTCCGGCCCGAGATCGTGGTCCCGGTTCACGGCGAGGCGCGCCACCTGGCCGAGCATGCCCGTCTCGCGCTGTCGCATGGCGTGCCCAAGGCGGTGGTCCAGAAGAACGGCGACGTGATCCGGCTGGCGCCGGGCGAACCCGAGAAAATTGGCGAGGAGCGGGTCGGGCGGCTGATCCTCGACGGCGATGTCATCCTGCCGGCCGACGGGGCAACGATCGGCGAGCGCCGCAAGATCTCGGTCAACGGACTGATCACGGTCTCGCTCGCGATCGGCAAGGATGGGCGACTTGCCGGGGCGCCGCAGGTGCGGCCGTTCGGAGTGCCGGTCGAAGAAGACCGCGGCGATTTCATCGCCGACGCCAGCGACGCTGCTGGCCGGGCGTTCAGCCAGGGTGCTGACGAGGACAAGATGCGTGAGGCGGTGCGCCTCGCGGTGCGGCGCTGCGCCACCCTGTGGACCGGCAAGAAGCCGATCGTCGAGGTGATCCTCCTGAAGATCGACGGCTGAGGCGATCATGCAAATCGGCTCGATAGTCGCGATCTATTTCCTGTTCTTCTGCGCGGCTGTGTTTGTGCTCCTGCCGTTCGGGGTGAAGACCGACGAGGAAGCCGGAACGCCCAAGGTTCCGGGCCAGGCCGACAGCGCGCCGCATAAGTTCGACCTCAAGCGGCATCTGGTGAAGGCGGCGCTGCTCTCGACGCTGCTGTTCGCGCTTTATTACGCCAATTGGACCTACGGCTGGGTTACGCCGGAAGACCTAGACTTCTTCAACTAGCGCCGGCGTTCGAGCGCCTGGGCGAGGGCGGCGTAGAGCTTGCCCATGTCCGACGACATCAGGGTCACCGCGATCATTCCGCCGTCGCGCTCGGCCAGGACGCGGCGGAGCATCGCCTCGAAGTCGTGGACGTAGTGATTGACCGAGCGCTGGAACTCGAGGTCGGTTTCATAGTGGCCGCGGATCTCACGGGTTTCGCCCCCGTCGAGCAATTTGACGGCGCGCCGGGTAAACACCCCGCGGTTGCCCTTAAGGTAGGAATCCCAGGCGCGATCGTCGATTTCGTCGGACAGGATCTTGCCGACATCGATCGACGCCGAATGCATCGAATCGATCAACAGCGACACGCGCCGGGCGAATGCCTCGCTGTCCTTCTCGCGCTGGGCCTTGTCGGTCTTTTCCATATGGGCTTCGAGCGCGTGCGCGCTCTGGCCCAGGGTGAGCATCTGCTGGGTCAGCCGATCCGACGCCGAGCGCGCCGCTTCGACCGCGCGGGTGGCGACGACTTCAACCTCGCGCAGGCGCTCCTCGACGCTCTCCCGGACGACGCGTTCGAGCGCCGCCTTGGTCTCTTTCGAAAGCTTGTTCGCGCTCTCCGGAATAACCGCTTCGATCGCTTCCCGCGCCCGTTCGGCGGCATGGCCGGCGGCCTCCTTGACCTGGACCAGGGCCGCGACCAGCGCCGGGCCGGTCTCGGCGCTGAGACTGGTGGCCTCGGCCTGCGCCTGCGCAATCGCCGTGGTTAGCGTTTCGAGCTTGGCGTGGGCGGCGCCGACGCCGTCGTCGACGCTCGCGAGCAAGGCCGCAAGCCGATCCTGCTGCTCGGCGACCTGGGTCGCGCTCGCCGACATCCGGTCGCTCGCTTCGACCGCCGCGTCGCGCATCCAGCCAAGCTCCGGTTTCACCGTCTCGGCGACTTCGGCGAGCCGGTCGGCGCGCCCCTGGGCCTCGCCGATAGCGGTGCCGACACCGTCGCGGATTTCATCGGCCAGGCGCCCGATGCTTTCGCGCAAGGCGGATGTGCGCTCGGCGAGCGAGCCGATCGCCCCATCCTGGTTGCCGGCCTCGGCAGCGAGCGTATCGAGCTCGGTCCGCGCGCGGGTCAGCGATTGGAGGAAATGGTTGGCGCGTTCGTCGCCGTTCGACGCAAGTTCGGTGAAGCGCTGGTCGATCAGTGCCAGGCCGCGGTCGATCTCGGCAATCATCTGTTGCGACGCGCGGTCCTGTTCGGCGACGCGGCTGGACAGGGTCGCAAGCGAGTCGTTGGCGCGGTCGATATGGGCGCCCAGCGTTTCGGCGGATTCGGCACCGGTCTTGCCGATGCCGGCCGATGCCTGCTCGACCAGGGCCGAGACTGCCGCGGATTGCGCGTCGATGCCCGAGCGGATGCCCTGCAACGTGACCGAGGTTCGTTCGAGGAGTGCGTCGAGCGCACCCGAGAAGCTTGCTTCGGCCTGATTGACTGTGCCCGCGGCGGTAGCTCCGGCGACTTCGATTTCGGCGAGGCGGCGTGCGAGGCTTTCGCTGGCCGCGCCGAGCAATTCGTCGGCCTTGCGCGTGTGATCGGCGAGCTGGCCGATGTGGGTTCCGAATTCGGCTGCCTTGGCCGTTGATTCGCTACCAACGGTGCGAATCTGTTCGGCCAGCGATCGCGCCGTCGTTTCAGCCCGCGGAAGGTCCTCGAGCAGGACGGCAATGTCGTTGCGCGCGGTGTTGGCCGCCCGATCGAGCGCCTCGCCGTGCCGGACCAGCTTCTCGCTGCTCGAATCGAATTCGCGGGTCAGGCCGCCGAGTTTGCCGGTAGCCTGGTCGCCCAAGTCCATCAGATGCTTGGAAATCATGGTCAGCTCGGAGCGGCTGTCGCTGATCCGCTGGGACAGGACTTCGAGCAGGGCCTCGAGCGAGCGGGTTTCGGTGCGCATCGCGACGACCGACCGGGTGAAGCGTTCGGCTTCCTTGCGCCGGGTCCGGCCGAACATCAGCCAGACCAGCCCGAGCAGCGCCAACGGACCGGCGGCGAGCGCGATCCATTGCGCGAAGGCGGGCGAGGTCAGCGGCTGACTGGCGAGTGCCCGGCCGGCCGACCATGCGGTATAAGCGAGCCACAACGCCGCGAGGATCGTCAGCGCCGTGCCGAGCACCTGGCGTCCGCCGCTGCCGCGCGCTTCGGCCTGATCTTCGGCCCACTGGCCGGGGTCGAAGCTCGGTTCGATCGCGACGTCCTCCCTCGACAACTCCAATGGTGGAAGAACGTCCGCTGCGGACGACAGCGGATCGGTGCCCAAGGGCGCGCGCTGAGGGTGTGGGGTCATGGTAATGGGCAGTTTACCACCTTTGCTGATTCACGAAAGCGATTAGAGAGGGGCAACGCAAGGATATTGGGGGGAGAGAGCCGGAATGGCTCACGGCGCGCTGATCGGCGCCTATCAGGAAGATGATTCGGGGGGTCTGCGCGCCCTGCTTCCGCTCGCCGGTCGAACCCTGCTTGAATATCAGGTGCGATGCGTGGCCGCAGCCGGAACGGCGCCGATCGTCGTCGTTGTCGAGCGCGTGCCGCAGGCGCTGCAGGATGCGTTCGAACGGCTCCGGCTCGACGGGATCGGCGTGTTCCCGGTAAGCGACGTCCACGAGGCGGTCAGCCGGTTCGAAGCGGGGTCGATGATTCTCCTCGTCGGTGACGGGATCGCGCCGACCGCGGGGCTGGTCATGACCATCAGCGAAGAGCCCGAACCGGCGATCGCGACGGTACCCGACGACGAAGTCCACGAAATGTTCGAACGCATCGACAGCGAGACGCGCTGGGCCGGAGTCGCGTTGGTTGATTCCCAGACACTGGGCTCGACCGCGGCGATTCTCGGCGATTGGGACTTGCAATCGACCCTGTTGCGGCGGGCGCTCCAAGACGGCGCGCTGCGCTGGCCGGTTGGCGGCGACAATGGCGCCGAGCCACTCCTGATCGAACGCGCGGAGCAACTCGATGGATTTCAGCGCACCTTGCTGGCCGGGTCGCGCGAACCACGGCGCGATTGGGCCAGCCGCTACGTGCTGCCGCCGATCGAGGAATTTGCGACCAGGCAGTTGATGGAGACGGGCGTCCGGCCAGGCTGGCTGATGTGGGCAACGCTGGGGCTGACGCTGGCCGCGGCCGGCGCATTCAGTCGTGGCTGGCTTGGCGTCGGCCTCGGGCTGCTGACCTTGTCGACGCCGCTCGACATTATCGCCAGCCGCCTCGCCACGTTGCGGCTGAAGCCGCTGCCCAAGCTTTCCCTCAGCCGCCGATTGTTGTGGCCCGCGGCGGGAATCGCGTTGCTCGCCCTCGGCTATTGGGAAGGTCGCCACCTTGGCGGGTGGGGCGCGATCATGGCGGCGGTCGCTGCCGCGGCATTTGCCGAGGCGGCGCGGCTTGAAGGTACGCCCGGTGTCCCCGGCGAGCAGTGGTTGCTGTCGCGGCGCAATGCGATCCTCCTGGCAATCCCGTTTGCGCTGGCCGGAGCGTGGAATAGCTATCTTATTGCCTTGTTCGCCTACGCGGCGGCGGGCTTCTTTTATTTGCAACATGTGCGGCGGATCGAGTCAGAGTTGACCCGAAGTTAACCGAAATCGGATAATGGCCGGCTGATGATGGCGGAAGAATGGCCGATCGGTGCCGCTCCGGCGGACTCCGTGCACGCGTCTGCGCGCGGCGCCGCGCGTGACCGCTTGTCGACCGTCCGCGCCGATTTTTTCCTCAGTCCAGCCGAGCGCCTGACCGAGCAGGAGCGGGCGCTGATGACGGCGATGCTGCACTGCCTGATCGGCGACATCGCCGACGAAGTGCGCGCCGCGCTGCCGAGCGGCGTCGTGGCGGCCAACGATGAAGGCAATCTCGCGGTTGTCGAGACCTTGTCGGCGGCCCGGCTGCTCAATCGCGACGTGCTGGTGCGGATGCTGCTTCGTCGCGCCGATGAAGAGCGCATTTCGACCGCCGCCAAGGCGCGCAGTGGTCGCCGCGAGGCACGCGTCCTCCAGGGATTGGTGAGCCACGAGAGCGGGGCGATTTCCGCCGCGGCGATGGCGTTGATCCTCGCCCGGGGCCGGCGCCGCGACCGCTTCGGCCAGTGCCTGCTGCATTTTGACGACCTCCCCCCGGACGAAGCCGCCAATCTGTCGCAGATCGTTGCCGCTGCCTTGCGCGGTGATCTCCAGGGCTTTCGCGGCGCCGGCGACAGCGACCAATTGCTCGCTGCCGCCGTTGACCAGTTCCTCGTGCGCTACGACCGCGCCAACGGAATCGAAGAGCTTAGCGCGATCCTCGTCGACCTGCTCGAAGACGAGGGCCAACTGACCGACGAGCTTATCGTCTCGGCCGCGATGGAGGGCGAAATGACCTTCGTCGCGCAGGCGCTGGCGCGGCGCTGCGGCCTCAGCGGTGAAGTCGCGACCGATGAATTGATGTCGGCATCCGAACAGCGGGTGATGACGTTGCTGCGGATCGCCGGGGTGCGGCGCGAACTGGCCGCCGGCCTGCTCGCCGGAATTGGCGATTTGTTGGGGGTCACCGATCCCGGCCGGGCGATCAAGTCATTCGACAACATGGGTGACGCCGAGGTCGAGGCCGCGCGCAGCTGGCTCAGCGCCGATGCCGCTTATCGTTCCGCCGTGACCTGGCTGGAGGGCCGCTGATGGCCAGCGCTCCTTCCGACCCGCGGCCGGTGATCGGCCGGATCGACAAGTCCGGCAAGCTGGTCAGCGCCGATCCGCAGCTCGAAGCACTCCAGCGCGAGGCGGGATCGAGCGTCGGGCACGTCCTGGCGTTGCCGCAGATTGCGGCGATCGCCGAACTGGCGCGCAAGCTGGGGATTCCGGTCTCGCGGCCGGCAATCGCTGCGTCGCTCGAGCATGATATCGAATTGTGGGTGCGCGCGACGCCCGACGGCGACGAGGTCGCGTTGTCGCTCGAAGGCTGGACAGAGCGTCCGCCCGCGGCACCGCGGCTGGCGACGCTGCTCGGGCGCGGCACCGAGGTCGATTCCTCGCCGTCGAGCCACGAATGGGCCGCGGACGAGGAATTGCGGTTGATCTCGATCGCACCGGAACTGGCCAGGGATCTCGGGATCGACCTCGACGAGGCGGCGGGGCAGCCGTTGACCCGCCTGTTCAAGCTCGAAGAGGATGAGGCCGGCGAAATGCCGTTGATTAACGCCCTGGCCGCCCGCCGGACCTTCACCGGGCAGCGCGCGCGGAGCCGGGCGGATGACAGCCGCGTCGTCACCTTGAATGGTGAAGTGGTGACGGCGGCGGATGGCAGCTTCGCGGGCTTTCGTGGCACCGCCGAAGGCGAACCGTCGGGTGCGCTTTCGCCCGAATCCGCGAGAACGTCGGCATTCGATCATGCCCTCGACGAGGCGCTGCGCTCGCCGCTCGACCGGATCATCGAGAGCGCCGAGCGGATCGTCGAGCGCGCCGACGGGCCGCTGCGCAGCGATTACGCCAATTACGGCACCGACATCGCGACCGCCGCGCGCCATTTGCTGTCGGTTATCCGCTCGATGAGCGAAGATCCCACCCAGGGTCATCGGACGATCGATCTCGCGGCGCTTGCTGGCGAAGCGGTGGTCATGCTCGATTCCAGCGCCGAGGAGCGCGGCATCACCCTCGACGTGGATGCCCACGATGCGCTTCCGGCCAGCGGCGAAGAGCGTGCCGTCATCCAGATCCTGGTCAATTTGGTCGGCAATGCGGTGCGCCATTCACCCGACGGCGGGACGGTCACGCTGGCCTTCGCCGAGACCGCCGGCACGGCGTCGGTCACGGTGTCCGATCAGGGGTCCGGCATCGACCCCGCCGACCAGCAGCGGATCTTCGAACGCTTCGAGCGCGCCGACACCAAGGCCGGCGGCACCGGTCTCGGGCTGGCGATTTCGCGGCGGCTGGCGCGGTCGATGGGCGGCGACGTGACGCTCGAGAGTGTGCCCGGCGAAGGCGCGCGCTTCACCCTGACGCTACCGGCGGCTTGACCCCAGTCAGCTAGCGTTTGTCGACCGGGACGTAGTCGCGTTCGGCCGCCCCGACGTAGAGCTGGCGCGGGCGTCCGATTTTCTGCTCCGGGTCGGCGATCATTTCATTCCACTGCGCGACCCAGCCGACCGTGCGCGCGAGCGCGAACAGGGACGTGAACATGTCGGTCGGGAAGCCGATCGCGTTCAAAATCACGCCAGAATAGAAATCGACGTTCGGATACAGCTTCTTCTCGATGAAATATTCGTCGTTGAGCGCGATGTGCTCAAGCTCCTTGGCGACATCGAGGACAGGGTCGGAGATATTGAGCTCCTTCAGCACCTCGTCGGCGGTCGCCTTCATCACCTTCGCCCGGGGGTCGAAATTCTTGTAGACACGGTGGCCGAAGCCCATCAGCCGGAACGGATCGTTCTTGTCCTTCGCCCGGGCAATGTACTTCGGGATATTGGCCGTGGTGCCGATCTCGCGCAGCATGTTGAGCGCGGCTTCGTTGGCGCCGCCGTGGGCCGGGCCCCACAGGCAGGCGATGCCGGCGGCGATGCACGCAAACGGATTGGCGCCAGACGACCCGGCCAAGCGGACGGTCGAGGTCGACGCATTCTGCTCATGGTCGGCGTGGAGGATGAAAATGCGGCGCATGGCACGCTCGATCACCGGATTGACGACATAGGGTTCGGCCGGGACGCCGAACGTCATCCTCAGGAAATTGCCAGTGTAGGACAGACTGTTCTCGGGATAGAGGAACGGCTGTCCGATCGAATATTTGTAAGCCATCGCCGCGATCGTCGGCATCTTGGCGATCAGCCGGTGGGTGGCGATCATCCGCTGCTCCGGATCGGTGATGTCGGTCGAATCGTGATAGAACGCCGACAGCGCCCCAACCACGCCGCACATGATCGCCATCGGATGGGCATCGCGCCGGAAGCCACGATAGAAGGTCATCAGCTGCTCGTGGAGCATGGTGTGGCGGCTGATCGTGTAGGAGAAGTCCTCGAGTTCGTTGCGCTTGGGCAGCTCGCCATTCACCAGCAGGTAGGCGACTTCCATGAAGGTCGAATTCTCGGCCAGCTGGTCGATCGGGTAGCCGCGATGGAGCAGGATGCCCTGTTCGCCGTCGATATAGGTGATCGCGCTCTGGCAGCTGGCGGTTGAGGTGAATCCGGGATCGTAGGTGAACATCCCGGTTTCGCCATAGAGCTTGCGAATATCGACGACGTCCGGTCCGACTGACCCTTCAAGGACCGGATAGATGTGGTTCGAACCATCAATGCCAAGCGTAGCGGTCTTGTCGGTCATTCATTCGGCTCCAGCATCTGATCCGATATTCGGGCGAGACTCTCGTCCCGGCCCAACAAAACAAGCACATCAAATATCCCCGGAGAGGTCGTGCGTCCGGTGAGGGCGGCGCGAAGGGGCTGGGCGAGTTTGCCGAGCTTCACACCGTTGGCCTCCGCGACCTCGCGGATTGCCGCCTCTAACGACGCTGCGTCCCATTTCGCAAGTGCAACAAGAGCGCTGTGGGCGGCGCGCAGGATTTCGCCGGCCTCGGCGGTTAGCGCGGCTGCCGCCTCATCCATCTGCAACGGGCGCTCGGCGAACAGGAACTGCGCCCCTTCGGCTAGCTGGTTCACGGTATGCGCGCGGGCCTTGAGCTCGGGCATGGCCCGGATGAGCAGCGCTTTCTGCTCCGCCGATGCGTTGAGCCGAGGCGCGACCATATCGGCGAGCCGCTCGTCTTCGGCCTCGCGCAAATAATGACCGTTGAGATTTTCGAGCTTCTTGAAGTCGAACCGGGACGGCGACTTGCCGACGTGATCGAGGTCGAACCAGGCGACCGCCTGGTCGCGGCTGATGATCTCGTCGTCGCCGTGGCCCCAGCCGAGCCGCAACAGATAGTTGGATACGGCCTCGGGGAGCATCCCGAGCTCATCGCGATAGGCGTCCACCCCGAGCGCTCCATGGCGCTTGCTGAGCTTGGCCCCGTCCGGCCCGTGGATCAGCGGGACATGGGCGTAAGTCGGCTCCGGCCAGCCCATCGCACGAATGATCACGAGCTGGCGGAACGCGTTGTTCAAATGGTCGTCGCCGCGGATGACGTTGGTCACGCCCATGTCGTGGTCGTCGACCACCACCGCCAGCATATAGGTCGGGCTCCCGTCAGAGCGGAGCAGGATGAAATCGTCGAGCTCGCTGTTCTGGACGGTAACCCGGCCCTGGACCTTGTCGTCGATCACCGTTTCGCCCTCGCGCGGGGCCTTGAGCCGGATGACGAAGGGTCGGTCGCCCTGGCTGTCGGTCACGTCACGCCACGGGCTGTCGATCCGGAACGGCCGGCGCTCGGCCTGGGCCTTTTCGCGCTGCGCGGCGAGTTCCTCCTGCGTCATGTAGCAGCGATAGGCGTGGCCGCGGTCGAGCATCTTGTGGGCGATCTCGGCGTGCCGGGCCCAGAATTGCGACTGGTAATATTCGTGGCCGTCCCAATCGAGCCCGAGCCAGCGCATGCCGTCGAGGATCGCGTCGATCGCCTCGGTCGTCGAGCGGGCCTTGTCGGTATCCTCGATGCGCAGCAGGAACTTGCCGCCGTGGTGACGGGCGAAAAGCCAGTTGAACAACGCCGTACGCGCCCCGCCGATGTGCAGGAAGCCGGTCGGCGAGGGCGCGAAGCGGGTGACGACGGTGGAATGATCGCTTGCGCTCAAGCGCGCTTTCCTCTTCTCTTCATGCTGCAATGCAATGGACGAGCGCCCCTAACATAGCGGGTGCGCCTCTTCCACAGCGGGCTCGGGGCTTTTGGAAGGCGTATGGGAGCAGGGCGTTCGAGCGGCTCGAGCGGCTGCTCGAGGCGGAGCGCGCCCAGCTTCCGCCGTGGTTCGTAGTCGGCTTCGGCGGCGGGATCGCCGCGTGGTTCGCGCTTGGCCAGCCGCGACAGTGGATCGCCTTCCTGTGCCTTGCCGCCGCACTCGGACTGATTGGGTTTCTAGTCGGAGGCGGCCGCACAAGCCGCGCGCTTGGCTGGTTCGGGCTGGCGATGACCGTCGGCTGCGCCCTGGTGTGGGCGCGGGCGGAGCTGGTCGCGGCGCCACGGTTGACCCGCCCCGCGGTGGTCAGCTTCGACGCCAAGGTTGAAATGGTCGAGACGCTGGTCGCGAGCGGTACCGTTCGGCTGACACTG
>Ga0207711_10003945_pt1 | contig 12763 bp, 11 predicted proteins | sample KBSS34metaG_FD_184401 | JGI IMG/M metagenome (GOLD analysis project Ga0207711, IMG submission 184401) | Switchgrass rhizosphere microbial communities from Kellogg Biological Station, Michigan, USA - KBS S3-4 metaG (SPAdes) (version 2) | ecosystem: Host-associated > Plants > Roots > Rhizosphere...
GGTGATCCTGACCGGCGACCGCACGACCGGCGCGCTGCACCTGGGGCACTATGTCGGTTCGCTCCGCAACCGTGTGGAGCTTCAACATACCCACCAGCAATATGTGCTGCTCGCCGACTCTCAAGCCCGGACCGACAATGCCGATGATCCGGGTAAGGTCCGCCGCAGCGTGTCGACATTACCACGCATCAGACTTGGTAGCGCAATTCCACCTGTCAGTAGGCGCTGTCTGACCCTCGCCAGACAGCGATCAAATCGCCGCGTGTCACTACGCGGCGACGGTGATTGACACGTTCAACGCGGGCTCCTAGGCGCCCTATTGAGAATTCGTCGCAACACCAGCCGGCATCATCGTGATAAGCCCTACCATCCGTATCTGGTATCTCGTCCATAAATGGTCGAGCCTGATCTGCACGGTTTTCCTGCTGATGCTGTGCATCACCGGGTTGCCGCTGATCTTCCATGATGAGATCTATCGGCTGAGCGGCGATGCGCCGCAGTACGGCATGCCGGGAGTGGGATCATCCGGAACGGCTCCGGGTCTCCTGCCGCTCGACGCGATGATGGCAAAGGCGCTCTCGGCACGCCCCGGCGAAGTACCGCTATTCATGGCGTTCGACAACGATCATCCATCGATGACGATCACCACCGCGCCGCGGGCGGACGCGCCCGGTTCCGAGATGACGATCCAGATGCTCGATCGCTCGACAGGCCGAACGCTGGGCCAGGAGGACGAAGACGGGGTGATGCACTTCCTGCTGCAGCTTCACACCGACATGTTCCTGGGACTGCCGGGAATGCTGTTCCTGGGTGCAATGGGCGTGCTGTTCACTGCGGCGCTGGTCTCCGGCGTCGTGCTCTATGCGCCCTTCATGCGCAAGCTTCCCTTCGGCACCTTGCGGACTTCGCGCAGCACGCGGCTCAAATGGCTCGATACGCATAACCTGCTTGGCATCGTTGCGCTCGCCTGGATGGCGGTCGTCGGGCTGACCGGGGTGATCAACACTCTGGAGAAGCCGATCAACGCGCTGTGGCAACGTCGCGAGCTGGCCGGGATGACGCGCGAATATGCCGGCAAGGGCGCGCTGCCGCCGTCGCGCTACGGTTCGCTGGACAAGGCCATGGCAGAGGCGCGCAAGGTGCTTCCCGGCAACAACCCGCAGTTCATCGGTTTCCCCGGTGGTTCGTTCAGCTCCGCGCATCATTACGCGGTGTTCTTCCAGGGCGACACGCCGCTGACCGAGCGCTTGCTGACGCCCGCACTGATCGACGCCGAGACCGGCAGCTTCACCGCCTCGCGGTCGATGCCGTGGTACAACATGTCCCTCTCGCTCTCGCGGCCGCTGCATTTCGGTGACTACGGCGGGTTGCCGCTCAAGATCCTGTGGGCCGTCCTGGACGTGTTCACGATCGTGATCCTGATCACCGGTCTCTACTTGTGGCTCGGCAAGCGCCGCGTCTCGTCCGCCGCGCATGTCCGCGAAGTCGAGACCGGCGGCGTGTTGGTGCTTGCCGAATGACGGCGCGCAAGTCCTCGCGGCAAAGCTTGTGGGCGATCTTCGGTGTACCGCTCGCCATCGCCGTGCTGAGCACGGTCGGGCTGATCGCCGCGCTGACCGGCGACGGCTGGCGCGATGGGCTGTCATGGGCCGGGCTGGCGGTGCCAGTCCTGGCGGCGGCCTGGGCGGCGAAAGCCCGCCGCACCTGAACGACTATCCGCGCGGGCATCACCGCGCGACCTAGGGGAAATATCATGACGAATATCCGCTTAGGTGCTGCGCACGCTCTGACGATCGGCGCCTCGACGCTGGCCTTGGCCGCGCCTGCACAGGCGCAGGATAAGAACGCCGACGACATCATCGTCACGGCGCAGCGCGAGAACCAGACCGGCGTCACCCACGGCGGCAGCGTCGGTGTCCTGGGGCCCAGGGCCGCCGAGGACGTGCCCTTCGCGATCAAGAGCTACAACGCCGCACTGATCCTCAACCAGCAGCCGCAGACGCTCGGGCAAGTGTTGGAGAACGATCCCTCGATCCGGACGAGCTACGGTTTTGGCAACGCCGCCGAGCAGTTCGTGATCCGCGGCTTCGCGCTGACCGGCGACGATATCGGCTTCGGCGGCCTGTACGGCGTAACGCCGCGCCAGCTGATCGCGCCGGAGCTGTATGCCGCGGTCCAGGTGCTCAACGGGTCGAGCGCGTTCCTCAACGGCGCTGCGCCAGGCGGGTCCGGGATCGGCGGCAGCGTCAATCTGGTTCCGAAGCGGGCCGGTGCAGCGCCGCTCACCAGGGTGACGGCAAACTACACATCGAACGCGCATGTCGGTGGCAGCTTCGACGCGAGCCGTCGCTTCGGGGCGAACGGCGAGTGGGGTATGCGCGTCAACGGCGCGGCACGGCGGGGCGACGTGGCGGTCGACGACGAGTTTCGTAGCGCCTACCTGCTGGGCGGCGCGATCGATTACAGTAAGGGGCCGCTGCGGTTGTCGGTCGATCTCGCTTACCAGAAGGTGCGGGTGAACGCCTTGCGGCCGAAGCTGACGATCCCCGCCACGATCACCGCAATCCCGCGGGTGCCGAAAGCGGATACCAACTACGCCCAGCCCTACCAGTTCACCAGCCTGCGCGATGTCTATGGTCAGTTTCGTGCCGAATACGACTTGTCCGACGACGCCATGGTCTATGCGGCCTTCGGCGCGCGCGATGGGTCCGAGGACGGCTTCTACAGCACGCTGACACTGCTCAATGCGACGACCGGCGCCGCCTCGGTGGCGGGCTCGCTCATCCCCCGCACCGACAATAACGAAGCGGCGCAAGCCGGCTTGCGCGTGAAGCTTGCCGCCAGCGGGATCAGCAACGAGTTCAATTTTGGCGGTTCGATGAACTGGCTGGTGAACCGCAACGCTTTCGAATTCTTCCGGCCCTCGACAGGAACGAACAACATCTATTCCCCTGTGGTGGTGCCGCGGCCCAGCAGCGTAAGTTCGCAAGGTGGGAACATGGCCGATCCTTTCCCCATCTCGCGAACCCGGCTCCTGAGCACCTTCGCATCCGATACGATCGGCCTGTGGGATGATCGCGTTCTCTTCACCGCCGGCTTGCGGCTGCAGCAAATCATTGTACGAGGTTACGCTGCGAGTGCTAACCCTCTGCAAAACATCCCGCAAGGCGGTCTGGTCTCATCATATCGGGAGGATGCGGTGACCCCGGTCCTCGGGCTTGTGGTTAAACCGACCACGGGTGTTTCGCTCTACGCCAATCGCATCGAAGCGCTGGTTCCAGGGGTCATTGCTCCCGCGGCCAGCAGCGGCATCAATCTGGTCAATGTCGGCGAGATCCTGGCACCTTACAGATCGACGCAATACGAGGCTGGCGGCAAGCTGACGCTCGCCAAGGTGACTGCCAGCCTGTCGTTCTTCACCACCGAGCGCGCGACGGCGATCGTCGTCGGGGTGCCGGCGCCGCCGGCGAACTCGGGCCGACTGGTGGCATCGGGGCTCCAGCGCAACCGGGGTATCGAGCTGAGCGTCCAGGCCGAACCCGTCCAGGGCCTGCGCATCATCACCGGCGGATCGGTGGTCGACGCGCGCTTGCGGCGCCAGACCAACGGGCTGAACGAGGGCAACAAGGTGGCCGGGGTGCCCGAATACCTGGTCAATGGCAACGTCGAATGGGATGTGCCCTTCGCTCCTGCGCTCACGCTCACCGGCCGCGTCGTGCACACCGGCAAGCAGCCGGCGAATGCGGCGAACACGCTGGCGCTGCCGTCGTGGACGCGTTTCGACCTGGGCGCGCGCTACGTCGTAGCGTTGGGGAATAATCCGCTGACCTTGCGCTTCGGCGTCGATAACGTCGCCAACAAACGGTATTGGGCGTCGGCCTTCGACCAGTCGCGTCCGGACTTGCTGCAGGGCGCCCCCCGGACCTTCAAGCTTTCGGCGTCGATCGACCTGTAACATACGTGATCTCCGGGGTGCCGACTTCCGACCAGACGCCACCCGGCAGCACCGTTCATGGCTCCAACAGATGTAGCTGTTCTGTGTCGCGGTACCGGTTGGATCTGGGCCCGGCATGGTTGGCAGACGATCTAGTGGCCGGGTCTTGGCAATGGACGGAGGGCCATCGATCAGCCAAATCGTTGGTTCCAACCTCTTGGAACGGCAGCTCTTGCGCGGAGCCGCTGTTCGCGATCAGATCTTCAAGCGACGTATTTTGGTCGGCCGCTGCCGGAAGCCCATTGGACTTTTTTGCCATTCCCTGCGGCTTTGCGAATGGCGACTTTCGACGGAAGCGGGCGCTCGCAGCAAGGCAGAGTTTTCTCGATATCTACCGGGCAACACCAAGGCTGGGCGCCAGGCGCCCGGCTCGAGCGCGAGAGAAGCTCAGGTAGAAGAGCCATCCACCCGTAAGAACAAGCGTGAGATCGACGATCAGGATCGGCGCCAAAACTCTACCCGTTCCCTCTCCAGAATATTTGAGCACTGGAAGCAGCAAATAGGTGGCGCCGGCTGCGGCGTAGGCAGTGGGCAACTCCAATAGGCCGCGCGTCCGGGCAAGGCTCAGCGCGACGATCGCGATCACCAGGCAGGTCATGGAGAGCCACGGCGTATGGGGGGTGATCATTTGGCCTGCGATCAGAACCAGTGGGAGCAGCACATAACAGCGGTTGTTCGCGCGATAGAGCCGCTCGGAAACGGACTGCCCGCTCCGATCGCCTGATTCCCGACACCAGAGCAGCATCATGCCGCTGTCGACCACCCACAGGCACAGCAGGCTCAGTACGATATAGACGACCATCGTCCCGACCCCGCCGAAACGGGCATAGTGAATTGGGCGCAGCGCGCTTTCGACTGCGCCCCAGGCGCCGCCAGCGGGCCGATCCTGCGTGACGTGCAGCCGACCCGACGCAAGATCGCATTGCGCGCCGACACTTCCGCCGCCTTCGCCGGACCATTGCAGGCTCTTGAGCCGCAGCAGGCGAATGTCCAGCCTGTCGCCGTCCCGAGCCGCACCGGCGAAGCGGACTTGGGGCACGGCAGCGACGGCGCGCGCGATGCAATAGTCGATGGGCAGCGAGGCAGCGGGTTTCGCCGTGGCGTTAGCAAATCCGGCAGGTGCCGCCTCGGCGCGGATGAACTGGCCGACCAACGGCGCGGCGATCACCTTCATTCCGAGGATCGCTCCCGTCAGCGCCATGACGAGCAGGAAAGGTGTTAGCCATAGACCGATCCGCTTGTGGCTTTCGCTCAGGTCCAGCAGGCGCGAACTGCGCCGCCATTTCCAGGCGTCGCGGATCTGCTTGCCATGGATGAGCAGCCCCGTGCCGACCAGAATGACGAGGAACGCGCCCGCAAGCCCCATCGCGAAACGTCCCCAGGGCTTGGGTAGCAGCATGTCGGTATGAACGCGGCGGAAAAGCCCGTCGATCTCGCCGTTGTTCCAGGGCGCGCGCAGGCCTGTAGCGGGATTGGCCATCAGCACCGCGGGCTTGCCCGCCGAAGTCGCGGTCGGCCCGGCATAGCCGTAAAACGGCCGCAGCGATGTGGGCGCAACGATGTTCCAACGCGGACCCGCACCCTGACCGTCGTTCACGAAAGCCAGCAGTTCGCCCGCTGTCGCTGCCGGCTTGCCATAGGCCTCGGCCACGTCCGCCCGCAGCCAAGGGCGGGCAAGATCGGCATAGATCGCCAGGATGCCTGTCCAGATCGACCACGAGATCAGCAGCATGAAGGCAAGGCTGAGCGCGCCGTGGATCGCGAGCAGTCGCTTCGAGATGGCCTTGCGGTTCACGATCTGCGGTCCGCCAGCCCGACCCAGAGCGCGCCGAACAGCATGATCGTCCAGATCAGATTGCTTCCTATCACCACCGCGAAGAGCATCGCCTCTCCGGCCATTCCAGCAAGCCGCGCGATGGCGGCGGTAAACGCGATGCTCGCCGGCAGGCCAATCAGCAGCGCCGCTAGTGTGATCAGCGCCGTGCGCCCGATCACCGCCCCGCCCCCCGCAGCAACCGGCTCAGCATCGTGCCGAACAGCCCTGGCATGAACGAGGCGACGATGATCCCCGGTCCCAGGCCGAGCATCGGTACGGCGCCGGCCAGCACGGCCAGGGTCGCCAGCCACAGGACGAGCCAGGCATGCGGGCGAAGATGCTTGCGCAAGGATCAGAACTCGACGCCGACCCCGCCGAACACCGTACGCGGCGCACCGACCGAAACTCGGAAGGTGCCGCCCGATGCGGTAAGATAGCGTTCATTGCCGATATTCTTGACGCCGGCGGTCAGGCGGATCTGCCGCCCGTCCCCCATCGGCACATAGTACCAGAGCGAGCCATCGGCCACGATGTAATCACCGATCGAGAAGCTGTGCTGGATGTCGCCATAGCGCGTGGATGCATAGACCACCCCAAGCCCACCACCCAGGCCGCGCAGCGGACTGCCCGGATCCTCACTTCGTAGCTGACATAGGCATTGGCGTTGTATTTCGGCACGTTGGTCGGCAGTTGTCCGTCGGTCGCGGGATTGCGGCTGACGACCTTGGCATCGGCATAGCCGAAGCCTGCGCGGACGTTCAGGCCGCGCGCTGGCGAGCCGATCGCCGCCAGCTCCACGCCGCGCGAGGTCTGGCCACCCGACAGGAAGGCCTGGCCGTTGGTGACCTCCACCAGATTGTCCTGCTTGATGCCGAACCAGGCAGCGGTCAGCAGCAACTTGCCCTCGAACAGCGCCTTCTTTGCGCCCAGTTCGACCATGCGGCCGTTCTGTGGCGGGAAGAACTGGGTCGAGTTCTCGTAGAAGCTCTGCGGCTGGAAGGTGTCCGAATAGTTGGCATAGAGCGTCCAGCCAGGTGCAGGCTTGTAGGTCAGCGCAGCGCTCTTGGTGAACTTCTGGTCGGTGGGATAGCTGAAGCTCGCCGTGCCGGGCCCCAGCAACGCCTGGTTGACGAAATCCCCGCGGAAGAACTCGTAACGGCCGCCGAGCGTCAGGGTCAGCGCCTCGGCAAGCTGGATGTCGGTCTGTACGTAGGGGCCGTAGTCCTCCTGATCGACAGCGCGGCGAACTTGCGTCAGCGGCCGGTCGCTGTCGTTGACTATCTCGTTGGAGCGCAGATCGAACAGCGTGCCGAACACCTGGTTCGCACCAGTGAAGTTCAGCCAGCTCTCACGCTGCTTGCGATATTCCGTACCGAACACGAGCTTGAAGGGAAATAGCAGCGTGCCCTCTCCCTTGACTTGTACCCGGCCGAACCAAGTGGTGAGGTCGCGGTCGAAGTTGCCCTGGACCTGGCGCGTCAGGGTGCCGTTCGCGGCGATCGAGCGGACTTCGGTATGGACCTCGTCGGTGCGTTCATTGTTGTAGAGGAGCTTGCCCTCCACCTGCCAGCCATCGGCCACCGGAACCGCAACGTCCGCGGTCGCGAGGTTGTAGATCGAACGGCGGCGCGAGAAGGCCGGCTCCATCCGTGCGCCGCGATCGAGGTCCGGAACGAAGCGTAGTGTCGTGCTCCCGGGAACTGGAAGGGTGGCGAAGCCGCGGTCCAGCGGGCGATTGTCGTCGCCATGCTCATAGGTAAGGTTGGCCTTGGCCCCCGCATCGCCGAACCAGCTCAGGCTGCCGCTCACGAAGCTGCGCCGCGTCCCGGAATCGTCGCGAAAGGTGTGGCCGTTGTCGTAGCTTCCGGTCAGGCGATAGGCGAAGCGATCGTTCGCGAAACCGCCGGTGAAGTCAGCATAGGCCTGCCGCTCGCCTCGATTATCGATGTTGAATTCGGCATGGTTGTAGGTCTTGATCTGCGGCTTTTTGGTGATGATGTTGACGAGGCCGCCCGGCGTCATCTGGCCGATGTCGGAAGTAGGCCCCTTGAGGATCTCGACGCTGGCCACTGTGCTGGGATCGACAATGCCGTTGGTCTTCATCCGCACTCCGTCACGATAGACATCGTCGCGGCGGCGGAAGCCGCGAATGATGTAATCCTCGCGCGTCCCGCCATAGCCGTCGTTGTTCACGACGTTGGCGGAATAGCGGTAGATCTCGCTCAACTCGCGAATGTGCTGATCGCGCAGCACCTGTTCGGGAATCGCATCGACCGTGCGTGGTGTGTCGAGGATGGTCTTCTCGATCCGGCTACCGGTTTGCGGGTTCTGGCTGACGTAACGGGACTCGGGTGTTCCCGTGACGATGATCTCGGTGTCGGATTCCGATAACCCCGCGTTCCGCACCGTAAAGCCGCCTCGAGCATCGCGTTCTGCCCGCAGGCCGGTGCCTTCGAGCAGACGGTCAATTGCTTCGTGCGGTGAATAGGTGCCGCGCAGCCCCGGCGAGCGACGACTCCGGATCAGGTCTCCGTTCACCGTGACGAGAACTCCGGCCTGCCGGCCGAGCCGGGCAAGCGCGCTGCCCAGCGATCCGGCCGGAATGTCGAAGCTACGCGCCTCCTGCCCCGCCTGCGCACTTGCCACACCGTGTCCTGCGACGGCGCCCGTTAGCACTAGCATCGCCGCGGCCGCGCCGCGCGTGACTCGCTTGTTGAATCCGTTCATTGAAGTCCACCCGTTTTGCGTTTCCGCATGGGAGACGAGCGGAGCGATGAAAACTGTTCAGCCTCGAGGGAAAATCCTGGGGCCTATCGGCGGATGATCAGAACTCCGTCGGGCGACCGCTCGCTGCGCAGGCCAGTCGAACGAACGATGCCCTGAATCGCATAGTCGGTGTCATGCAGAGGGTAACTGCCACTCACCCGGACATCGGCCAAAGCCTTCGCATCGAAGCGCACCGGCACAGGCCTGTAGCGGTTAAGTTCGCTCAGCAGTTCGGAGACGCTGCGGTCGTCAGCCTCTATCCAGCCCGTTGTCCACAATTTGGCAGCGTCGGGGGCGATATCGGCCAGGGGCGTGACGGCGGCGGCGGTGAGCCGGGCGCGCTGGCCGGAGCCGATGATGCGGCACTTATCCGCGACGCGCGCGGCCGGGCAGATGCGGACGCGGGATTCTACCACCGTGACCAGCGTATCGCGGTCCTGGCGGCGAACGACGAAAGCCGTGCCAAGCGCCGTGATCGTGCCGTCCGGGGTGGTGACGACGAAAGGCCTGTCCCGACCCTCTGCGACTTCGGCAAAAATCTGCCCCTTCACCAACGTGACGTTCCGTGCATCGCCAGCCATCTCCACGGCGGCTGTCCCCCCGGTATCGAGTATCAGGCGGCTGCCATCGCGAAGCGCGATGGCCCGCTGTTCGCCGATCTCGGTGTGGAATCGCGCGGACGTGTCACGCATCGACCACAGCACCCCGCCGCCAACGAGGACGAGCGCGAGCGCGAGCGCGCCGAGCGAGGCCGCCCATACGCGCTTCCGCTTTGTTTCGCTGCGCTCCACGAGCCGGCCGAGAGCGACCTGCTCAAGCCCGTCACCGCCCGGCGCGAGGGCGTCGTTGAGGCGGACCAATTGCTCGAGCGTCCTCCAATGGTCCGGATGCTCCGCACACCAGGCCGCACAGGCGTCGCGATCCTCGGCACTGACATCCGCACCTTCGAGAACCACGGCCCAGTTGGCGGCAGCCTCTATAACGGCAGGATCGGGACGACGGGAAATCGGTCTCACTCAGTCGACGTAGGAGGCGGTAAGGCACTGCGCATAGGCCTGCGCGATATAACGACGCGCGCTGCTGAGCGAAATGCCGAGCCTCTCCGCAACAGCTTCCTGACACAGACCTTCCACTCGCTTCAGCAGGAAGGCCCTGCGGATGAGATCCGGCATCGCTTCGAGCGCGCGCATGACCACGTCAAGCAACTGCACTGCTTCTGCGATCCGAGCGGGGGTTATATCCTCACGATCGCCTTGAAGGATGCACCACGCGTGCAGCACCGACCGCTCGACCGTTTGCCGCCGGATATCGTCAATCAAAAGACGTCGCGCGACGGTAGCGAGATAGCCCCGCGGCGACGCCACCGATGACGGCGCCGGCTGCTCGAGCAGCCTCCGGAAGGTGTCTTGGGACAGATCTGCGGCCCGCTCCCGGCAACGCGTGTGTCGTCGCAACCAGTCTCGCAGCCATTCCCCATGCTTGGCATAGAGCGCCTGGATATCCATGGGTGCAGTTTGCGACACGTTCCGCCCTTCAATGGCCAAACGATGGGATGCGGTTTCGCCCAGCGAATCGTGCCATAGAGATGTTGCGATTCATTCGCAATAGGTGACCGGTGATCTCTTACCGTGGATGGCCCCTACCGCTGCAATCAGCCGTTCGGATCGGAGAGATTGATGTCCAATCTTGTGAAGGGTTTCGGGCGCTTGCGTACGAAACCCTCCAGTGCAGGAACCCGCGGGCCGCACGCGCTGGTCTATGGGTAAAGCGGCTTTGGGGTGGTTCGGACGGGTAAGCGATCCCGATCCGGAAGTGTCGGTTCTGGCTGAATCAACGCGCCTTTGTGCGGCGTCAGAGTGCCGACGGCGGCGGTTTTGCTCGTCGGTGCGCCCTGCGCTGGGCTCGATTCCGGAATGGGCATACAATGGGTCATCGGCCAGGCCGCCATGGGCGTAACCGTCGTGCAGTCTGAGCCATGCCGGATCATGGCGCATTCCCCCGGATTGGTGATGCCGATGATGGTGGCGCGCGGGGCTGGCGCCAGCGGGCGAAGGCCTCGATGATGGTCATGTGCCCGCCGCAACATGGGCATGGCGGGCGATGGTCGGGAGGTTCGTCGGGTTCGGGCTCCTCGACCGGTACAGCAACGCCCAGCAGTCTGCGGGCCAGCGCCATGGTGTCCTTGTGGGTCGAACTGGCGAGCAGGCCGTAATACCGGATGCGGTGGAAGCCGCGCGGCAGAACGTGGATCAGGAAGCGGCGGACGAACTCGTCGGTCGCCAGCGTCATGACCTGCTGGCGTTCAGCAGCAGGGCGGCGATAGTCCTTGTAGCGGAACGTCACGCCGGTCTCGTCGAAGCCGAGGAGCCGCCGGTTGGAGATGGCAACCCGGTGCGTGTAGCGCGAGAGATAGGCCAGTACCGCCTGCGGCCCGGCGAAGGGCGGCTTGGCATAGACCACCCAGCGCTTTTTCCGGATCGGCGAGAGATGCCGCAGGAAGGCCTTGCGTGTCGCGAGGCCAGCCAAGGTGCTGAAGAAGAGCAGCTTGCCGGCATCGAACAATGCCAACAGGCGAGTGAGGAACAGACGGCGGAACAAGGCGCCAAGAACACGCACCGGCAGCAGGAATGCGGGGCGCGACGAGATCCAGCGCGTGCCGTCGAGCGCGATGCCACCGCCGGGCACGATCATGTGCACGTGCGGATGGTGGGTCAGTGCCGATCCCCAGGTGTGCAGCACGGCGGTAATGCCGATCCGCGCGCCAAGGTGCTTGGGATCGGCGGCGATGGTCAGCATCGTGTCCGCAGCTGCGCGGAACAGCAGGTCATAGACCACCGCCTTGTTCTGGAAGGCGATGTCTGCGGCCTCGTTGGGCAGGGTGAACACGACGTGGAAGTAGCCAACTGGCAACAGGTCGGCCTCGCGCGCGGCCAGCCAAGTGCGCGCGGCGGCGCCCTGGCACTTGGGACAGTGCCGGTTGCGACACGAGTTGTAGGCGACCCGCCAGTGCCCGCAGTCGTCGCAGGCCTCGACGTGACCGCCAAGTGCGGCGGTGCGGCAGTTCTCGATGGCCGTCATGACCTTGAGTTGGCCGAGGCTGAGATGCCTGGCATGGGCCGCGCGATAGGCCGGCCCGCGGCTCCGGAAGATATCGGCGACCTCGAGTGAGGTGCGCACCGGCTCAACCGGGAGGTGCCCTGCCTTCCATCACGGCCACGATCTGGTCGAGCGGGCTGGCCACCGCCCGCATCGTCTTGCTCGAGACCTGGGTATAGATGCCGGTCGTGTTGATGTTCACGTGTCCCAGCAGCACCTGGATGACCCGGATATCGACCCCTTGCTCGAGCAGGTGAGTGGCAAACGAGTGGCGCAGTGTATGCGGGCTTACCCGCTTGTGGATCTCGGCGCGCTCGGCCGCTTCCTGTACGACGCGGTGCAACTGGCGAGCCGAGACCGGATCCGTGCCACTGCGGCCGGGGAACAGCCAGCCATGAGGTAGCATCACTCCGCGCCGCTTGCCTTCGCGCCACCATTGACGGAGCAAGTCCAGCAGGTGCGGTGAGAGCATGGCGTTGCGGTCCTTGCGTCCCTTGCCCTGCTCGACGCGGACTATCATCCGGGTGCTGTCGATGTCATCGACCTTGAGGTGGGCAACCTCCGAAACCCGCAGGCCCGCGCCATAGGCCACGCTGAGGGCCGCCTTGTACTTGATGCCTGGCGCAGCCTCGAGCAGTCGCGCTGTCTCCTCGACGCTCAAGACTACACGCAGCTTAGGCACGCAGCGAACAACGACGAGCCCCAGCGCCATCTCCGGACGCTTCAGGGTTATTCCGAACAGGAACCGCAATGCCGACACGGCCCCGTTGATCGTGGCCGGCCCCACGGCGCGCTCGTGCTGGTCGACCTGATAACGCCGCAGGTCTTCCATTGTGGCCGTATCTGGCGGACGGCCCAGGAACGCGGCGAAGCTCCGGACATGCCGGATATAGTCCTTCTGTGTGTGCGCCCCGAAGCCACGCATCGTCATGTCCTGCAACATCCGCTCACGCAGCGAATGGGCTGGGGCAGCGGTCGTGATAGCATCCATGGTAAGTTCCTCTCCGTTGAAGGAACTCCACCGTCGGGGGGCGACGCCGCCCCGCCGAAAGCCTCACAAATACTACGCTACGTCACCCCAAGCGACCCTC
>Ga0207711_10003946_pt1 | contig 12760 bp, 14 predicted proteins | sample KBSS34metaG_FD_184401 | JGI IMG/M metagenome (GOLD analysis project Ga0207711, IMG submission 184401) | Switchgrass rhizosphere microbial communities from Kellogg Biological Station, Michigan, USA - KBS S3-4 metaG (SPAdes) (version 2) | ecosystem: Host-associated > Plants > Roots > Rhizosphere...
GCACGGTCTGGTCCTGCTACGTCACCTACCAGGACGGTTCATACTGGCCGCTGGCGGGGTGCTTCCTTTTCCTCTGCTACAGGGCCTCGGATGCCTCTCTGGCCCGCGCCAATTACCTTCAGTGGAAGAGCGACTGGGAAGGCATGAACGGATCGAAGGCCAACAGGCCTGAGGTGATCCGGAAGCCGGGCGCTTGGCGGCGGTGGGTCGCCGGGACCGCCACCGTCCTCACCCTCTTCTTCCTTTGGGCGAACTCGGGCGATCCCGATGTCCGTTTCGTTCTGGACTACCTGATCGTGCTTCTGACCTGCGGGGGCATCGCTGCCTGGTGGCTTCGCCGACGGAGCCGAGCGATGGAAAACGCCCCTCGCAAATCGCAGCCGGTGACGGTCTGTGTCAGGGGACCGCTCCTGCCTGTGCCGCGTCTCAGAGACGCCTACCGGGCAGTGCCGGAGTACTGCCAGGTATTGCTCAGGCAGGCCGCCTCTCAGGTCCACTGAAAGACAACCGGGGGTTGCGTAACAACGCCCTCCCGGATGTCCGGCCCGTGATCGACGGGCGACCGGATCGGGGGGCGTGGCTTCTATGAAGCCTCGCCCACCCGAGACGGATAAACGAACAAAATCAGCCGCCGATTAGCGATTTCTTAACCATGATCGTCCTATGTTGGACGACAAAAAGCCTCCGGCAGGGGTGCACGTTGGTCACAACGTATAAGTGCACACTTAGCCTGCCCTTGGGCTTTTTGCTTTAGTCTTGGGAGAGGGAGCGGCTTCTCGGCGGATGCGCCAGAGGTTGAGTACGATGGCGACGTTCAGTTGGGGAATGCAGGTCATTAAACGCAGCGCCGGGCGCAGCGTTGTGGCTGCCGCCGCATACCGCGCGGGGGAGCGTCTGCATGATGAGCGGACAGACCATACCCACGACTACCGACGCCGGTCGGGGGTCGAGCATAAGGAAATCCTCCTGCCCGGCGATGCCCCCGGCTGGTGCCAAGGCATCGACCGGCAGGGCCTCTGGAACGCTGTCGAAGCAGCCGAGAAACGCAAGGATGCACAGACGGCACGCGAGCTGCGGATCATGATCCCGCGCGAACTGGCACCGGATGATCGCATCATCCTGGTGCGCGACTATCTGCGCCAGAGCTTCGTCAGCAAGGGCATGGTGGCGGACGTGTGCTGGCACAACAAGGTCGCCTCGGACGGGAAGGAACAGCCCCATGCCCATGTCCTTCTGACGATGCGCCCGCTCGCCGATGGCGGGTTCGGGCCGAAGTCGCGTCATGACTGGGTGCCCGACCCGACCGGTCGAATGCACCCTGACGGACGCCCTGTCATGGTCGAGAGTAACAGCAACAGCTGGAACTCGGTCGCCTATTTCGAGCGGTGCCGGGAGGACTGGGAGAACATCGCCAACAAGGCGCTGGAGCGATCCGGTTCGACGGAGCGCATCGATCGGCGGAGCCTCCTCGCGAGGGGGCTGGCTCGTATGCCGGAGCCTGCCCTTCGGCTCGCGAACTACCTTACGGACCTTTACGGCTGCATGCGCGATCGGTTCGGGCAGTTCCAGATGGCCCGCCACTACCGGTCGGTCGAGCAGTCAGCCAGGACTGCTTTCCGGACGATGGACAAATCGCCGGCCGCAGCCGGCGAAGCGGCAAGGACTACCGATCGCTTTTTCGGATGGTTCGAGCGGCAGCTGGCGCGGCTCGAGCCGGCACCCCGCGAGATTCCCAAATCCCAACCCCGACCAGATCAGGAGCCCGGCCATGACCGGTAACAATTGGCGAGACCGCTTTGAACCCCAGCGGGATATCGGAGGCAGCGCCATGGGCGCGCCGCCGAGCCCGCCCCATCGCTCGCCGGATGGTGAGTTTGAGGATGATGGCGTGGGAGTCGATCCCTCGGCTTACCAGCCGTGGACGCTCCAGCGGGGACGATCCCGACCTTCAATGATGATCGACTTCCGCAGGTATGAACCGCGATCAGGTCTCTGGTCGGGCTGGGCCTTCGCCTATCCCCACCTGGTAGGCATCCAGTACACGGGAAGCAGGCTTCTTTCGCTCGATTTCGGGAGCGCCCACGTCGTCGTGGAAGGCGACGGTCTCGATCAGCTGGCGCGGTACATCCAGCAGGGCACCGTTCTATCCGTTCAGGAATTTGCGCCAATGATATGGCCGACCAGACCGCAGTCGGGGCTCGTCTCCATCATTCGGCAGGTCGGGAAAAATGAAGGTTTGGATTAGACCCGACGCCGCAGCACATGACCGAGTAGCAGGACTATCGGCGAAAGCCAGATCTCCGCCACTGCTCGAATGAAGTATAGCGCAGACCGGATCATTTATCCCTCGCCTGCCACATGCGCCGCGCCAACGCGCGTTCTTCTGCGCCAACGGCGTATGTGTAGATTCGGGTGGATTTCGAACTTGCATGGCCTAGCCATCGGCCGATCGCGGCTTCGGGTATCTTAAGGCCGGTCGCGTGGATGCCGAGAGCATGGCGCAACCCTTTCGGTGTGGCCTGCGGACCCTGAATGGCTGCCACGCGCATCAGCATTTTGATGCGGCGCCATCCCGTTTGCCTGGACCACGGGAAGAGACGATCGGCGGGACCTAGCCCGCTCGCCAGAGCGGCAAGGTCGCGCATTAGCCGCGCCGGTGCCGGCACCGCGCGATAGATCGTCTTTCGCCGCTTTAGCGTGCGGAAGACGACCCGCCCGGCTTCGTGATCGAGCAGCTTCGGTGTGAGCGCGAGGCTCTCGCTGATGCGACAGCCAGTGAAATACAGCAGTCGGCAGAACAGCCGCGTCTTCGGATCAGTCTGGTCGGCAGCGGCGAGCAGACGCGTTGTCTCGGCAGCGACGAGATATTTGCGCTGACCATCTGCCGTGAATAACCGCCATTCGTCATCTGCGTATCGGTCATCCATGCGAGGTCTTCTCTCCCGGACCTGCAACAAAATGGGCTATATGGTTGCAACCGGTCGGCGCGAAAAATCGGGCAAGGCTGCGGCTTTCATCCATATTGGATGGATCGCGTGGCGGGCAGGGATGTTGGTCATAAATCACCGCGAACAGTAGAGTTCGCGCGGCAATCGACCGCAACGGAATAGCCCATAATGTAACAAATCCCTGCGTGATTTTCCGCGCTCATGGGATTTTTGCCATGCTCCGTTTTTACCCGGAAGGGATGCGCGCGATCTGCGCGAGTGCACTTATCATAGCCGCGCACGGCATAGCCGGCGCACAGAGCGTGGCCCCGGATTATTCCAAGGCATACAGTTATGCGCTTCGCTGTTTCGTCGCGGGTGGTGCCGCGATGCCGAAGGCAGATGTAGACACTACCGGGACAGCATTGCGAGCAGCGCGTGAGCATACGCGAAAGGCGTTCGACACCGTGTATTTCATGGGTAGGAAGCTGGGCTATGCCGACGCTCGCATCTCGGCTGATCTCGATAAAGCGCAGGCAGTGGAAATGAGGCTGATGGTCCAGAGCCCGGTATATCTGGCGCGGACCAAAACCGAGTGTGTTACCCTCGGCCTGATGTAGCCACTGTTCGCACGACCCCATCTGATTTCTGGGAATAGGTCGCCGGAGCTGACGGCACAGCAGCCGGCGCGTCGCGCACACCCGCGTCACGAAGGGCTGCCATCACATCTGACAGTTCGTCTGCCTTTGCAGGTGGTGCGGACCTAATTTGCTCCATTTGAGCTAGAGCAGCCGGCGTTTTCGCCCCGCGATCCATTGCGCCTCGAAGGTCGTCGCGCGCCTTTTCCATGCTGTCGAGGCGATCCTGAAATTCTGGGCTCTTATCTGCGCCATGCGCGCCCGCGTCATGCATCTGGGCAATCGCCGCATTGGAGGCATTGAGGTCGCCTTGCGGCGTGCCTTTCGCATGTTCGTTCTCAATGTAGGTTCGGCGTTGGGCTTCCCGGTCACGGTAAGCTTTTTCATCTTCCGGCGAACTAAACGACAGATAGGGCTCGAACTTCTTAGTCTCGTAGAAATCATGGATGAAGGAATCGACCGACCTGCGGGCCGCTGCCGAGGCTTCCATGATTTCGACTGCGTGATGGGCCGATGTGGCGGCGGAGGCGACGCGCTGTTCGGCAGCGGAACGTGCCTGCGCGATGGCTTCCGTAACACTCGCCCTGACCCCGGCGAGGCTTGCGGCATCGGCCTTGCCGACCTGGCGAAGCAGCGTGCCGAGCGTCTGCATCTGCGCTTTCAATACTGTAATGTCGCCGCCGTGGCTGGAGGCTTCGGTGATGGCATGTTCCAGCTCTGCCTGAGCGGAGAAAATCTGGCCGAGCAGTTCGGCCCGCTGGCTTGCCGGCGAATCAGCGGGCTGGGAACGCTGATCGGATCGTGAATCTGTAGGGCTGGTCGCTATGGATACCGTGCGCACGCAGGGGTTGGACTAGCGCTCATGATACACGCAAAATTGCTAAAATTTGGTTAATTTCCGCCTGATTTCCGGCCGATCGTTAACGGTCGTCGGGAAAAGGCCCTTGTCTTTGCGCAGAATTGGCTCGTCGTGTGAGACAGTGCCCGTCCCCACGCCATGGTCAAGGCTACTTGCTTCCTCCGTGCAGCATCGTTCCGCCATGGGCGGCGCTTCGCGGCCCTGACCCTGTCGTCCAGTGGGCCGATTGGTTGCTCCCCCGTCATCGCGCAATTCCGCGCGGGACAGACAAGGGAGGACCCTGTGACCGTTACCGAGATCGCCCTGTGCATCAATGCACTCGCCGCGCTGCTTGCGGCGTTCGCGCAGATGATCTGCGCGCTCCGGCGGCCCCCGTAGGGGCCGCCGGTAGGCGGCTATTCAGCCGCCTTTTTGGGCTGTGCCGTGATTTCACGCATGACGATATCCGCGTTCAATATTGCGCTACGGATTGAAAAGCCTTTGCCATCCTGGTGCGGCCATGCGGCACCGATCTCCGTCCACGAGCCCTTTTCGCTATCGCTCGTAACGACGTAGATGCGGTGGGTCGGCTTGCGCTTTTGTTCGTTGCTCATGATCTTCTCCTTTGTGTTCGCTGCGGGACCATCCCGCGGCTTCGTGGGGAGAAGAGGGAGCAGGCCATCGAGCCGCGGATCACACCCCGACAGCCCGGAGGGGCGCTGCTGCACAAGCGGAGCGCGGAAGCGAGCGGGTTGATCCGGGGCGGGCCTGATCTAACGATCACCACATAGAAGCAGCGGTTGATGCCGCAGCCGAAATCGCTGGAGCACTCGTGCGACGCCGCTATGCTGCGCAAGCTGCCAAATACCGAGGTCCAGTTTTATGGAGGCTCCTTCCTCCCGGCCGAATGTCGCCATCACGCTCTTCGAAGGGTTGCCGCCGACTTTCGACATGGAAGTAGCGCAGATGCTCGAAGGTTCGGGTCTTGAGATTCCGGTAATACGCACGCGAGGCGGGCCGTTCGCCGGGGTCGAACTCTACATGCCGGCGGCGGTGATGCTGTTCATCGCATCGGGCTACTTCAACGGTTTTCTGCAAAAAGCCGGAGAGGATCACTACCAGCTTCTCAAACGCATCGCGTTGCATGCGTGGCGTCGGGCATCGGCCATCAAACTTGCGGTGCTGGGCAAGAAGACCGATCGACGCTTTTCCATGAACTACGCCATCGGTGGTGAGAGCCCGGATGGCACGCGTTTCAAGCTGCTCGTTCAAATGGAAATCACAGAGGACGGCACCAGCGAAGCAATCGAAGGTTTTCTCGACTTTCTCCGGGAGCTTCATAGCGGAACGATTGCCGAAGCAGACCTCAACGCTTTGCGTACCTATCCTGTGATCGGCGGGACGGCGTTGGTCACGTTCGATCCACGCGCAAGGAAGATCGTGCCGGTTAACGCATTCGAAAAGTAGGCCGGGAGGCCGGCTCAATTGCTCATCATAAGAAATGCCCTGACGCATTGACGGAGCCAAGAACGCCAGCGGCGTACTCCGTCGCGTTGCGGGCGCGCGAAGCATGGGGTGCTTGAGGCTCTGCGCACCTAGTTCCACGCTTCGCTTTGGCCGAGGTCACAAACGAGGAGCGCCAGCGGCGCTTTGTGCCCTCGGCGACGCGAGCCTCAAGGCATCGGCCATCGAACTCAATGGCTGGTACGATGCACGGCTAGCGTTTGGAGCGGCGGGGCTTCTCTACCTGTTTCGCCTTGATAGAGGCCACGGCTTTGGCTTTGCCCTCTTCCACCTCTATCTGGGCATTCATTTCGGCGTGCATGGCATCCCAGCCGACGATGCCCATCAGAACGCGATCAGCATGTTTGATCGTGTTCACATGCCCATAATGCTGCTCGATCATCTTCACCGATGTGCCCATCTGCTGGGCGAGGATATAGACATCCACCCCGTTGGAAAGCCGCATCGTAGCGTAGGTATGGCGGAAACAATAGGTAGTGCGGGGGATACCGCTCGGCCCATCGCGTAGGTCTGTATATTTCAGCAGCTCCTCAACCGTGTCCCGATATAGCCAGACCGCTGCCTTCCCATTGATGATTGTGAATACGGGATCATCAGGTTTAGTTGCCTTGGACAGCTCGCGGACTCGATCGAGGTATTTTTCAACACTCTTCGGCGCGATCAGCTTGCGCGTCTTACCCTTGCCCTGCACATAGATGACTAGAATTTCCTGCCCGTCTTTGTCCGTGGCAGTCGAGATATCACGCCAACGCAGGTTCTTCGCCTCAGGCGGGCGCATTCCTGTGTTGCACATGATCAGCACGAAATTATAGCAAATCTGCCGATACCACTGGCCCTGCGGCGTGGTCGCTTCGCGCACCCACTTTCGACCGACGGTGTGCAGCTTGCGATATTCCTCCAGCGTGAACTCATCACGCCTGTTGGATTTCAGTTTTGGCTTGCCTTCGAAGCGATGGCTCGCGGGTACGTATTTCTTTGCGATGGCGTAGTTCATGATCGCCGCGAAAATCGTCATCTCGATACCAATGGTGGCATCGCTAATGACGGCATTGCGGCGTCCTTTGCCGTTCTCGCGCCGCCACAACGGATATTCGGCCCAGCGGTCCTGGCTGATCAGATGCATCTGAGTGCTGCCGACGTAGGCTTTGAGAGGTCCATTGATCTTGTTTTTGACATTCACGACGCGCGTCTGGCTGACCTCGCCAGCACTGGCGCGCCGCTGCTGTGCCTCGGCATATTCCTCGGCGATCTGCAAAAACGAACGATTGAAGACGGGGACATCGTGCTTCACCCGAAAGCGGATGTCAGCATATTGATCTAGCGCCCGGTCGCGCGCCGTCTGCCGATCCGACGTGCGCAGCGAAATGGTCTTGTAGCGATCCTCGTTCTGGATTCTCACGCGGCAATAAAAATTGTCATGTCCGACATCGCCGCGCCGGAAGATGATGAGGCCGGGCTGAACCTGCTCCTTATCGGTGATGAATCGCATATCCGACTTTCCCACTGTGCAGAAACTGTGCAGATTATCGGCCTAAGTCATTGTTTTGCCGTGCCTGTGTAGGTTCTGTGTGGGCAATTGTACCAAAATATATTGTTTATTTATAGTTATTTATTAGAATCCCTTCACCCGCTCCAGCAATGCAAGTCGCTCCCACCATCGGCGACGGCTGCGACGAGGCGATTGATCTTACCCGAAGCCTCGGCGTAGCGACGTTCACGCTGAGCGCGTTCGCGACGCGATGACGCGGCCTGTCGATTTCATCAGCGGTACTGACCGGCAAGAGGTTAAGGATTCTTGCGGCTGCCGTTGGCAACGTTACTGACGCGCAGCCCCCACTTGCCGATGTTAACCCTGAGGGCCGCTAAGCGGTCATTTCGTCCCGATTATTCGGGCATTAACCCCGACAGATGCAGAAGATTGGTTCAGGGTCACTGTGCCGGGAGAGGCCGGGCGTGCTGGCAGTCCTAGATCGAGTATATATCGCCGATACTGAACCGGCAGGTTGGGTACTAATCCGCCTTGATCCTTTATGACGCCGAAGAAAACTCGCCCCTCAGAGGCAACGATTTGCGATTGCTCGACCAACGCGACAAGCTTTCCGGCTTGATAGAGGCCATCCGGATCGGGTTGATCGTCTAAAACTTGAACGGAAGGTTCCAAGGTGTAGGTTTCTGCCTCCCCTCCATTCACTTTCCTAACCCGCCAATTTGCGCCCATACGCGCGAGTTCTGCGTTCAAAAAATCAGGCGCGGGCAGTTCTAGGCCCGCGAGCATTCGCGATGAAATCCCGTCATGCTCTCTAATATACAAATTGGTGAGTTGACGAAGTTTAGCTGTTCTCGCCGCAGCGTCCGCAGATGCTATCGATGACGATCCAACCTTTCTTTCGCTCGGTCCGTTGAGCGGCGCATCCGTGTCTTTGGATCGATCCCTCACGGCCCCGTGTGCGTCCAAAGTGTCGCCGCGATTAGCGTCGGAAACTGTTCCCGTGGCTTGCAAGGTGTCCCCGCTCGACGGAATGTCAGCCGGACCTGAACTTGTGGGCAGCGTTTCCGCGTTAGGCATGCTTTTCACATAACGCATAGCTTCTGTGAAACTGACGGTCGCTATCGCCCCGATCAAACCGACTACGGTCAGACGAATGAGCGATGATGTGTTGGTCGTCATGCCCCAATTTACGATCTGCGCGACGCCAAGCAATGCTGCCAAAGAGAAAAACATAATGGCCGCGCTTCTGTGCGGGGGTTTCGTGGCAATGGCTGCATAGGCAACGCCGATAGGTGCCAAAACCGCGAGAAGACCACCCATCCCATCCATGGTTCGAACGTACTATTTCGCCGTGCTAATTGGAATGCCACCTTCCTTCGATATGACGAATATCTGAGCTGATATGCGTACCAGCACCGAAGCGCCTTGAAACTCAAGACCGTAACGATCCATAACCTGCATATAAAGGCTTCAACAGACGCAGCTAGGAGGTTCTGGTGGCCGAAAAAGACGATTTGGCGAAAGAGGCGGCGGAGTCGCTTCGCCAAGCCGCTAATGGATACTCAAGGCTTGCTGAGAAACAGAAGAAGCTTTGGGAGCGAACTACCCAGCGCGCGGTGTCGCAGGGCTTGGCAGTCCTGTCTGCTGGCCTTGCTGTCGCGGTCGCAACCTCGACCGGCGTATTCTTCAAGCAAACGCAGCGCGCACAGGTAAATGATTACTTTTCCGCTGAACGTCCAGAGGCGCGAGCGGCAATGGAACGTGCCATCGCGGAGATCAAGGAGCGCATGGATAAGGTGACTGCGCCAGTACCGGGCAAGCCGGAGAACGCAAGGCTCGCAGATATCGAAGCGCGGCTTGATGCCGTTACCAAGAAGCAGGCGGAGCTTGAGTCGTACATAATGGCTACCCCAGAGAAGGCGCTGGCCGTTCCATTGCTCCGCCGCGATCTTGACGCTCAGAAGGACAGCGCGGCGCAATCGGCCGCATCGCTCAAGGCCAACATCGACCAACTCTACGACATCACCAAGTGGTTACTCGGCACCATGGCTGTTTCGGTTTTGGGACTCGCCTTCTCGACCTTCTTTCGCAACTACCAAGTAAAGGCCGGACCGGACGAGAAGTAGCTTATACGCACCCACTTAGGCAGCGATGTCGCCAACTTCCCGAAACCGAATTATCGAAAACGGGCGAGACGGGTAACCATTGGAACTCGGCTTGATTGTTTTGCGACCAAGAGCTAACCGATTGGAATAGAACGGGTAGAAATTGCCTCGTTTTGCTCAGAAACCATCAGAAACTGCAAAAATCCGATGCTTATCAAGCTTCCGACAAGTCGTGACGAAGCGGGTTCATGCGATTGGCGAGGCGAGTTGATCGCAGCTTAGACCTTTGCTTTCAGCCAAGTACGGGATTGCTCAATTCGCTTCGCCCGCTCCACCACGCCATAGGCTCGCGGCTTCCACGCTCAATCGTCGCCTTCGTCCAGCAATACCGCCGCGACCCGAAAAAAGGGCGCGCATAAGGCCGCGATGACAATCACCAGAACGACGCCCCCCGCCGCATACGCCATCGATCGATCCTCCCCCCGAGGTCCCTGCGGCATGCCGCAGACCCTGCATATACTATGACGGAGGCATAACGACAAAGAACAACCGACTGATTAAGAGCCGCGCTCTTTCTGGAACAGCCAGCGCGCGGCTTCCGCCGGCGTCCGCTTGTCCTTGTCGCGATCGACCAGCAGATTCGCCTGGCGCATGCGGTCGATCGGGATCGCGCCAATCAGCGGCTGCAGCGCGGCGATGAAGGCGCGGTCATGGGCGCGGCGCGGGGAGAGCAGCAGCACCGCTTCATAGCTGGGCAGCGCACCGCGCGGATCGGCAAGCGTGACGAGATCGAGCGCGGCGATCCGCCCATCCGACGAGAAGGCCGACAACACGTCCGCCGATCCGTCGACGATCGCGCGGTACATGAATGTCGGATTATAGGAACGCGTCGCGCCGAAACGGATATGATAGGCATCCGCCACCGATCGCCATTCCGGCCGCGTCAGGAATTCGATGTCGCTCGCCAGCCGCAGGTGCGGGGCCGACGCCGCCAGATCATCGAGCGATCGAATTCCGAGGCGCGCCGCCTCCGTTCGCCGCATCGCCAGCGCATAGGCATTTTCGAAGCCGAGGCTGCCGAGCAGCAGCACGCCGTCGCGCCGGTGCAATTGCTCAGTCAACGCGCGCCGCATCATGGCCGCCGGAGGAATGTCGCGGCGGGCCAGGACATTGGCCCAGAGCGTCCCGCTATAATCGACATAGACGTCGATATCGCCCGCCGCCAACGCGCGATAGGCGACCGCCGAGCCGAGATCGTCGCGCCGCTGCGTATGGAAGCCCGCCGCACGGAGCCGCGTCTCGAGGACGCTGGCGAGAATATATTGCTCGGAAAAATTCTTCGCGCCGATGACAACCGTGCCCTTGCCCGCTTCACCCGCCGTCGCCAGCGGCAGGACGGTCAACGCCATCGCCGCGGCCAAGCCGCCAAGGCCGAGCCACATCCGCCAGCGCGATCGCCGCGCGACACCGGTCTCGATCAGCGCGAGCAGACCGTCCGCCGCCAGCGCCAGCACCGCCGATGCCGCGCAACCGACCAGCACGCGCACCCAATCCTCGGTCTGGAGGCCCGAGAAGATCAGATTGCCGAGGCTCGACTGGCCCACCGTCGTCGCCAGCGTCGCCGCGCCGATCGTCCAGACCGTCGCCGTTCGGATACCCGCGAGGATCACCGGCGCACCCAGAGGCAGCTCGACCAGCAGCAACCGCTGGCGGCGCGTCATGCCGATGCCGTCGGCGGCTTCCGTGACGGCGGGATCGAGCCCCTCGATCGCCGCCAGCCCGTTCCGCACCACGGGCAGCAGCGCGTACAGGCTGAGCGCGATCAGCGCCGGCAGGAAACCGAGCGCCGGGATCGCCAGCCCCGTCAGCCGCCCGGTCGCCAGCAGCAACGGATAGAAGAGCGCCAGCAGGGCCAATGCCGGGATCGTCTGCACGAGCCCCGCCACCGCCAGCAACGGCACGCGCACCCGCCGGTCATGGACGGCGAGGATCGCCAGCGGCAGCCCGGCCAGCACGCCGATCGCGACCGCAGAGCCGCTCAGCAACAGATGCGCCGCGATCAACGGCGGCAGTTCGGCGATCGCTTCCTGGAGCGACGGGCTCATCGCGGGGCCGCCAGACGGGCCAGCGCCTCGGCCTGGCGGCGCGGGACGTCGATCAGCTCGGCCACGCGCGCGTCTTCATGGCCCGCGATGAGGTCCGCCGGCGCGGCATCGGCGAGGATGCGCCCTTCGTGCAGGACGACGATGCGGTCGGCGATCAGCAGCGCCTCGGCCATGTCATGCGTGACCATGATCGTGGTGAGGCCAAGATCGTCGTGCAGCGAGCGATAGGCCGCGCCCAGATCGGCGCGCGTCACCGGATCGAGCGCGCCGAACGGTTCGTCCATCAGCATGATCGCCGGACGGGCGGCGAGCGCCCGTGCGACCCCCACGCGCTGCGCCTGCCCGCCCGACAAGGCGCGCGGATAGCGGCTTGCCATTTCGACGGGGAGCGCCACCAGCGCCAGCAGTTCGGCCACACGATCATCCATATCGGCCGCCGAAGCCCCGTTCAGCCGCGGCACGATCGCGATATTCTGCGCCACCGTCATATGGGGAAACAGGCCGATGCCCTGGATGACATAGCCGATCCGCCGCCGCAGCGCGGCCACCGGCATGTCCGCGGTATCGGCGCCGGCGATCAGGATATGTCCCGCATCGGGCACGACCAGCCGGTTGATCGCCTTCAGCAGGGTCGTCTTGCCCGATCCGGATGCGCCGACCAGCGCCACCAGCGAGCCCTCCGTGATCGGCAGGCTGATTCCGTCGAGCACCACCTTGCCGCCCAGCGTCTTGCGCAGGCCGATCAGATCGAGAAGCGGAGAAGATGCCATGCCGGACTGTCCCGTCCCGCAGGGGGAATGGCAAGCCCTTCCGATTATCCCTTGCCGAACAGCCTCGCCCATCGGCCCGGTTGCCGGCCGTCCCCAGCCACGCCCCGCGTCGTCAGAAAGACGCGCCAGTCGCGATCGAGGCTCAGGAAGCTGAAAATCGTCAGACTATGATCGCGATCGGCGGCGGCGTGGGTCAGCATCCATCCGACCGGCGCGCGGCCGCCCGGATAGCTGAAGCGCATCTCCAGCAGGTTGCCGGGCCATGTCCCGTGGCGATGATAGGCCGTCCGCGCGATTTCGGCGACCGCATCGCACAGCGGCTGCTGCGGCACGGCCACCGCCAGTTGCCGGCGGAAAGCGGCCA
>Ga0207711_10003948_pt1 | contig 12756 bp, 12 predicted proteins | sample KBSS34metaG_FD_184401 | JGI IMG/M metagenome (GOLD analysis project Ga0207711, IMG submission 184401) | Switchgrass rhizosphere microbial communities from Kellogg Biological Station, Michigan, USA - KBS S3-4 metaG (SPAdes) (version 2) | ecosystem: Host-associated > Plants > Roots > Rhizosphere...
AGGACGCCGCCGAGATAGGCGAGCAGAAAGTAGAGCATCACGCCGTCACTCGGCGCGCAAACTCAAGCGCGAGCCCGTTCATGCAATAACGAAGCCCCGTCGGCTTCGGGTCGTCAGGAAAGACATGACCGAGGTGACGCCACAGCGTGAACAAAGGACCTCGGCTCGCTCCAAGAGGAGGCTGTGGCCCGTGCCGCTCTCGAACTTCGTCGAAGGCGAGAGGAGCGGGAGGGCACAGCTTGAGCATCGGAAGATCCCTTGCCCGAGCTCGCAATTGAGCGCCCCGTAAGCCGACAACATCGCATCTCGGACGACGCCCGGGCAAAGCTCTTCGTCGCGGGTGATGAAGCGCGGCAAATTATACGCTCCGTCGACTTGAGGCAGAATGAGCCGTTGCAGATCTCAGCATTGCCGGCACCGCACACTGCAGCGCGTCCAGTGCTGGACCGATGCCTTACGGTACGTTGGCGAAGCGGGGAAGGGTCATACTTCACGTTCGTTTTGCCGGCCTCGGTCACGCCTTGACGATAATGGTTCCTGTCATGTGCGGATGAAGGGAGCAGAAATAAGGGAACTGCCCAGTCTTGGCGAAGGTGAACGAGAATTTGTCACCGCTATCAAGGACCTTGGAACGGAACATATTGTTGTTGGCGACTACCGTGTGGGGAATATCGTCGTCATTGCTCCATGTGACCGTGGTCCCGGGCCTGACCGTGATGATCTGGTTCTTGAACGTGAAATTACCGATCTGGACGTTTGCTGCAGCAGCACCTGCCGCGATCGCTGCCTTCGCCATGGCCGGCTTGGCCGGGACCGCCCTGGCTATCATTGCCGCCGGAGCCGCGATGCCGGTTCCGGCAAGGAGCGAGAGGTTGGCGGCAGCGACGAAGGCCGAGCCGAGGATCATCGAGCCATAGAAAGCGCGGGTCATGTGAGATTCCTTCTTGAATCAGGCAGCGAGGGTGGAATCGATGAGGGCGATGCTTTTCCGGCCCGGAACGAAGAGCGCGTCGGTGATGCCGAGCATCGAATGGAGTTGCTCGGGCGCGACCTTGAGCGGTCCGGGCGAGGGCGCCGTGCCCGGCGCCGGCTGCGGGAATGCAGTCGAGCGAGCGGTGTGAAATGCAATCCGTCCTTCGACCTTCTGTGTGATCTGGTGGATGTGGCCGTTGAGCACGGTGACCGACCCGAATCGCGCGAGCATCTTTAGCGCCTGGGCGCCATCGTCGGTGCCCCAGCCCCAGTCGGGGTAGACGGTCCAGAGGGGGATGTGTGCGAAGACGACGAGAGGGGTTGAAGAGGGCCGGCCGGCAAGGTCACCCTTCAGCCATTTCAATTGCTCTGCGCCAAGATTGCCCATGCCCCCGGGCTTTAAGTCGGCGACATTGACCAGCGCGATGAAATGAACGCCGCGATGGTCGAAGCTGTACCAGCCCGCCCCTTTGCTGCCCTTGCCGAAGCGCGTGAGGAAGGCTTTCCCGCCTTCCGGATCGAGCATGTCGTGCTCGCCCGGAACATAGAAAACCGGTAGCCCCAGCTCTTTGAGCATCTGCTCGGCATCGTCGAATTCTTCGTCGCGCGAGAGCTGCGAGATGTCGCCGGTGTGAATGACGAAGTCCGGCCGCTGTGGCAGGGCCTTCAACTTGGCGATAGCTTCGCGGAAGGTGGCGCGCGCATCCGCGTTCGGCGGCTTGTTGAAGCCGATGTGACTGTCGCTGATCTGCGCGAACGTGAACGGGGTGATTGCGCTGTGCTTCGGCGCCGCCAAGGCCGCATCGAGCCCGATCGAGCTCCCAATGCCGCCGTCGAAGGCGAACAAGGCGCCGGTTCCGGCCCAGGCCATGCATTTCAAAAAGCCGCGCCGGTCGTTTTCCATATCGTCAAGCATCGCAGGGCCTTTCGTGAAGCACTCGAATGCCATGACTGCGCGAGCGCCTGGTTTATTCCCGGGCGTGCGCTTTTTTTGGTTGATCGGGCCTGGCGATTCGATTTTTGATGCTGTGGTGGGAGACCAGCATGTTGCCGACCAACCAGAGCTCCCAGGTCGCAATTGCGGGTTTCCGATCCATTAAGGACGGGCTGGCCGGTGGGTCCACAATCAACTAGCCTAATGAGTATCGGCGATGAGACGAAATCGCTGAGTTGAGAAAAGGAGACCAAGCCATGGGTAAGCTGATCATCTGCCTCACCGCCTTTGGTCTCCTGGCAGGTTCGGCGCCTTCCATTGCCGCGACGCAATGCCGTGACGCGAAGGGCAAGTTCATCAACTGCAAATCGGCTCCTGCCAAGCCAACCAAGTGCCGAGACGCAAAGGGCCGATATGTGAAGTGCGGAACGAAAGGGGCGAAGCCGGCGTAAGCGCGGGGCGCCTAACACAGGGGGTATGACACATGTCCGATAACAAGCCGGCAGCAGACGTCGACGTCACAAAGGACTGGCGCGCGACGCAGGGCCAAAAGTCTGCCGCCACGCGGCTTCGCATTTTCGCCGCGATTGCATGGGCAATCGCAATCGGTGGCGAGATCGCTGGAATCGTCCTGCTTCGCCAGCACAAGTTCGACCACGGCAACCTTCCGCTGTTGATCGGTATCCTCGTCGGAATCGCCATCTTTGCAGTTGCCGGCAGCCTGATGTGGAAGGCGGCCAACAAGCAAGATCCAGCCCGCGCGTCAGACACAGCCCGGTTTTTCTTCCAGAACCAACTCGGCGCAATCATCACCGTGATCGCCTTCCTCCCGCTCGTTGTCCTGATCTTCATGGACAAGGACATGGACCCGAAGAACAAGAAGATTGCTGGCGGGCTAGGAGCTGTCCTGGCGGTCGTCGCCACGCTGATCGGGGTCGATTGGAACCCGCCGTCGGTCGAGCAATACACCAAGGACATGAACCAGTGCGCGGAGCAGATCAAAACCAATCAGCCCACCACGGCTTGTTCACCCGAGGTCGCTGACCAGGCGAAAGATATCGCCAGGGACTCCAATACTGTGGCTGAGGCGACGAAGGATCCGCAGCATCCCAATGGTCAGGATGTCGTCTACTGGATCGCGCCGGAGAATGGAGCCAAGACGTCCTCGACGCCGCACGTCTTCCACATCTGCCAAGGCGTCAGCCCGCTGCGCGGCAAGACGGTGAACCATGGCTCCGTGACGCAGGCTTACGCGGAGAACGCCACTCGCATCACTAAGCAAATTCCCATGGAGCAGAAGCAGTGCGGGTTCACGAGTTCGAGCTAAACTGCAGGGTTAGCAGCGGGGCAAGCTGACGGCGCCTTATCGTCTCTTCGATGCACAAGCCCAAGCCCAGGCATAGCGGCCGCTGATGATCATCACTGGTGCATCCAATTAGCCCCTGGCAACCGCCGTTGCACAACAAGTCTTCCTGTTCTTGAAAACCGGCCCCTGAGTATCTTTCCGAAGGAAAGCGGTAGCTTCAATGGTGATGTCGACCAAATCGAGAAGATGAGGGTCAGCTCGTGCTTCGTAAGATTGCGTAGCACTACTTATCTTCACGCGGGATCGATCTTCATCCTGCCGTATCGGTCCTCGAAGCGCTGGATATCGTCCTCGCCGAGGTACGGGCCGCACTGCACTTCGACGAGCTCGAGTGGCACTTTGCCGCGGTTCGACAAGCGATGCTTTGTCCCTGCGGGGATGTAGGTGGATTCATTTTCTTGAAGAATCGAGACCTTGTCGCCCACTGTCACTTCGGCCGAGCCGCGAACGACCACCCAATGCTCCGACCTGTGGACGTGCATCTGGAGCGATAACGTCTCTCCCGGGTCGACGACGATATGCTTGACCTGGAAGCGCGGACCGCTCGCCACAGTTTCGTAGGAGCCCCAGGGCCGTGCAACCTTGCTCGGGGAGACAACATAATCATGCTCGGCGCCTTGGAGACCTTCGACAATACGCTTGACCTCGGAGACTCGGTCGAGAGGAGCGACGAACACCGCATCGCGCACCGCGATCACCGCCATCCTGTCGAGACCGACCGCGGTGACGAGTGGTCCACCGTCGCTCCTCAACAACGATTCCCGGCTATCGATCGCGAGCACTTCGCCCTTGGTGACGTTGTTTGCAGCGTCCTTCGTGCCCAGTTTCCAGACCGCGTCCCAGGAGCCGACATCCGACCAGTCCATCTGCACCGGCACGACAACGCCGCGCGAGGTCCTCTCCATGATTCCATGGTCGATGGAGATCTTCTCGGCGCGGTTGAACGCGTTCGCGCCAGGCCGCACGAAGACGCCGTCACTGCTAGCCTCGGCGATGGAGAGATTGATTGCGTCGAGGCTCGCGGGAAGGAACTGCCGCATCTCGTCGAGAAGAGTGCCGGCCTTGACCAGGAAGATGCCGGCATTCCAGAAAAACCTGCCACTCGCGAGATAGTCGGCGGCTTTGCCGGCGTCGGGCTTCTCCACGAAACGAGCGATCGGAAACGCCCCGTCGCCAGAGGCCTGGCCGTCGCCCGCTTCGATATAACCATATTGCGTGTTCGGCTCGGTGGGCCGGGCGCCGAAGGTCACGATTGCTCCGCGGTCCGCGTGCGGTGCGCCGGTTTCGATTGCCGCCAGGAAGGCTTGGCGGTCGCCAATGACGTGGTCCGAAGGCATCAGCAGCATAAGCTCGTCAGAGCCATGCGACTGCAACCAGGCCGCAGCGAGCGCTGCGGCCGGCGCGGTGCTCCGTGCCGAAGGTTCAAGAAGAATAGCCTCGACCGCAGCGCCGACCATTTCCAGCTGGCGTTTGATGAAGAAGCGCTGTTCCTCGCTGCTCACCACAAGAGCGGGCGCGAACTCTTGGCCCGAAAGACGCGCGGCTGTTTGCTGCAGGAGTGATTGCTCGCCCGTGACCGGAAGGAGTTGCTTGGGGAAAGTCTGGCGCGATACGGGCCAAAGACGCGTCCCGGCGCCTCCACAGAGAATCACCGGACGAATGATAGTTAACCTCCCCAATGCCATCGAGTTACAACGTCTTTTACTGCTAATTCCAAAATTGGCCTATGGCCCTCTCGGGAATTGGCGTCTTCCGTTTAATTTCCGTTTAATTACGCGCTCCGTGCGACGAACGGCTTATCCACAGCTTTCCGAGGGCGAAATACGGTTCGAACCGAGCCGCCAACACATTCTATCGTAAATAATTATTAACTATCTCGCCGGATGCTCCGTCGACGTGCAAATTGCCAAAAGTTACCCCGGGGGGTGGCGGAGATTGTTGCTTGAATTCTCGCTGCAGCTAGCAGCCCATTTTTCCGCTTGGCGCGCCAAGCGCCTTGTCGCGGCCGCCGTAGGCGTTGCCGCGTGCGTCATTGCGTCTCCATCGCAAGCACAAGTGATGGACATAGCGCCGGACGGAACGGTCTCGGTACGCCAAGGATCCGGCGCCGCGACATTCGAGGTCGTCAGCCCGGCATCGGACAAGGTCATAGAGGAGGCCATAGAGATCGACGTGCCGCAGATGGCGATTACGCCTGTCGACAGCTCGACAGTGCCGCCCCAGTTCGTTGCCGCCGTCAACTACGCGGCGACGTCCGCGAACATCAGCCCGAACCTGCTTGCTGCGCTCGTCTGGCAGGAGAGTCGCTGGAACCCCCAGGCAGTCTCGCGCAAGGGCGCAACGGGCCTTGCCCAGCTCATGCCGGCAACTGCACGCTGGCTTGGCGTCAATGCGGCGGACCCCACTTCAAATCTGGTAGGCGGCGCACGATATCTTCGAATGCTGCTCGACCAGTTCGACGGAAACGTCGAGAAGGCTCTTGCAGCTTACAACGCCGGTCCCGGACGCGTGCGGAACGCGGGAGGTGTGCCGGCAATCGCCGAAACCCAGAACTATGTGGCGTCGATCGTGCGTCGCATTTCAGCAATTTCCACGGGAGGAACCCAATGAAGTCCATTCGCGGCCTTGCCGCTCTGCCATTGATGCTTGCCAGCGCTCCTGCGCTCGCTGCAGGCCAGACCGACCCGCAGGGATCGGGGCCCATCGTCGCCGCGCTCATGTGGCTACAGGGCACGTTGCTCGGTAATGTCGCCACTGCCGTTGCAGTGATCGCCGTCGCCATGGTCGGCTTCATGATGCTCACTGGCCGGATGAACTGGCGCTTCGGCGCAACTGTCATCATCGGCTGCTTCATCCTGTTCGGCTCGGCCGCAATCGTCAGCGGCATCCAGTCGGCGGCAGCGGCAGGCTAAAGGCTGGTGGCGCTCTCGAGATCGCCCGTGTTTCGCGCCCTTACGCGGCCGCAGATGTTTGCGGGCGTGACCTATAGCTATTTCATCATCAACGCCGCGGTGACGACCGAAGCATTCCTGATCACGCACAGTTTCATTGCGCTTCCCGTGGCGCTTGCAGTGCACGTGATCGGCTACTTCGCCTGCCTCCGCGAACCCCGGATCTTCGACCTGTGGATCACCAAGGTCAGCCGTTGCCCCCGCGTCCGCAATTGGAAGCGGTGGGGCTGCAACAGCTACGCGCCGTAAGGACGAAAGTTTTGAACATGAACAAGTGGCTCGGCCCGGCAGCATGGAACAAGAAGGAAGCCCGCGCTGGCGACCGTCTGCCCTATGCCTGTCACATCGACGCTTCGACGCTGCGCCTGCGCGACGGCTCGCTGATGCGTTCGATGCGCCTTGCCGGATTTCCCTTCGAGACGGAGGACGATGAAGTCCTCAACCACCTGCTTGCGGTGCGAGATGTCGTGTTGCGGAGCGCGCTCAATTCGAAGGCCGTGCTCTACCATCACCTGATCCGACGCCGCGTCGAGGTCGGTCTTGGCGCACGTACTCCAGACCCCTTCTCAGGCGAGCTCGATCGGCGGTGGACCGAGCGTCTCAACCAGGGACGGATGTTCCTGAACGAACAATTCCTGACGATCGTTATCCGCCCGCCGCGCGGCAAGGCGGGCCTGCCTGAACGGCTCGGCAAGCTCGGGGCCAAGCCCGTAGTCGCGCTGACTGGGACCGAGGCTCTCGAGCTCGACTCAGCGACGGCTGCGCTGACCGCCGCGCTGCAGTCGTACGGCGTACGGGTGCTCGGTACCTACGAGAACGAGACGGGCATTTATTCCGAGCCCTTGGAGCTCCTGTCGGCGCTCTATAACGGCGAAATGCGGCCGGTCCTGATGCCGCGGCCCGAGCAGGACCTTGGCCAGCACATCCCATATTCGCGCATCAGCTTCGGTCTCGACGCAATCGAGGTGCGTGGGCCTGCCTCGCGCAATTTCGCGAGCATCCTTGGCATCAAGGAATATCCGGACGCCAGCCGTGCCGGTCTGCTCGATTCGCTGCTGCGGGTTCCGCACGAGCTGGTGATCACGGAAAGCTTCGCTCCGATCGAGCGGCAGACCGCGCGCGAGCGAATCGACCTCTCGCTTCGCCGCCTGCGCAGCGCTGACGAAGGCGCAGCGACCGAGCGAGCCGAGATGCTCGCCGCCCGCGATGCTGTCGGCGCTGGTCAACTGACCTTTGGCGATCATCATCTCAGCCTTCTGGTTCGCAGCGGCTCGATCGAGACGCTTGAGAGCGCCACGGCTGATGCGGCCGCCGCGCTGGCTGACATCGGCGCAGTTGCCGTACGCGAGGACGTCAACCTCGAGCCCGCCTTCTGGGGCCAATTCCCCGGCAATGAGCGGTTTGTGGTCCGCCGCGCATTGATCTCGAGTTCGAACGCCGCGGGTTTCATTTCCCTCCACGGATTTCCGATGGGCCGCGCCCGCGGGAACCATTGGGGCGATGCGGTCACCTGCTTCGAGACGACCAGCTCGACGCCCTACTTCTTCAACTTCCACGAAGGCGACCTCGGCAACTTCACGATCATCGGGCCCTCGGGGTCGGGAAAGACCGTGGTCCTCAACTTCCTCGCCGCACAGGCCCAGAAGTTTTCGCCTCGCACGATCCTATTCGACAAGGACCGTGGATCCGAAATCTTCCTCCGTGCGCTTGGCGGCCGCTACGAGCGGATCAACCGCGGCGCACCAACCGGCTTCAATCCGCTGCGGCTGCCCGACAACGCAGGCAATCGCGCGTTCCTCCGCGACTGGCTGTCAAACCTTCTTGAGGTCAATGGCGCCGAGGAGGAGACGGCAATCGCCAAGGCGATCGACGAGATCTTTGCCCACGGGCCGGAGCTTCGTCGCCTGCGGTTCCTTCGCGACCTGCTGGGCGGCGGACGCCGTCCGCAGCCGGGCGATCTTCCGTCCCGCCTCGACCCGTGGATTCTCGAAGGCGAGCACGCCTGGCTGTTCGACAACCGCGACGATGAGCTCGACTTTGGCAACCGCGTGCTCGGCTTCGACATGACGGAGCTGCTCGAAGACCGGCGCCTGCGCACTCCCGTTCTGCTTTACCTGTTCCATCGCATCGAGCAGCGGCTGGACGGTTCGCCGACGATGATTCTGATCGACGAGGCATGGAAGGCGCTCGATGATCCAATGTTCGCGGCGCGCATCCGGAACTGGATGAAGACGCTTCGTAAGCGCAATGCAATGATCGGCTTCGCGACGCAATCGGCAGCTGACGCGCTCGACAGCTCGATTTCCTCGGCGATTGTCGAGCAGACCGCCACAGCGATCTTCATGCCAAACCAGAAGGCCCGCGAGGAGCATTACTGCAAGGGCTTCGGCCTCAGCACGCAGGAATTCGAGTTCATCCGCTCGCTTCCGGCGCACAGCCGCTGCTTCCTCGTGCGGCAGGGCAATCGCTCGGTGGTGGTGCGCCTCGACCTGAACGGCATGCCCGAAATGCTGACTGTTCTCTCCGGCCGTGAATCCAGCGTTCGCCGCCTCGACGAGATCCGCGCGGCCGTCGGTGACGATCCGGCGATCTGGTATCCGATGCTGACACGCTCGCCCTGGCCGGGCTCGCCGCCGAGTGACGATTACTGGCTGGAAGCCGCCGAATGAACCAGTGCGCTCCTTTCGGCGCGGAAGGCCCTGCTGGCGTCGCCGACGCTCTGCAGAAGGTCGACTGCCTTGCCAATGAAGCGACGGCCATGTCCTTTGGCCGGCTCTTTGGCGCGCACGGCAGCTTCCAGACGGCGCTGACGATCATCCTCACCCTCTATATTGCACTGCTGGCCTTTAACCTGCTGACGGGCCGCTCGGCCTTGCGCATCTCCGTGCTCACTCCTCGGATGATGACGCTCGGCCTTGTCTTGACCTTCGCGACCTCGTGGATCGCCTACCAGTCGGTTGTCTGGAATCTCGCCACCGGCGCGCCCGACGAGATCGCGAGCGTGCTGGTCGGCTCGAAGGGCTCGGCGACCGTGATGTTCGCACAGCAGCTCGATGGATTCTTCACCGCGATCACTGACGCGGCGGGTGCTGCCCAACCCAATCCTGCCGCCGCTGCTGCAAACCCCGTCGCCATTGCCGCGGCGTCGGGAATGACGTCGCCTGCAAACATCCTCTCGATCGGCGCATTGCTCCTGTTGCTGGGCACCGTCGGCGTCCTCGTTGTCTGCCGCCTAGCGCTCGCGGCCCTGCTGATCCTTGGGCCGGTCTTCATCGTGCTCGCTCTTTTTCAAGGTACGCGCGGGCTGTTCGAAGGCTGGCTAAAGAGCGTCGCGATGTTCGCGCTCGTGCCGCTGCTGACCGTCGTGATGGGAAGCGGCGCGTTGGTCGCGATCGGCCCGATGGTCGCAGGCCTCGATCAGGCCGGAGCCAATATCCCGCTGCGCACTGCCGTGTCGATCCTTGTTGCCGCCATCATCTACCTTTCGCTGATGGTCATGGTGTTCAAGGTCGCAGGCACGCTGACGAAGAGCTGGCGGCTGGGCAGGGGGGACGCAGGACTTCCTGCAAGTCCGATGGCTGCCGCGATTTCAATGCACCAGGAGCGTGCGCTCAATCCCGTCGCTGCGACTGCTTCTGCAACGAACGCCGTTTCTTCCGATCGCGTCCGCAGCACCGTCGCAAGTCTCGAGACATCAAGCAATCGATTGCCAGCCCCGGCGATGGCCCGGCTCGCAATGCCGCCGGCCCCGGCGCCAGTACCAGCGCTCGCCGGTCCGACGGACGTTCAAAGCCAGCTTCGTTATCTTCACCACCGCATCGCCGGTGCTCCCAACAACGTTTCAAAAGAGATGGTCCGATGATCCGCAAGGTTAGTTTCGCCGCGTTTGCGCTTCTTAGCTGCACGGCCGCCGTTGCAGCGACGGACAACCGCATTCGCTCTGTCGCCTACGATGCCAACCAGATCGTCCGGATTGTCGGCAAGGCCGGGATCCAGTCGACCATCGAGTTCGCGGACGACGAGCGGATCGAGAATGTCGCTGTCGGAGATTCGTCCGCATGGCAGATCACGCCCAACCGGCGCGCGAGCCTGCTTTTCGTGAAGCCGCTGACCGCTCACAGCCGGACCAACATGACGGTCGTGACCGATCGCCGTACCTACATGTTCGACCTGGTCGCGGGCGAGAGGTCCACAGCGCCCATTTACGCGATGAAGTTCAGCTATCCGAACGAGAAGAAAGCGGAGCTCGCCAAGCCGGCGCAGCAGGTCGCTGCAGCGACGCCGCAGTCTTCAGCAGCGGTTACTGCCGAAAAGCTCCACTTCGACTGGAAATCCAAAGGGCACGGCAAGCTGGTCCCGGCGCGCATGTTCGACGATGGCGGGTCGCTCTACCTCGCATGGGACAAGGAGACTCCGCTGCCGGCAATCCTCACCCAGTCGGAAGACCGCACGGAGGGTCCGGTGAACTACCGCATGAGCGGGGAATATATCGTGATCAGCCCAGTCCCGGCGAACCTCGTACTGCGCTACGGCAAGAAGTCTGCGGTGCTCTGGCCGACCCACCCGATCGCCGCTCCGCTCCGCTCCGCTCCCGTTCAGTCGACGAGCCGGATCGCGACCGCTGCCGTCCAGCCGCCGCAGATCAGCCAGGCCGCACCGCCTGTCGCAAAGGCAGAGAGCCAGCCGGCAGGCACGGTCAAACTCGCAAACATGACATCGCTTTACAGCGACAAGCTGACGGATACCGCACATGGGCGCTGAACGAATTACCATCGACGCGAGCAACACCGTCACCCCGGGTCCCTGGGAGCAACCCGTGCGGTCGGCGCTGCCGGTCCCGCAGACCGACCCGCGTCTCGAGCTTAGCGAGAATGCACTCGTTGTCGCTAGCCAGAACGCCTACCCGGTCGTCGCGCAACAGAAGTCACGCCGCGACAGCATGGGCCTTGCCGCCGGCGGCGCGATCGCACTCGTGCTCGGCGCAGCAACATTCATGTCGCTGAACTCGGGTCGCCACGCCTCGACGTCGCCAGCGACGACCAGTTCCGCGCAAACCCAGGCGCGGCCGGCCCTGCCGATGGCGGCGCCGATTCCAGGCAAACCTATGGCAATGCCGCCATCAGGCGTACCGGCGACGGCACAGCCGATGCCGGTCCCCGGCATGGCGCAGAGTCCCGGCATGGCGATTGCGCCCGGAATGCAGGCGCCGGCATCGCCGGTTCTCGTCTACGACGGCAGCTCGGCTTCAGGAACGGCGGTCGTTGCCGGACCCAACACTCCGCGCGATGCCGACGGTGCGCCGACACTGCTCGGGGGCGCGACGCCGGCTCGCGGCGTTATTGGCGATAATGCCTCCGTTCACGCGACGCGACTTGCAGACCCGGACAGCACCGTCGTCCAGGGAACCTTGATCCCGGCTGTACTCGAGACGGCGATCAATACCGACGTCCCGGGCTATGTGCGTGCGGTCGTGAGCCAGGACGTTCGCTCGTTCGACGGCAGCAAGGTACTGATCCCACGGTCATCTCGGCTCGTCGGCGAGTACAAGGCGGCCACCCAGGCTGGCCAGCGCCGCGCTTACCTCATGTGGACGCGTCTCGTCCGGCCCGACGGCGTCTCGATCGCGCTTGCATCACCTGCAGCCGATTTCGCCGGCCAGGCCGGAATCGGTGGCCAGGTGAACAGCCACTTTTTCTCGCGGTTCGGGTCGGCGATCCTGCTGTCCATTCTCGGCGGCGCCGGCTCGCTCGTTAGCGGCGGGGCGGGGACGGTCGTGGTTTCGGGCGGCCAGAGCGCTGCATCGACCGCCATCCAGCAGAACGGCAACCGGGCTCCGACGATCAAGGTTCGGCAGGGTGAGCCAATCCGCGTCTTCACCGCGCGTGATCTCATCTTCTCTGACGGGGCCAACGGGTGAGCGCAGAAGCGCAGTCTCCCGAGGACGAGGGCGTCGATCCGTTCCTCGAAGCCTATCTCGAGCCGTTCCGCGACTGGCTGGCACAGCCGGACGTCACCGAGCTGCTGGTCAATCGTCCCGGCGAGGTTTGGGTCGAGCAGCGCGGCGGGATGACCTGCCACAAGGCGCCGAAGGTGGACGATTCCCTGCTGCAGCGGCTCGCCGAGCAGGTCGCCCGGGTCAGCCATCAAGGCATCAGCCGTGAGCGCCCATTGCTGGCCGCGATGCTGCCGAACGGCGCTCGATGCCAGTTCGTCGCTCCGACCGCGACACGCGCAAATTGGGCGCTTGCGATCAGACGCCATTGCCTTCTCGACCTTCCGCTCGACGCTTATGCCTCTGGGCCGCTTTCACCTCCGGCAGCGCGGGCCGAGATATCGGCCGAAGAAGATCCCGTCGGCTTTCTCCGCCAGGCGGTGAAGGATCGTAAGACGATCCTGATCAGCGGCGGGACCTCGACCGGCAAGACGACTTTCCTGAATGCCCTACTTCGCGAAGTACCCGTCGAGGAACGGGTGATCGTAGTCGAAGACACGGCCGAAGTGCAGCTCCACGGTCCGAATGACCTTGGCCTCAT
>Ga0207711_10003949_pt1 | contig 12750 bp, 12 predicted proteins | sample KBSS34metaG_FD_184401 | JGI IMG/M metagenome (GOLD analysis project Ga0207711, IMG submission 184401) | Switchgrass rhizosphere microbial communities from Kellogg Biological Station, Michigan, USA - KBS S3-4 metaG (SPAdes) (version 2) | ecosystem: Host-associated > Plants > Roots > Rhizosphere...
TCCATGCATCATCGCCTTCACCAGCGGCACGACCGGCGTGCCCAAGGGCTGCGTCCAGTTCCACCGCGATGTGCTCGCGCCATGCGACACGTTCGCGAAGCATCTGGTCGGGCCGAGACACGGCGACATATTCCTGACCAGCGCGCCGATGGCCTTCACCTTCGGCCTCGGAATCACGCCGATGTTCCCGCTGCGCTTCGGCGCGGCCAGCGCGACGATCGAGCAGGGCGGGCCGGAGAAGTTGCTCGAGGCCATTTCCAAGTTCGGAGTTACACACCTCGGAACCGCGCCGACCGCCTATAAAGCGATGCTTTCGCAGCCCGCGCTCGATAACGCGCTCAAGACGCTGCGCACATGCATCTCCGCCGGTGAGCATCTGCCCGAGACCATCTGGCGCGCGTGGAAGGAACGAACCGGGATTGCGATCACCGACGGCATCGGTTCGACCGAGATGATGCACATCTTCGTCTCCGCCGCGGGCGGCGACATCCGCCCCGGCGCGACGGGCAAGGCCGTGCAGGGCTACGAGGCGACCGTGCTCGACGCCGATGGCAATCCGCTGGACGAGGGAGTCGGCCGGCTCGCGGTGAAGGGCCCGACCGGGTGCCGCTACCTCGATGACGAGCGGCAGCGCGACTATGTCGTCAACGGCTGGAACGTCACCGGGGACACCTACCGCAAGGACGGTGACGGCTACTTCTGGTACCTCGCGCGAAGCGACGACATGATCGTCAGCTCGGGCTACAATATCGGCGCTCCGGAAGTGGAGAATGCGCTGCTTGCGCACCCCGCGGTCGCAGAATGCGCGGTGATCGGCCTGCCCTGCCCCGAGCGCGGGCAGAAAGTGAAGGCGTTCGTCGTGCTGGCGAATTTCGCCGAGCCGAGCGACGAGCTCGCCGAGAAGTTGCAGGGCTTCGTCAAGGAGCAGATCGCGCCCTACAAATATCCCCGCGAAATCGAGTTCGTTGACGCGCTATCCAAGACCGCGACGGGAAAACTCAGGCGGAGCGAGTTGAGGGAACGCGCATGAAGACCGGCCCGCGAATGGTACTCGCGACATTGTTGCTATTCGTTACCTCATGCTCTGATCGACCTGAGAACCCGGATTACTTCACGAAGGTCACGGGACTGCGCCTCTGCTCGGGCGCAACGATCCGCAACGTGAACGCTAATGCGCCGGACCGTTCGCCGGGTTTCGACAGCATCTATATCGTTGATGTGACGATGCCCGCGAGTTGTGAAGGAACCTTCCTGAAGACAGTTTCGGATCGCATCCACTCGGCTTGCGATCCAGCCAAAATCTGTTCAGGCAACGCTTCAAACGGTGACTTCTACCAAGTCCAACTGATCGATGGCGCTCTTCGGGTGATTCATTCTACGTGAGGGTTCCTACTCAAACTCCACGATGATTTGATCGACCGCGACACTGTTCCCCGGCGAAGGCCGGGGCCCAGGGCGGCGATAGCCGCCTCTTTCGATCGTACGAAGCCCTGACGGGCTCCGGGATCCCGGCCCACGCCGGGAAACTAGAGCAGCGTCGGATAGAGATCGTCCCGGTCAAGATTATCCTCCTCGATCAGTTTGATCTTCCAAGCGCGCTTCCATTCCTTGATCTGCAGCTCGCGTTGCCGCGCCTGCTGCAGGTCGTCATGCGCTTCGTACCAGACGAGGAGCTTACAGCCATATCGCTTGGTAAAGCCCGCAACCAAGCCTTCGCGGTGAGCGTGCACGCGCCCGATCAAATCGCTGGTGACACCAATGTAGATCGTACCGTTCTTCCGGTTCGCCATGATGTAGACGCAACCGACCTTCATCAATCAACAGCCTCCGGCTCCTGGACCCCGGCCTTCGCCGGGGAACTTGAAAGGAACGCCCCCGGCCTTCGCCGGGGAACTATTCGAATTCGACAATCACCTGATCGACGGCGAGACTGTCGCCGGCCTTGGCGGGGGTCGCCTTCACCGTCGCCGCGCGGGCCGAGCGGAGGATATTCTCCATCTTCATCGCTTCCATGACCGCGACCGGCTGGCCGGGCTCGACCTTGTCGCCGACCGCGACGTCGAGCCTGGTCAGAAGCCCCGGCATCGGCGCGAGCAGCAGCCGCGAGAGATCGGGCGGGTCCTTCTCGATCATGTGCTTCGCAAGGTCGGCGACGTGCGGGCTCAGCACCTGCACCTTGTGGCTCGCCCCCCGAGTCTGCAGCTCCCAGTTACGGCCGGCGCGGCGCACCTGCACGATGCGATGGCGGCCGTCGACGGTTACGCTCAGCAGCCGCTGCCCCGGGACCCAGCGGCCGACGATGTCCATCAGGTCGCCGTCGTCGGTCACCGCGAGCGTGCCGCCCTTGTAAGGCTTGATGCGGACCTTGTGGCTCTGGCCCGCGATCTTCACGACGCGCTCGCAATGCACGTGGATCGGCGGGCCGAGCTGGCCATCAATCTCGGCGGCGCGCTCATCGGTGATGACCGAAACCATGCCCGCGATCGCGGTCAAATCCTCGATCAGTTGCGCGTCTGCCGGCGCGCCGTCGAAGCCATCGGGATATTCGTCGGCAATGAAATCGGTCGCGAGGTCGCCTCTGCGGAAGCGCGGGTGCTGCATCAGCGCGGAGAGGAAATCGACATTGTCGGAAATGCCGTCGACGACGAACTGGTCGAGCGCGTCGACCTGCGCGTCGATCGCCCCCTCGCGGGTCGGCGCCCAGGTGACGAGCTTGGCGATCATCGGATCGTAGAACATGCTGACCTCGCCGCCATCGGCGACACCGTCGTCGACCCGGACGACGAGGTCGTGGACGCGCTTTTCGGCCGGCGGCAAGTAACGGATCAGCCGCCCGGTCGACGGCAGGAAGTGGCGGTACGGGTCCTCGGCATAGACGCGCGTCTCGACCGACCAGCCGTTGAGCTTCACCTGCTCCTGCGTGAAGGCCAGCTTCTCGCCCGCCGCGACGCGGATCATCTGCTCGACGAGGTCGAGGCCGGTGATTTCCTCGGTCACCGGATGCTCGACCTGCAGCCGGGTGTTCATCTCGAGGAAGTAGAAGCTCTTGCCGCTGGGATCGGCGCCGTTGACGATCAGCTCGACCGTGCCGGCGCTGTAATAGCCGACCGCGCGCGCAAGCGCGACCGCCTGCTCGCCCATTGCATGGCGCATCTCGGGCGAGACGAAGGGCGACGGCGCTTCCTCGACGACCTTCTGGTTGCGGCGCTGGATCGAGCATTCGCGCTCGTTCAAATAAAGGATGTTGCCGTGCTGGTCGCCGAGCACCTGGATCTCGATGTGGCGCGGCGCCTCGATGAACTTCTCGATGAACACGCGGTCGTCGCCGAAGCTGTTCAGGCCCTCGCGCTTCACGCTGTCGAAGCCCTCGCGCACGTCCTTCTCGTTCCACGCGAGGCGCATGCCCTTGCCACCGCCGCCGGCCGAGGCTTTCATCATCACCGGATAGCCGATGCCCTTGGCGATTTTGACGGCTTCCGCGGTCGTGGCGATGTCGTCGAGATGGCCGGGGACGACGTTGACGCCGGCCCTGGCCGCGAGCTTCTTGGATTCGATCTTGTCGCCCATCGCGCGAATGGCCTTGGGCGGCGGGCCGATGAAGGCGATGCCGGCCTTGTCGAGCGCCTTGGCGAAGCTCTCGCGCTCGCTGAGGAAGCCGTAACCCGGGTGCACCGCTTCGGCGCCGGTCGCCTTGCACGCGTCGATGATCAGCTCGGCTTTCAAATAGGATTCCGACGCTGGTGGTGGGCCGAGGCGGACGGCTTCATCGGCTTGTCTGACGTGCGGCGCGCGCGCGTCGGCGTCGGAGTAGACCGCGACGGTCTTGATCCCCATGCGCCGCGCGGTGCGGATGACGCGGCAGGCAATCTCCCCGCGATTGGCGATCAGGATTTTCTTGAACATCAGCCGTCGCCCCTAACCATCTTCCAGGCTGGGGCCACGACTTTCAAAATGAAAGCGATCCCGCATCCTAATGCGATCAATCCCAATAATGAGAAAACCAGCCAACTACCGCCGCCTAAGATCGACGCAAAGAACCCGAACGCAATTCCTGCCAACCCTACAAGAATGAGAATGAGAGAGATGCCGATAGCGGCCGCTAGGATTAGCGCCGACGAGACTCTCACTCCGATGCCTCATCGCGCCGCGTGACCCACCTTGCGAACAAGAAGATCACAGTGGCTGCCACTATAAAAGACCCCGGAAACATCAGGAGGCCCAGCACGCCTCTGTCACAACCGACGACTTCTCCGTTGGCTTCGCAATCGCCCAAGCTCGAGCCGATGATCAAAACGAAGACGGCACCAAACATCACAAAGCAAATCGGAATCGCGATCAGCAACCTGCCCAGCCTCACAGTCGGTCGCCCGCGATAGCTCATCTTTATTCGGCCGCCTCGTCCAGCGGCGGGCGGTTGTGGCCGAGCAAGCGCAGCACTTCGTCAGCGGCGTCGGCGAGGTTGGTCCCGGGGCCGAAGATCGCCTGCACGCCCGCGGCCCGCAGCGCGGCATAATCCTGCGGCGGGATGACCCCGCCCGCGACCACCTTGATGTCCGCGCGGCCCAGGTCCTTCAGCGCGCCGATCAGCTCGGGAATGAGCGTGCGGTGGCCCGCGGCCAGGGACGATGCACCGATCACGTCGACATCATGCTCGATCGCCATTTGCGCGCTTTCACGCGGGGTCTGAAACAAGGGTCCGGGGATCACCTCGAAGCCGAGGTCGGTGAACGCCGACGAAACCAGGTTCGCGCCGCGGTCGTGCCCGTCCTGGCCCATCTTGGCGACCATGATTCTGGGCTTGCGGCCGAGGCGGTCGGCAACCGAGCGCGTGCCCTCGACCGCCATCTTCCAGCGGCCGTCCTTGCGCGCGGTTCCGTAGATCCCGCGCACCGGTTCGGGCGTCGTGCCGTAGCGGCCGAACGCGCGTTCCAGCGCGTCGGAGATTTCGCCTAGTGTGCAGCGGACGCGCGCAGCTTCGACTGACAGCGCGAGCAGGTTCGCGTCGCCGCGCGCGCCCTGCTCCAGCGCGTCCAGCGCCGCGCGCACTTTGGCCTGGTCGCGGCCAGCGCGAACTTTCTCGATCTTCGCAATCTGCTGGCTGCGCACTTTGGCATTGTCGACCTCGAGGATGTCATGCTCTTCCTCTTCCGCCAGCCGGTATCGGTTGACGCCGACGATCACCGTCTCGCCCGTGTCCACCTTGGCCGCGCGCGCCGCGGCGGCTTCCTCGATGCGGTGCTTGGGTAGGCCTTCGGCGACCGCCTTGGTCATCCCGCCATGCGCTTCGACCTCTTCGATTAGCGCCCAGGCTTTCTCTTCGAGCTCGCGGGTCAGCGCTTCGACATAGTAGCTGCCCCCCAGCGGATCGGCGACAGCGGTGACGCCGCTTTCCTCGGCGAGGATCAGCTGCGTGTTGCGGGCGATGCGCGCGCTGAAATCGGTCGGCAACGCGATCGCCTCGTCGAAGCTGTTGGTGTGCAGCGACTGCGTGCCGCCGAGCACCGCCGCCAGCGCCTCGATCGTGGTGCGGACGATGTTGTTGTACGCGTCCTGTTCCGTGAGGCTGACGCCGCTCGTCTGGCAGTGCGTCCTGAGCAGCTTCGACTTCTCGGTCTTCGCGCCGAGTTTGGTCATGATCCGCGCCCACAAAGTGCGCGCCGCGCGCAGCTTCGCGACCTCCATGAACAGGTTCATGCCGATGCCCCAGAAGAAGCTGAGGCGCGGCGCGAAATCGTCGACGTCGAGCCCGTCGCGACAAGCGCAGCGGACATATTCCATGCCGTCGGCGAGCGTGTAGGCGAGCTCCTGCACCGCGGTCGCTCCGGCTTCGTGCATGTGATAGCCCGAGATGGAGATGCTGTTGAACTTGGGCATCTCGGCCGCGCAAAATCCGATGATGTCGGCGACGATCCGCATCGAGGGTTCGGGCGGGTAGATGTAGGTGTTGCGGACCGCGAACTCTTTCAGAATGTCGTTCTGGATCGTGCCCGTCAGTTGCGCGTGCGGGACGCCCTGCTCCTCTCCGGCGACGATGAAGAATGCCATGACCGGCAAGACCGCGCCGTTCATGGTCATGCTGACCGACATCTCATCCAGGGGGATGCCGTCGAACAGCAATTTCATGTCCTCGACGGTATCGATCGCGACGCCGGCCATGCCGACGTCGCCGGCGACGCGCGGATTGTCGCTGTCGTAGCCGCGGTGGGTGGCGAGATCGAAGGCGACGCTGAGCCCCTTCTGCCCGGCGGCGAGGTTACGGCGATAGAAGGCGTTGCTCTCCTCGGCGGTCGAGAAGCCGGCATATTGGCGGATGGTCCACGGGCGGCCGGCGTACATCGTCGCATAGGGGCCGCGGGTGAACGGCGCGACGCCGGGCCAGCCGCTGTCGATGCCGGCCGCGTCGTCGGGACCGTAGACGGTATTGAGCCGAATGCCCTCGACCGTTTCGCGGCTCGGGTCTTTGCCCCGCGATTCCTTCGCGGCGAGTTTTTCCCAGTCGGATTTGGACGGCTTGTCGGTCACGCGGCGTGGCTTAGCGCGGCAAGCCGCGCTGGCAAAGCATCAGGCGATATGCCCGGCGGGGACTCCCGGCCCCCCGATCAACGTCTCGCCGACGGCGTGCCACGGCTTCGTCATTCCGAGCGGGACCGACAGCAGCAGCACCGCCGCGATCAGGAGCCCGCCCTTGACGGTCGTCGGATGTATCCTGCGAAGAGTCGCGAGGTCCCACAGGATCAGCGGGATGAGCATGAACACGGTCGGGTCGAGCCATGGCGGGAGGATCGCGTGGAAAATGGAGACCCGCGCAATTCCAGCGTCGGACAGAATGATCGTCGCGAGGAGCATCAGACGCTTGTGCCGCTGCGGGTCGTGACGTTCATTCAAGCCCATCCACGCCAGCCCGGCGAAGGAAAGGATCACGAACCATGGGATCGTCGAAAAGGTGACGCTGTCGAACGGGACGTCGTGGAAGCCATGCTTCGCGCCGATCCAGCCCACGAACAGGCCATAGACGACGATCGCATAGAACAAGGGATAGATCGCCTGGCCGATCCGCTTGTGAAGTGGCAGACGCCTGGACCCGATCAACACCGTCTGGGTCGCGAACAAGGCGATCCAGCAGGTGAACAGGGTGCCGTGGATCATGAATGCCCAGCGCATCCAGTCCGGCCGGTCGAGATAGGTCCCGGGCGGCGTGAGGACGGTCCTGAAATAGAAACTGTGCGCGAAGCCCCACACGTCCAGCACGACCAGCGCTGCCATCATGCCGAGGAAAAACGTGCGCTCCGAGCGCAACGACGGCTTCGTCTTGCGTGCCGCGACTGTTGCCATGTTGGCCCCCCCAGTTGCGGGATTGATAGCCCAGTTCGTTCGAATGGAAAATCGGCGATCAGTGCGCTTCGCTAGGGGTTTCCATGATCTCGGTGAGCACTCCGCCCATGTCCTTGGGATGGACGAAGAACACGAGCGTCCCATGCGCGCCGATGCGCGGCTCGCCGAGCACGCGCGCGCCCTTGGCTTCGAAGTCGGCCTTGGCGGCGTGGATGTCGGAGACCTCGAAGCAGACGTGGTGCTGCCCGCCGAGCGGGTTCTTTTCGAGGAACTTCACGATCGGGCTATCCGGCCCTAGCGGCTCGATCAGCTCGATCTGCGAGTTGGGCATGTCGACGAAGCAAACGCGGACGCCTTGGGCGGGAAGATCGAACGGCTTCCCATGCGGCTCCGCGCCGAACAGGTTGCGATAAAGCGCGAGGCTGCCCTCGATCGACGGCGTCGCAACCCCGACGTGGTTGAGGCGGCCGAGTTTCATTGTTCGACTGTCACTTCCGTCTTGACCGAATTGGCGATGAAGCAGGCTTCGTGGGCGCGGTGGTGGAGGTCGGCAATGGCATCCTCGTCGGGTGGAACGCCGTGCCAGATAATGCGCGGATGGAGCGTGATGCGGGTTATTGCGATCCTGCCATCGGGTCCCTTCTCCAGCAGCCCTTCCGCCTCGTCGTGGTAGCTGTCTACGGTCCAGCCGTCGCGGCGCGCATAATCGACGAAGAACAGCATGTGGCACGACGACAGCGAAGCGATGAACGCTTCTTCCGGATCGACGCCGCCGGGATCCGACCAGGGCGCGGGGACGACGTGTGGGCTCGCGCTCGCGGGGAGCGTTACGCCGCCGTCGAACGTCCATTCGTGGGCGCGGCTGTACTGGCCCTTGGTGAAATCGCCGTCGCCGGTGCGGTGCCAGCGGATCGTTGCGGTGTAGGTGCTCATTTCACGTGGACCCATATCAGAAGAACGACGGTTCCGGCCCATGCCACGATTAAGAACATGAGTCCCGGCCGGGTGCGTGAAATTCTGGAGCATCCCGGCCGCGCCAATTGCCACGCCGCCAGGCAGATCCTGCTGCAGCCCACGCCGACGATCGCTGGGAAGAGAGCGTCGATCCGAAAAAATGCCTGGGCGATCAAGCTCGCGACCAGAACAAGCGAACCGGTGAGATAGATGGACTCAAACAGCCGTTGCTCAGACATCAGAGCGGGATATTGTCGTGCTTCTTCCACGGATTTTCGAGCTGCTTGTTGCGGAGCTTGCGGAGACCCATCGCCACGCGACGCCGGGTCGAGTGGGGCATGATCACTTCATCGATGAAGCCCTTGCTCGCGGCGACGAACGGATTGGCGAAGCGCTCTTCATATTCGCGGGTATGCTCGGCGATCTCGTCCGCGGTCTTGCCGCGGAAGATGATCTCGACCGCACCCTTGGCGCCCATCACGGCGATCTCAGCGGTCGGCCAGGCGTAATTCAAGTCGCCGCGCAGATGCTTGGACGCCATGACGTCGTAGGCGCCGCCATAGGCCTTGCGCGTGATCACGGTGATCTTGGGCACCGTCGCCTCGGCATAAGCGAACAGCAATTTCGCGCCGTGCTTGATGATGCCGTGATGCTCCTGGCCGACGCCGGGGAGGAAGCCGGGCACGTCGACGAAAGTCAGGATCGGGATGTCGAACGCGTCGCAGAAGCGGACGAAGCGAGCGCCCTTCTTCGACGAGTTGATGTCGAGGCAGCCGGCCAGCACCATCGGCTGATTCGCGACGACGCCGACGGTGCGGCCCTCGATGCGGATGAAACCGATGATGATGTTCGCGGCGTGCGCCGGCTGAAGCTCAAAGAAGTCGCCTTCGTCGGCGACCTTCCGGATCAGCTCATGCATGTCGTAGGGCGTCGCCGCGCTCGGCGGCACGAGCGTGTCGAGGCTGTCTTCGATGCGGTCGGCCGGGTCGTCGCATGGGCGCTCAGGCAGGTCGTGACGGTTCGACAGCGGCAGGAAATCGACGAACTCGCGGGTCGCGAGCAGGGCATCGATGTCATTCTCGAAGGCGACGTCCGCAACGCCCGACTTGGTCGTGTGGGTAACGGCGCCGCCGAGCTCTTCCTGGGTCACCACCTCATTGGTGACGGTCTTCACCACCTCGGGCCCGGTGACGAACATGTAAGAGCTGTCCTTCACCATGAAGATGAAGTCGGTCATCGCCGGTGAATAGACCGCGCCGCCCGCGCACGGGCCCATGATCAGGCTGACCTGTGGGATGACGCCGCTGGCGAGCACGTTGCGCTGGAACACCTCGGCATAGCCGGCGAGGCTAGCGACGCCTTCCTGGATGCGCGCGCCGCCGCTGTCATTGAGGCCGATCACCGGCGCGCCAACCTTCATCGCCATGTCCATGACCTTGCAGATCTTTTGCGCGTGGCGCTCGCTCAACGAGCCGCCGAAGACGGTGAAATCCTGCGCAAAAACATAGACCAGCCGGCCGTTGATCGTGCCCGAGCCGGTGACTACGCCGTCGCCCGGGATCTTTTGTTCCGCCATGCCGAAGTCGGTCGCGTTATGCTCGACGAACATGTCATATTCTTCGAAGCTGCCGGCATCGAGCAGGACTGAGAGCCGTTCGCGGGCGGTAAGCCGGCCCTTGGCGTGCTGCGCCGCAATGCGCTTTTCGCCCCCGCCGAGGCGCGCCAGCTCCCGCCGCCGTTCGAGCTCTTCGATCGTGGTTGCCATTTGGCAGATCGTCCCCATCTAAGTGAGGCCCCAGTCCTTCCACGAGCAGCTTGGCCGGTCAATTGGGCGACTGAACGAATGTTGCACCGCAACATCGCCAAATTCGCATTAACTTTGATCAGTGTTGCGGAACCGAAACTGCCGACAATCCGTTCAGTCGTTGGGCAAGACATATCACGGAGGAAGAACGGAAAAATGCTGACGCGCGTCGGAGTGCCTGTCGAGTTTGTAGCCGAACCATCGGCGCCGGGCTCCGCACCCACAACCTTGATCTGTTTTTCGCACCTGCGGTGGGATTTCGTATTCCAGCGGCCGCAGCACCTGATGAGCCGCTTCGCTCGGGACATGACCGTCATCTACTGGGAGGAGCCGATCGAGATCGGCCCGCACGAAACCGCCTACCTAGAGGTCCGCGAGGCCGAGAACTGCCCCAACGTCCGCATCGCTGCCCCACACCTGCCGGAAGGCATGCCCGGAGACGCCCGCGAAGCGGTGCTCGAACGGTTGCTTGAGGCGCATGTCGCGGCGATCCGCGGTCCGATTGTCGCTTGGTATTACACGCCGATGATGGTGACCTTCTCGCGTCATCTGGACGTGGATCTCACCGTTTATGATGCGATGGACGAGCTGTCGAAGTTCAAGTTCGCGCCCGTGCAACTGCTCGCTCTCGAGCAGGAACTGATCGACCGGGCTGACATCGTCTTCACTGGCGGCTCGAGCCTCTACGAAGCGAAGAAGGACCGCCACCACAATGTGCACTGCTTCCCCTCGTCGGTCGACCGCACGCATTTCATCAAGGCACGCGCCCGTCAGTTCGAGCCCGCGGACCAGGAAGACCTGCCGCGCCCGCGGCTCGGCTTCTACGGAGTGATCGACGAGCGGTTCGATACAGAGTTGCTGGACAAAGTGGCCGAGATGCGGCCCGACTGGTCGTTCGTGATGCTCGGCCCGGTGGTGAAAATCTCCGAGGACGAGCTGCCGAAGCGCCCCAATATCCACTACCTCGGCGGCAAGGGCTACAATCAACTGCCGGCCTACCTTTCGGGCTGGGACGTCGCGCTGATGCCATTCGCGATGAACGAATCGACGCAGTTCATCTCCCCGACCAAAACCCCCGAATATCTTGCGGGAGGCAAGCCGGTCGTGTCGACGCCGATCCGCGACGTCGTGCGCCACTACGGCCAGCTCGAGGGCGTCCAGATCGCGGGCGATGCCGAAAGCTTCATTGCGGCGTGCGAGAAGGCGCTCGACCTTTCCCGCGATCCTGAAAGCGGCTGGCTCGCCGAAGCGGACCTGATGCTGTCGGCGACCAGCTGGGACACGACACAGGGGCGCATGGCGGGCCTTATCGGCGAATTACTCGGTACGAGGAGGCCGGTGAGTTCGCCGCTGCTCGTGGCGGCGGAATGACCGCCGAGCCTGGGTTGGCCCCGCGTGACGGCCGCTATGATTATCTGATCGTCGGGGCCGGCTTCGCCGGCTCCATCCTTGCCGAGCGCCTGGCCAGCCAACACGGTGCGCGCGTGCTTCTGATCGACCGCCGCAATCACATCGGCGGCAATGCCTATGACGAGAAAAACGAAGCCGGGATCCTCTACCACAAATACGGTCCGCACATCTTCCACACGAACAGCGAGCAGGTCGTCGAATATTTGTCGCAGTTCACCGAGTGGCGGCCGTACGAACATCGCGTGCTGGCGCAGGCTCGTGGGCAGCTGGTGCCGATCCCGATCAATCGCACGACCTTGAACGCACTATTCGGCCTCGACCTCAATACCGACGAGGAAGCGGCGGACTATCTCGCCTCGCGGGCCGAGCCGGTCGACGAGATCCGCACGTCAGAGGACGTGGTCGTCAACGCTGTGGGCCGCGAGCTCTATGAGCTCTTCTTCCGGGGTTACACGCGCAAGCAATGGGGACTCGATCCGTCCGAGTTGGACAAGTCGGTCACCGCGCGCATCCCGACCCGCACCAACGCCGACGACCGTTATTTCACCGACACGTTCCAGGCGATGCCGAGGGACGGCTACACCGCCATGTTCCAGCGCATGCTCGACGATCCGCTGATCGAGATTCGCACGGGCGTCGATTTTCGCGAGGTCCGCGATGAGGTCGACGCGAGCCACATCATCTACACCGGTCCGATCGACGAATATTTCGATTTTCGCTTCGGCAGGCTGCCGTATCGAAGCCTAAAGTTCGACCACAAGACGCTGGAGCAGGATCGCTACCAGCCGGTCGGCACAGTCAATTATCCCTCGCCAGACGTGCCCTACACCCGGATCAGCGAGTACAAGCATCTGACCGGCCAGAAGGCGCCCAATACGACGATTACCTACGAATATCCGTCGGCCGAGGGCGACCCATATTATCCGATCCCGCGCGCCGAGAACCAGGAACTGTTCAAGCGCTACGAGACGCTCGCCGATGAGACCGAGGGTGTGACCTTCGTCGGTCGGCTCGCGACGTACCGCTATTACAACATGGACCAGATCGTCGGCCAGGCGCTGGCGACGTTCCGCCGGATGGACGAGCAACGGGAACCCTCTAAAGCGGCTGCCGTTGCCGCTGAGTGACTCCTACTGAAGCAGCGGCTACCGGTTCCGCTCCTGTGGCGGACACCTATCTCAATCCAGTCTTCGACGCCGACTTTCCCGATCCAGCGGTAATCCGCGCGCCGGACGGCCATTATTTCGCAT
>Ga0207711_10003956_pt1 | contig 12744 bp, 9 predicted proteins | sample KBSS34metaG_FD_184401 | JGI IMG/M metagenome (GOLD analysis project Ga0207711, IMG submission 184401) | Switchgrass rhizosphere microbial communities from Kellogg Biological Station, Michigan, USA - KBS S3-4 metaG (SPAdes) (version 2) | ecosystem: Host-associated > Plants > Roots > Rhizosphere >...
GGCGACGCCGGGCGGTCGAGCTTCGCCGGCGCCGAACTCGCGCAGTCCGAGCGGCCCGAGCTGACCAGCGCCAAGGTGATTGTGTCGGGGGGACGCGGCCTCGGCAGCGGAGAGAATTACCATGCGCTGATCGATCCGCTCGCCGACAAGCTCGGCGCGGCGACCGGTGCCTCGCGCGCCGCGGTCGACGCAGGCTTTGTCCCCAACGACTATCAGGTCGGCCAGACCGGCAAGATCGTGGCGCCCGAAGTCTATATCGCGATCGGCATCTCGGGCGCGATCCAGCATCTCGCGGGGATGAAGGATTCAAAGACGATCGTCGCGATCAACAAGGACGAGGACGCCCCGATCTTCCAGGTTGCCGACATCGGTCTGGTCGGCGACCTGTTCAAACTGGTGCCGGAGTTGACCGAGAAGCTATGAGCATCCTCGTCGACAAGAACACCCGGGTGATCACCCAGGGGATGACCGGGGAGACCGGCACGTTCCACACCCAGCAGGCGCTGGCCTATGGCACGCAGATGGTCGGCGGCGTGACGCCGGGCAAGGGCGGCACCGAGCATATCGGCTTGCCCGTGTTCGACACGGTGCACGAAGCTGTTGCCAAGACCGGGGCGACCGCCAGCGTGATCTATGTGCCGCCGCCCTTCGCCGCGGATTCGATCCTCGAGGCAGTCGATGCCGAGGTGCCGCTGGTGGTGTGCATCACCGAGGGCATTCCGGTGCTCGACATGGTCAAGGTCAAGCGCGCGCTGTCGGGATCGAAGACGCGGCTGATCGGGCCGAACTGCCCGGGCGTGCTGACGCCGGGCGAGTGCAAGATCGGCATCATGCCGGGATCGATCTTCTCCAAGGGCTCGGTCGGGGTGGTCAGTCGCTCGGGCACGCTGACCTATGAGGCGGTGTTCCAGACGACCAATGCCGGGCTCGGCCAGACCACGGCGGTCGGCATCGGCGGCGATCCGGTCAACGGCACCAACTTCATCGACGTGCTCGAGCTGTTCCTCGCCGACGAAGCGACCAAGTCGATCATCATGATCGGCGAGATCGGCGGCTCGGCCGAAGAGGAGGCGGCGCAGTTCCTCAAGGACGAAGCCAAGCGCGGGCGCAAGAAGCCGATGGTCGGCTTCATTGCCGGACGCACGGCGCCGCCGGGGCGCCGCATGGGCCATGCCGGTGCGATCGTCTCGGGCGGCCAGGGCGGCGCCGAGGACAAGATCGCCGCGATGGAAGCCGCCGGCATCCGCGTCGCCGACAGCCCTTCCGAACTCGGCACGACGCTCGCCGACGTGCTGAAGGGCTGATGCTCAAGGGGTAAAGTTAACGGGTGCCTCCTATATGGGGGAATACGCCAAGAAGGACCGAACCATGGGCTATGAAGGCCTTGATTTCGACGACATCGCGGGCGGGGTAAGCCCGGCGTTCGTCGAGACATTGTACCGTCGCTGGAAGAGTGATCCCACCGCCGTCGAGGCGGGCTGGCGCAACTGGTTCGAAGGGCTCGAGAGCAGTGTCTCCGGGCCGAGCTGGGCCCAGCCAGGTTGGCCGCTCGCCGAAACCGACGCACTGACCGCTGCGCTCGATCCGACGCAGATGGATCTGCCGCCGGCAAAGCCCAAGGCAGCGCCCGCCCCGACGCCGGCCAAACCCGCTGCCTCGGCCGACGAGATCGCCAAAGCATGTTCGGATTCGATCCGCGCGATGCTGCTGATCCGCACCTATCGCGTGCGCGGGCATCTCGCGGCGCAGCTCGACCCGCTCGGGCTGGTGAAGCAGGAACTGCCCGCCGACCTGACGCCCGAATATCACGGCTTCCTCGGCGCCGATCTCGACCGTCCGGTCTATCTGGGCGGCGTGCTCGGGCTGAGCTATGCGACCGTGCGCGAGATAGTCTCGATCCTCCAGGCCAATTATTGTGGCCATGTCGGTCTCGAGTACATGCACATCTCCGACACCGAGGAGCGCCGGTTCCTCCAGGAGCGCATGGAGGGCAAGGACAAGGAGATCGAGTTCACCACCAACGGCAAGCGCGCGATCCTGTCGAAGGTGATCGAGGCCGAGCAGTGGGAGAAGTTCCTCGGCCGCAAATATGTCGGCACCAAGCGCTTCGGGCTCGACGGCGGCGAGTCGATGATTCCGGCGATGGAAGCGATCATCAAATACGGCGGCCAGCTCGGCGTGCGCGAGATCGTATATGGCATGGCGCACCGCGGGCGGCTCAACATGCTGGCGAACGTGATGTCGAAGCCGTTCCGCGTGATCTTCCACGAATTCGGCGGCGGCTCGGCCAATCCCGAGGACGTCGCCGGCTCGGGCGACGTCAAATACCACCTCGGCACATCGACCGACCGCGAGTTCGACGGTGTGAGCGTGCACATGTCGCTGGCCGCGAACCCGTCGCACCTCGAAGCGGTCGATCCCGTCGTGCTCGGCAAGGTCCGCTCGCTGCAGACGCTGCGCGGCGATCTCGAGCACCACGAGCAGGTGCTGCCGGTGCTGATCCACGGCGACGCGGCGTTCGCCGGCCAGGGTATCGTGTGGGAATGCCTCGGCTTCTCGGGCATCCGCGGCTACAACACTGGCGGCTGCATCCATTTCGTGATCAACAACCAGATCGGCTTCACCACCAGCCCGCAGTTCGCGCGCTCGTCACCCTATTCGAGCGACGTCGCGAAAGGCGTGCAGGCGCCGATCCTTCACGTCAACGGCGACGACCCCGAGGCAGTGACCTTCGCGTGCAAGATCGCGATCGAGTTCCGCCAGAAGTTCAAGCGCGACATCGTGATCGACATGTGGTGCTATCGCCGCTTCGGCCACAACGAAGGCGACGAGCCGAGCTTCACGCAGCCGCTGATGTATGCGCGCATCCGCCAGCATCCGCCGGTGAGCGAAGTCTATGCCGAGCGTCTCAAGTCGCAGGGCGTGGTCGACGCGAGCTTCGTCGACGAGAAGATCCATCAGTTCACGACGCTGCTTGAAGGTGAGTTCGACGCGGGCAAATCCTATCTGCCGAACAAGGCCGACTGGTTCGCCGGGCGCTGGACCGGGCTGAGCGCGCCGATGGATCCCGAGGGGTCGCGGCGCAATGTCGAGACCGGGATCGACAAGAAGCTGTTCGACAGCCTCGGCCGCACACTCACCGAGGTTCCGGACGACCTCGAGATCCACAAGACGCTCGGCCGAGTGATCGACGCCAAGCGCGAAATGTTCAAGACTGGCGAGAATTTCGATTGGGCGACCGGCGAGGCGCTCGCGTTCGGATCGCTGCTCTCCGAAGGCTATGCGGTGCGTCTTTCGGGCCAGGACTCGGGGCGCGGCACGTTCAGCCAGCGGCACGCCGTGTGGGTCGACCAGAAAGACGAGCACAAATATATCCCACTGACCACGATTCCGCATGGGCGGTTCGAAGTGCTCGACAGCCCGCTCTCGGAATATGGCGTGCTCGGCTTCGAATATGGCTTTGCCTCGGCCGATCCCAAGGCACTCGTGCTGTGGGAAGCGCAGTTCGGCGACTTCGCCAACGGTGCGCAGATCATGATCGACCAGTTCCTGGCGGCAGGCGAAGCCAAGTGGCTGCGCGCCAACGGTCTGGTGATGCTATTGCCGCACGGCTACGAAGGCCAGGGCCCCGAGCACAGCTCGGCGCGCCCTGAGCGCTTCCTCCAGCTTTGCGCGGGTGACAATATGCAGGTCGCCAACTGCACCACGCCGGCCAATTATTACCATCTGCTGCGCCGGCAGATGCATCGCAGCTTCCGCAAGCCGCTGGTGGTGTTCACGCCCAAATCGCTGCTTCGCCACAAGCTGGCCGTGAGCAAGGCGGAGGATTTCATCGGCCAGAGCCATTTCAAGCGCATCCTGTCCGATCCCAAGGCACCCGCGGACACCGACGTGAAGCGGCTCGTGCTGTGCACGGGCAAGGTCGCCTATGATCTGATGGAGGCGCGCGACGCGGCGGGCGATGAGCACACCGCGATCGTACGGATCGAGCAGCTCTATCCGTTCCCCGGCGATCCGCTGACCGCGCGCCTGCAGCGCATGGTCAATGTCGAGACGGTGGTGTGGGCGCAGGAAGAGCCGAAGAACAACGGCGCCTGGTCGTTCGTCGAGCCGTTCATCGAGCAGAGCCTGCACGACGCCAAAGCCAAGCCGAAGCGCGCGCGCTACGCCGGCCGCGCCGCGGCGGCATCGCCCGCAACCGGTCTCGCCAAGCGCCACCAGACCGAGCAGGCCGCTCTGGTTGCCGACGCGCTGGGGCACAATGTTCGCGAAGAAATCCGGCGCTCGCGCAGGGCCTGACAATATTCACCCGGGAAACGGGAACGAGGAAGGAAAGCATGACCGACGTCAAAGTCCCAACGCTGGGCGAGTCGATCACCGAGGCGACGCTCGGCGAGTGGCTCAAGAACCCGGGCGACGCGGTGCGCGCCGATGAGCCGATCGCGAGCCTCGAGACCGACAAGGTGTCGGTCGAAGTGCCTTCGCCGATCGCCGGCGTGATGGGCCAGCAGTTGGTCAAGATCGGTGACACCGTCGCCGTCGGCGCCGTGATCGCAGTGGTCGAGGCGGGCGGCGCGGCTGCGGCGCCGACGCCCACGGCGGCCCCCGCCGCTCCGCCGACGCCCGCAGCGGCGCCAGCGGCAGCCGAAGCCGCGGCGCTATCGCCGTCGGTGCGCCGCGCAGTGCTCGAGCATCATGTCGATCCGTCGACGATCCAGGGCACCGGCAAGGACGGCCGGCTGACCAAGGATGACGTTCTCGCTGCGGCGCAAGGCAAGGCGCCGACCGCGCCGCCGTCGCCGCCGCCCGCCCCGGCCACTCCAGTCCCGGCCGCTGCTCCCGAGGGCCAGCGGCGCGAGGAGCGCGTGCGCATGACGCGCCTGCGCCAGACGATCGCGCACCGGCTCAAGGAAGCGCAGAACACCGCCGCAATGCTCACCACGTTCAATGACGTGGACATGAGTGCCGTGATGGCCGCGCGCGCCAAATACAAGGATCTGTTCGAGAAGAAGCACGGCGTGCGGCTGGGCTTCATGGGCTTCTTCGTGAAGGCCGCGTGTATGGCATTGAAGGACTTGCCAGCGGTTAACGCGTCGATCGACGGCGACGAGATCGTCTATCACGACTATGCCGACATCTCGGTCGCGGTTTCTGCGCCACAGGGGCTGGTCGTGCCCGTGATCCGCGACGCGCAGGACATGTCGGTCGCGACGATCGAAAAGACGATCGGCGATTTCGGCAAGCGCGCCAAGGACGGCACGCTCAAGATGGAAGAGATGCGCGGCGGAACCTTCACCATTTCGAACGGCGGCGTGTTCGGATCGCTGATGTCCACGCCAATCATCAACCCGCCGCAGTCGGCGGTGCTCGGCCTGCACCGCATCGAGGACCGTCCGGTGGTCCGGGATGGCGAGGTCGTGGTGCGGCCGATGATGTATCTCGCGCTGAGCTACGACCACCGGCTGATCGATGGCCGCGAGGCCGTGACGTTCCTCGTCGCGCTCAAGAACGCGATCGAGGATCCGACGCGGATTCTGATCGACCTCTGATGCGATGGGTGACCAGCCGCTTCCGCCATGGGGCGCATTTCCCGAGATCCCCTTCCGATCCATCGGGTGGCAAATGGGACCAGGCGAAAACGCGTATCGGACTTTCTTTGGCTGGTTCGCAGCGCTGAGCGACGGCGAAGCTGCCGCGTTCGCAAAACAAGAACCGGAACCCGAAGATTGGCAGGGTTGGTATCGCCGGGTTCGCACAGATGATTGGGATTGAGACAATGGCTGACGAACAGTTCGACGTGATCGTGATCGGCTCGGGACCGGGCGGCTATGTCGCAGCGATCCGCGCGGCGCAGCTCGGACTCAAGACCGCGTGCGTCGAGAGCCGCGCGACGCTGGGCGGGACTTGCCTCAATGTCGGCTGCATTCCGTCGAAGGCGCTGTTGCACGCCTCGGAGCTGTACGAGGAAGCGCACGATGGCACGCTCGCGAAATGGGGCGTCAGGACCAGCGGCGTCGAGCTCGACCTCGACGCGATGCATGGTGGGCGCAAGGAAGCAGTGAAGGGCCTTACCGGTGGCATCGAGTTCCTGTTCAAGAAGAACAAGGTGACCTGGCTCAAGGGCCATGCCGCATTCACCTCGCCGAGCACGATCGACGTCGCCGGCGCCAGCTATACGGCCAAGAACTTCGTGATCGCGACCGGTTCGTCGGTGACGCCATTGCCGGGCGTGACCGTCGACCAGCAGCGCATCGTCGATTCGACCGGCGCGCTCGAACTCGCGGCAGTACCCAAGCGCATGGTCGTGATCGGCGGCGGCGTGATCGGGCTCGAGCTCGGCTCGGTGTGGCGCCGGCTCGGCGCCGAAGTCACGGTGGTCGAGTTCCTTGATCAGATCCTGCCCGGCATGGACGGCGACGTGCGCAAGGAAGCGAACAGGCTGCTCACCAAGCAGGGCTTCGATTTCCGCCTCTCGACCAAGGTCACAGGCGCCGAAATCAAGGGTGACGAAGTTGCGCTCAGGATCGAGCCCGCGCATGGCGGCGCGACCGACACGATCAAGGCCGATGTCGTGCTCGTTGCGATCGGGCGGCGGCCCAACACCGAGGGTCTCGCGCTCGACAAGGCCGGGCTCGCGACCAACGCGCGCGGCCAGATCGAGACCGATCATCGCTTCGCAACCAATGTCGCCGGCATCTGGGCGATCGGCGACGTGATCCCCGGCCCGATGCTCGCGCACAAGGCCGAGGACGAAGGCATTGCGGTCGCCGAGAATATCGCCGGCCTCACCGGCATCGTGAACCACGATGTGATCCCGAGCGTGGTGTATACCATGCCCGAGATCGCCGGAGTCGGCCTTACCGAGGAAGCCGCCAAGGCGAAGGGCGAAGTGAAGATCGGAAAGTTCCCGATGGCCGGCAACAGCCGCGCCAAGACCAATCGCGAAGAGGGCGGCTTCGTCAAGGTTGTCGCCGACGCCAAGACCGACCGCGTGCTCGGCGTGTGGATGATCGCGAGCGTGGCCGGAACGATGATCGCGCAGGCAGCACAGGCGATGGAGTTCGGCGCGACGAGCGAGGACATCGCCTATACCTGCCACGCGCATCCCACCCATTCGGAAGCGCTCAAGGAAGCGGCAATGGCGGTGCAGGGCAAGCCGATCCACATCTGAGGATCGGCGTCCGTCCGGTCAGTCGCCGATCGATCCGGCTCGACGCGCCGCCGCGACTGCGCTTTCGAGCGAATCGCGGAACCGCGCACCGCTGCCCCGCACACCCTGGCTCAGCAGCATGCGGCGGACCGGCCGATGTGCCCCCGCGAGCCATAGCCGCGCTCCGTGGCGCTGCGCGCGGCGTGCGAAATTGGCGAGCGTCGCCGCGGCGCTCGAATCGAGCAAGGGAACGCCGCTGAGGTCGACGACATAGGCGCGCGGATGCTCGCCGATCTCGTCGAGCGCGGCACCTACCGCGCCCGCCGCCCCGAAGAAGAACGCACCTGAAATGCGATAGACGACGATATCGCGATCGGCGGAAAGCGTCGCGTCGTAGTGCAGTCGTCCGCCGGCGTCGTCGGCGGCGTCCTCATCGATATGCGGGACCGGCCGCTCGACTTCGACCGCCTGCGCCATGCGATGGAGGAACAGCAGCGCACCCAGCCCGAAGCCCGCCAGAATGCCTTCGGTCAGGTCGCGGAACACGACTAGGAGAAAGGTCGCGAGCAGCACCACCGCGTCGCCGCGCGACACCCGCAACAACACGGCGAACTCGTGTTTTTCGGCCATGTTCCAGGCGACGACGGCGAGCACGCCGGCAAGCGCCGCGAGCGGAATGTAGCGCGCCAGCGGTGCTGCAAGCATCATGAAGCCAAGCAGGAACACGGAATGCAACATACCCGCGACGGGTCCGCGGGCGCCGGCGCGAACGTTGGTTGCGGTGCGCGCGATCGTTCCGGTCACGCAAATGCCGCCGAACAGGGCTGACGCGACGTTCGCCGCGCCTTGTGCCACCAGTTCGCAGTTCGAGCGGTGCCGACGACCGGTCATCGAATCGGCAACCACCGCCGACAACAGGCTCTCGATCCCACCGAGCAGCGCAAACGACAGCGCCGAAGGCAGCAGCTCCGCGATGCGCGTAGGCGATAGATCGGGCAGATGCGGCGCAGGAAGCGCGCGCGGAATGCCGCCGAAGCGCGAACCGATCGTCTCGACGGGAAGACCCAGCAGCGTCGCGGCGACCGCTACGAACGCGACCGCGATCAGCATGGCCGGCCAGTGCGGACGATAGCGGCGAACGAGCAAGATAATGCTAATGGTCGCGACCGCGACCACAACTGCGGCGCCGCTCATCGTCGGCAGCGCGTGCGCCAGGGCAAGCAGCTTGGGCACGAACGGCCCAGGCTCGACCGCGGCAAGGCGCAGGCCGAGCAGATCCTTGAGCTGGCTCGCGAAGATGATAACCGCGATCCCGGCGGTGAAGCCGACGGTGACCGGATAGGGAATATATTTGATGAAGGTCCCAAGCCGCAGGAACCCGATCGCGAGCAGGATCAGGCCCGACAGGAATGTCGCGAGCAGCAATCCGTCGACACCATGCTTCGCAACCGTCGCCGCCACGAGCACGATGAAGGCGCCCGCAGGGCCGCCGATCTGGAACCGGCTGCCGCCGAGCGCCGAAACGAGCAAGCCGCCGACGATCGCAGCATAGAGGCCGCGTTCCGGCCCGACGCCGGAGGCGATCGCGATCGCCATCGACAGCGGCAGCGCGACGATCGCCACGGTCAGACCGGCGACGGCGTCCGCCTTGAAGTCGGCAAAGCCATAGCGCTCGCGCAGCACCGTGATGAGCTTGGGCGTGAAGAGATCGGCAAAACGTGCCGTCGGCAACCGCGCCACGCTGCTCATGATGGCCGCGGCGTCTTGAGGCGCACGCCACGCCCGCCTTCGCGGCTCGCAGTGCCTTCGCCGATCAATTCCACGCCGGCGCGATCGAATGCCTCGACCACTTTGGTCAACGTATCGATGACGCCGCGCACGTTGCCCTCGCTCGCTTCCATGCGCTGGATCGTCGGCAGCGAGACTCCTGACAGTTCGGCGAGCTGGCGCTGGTCAATGCCCAGCAGCGCGCGTGCGGCGCGCATCTGTGCCGCAGAAATCATCGAGTTGTCCTCACCTAATGCACGATACTCCATTAATGATGTATTTTACATCATTAATGATGTCAATAGCGGCAATGTTAGCCGTTCGGCCGGCTGTCACGCCTCAACCTTGCCCAAAGCGCGAAAGCGACGACCGCCAGCGCGGCGAACCAAAGAGCGTCGCGCGCCTCGCGCATATACGCCATGGCACCGAGCGCCGCGCCGAGCGCAAATCCGGCCCAGATCAGCAAGTGCGGAAGCCAGGCAGTGCGAGGCGCAACTCCCATCAGCGCATCCGCCAATCCCTGCCCCAGGCGAACGAGCGCCTCGCTGGGATAGCCCGGATGCACCGATCCCGCCGCGCCGCTCCGGGCAGCGGTGTGCAACGCCCCCATCGCCGCGACGAGCGGCAGCGGTCCGAAGCGCGGCGGCGCGTAGCTGGCCAGCAGTGCCGCCACTGCGAGCAGCACCGCACTTACGGCCAATCCCGGCCACTCACGCCCGCGCGGCTGTGCGCGCGCGGCGACTTCGGCGAGGATGCAGCCGACGAGAAAGCTCAGCACAATCGCGAGGCCGAACTTTAACTCGTTCCAATCGTGCCCGGCGAATCCGGTTGCGAGCCGGGTGGTATTGCCGCTCATGAATGCTGCAAAGAAACCGCCTGTCGCGAGGAACGCTTGGGCGTCGATGAAACCGAGGAACAGTGCCAGCGCGAGCGCGGGCGCGAAAACCGGGGAAACGCGTGCCATGCTCGGCACATGGGGCCGGAGCGCGCGACTCTCAAGCGCGCGTTTTGCGGCGCGCGACGATCGCGCCTAGGTAGACCCATGGTCTCTGTTCCACTGGCGCTGCAACTCGGGCCGGTCCTGCCATGGCTCGACTTGTTCGGCATCGCGGTATTCGCCGCGACCGGGGCGCTCGCGGCGGCGCGGCGCGAGCAGACATTCGTCACCGCGGCCTTCTTCGCGCTGGTCACCGGGTTCGGCGGCGGTGCGATCCGCGACCTCTTGATCGGCGCCCCGGTGTTCTGGGTGCACGACCCCTTGGTCGCCGCGCTGGGTCTCGTCGTGGCGGCAGTGATCTGGGTGACGCCGTCGCGCTGGTGGGACGGCGCGGGGTTCGACTGGCTCGATGCGGTCGGGCTTGCGGCCTATTCCGCGTTTGGCGCCGCCAAGGCGCTCAGCTTCGGCATCCCGCCTGTCCCGGCAATGGTTATGGGGGTGATCACCGCCTGCGCCGGCGGGATCATCCGCGACATGATGGCAGGCGAGCCTTCGATCCTGATGCGCCCCGAACTCTATGTCACTGCCGCCGCGCTTGCGGCATCGCTGCAGGTCGGGCTGACGCTCGCCGGCCTGACACCGCTCGGCGCCGGTCTGATCGCATGCGTCTGCGGCTTCGCGCTCCGCGCGGCCGCGATCCATTGGAGACTTGGGCTGCCGACATACCGCCACGGTCGCTGATTCCAGCCAACGTCCGCGCGCTCGCCGACGGACTCGATTTCGGCACCGCCGACTTCGTGTAGAACGACGGCAAGCGGCTGCCGATCACCGCGCGATGGAGGCGGATCGGCGACAATGGTTATGAGGCGATCGACAATGAGGTCGATGCCGGCAGGGGCGCGCCGCGCCGCTACACCAAAGTCGATTAGCCCCGCACCACGCCGATGTCGCTGAACTTGCGCGGCTCGGCCGGCTCGGCGCCCGCGTGCGCGAGCTGGCATTGCCAATAGCCGACGTCGATCCAGCGCCCGTGCTTGTAGCCGACTTCGCGGAACACGCCCGCGCGGCGAAATCCCACCGCCTCGTGAATGCGGATCGAGGCGTCGTTGGGCAGAGCGATCACGCCGATCGCCTGGGTGAATTTCTGCGCGCGCAGCGTGTCGATCAGTGCTTCGTAGAGCAGCCGGCCAGCGCCCTGGCGTTGTGCTGCAGGTGCCATGTAGATCGTCGTCTCGACGACAAAGCGATAGGCCTCGCGCTCGCGGAAGCGCGCGGCATAGGCATAGCCGAGCACCTCCTCGCCTTCATCGACACCGCTGGTGGCGACGATCCAGGGATAGAGGCCCGCGCTCGATTCCATGCGCGCGCGGATCGTCTCGGCGCCAGGCACTTCGGTTTCGAACGACACCACGCCTTTTTCGACATGCGGCGCGTAGATCGCCGCAATCTCACCGGCATCGCGCGGTTCCGCTGGACGGATCGCGATCATTGTCCGGCGCGGAGCAGTAGCTGGCGCATCAGCACTTCGTCGCGCGCCGATGCCTGCGCCGGCCCGAGCCCGGCGCATTCAAGGCACCTTGCTTGCACCGCCGAGCCGAACGCCAGCCGCCGCGCATCGCCGAGCGCCTGGGCGAAGATCGCGCGCCGGCCTGCGGCGATGCGGCTGAACACGTCCTTGCCCTCGGCATCGGCCGCGGCAGCGTCCTCGTCGTTCTGCAACAGGCTCGTGATCAGCTTCGACAGCGTGCTCGGCTGTTTTTCGAGATAGACCGGATGGACGCTCTTGGGGTCGAGCTTGGCGCGCCTGGCCGCCTCGGCGATCGCGTCGTCGATGCCGCCAAAGCGATCGACCAGCCCGACCTGATGCGCAAGCCCGCCGATCCACACACGGCCCTGGCCGATCGAGTCGACCTTGGCGACGGTCATGTGCCGCGACTGCGCCACCAGGCCGGTGAAGCGGCCGTAGCCGGCTTCGATCGTCGACTGGATGACATGATCGACCGCCTCGTTGGTACCGCGCAGCACATCGGGCTGCGCAGTGAGCGGCGTCGTGGTCACGCCATCGGCACCGAGCCCGAGCTTCGCGAGCGTCTTCTCGAAGGTGGGAATCACGCCGAAGATGCCGATCGAGCCCGTAATCGTGTTCGGCTCGGCGAAGATCACGTCGCCGGGCGTCGACACCCAATAGCCGCCACTCGCAGCGAGGCTGCCCATCGACACTACCACCGGCAGCTTGCGCGCCTTGGCTTCGAGGATCGCGCGGCGAATCGTCTCGGCCGCGAGCGCCGAGCCACCCGGCGAATCGACACGCACTACCAACGCCTTGAGGTTCTTCTGTGCGAGCCCGTCGAGCAATAGCTTGGAGATGGTGTCTCCGCCCGCGGAGCCGGCCTTGGCCTTGCCGTCGACGATGTCGCCGGCGATGGTGAGCACGCCGATCGCATCGCCGCCGGTCGGCGCGGGATGCGCCGCGAGGAATGTCGTGAGCTTGGTCGCATTGTAATAGCCCGCCGGCTTGCTGGCGTCGCCGCCGACGAGCTCGGCAACATGCTTGCCGAACGCGACACGGTCGCCGAGCTTGTCGACGATGCCCCCGGCGAGATTGGCCTTGGCGATATCGCCTCCCGCCGCCGCCATCATCTGGTCCGGCTTGGTCAGGAAATCGGCGATCTTGGCGCGCGGCCGCGCCTTTTCGATCGCTTCGCGCCACTGCGACAGGATCGAACCGTAGAGCTCGACGTAATTCTCGCGTGCCTCGGGCGACATGTCGTTGCGGAAATAGGGCTCGACCGCCGACTTGTAGGTTCCGACGCGATAGATGTGCGCCGTGACGCCGATCTTGTCGAACAACCCCTTGTAATAGAGACGCGTGCCGCCCGGACCGGTGAAC
>Ga0207711_10003957_pt1 | contig 12744 bp, 7 predicted proteins | sample KBSS34metaG_FD_184401 | JGI IMG/M metagenome (GOLD analysis project Ga0207711, IMG submission 184401) | Switchgrass rhizosphere microbial communities from Kellogg Biological Station, Michigan, USA - KBS S3-4 metaG (SPAdes) (version 2) | ecosystem: Host-associated > Plants > Roots > Rhizosphere >...
AGCCGCTGCACCTTTGGCCTGTGCGGGTGGTGCTTGCGTGGGTTGAGTTGTGCCTGCGGTCCCCGTTTGATTAAGGGCTGCTTGCTTCGTCGCTAGCCATCGCTCATTTGCTAGACGTTCGGCATCAATGCCAGGGAGATCGTGTCCTATTGCCTCTAATGACAGGAAGATTGATAGGGAAGACAGCGCAAATCCCAAGCTCTTTGGCGCGTATTGGGAAAAATTCATGGTGTGCTCCGACTGATGAGATCGAGTTCGAGACGTCAGTTCGCATTCGCTTGAACGACTTCTATCCGCAATACCGTTTACTTGAACTGCCAGTAGGCCCCTTGTGCGTTCGGCACCTGCTCCAGATCGCTCCGCTGGGCCGCGCGTAGTCGCGTTACAACCAAGTCGTGCAGGTCGTGGAGCATCCCTGGACTATCGGCCACATAGGCATGCCCGATGCCCCAGAACAAGTTCGTGTCAGCTTTCGTCGCGTCGATGGTCTCAACACCGCTAACGATGACCACTCCGCCACGAGCGTCGCCGAGCCGAGACGCGCCGCCAAACTTCTTAGACGCTAACATCGCCAGATCATTGGCTGAGGCGTAAAGGGTGACCGGTGACCCGGCCGCCCTAAGTACCGGCGCGATGTCGGTCCGAAATACATCGGCATCAATATCCGGCGCAGCCAGAATCAATTCGCTGAACACCGCCATCTGCCGCGGCGAGAGTTCGTTGGAAAGCTCCATGAAGGCGCGAGTGAGCGCCCGACTTCCCATGCTATGTGCGACCAGAGTGACCGAATCGAAGCCACCGCGTTCCGCTAGGTCACGCAGGAACGCCTTCAAGTACCCTACTGCCTGGTCGGCATTGTTGGTGTCGTAGGAATAATCTTCGACCTTACCTTTGGACGGCCAACTGTAGAACAGCGGCACGCCGTCGAATTCAACATCGTAGTAGATCTGCGCGGTGCGCCGTGCCGCGTCCTCGAAGCTATTGTTGAAACCATGAACAAAAACGAACGCATTGCGCTTGGGACGGCCCGCCAGCCGCGCGGTCATCTCCGCGAATACTTGTTCCTTGGTCCTTAGATCTACCTTCAGCAGGACGACGTGGCGCTCCGGGTTCTCGAAAAAGTGGCGCAGGATAAGCGGTGACTCGAGGTGGCCGGATTGATGATCGCGGGGGATGCTGACGTCACACGTGCCATAGATCAGGTTGTGGCCTCGATCTTCGCCGAACACATCGGCCGGCGCTGACGCGCCCGTGACATTTCGGTCCGTTCCAAAGAACAGCTGAACCGTCGCGTAGGGCTTCACCCCGTCGGCAGCTGCAGGCGGCGGTGGCGGCGCGGCCGCCGACGCGGGTGGCGGAACTGGCGCTGGCTGCGGGCTCGGTAGCCATTGTGCGCAGGACGCCAGAAGAAGGCTCGCTGTAACCGCAAGTACTCGTAGCATGGGTAAACCTCTCAGGGAGGCGGGATAGCCTCCAAATACGGCCTCGCGACAAGCCGAATGTTCGTAGCGCCGCGCTGCACCAGATGAGCCGAGCACTAGGTCAGCGGAATATCCCCCCATTTGCGGATGAGTTGGACTGCCTCACCCACCTTAGGCAGATCGCCACCCGCGGTGTCGTAAGGTTTGATCGCCGATAAGTCCAGACCGGTCTTGCTTTCGATGGTCGCAACGGTGGATCGATACTCAGCGACGTTAACGGCCGTGTCTGCGGGTGGCGGCGCCGAGCCGCCGCTTCTGGTCACCGAAAAGAGTGCCGTCTGATCGGCGATCATGGCGACCGCCTTGAGGCCTTGCGCGCCATGCCAGACAACGATTTTCCAGAAGGCGGACGGCACTTGAGTATCGTCCGCCCACAGGTCGTCGGTATCGTTGAACACTGGCCCTTGCAAGACCGCCAGCGGCTTATCCTTGCCGGAGACGAACAGTCCCTGCTCCAGAACGTAGCGCTCGATGCCTTGCCAGAACTTGATCGATTCGTTGAACTTCCAGTGCTGTGGGGTGCAATTGGTGAAATGAAAAGTGTCCTTGTTCGCCCGCGTCGCGAATTCACCCCAGGTCGGATCATCCCGGCGCGTGAGATGCCCACGATCAAACAGATGACTCCAGGCCGAATAGAAGTCCTGAAGGACGAAATACGAGTCGCTCATCCGGCTGTCCTTGTACCAGGTCTCTCCTTCCGGTTGCGTCGCCGCTGGCTCGCCGGTCTTGCGGTCGATCGCCACGTAAGTCGCGCCATCGATGTTGGTCGCGGTGAGCAGGGCAAAGTGACGGGTCTTGTGCATGACGACGCTAAAGTTCTGGTACTGCAACTCTCCGCTAGTCACCGCTGCATCCTGCAGAGGCGCGATGCTGCTTTTCTTGGGTTTGGTTATCTGTGGCAGGTCGAGCTTGATGCCGGGAACGAACTTGGCCGAGAAGCCGTTACGATTGGAGTAGTCGGTATCCAGCTTGACCCCTTCTGCAGCCTTGGTGAGGAGGCGCTGCGGTTTCGCGGCGATAACCTGCGCGGCGATGCTGGCCGCTTTATCCGCCGGCGCTCCGGCGACGGCGGGATTGCCCACCCGAACCAGAATCTCAATCGGGATTACGACGGATTGCATGGTTGACGAAGGTGCGTTCATGAGAGCCTCCATGGCGTTGGCACGGTCAGGCGCTTTCATAGCCTCGCCCGGCGCGGGCGGTGACGCCACCGGGCGACGTTCGAGCTGCTTCGTGGCAGGTGCGGAAATAGTCCATAGGGAGAGTGCCCGCGTCACCATTTCCTGCGCGACCGGGTCGAGCTTCGCTGCCCGGTCCTTGAGGTCATTGAAGATCGCGCTGATCCGGATACCTTCATTGACGCTGCTTGGCGGTGGCTGCCCGCCGGCACTCTGCGGAGGCGCTGACGGCGCACCGTAGTGATGGAGCGCAACCACATCCCACTGATCATTGAATACCGGGGCCCCCGACGAGCCGAAGTCCGTGTCCGTCTCATAGAGGAGCCGGGTATCCGTACGCGCGGTGAGCAGATTGTTCCGGATAGCGATGGTCTTCGGCAGCCCGTTGGGATGCTGAATGATATTGACGTTCATTCCCACTCGATGACGATCAGGCGAGAAACTAAGGGGGCAATCGCCCAGGTCGGCGATGGCCGCGCTGCCGTCCAGACGATCGCCGATGGCGATGACCGCATAATCCAGCTCACTCTCGTCAGAAAAAATGGCCAGGCGTTCTGGAAGCAGCCGGTAGATGGTCCGTTGACCGGGATTGCCTTGTTGATCGATCTCGTCATCGAAGATGATATTGGCGTGCGCCGCGCCGGCGGCATCATTGATGACGTGTTGGTTCGTAATGAAAAGGTCCGGGCTGATCAGGAAACCCGTGCCGGAGGTAGTCTCGCCGGGTGTCTGGACCTCCACCCGGGCGACGGCGCGGCGCGAGGTAGCACCGTACGGCAAGAACGCCGCCGGTTGAAAATCGTTGGTGCCGTGAATAGCCTCTTGCGGCCCGCCGCTGCGGGCAGCTCGCGCATCGAACGCGGCCGCACGGGTCGGATCATCCTCTGCCGCCTTCCAATCACCCGCCGCAACGAGATTGCGCGTGCGCGTGCGTACGTCAGCGGTCGCTGATATACGAGCCGCGATCGCAGCCACGGTATCTGGACGCATAGCGTCTCTTCCTCTGAGGTCAATGCTGACGTGGCACGACCAAGTCCGCTATCGAATATTTCATGCCTGCGATCACCTTGGCTCGCTTGAATAGCCTCTCGATGTCGAGCAAACGGTACGCGCAATAGGAACTCTAGCGTTGTCGAATATTCGGCAGAAGACGGCCTTAGTATTCGGATCGCCGTAACTGGCGCGTCTCGGATGAGCCCATAGGCCACTCGGGTGGCTACTAACGCGTTGCGGGGGTAGCCTTAGAGGTAGAATTGCGACGACGGTCTGTTGTAGCCCCTCAGTGTGAATCCCTTAAGCGCAACCTTCGCTGGTTCCATTCCGCACTACTACGACAGTTGCTTCGGTCCGGCGTATCTCGACGCGATTTTGCTCGATCTCGCGCAACGGCTTCCGGCCAAGCCGCCCGGAGACGTTCTGGAAATCGCCTGCGGCACCGGCCTGCTGACCCGGCGGGTGCGCGAGCGACTCGACCCGACGGTCCGGCTGGTCGCCACCGACCTGAGCATCGCGATGCTCGACTACGCGCGCGCCAAGCTAGGAACCTCCAACAACCTCGAATGGCGCGAGGCCGACGTGGCCAAGCTGCCCTTCCGCGCGGGCGCGTTCGGCGCCCTGGTCTGTAGCTTCGGCCTCATGTTCGCTCCCGACAAGAGCGTGGCGTTCAGCGAGGCACACCGCGTCCTCAAAAAAGGCGGGATCCTGCTCTTCAACGTCTGGGACCGCATCGAGGAGAACCCGCACATCCTCGCCAATGCGAAGGTCGTCGAGGGACTCTTTCCCGGCGACCAGGAGATGCGCTTCCGGATCCCGTACGAGATGTATGACCTCGCGCTGCTGCGTGGACTGCTCGCGAAGGCGCAATTCGGTGACGTGAAGATCGAGACGAAGCAGGTGCCGATCACTGGCGCGAGCGCTCGAACGATTGCCACCGGTCAGATCCGCGGCACACCGAGATCGCTCCTGATCGAGAAGCGCGGTGTTCCACTGGACGACGTTATCGACAAGGTGACCACCGCGCTGGCGAAGATCGGTGGCGCCGATCCCTACCGAGGTGTCGCGAAGTCAATCGTCGTCGAGGCCCGACGCCGCTAGAACGCTGGCGCAGGGGTGCGCCGGACCGTCCGCTTTCCTCTGCCGCGGCGCTGACAAATTCAGGTCCCCCATTATTCTCCTAGGCTTCAATTCAGGTATGTTTTGCCTCCTCGTATAGTCGCATCTCTTCAGTAAACACTTTGTCGCCCTTAATCTTGGCTTGGTTTTCGAGCCTCACTCTCCTGCCCTTTCTGCGACGTAAGTCAAGCAGTCGTAACTTTCGGCTCTCCAAGGAGCAAGTTTTACCAATGATTGTGCAGACTTCACCGCTTCGACGAAGTTTCCGCTGCTGGAGAGAAGCGTGGCCATTACCCTGATACCATTGAAATCATCGGGTACATTAGCGAGAGGTGCCCGTTACGCGGGCGATCGCTCTCTAGACGATCAACAGCACCAGGCCAACGACCATTGAGCCGAGGAATAATCCCCAGAGGAGCTTTGACGACCGCACGCGCGTTCTCTCACACGGTACCCGAGGACGGGCGGCAGATGCCCGCCAGGCGCGCGCGGCGCAGGAATGCCGAGTCCCGGCCCAGGATAGGTTCACCAGGTCTTCGAGGATTGGTTCTTCGTCCCGACAAGCAGGCCCGAAACGATGCTGTGAGGTCTCGATCGCACGTCCAAGTTGCGTTAGGTCCCTGATAAGCACTACTCGTTGTTGACTGCGTCTGCTCTACCGACCAACCGTTCCGCCTCGTCGATCCAGCCTCCGCCCATCGCCTTGTACAGGTTCGCGTACGACTGGAACAGCTCGGATTGGGTTGCGACGTAGGCGAGCTCGGCATTCAACAGCGACTGTTCCGCGCTGGCTACCTCGAGATAGATCGTCACGCCTTCGCGATAGCGCAGCTCCGCGAGATCGCGAAAGCGGCGCAGCGCGGCGACATTGTGCGCTCGCTCGGAACTCAGCTGCGCAAGCTTGGTCCGGTCGATCAGCGCGTTCTCGACATCCTCAAATGCGCTGATGATCGCCCGTTCGTACGCATAGAGCGCCTCGCGCTCAGCCGCCTCGGCCTGTGCCACCTCGTTGCGGATGCGTCCCGCGTTGAAGATCGGCTGCGCGATGGAAGCCGCCAACGACCAGACCCTCGATGGACCGATGAACAGACTGGAGAGCTGCGTGCTTTCCAGACCGAGCAACCCTGTGAGGCTGATGTTGGGAAAGTAGGCCGCCTTCGCTACGTCGACGTTGGCGTTGGCCGCAATGAGTTGCTGCTCGGCCTGACGGATGTCGGGCCGCCGTTCGAGCAACGCCGCCGGCAAGCCTCCCGGCACCGCGGGAAAGAAGAAGCCATCGATGTCGCGACCCCGCACGATCATCTCGGGATTGCGCCCGATCAAGGCCGAGATGAAGTTCTCCTGACGTGCGATCTCGCGCTCGAGCTCCGGCACGCGCGCCACGGCTTCGCGGTATTGCGATTCCGCTTGTTCGTAGTCGCTCTCCGGGACTGCGCCTTCCTCAAACCGGATCCTCTGCAGGTGTGCGGCCTCACCGAGACTTTCGGAAGTGTGGCGGGCGACCTCCAGCTGCCGATCGAGCGCGCGCAGTTGGATGTATCCGCTTGCAACCCCCGTTACGATGGTGAGCACGACGGTACGCCGGCCCTCCTGACTCGCAAGCAACATCGCGCGCGCCGCTTCGGTAGCCCGGCGCAGTCTGCCCCAGATGTCGAGCTCGAAGCTAGCGAAGAGATTGACGCTGTAGTCGTTGACTGCCCTACCGGCCGAGATGGGCGCATTGGTACTTCCGCGCTCGCGAGCCGCCGACCCACCGGCGTTGACCTGGGGAAACTGTGCGGACCGTGCGATGGCGTATTGGGCGACGGCCTGATTGATATTGGACGTCGCGATTTTCAGATCCTTATTGTTGGCGAGCGCAATTCGCACGAGATCGGAGAGCACCGGGTCCTGAAACTGATCCCACCAGGCGATGTTGGAGATGTCTCGGGCCTCGACGTCTTCGAGCCTCCAGGCGGCAGGAACGGTGACCTCCGGGCGACGATAGTCGGGGCCCACCATGCAGCCGCAGAGCGACAGCGCGAGAATGGCCGCCACCGCGCAATTTTGTGCCCGCGACGCGCTCGGTGCCGAGTTCACCATACGCATTACTTCCCTAATCTGCGCTGGTAGGTGAAGGCGCCGCCATACCGGTGGTCGCCTCCGCCTGCTCTGCGCGCCGGAACGGCCACTGACGCTCGCTCACGCGCTGCAGCAGCACGTAGAACACCGGGATGAAGAACACGCCGACCAGCGTCGCGATGAGCATGCCAAACACCACTGCGGTACCTAGCGCCTGCCGCGCACCGGCCCCGGCGCCCAGCGCGATCGCCAGCGGTACGCTGCCCAAAATGAACGCGAACGATGTCATCAGAATCGGTCGCAATCGAAGCCTCGCGCCGTCCAGTGCGGCTTGCTCGATCGACTCGCCCTGCTTGCGCTTAAGCTTCGCGAACTCGACGATAAGGATGGCGTTCTTCGCCGCCAATCCGATCAGCATGATGAGTCCGATCTGGGTGTAAACGTTGTTGTCCAGGTTTCGCAGCAGGAGCCCGAGGAACGCACCGAATACACCGAATGGAATCACTAGCAGGATCGCGATCGGCATGGCCCAGCTTTCGTAGAGCGCGGCGAGCACCAGGATCACGAAAAGCAGCGAAACTGCGAAGATGTAGCCCGTCTGCGCTCCGGATTTCTTCTCCTGGTACGTCGCCTCGCTCCATTCGTAGGCGAAACCCAGAGGCAGGCCGCGCGCGAGCTCCTCCATCGCGGCAATCGCCTGCCCCGAGCTGTAGCCGGGCGCGTTTGTTCCGTTGATCGTAGCGGCGCTATAGATGTTGTAGCGCTCGAAGTACTGCGGACCGTTGAGCGGCCGGCTCGAGACCAGCGTGGAGAGCGGCACCATCGTCCCGCCTTCGGCGCGCACGTAGAAGCGGTTCACGTTGTCAGGTTGCACGCGCTGCGCGCCGTCGGCCTGGGCCTGGACGCGGTAGGTCCGGCCGAAAAGATTGAAGTCGTTGATGTAGTAGCTGCCGAGGAACGTCTGCAAGGCGAAGAACACGTCGTTCAACGGGATGCCGAGCGCCTTGACCTTGTCGCGATCGACCTGGAATTCGATCTGCGGGATGCGCGGATCGAAACCGCTGTAGACGAACCCGATCTCGGGCCGCTTGCGCGCCTCGGAAAGAAGATTCTGCAGGACCTGCGACAGCTGCGCAGTGTCGGCGCCGCCGCGATTCTGCAGCACGAAGGTGAAGCCACCGGCGGTGCTCAGGCCGCGAATCGGCGGCGGGTTAAGGACCAGCACGCTCGCGTCGCGGATTTGCCCGTTGAGCCGACCGGTCAGCGCCCGCACTAGGGCGTCGACCGATTCCGAGTGCGCCTTGCGCTCATCCCAAGACTTCAGCCGCACGAACACGGTTCCGTTGTATGAGACGGATTGGCCGGTAAGCAGATTGAAGCCGCTGATATACACGAGGCCGTCCACGCCCGGGACCTGGCGAGCGATCCGCGTGACCTCCGACATCGCGGCGTTCGTGCGCTCGAGCGAGGCTGCAGGCGGAAGGCTCACCACCGCGATGAGATAACCCTGATCCTCGGGCGGTACGAGCCCGGTTGGGCGCGTGGCGATGAGACCGGACACCGCGACGAGCAGCGCGCCGAACGTGAGCATCATCAGAACCGCGTGTCGCTCCATCGTGGCCACACTGCGGATGTAGCCGTTACGCGAGCGCTCGAAGAGCGCATTGAACTTAGAAAAGAACCAGCCGAGCGCCCCGTGCCTCGGATGCGCCTCTTCCACGGGGATCAAGAGCAGCGCGCACATCGCCGGCGTAAACGTAAGCGCGCAAACTGCGGACAGCACGACCGATACGGCGAGCGCGAGCGCGAACTGCTTGTAGAGCTGACCCGTCAGGCCGCCCAGAAACGCGACCGGCACGAACACTGCCGCGAGCACCAGTGCGATCGCGATCACCGGTCCGGCGACATCCGCAATCGCCGATTTGGTCGCCTCCATAGGCGTCAGCCCGCCCGCATCGAGCCGCTGCTGCACTGCTTCCACGACGACGATCGCGTCGTCCACCACGATTCCGATCGCGAGCACGATGCCGAACAACGTCAGCGTGTTGATGGAAAAGTTGAGCGCGGCAAACGCGCCAAACGTGCCGATGAGCGAGATCGGCACGACCAGAATCGGGATCAGCGTCGCGCGCCAGCTCTGCAGAAAGAGATAGACGACGAAGATGACCAGCACGAAGGCGATGGCCAGCGTCTTAAGCACCTCTTTCAGCGACTCGGTGACGAACGGCGTCGTGCTGTACGGAATCGTGTAGATCATGCCCGGCGGAAATCCCGGCGCCTGCTCTTCCATCACTTGCCTAACGTGCTTGGCGACTTGGAGAGCGTTGGCGTCCGGCTGCAGGTAGATCCCGATGAGCGCTGCGGGAATGTCGTCGTTCGATCCGTAGACCGAATAGTCCGCGGCGGCTAGTTCAACGCGCGCGACATCTTTCAGGCGAACCACGAGACCATTCCCGGCTTCGCGGAGGACCATGTTTTCGAATTCGGCCGCGTCGGCCAGTCGTCCCTTCACGAACACCGAATACTGCATCTGCTGCCCGGCAGGCACCGGCGGCAGCCCGAGGCTGCCTGCAGGCGCCACAACGTTCTGCTCGCGGATGACAGCAGCGATGTCCGACGCGGTGACACGCAGTCGGGCCATGCGCTCGGGGTTAAGCCAGATGCGCATGCTATAGTCGCGTGCGCCGAATATGCGGACCTGGCCGACCCCGGGCACGCGACCCAGCGCGTCGTACAGATTGAGCAGTGCGTAGTTGCTCAGGAAAACGTCGTCGTACGTGCGGTCCGGCGAGGTGAGCGAAATTACCTCCAGGAAGTCGGTCGTCGACTTGCGCACGGTGATGCCGTTGCGGATGACATCGGCGGGAAGCTGGCTTTGCGCGATCGCGACCCGGTTCTGCACTTCGACGGCGTCGATGTTCTTGTCGGTGCCGATGTCGAACGTCACCGTCAGGCTGTACGAGCCGTCGTTGCCGCTCTTCGACTCCATGTAGAGCATGTCCTGCGAACCGTTGACCTGCTGCTCGACTGGCGCAGCCACCGACTGCGCGACGACCTCGGCGTTGGCGCCAGGGAAGTTCGTCGTCACCGTGACCTGTGGCGGAATGACCTGCGGATACTGGGCGATCGGCAGTCCCAAGATGGCCAGCACGCCGACCAGGATCATGATCAGCGCAATAACCGTCGAGAAGACCGGACGCTCAATGAAGAAGTTGAACATAGCCAACGGTGGTCTGCGCGGCGATGCGCAAGGACAAAGCAGCCACGCGCACGGGACTCTTCATTTCTTGCCAGCCGTGGCCGACAAAGCGTTCGTGGCCCCTTGCGTTGCCGCGGCAACGGCCTTGACCGTAGCGCCCGCCCGGATCTTGCCGACGCCCTCGACCACGATCCGATCGCCGGGATTCAATCCGCTGTCGACCAACCATTCGTTGCCGAGGCGATAGCTCGCAATGATGGGCCGAGGTTCGGCCTTCTCTTCGGCATTGACGACATAAACCGACTTCAGCCCCTGCAGCTCCTGGACAGCCTGCTGTGGGACCCGTAGGGCGCTCGGATTCTCCAAGCCCGCAACGAAGACGCGAACGAACAACCCCGGGCGCAGTTGGCGCTGGGGGTTCGGTACCGAGACGCGAACCTGCAGCGTGCCGCTCTTCTGATCGATCGTCGCGTCGATGAAGTCGAGCTTCCCTGGTAGCGTGTAATTCGTGCCGTCGGCGAGCCGGATGAGGAACGGTCGCGCATCGGGCTTCTCGCCGGGCGAATGCTTAAGCGTCTTCTGCAGCTCAAGGAATCTATCTTCGCTGATGCTGAAGTTCACCCACATTGGATCGCTCGAATAGAGCGTCGTGAGAAGCGTCTGCTGCGCGGTGATCAGCGCGCCCGGCTTGACCAGCGAGCTGCTCATGAACCCGTCTCGCGACGCACGCAACGTCGCGAACTCTAGGTTAAGTTCCACGTTTCGAAGCAGAGCCTTCTGCGCCTCCACTAATGCTGTTCCCGAGCGCTCCTGGGCTACAGCCGTGTCGTAATCCTGCTGACTGACAGCCTTCTGGGCGATCAACCTCGACTGGCGGGCGAGGTTCTGCCTGGCGTTGACGAGGTTCGCCTCGGCTTGGGCGAGGCTCGCCTTAGCTTGTGACAGCTGCGCTTCGAACGGCCGTTGGTCGATGATATAGAGCGCATCGCCTTTCTTGACCCGTGCTCCATCCGTGAAGACCTGTCGCTCGAGAAGACCCGTGACCTGGCTGCGGATCTCGATTGTGTCCGGCGCCTGCGTTTGGGCGACGTATTCGTTATAAATCGTCGCCGGATGTGCCGCGACCTCGATCACGGAGACTTCGGTTGGGGGCGACGTTGTCGGTTGAGCGTTACCCTTGCAGCCGGTAAGGGCGGCCGATGCAAGCCATAGGACGAGCATCGCACTGCACCCGGTCCATGCCCCAACCAATGCGTTCGACGTTGGCCCGCAAGAGAAGCGCCGGCTCATCGCTTCGCCCACTCGCGTTGTCTCAATCATTGGAAGAACGTACGAAGCGCCCGACGAACAGCTGGATGACCATTCTCGGCTGAGTGTTCGCTGGCGCGGCCGGACTTGAATGCCATGCCGGTGCCTGTCGAGGGCGAATTTTCGATCGGCCGGTTGTTGAAGTACGCATACGACTCGCCACCGAAACGGCCGATGATGCTGTCGTCGGCGAACACGATATTCAATGCGCCGATGAGAGCGCTGCGGCGAGAACAAGCTCCGTCACTCGATACTGATTCGTTGTCATGGATCTCGCCTTCACGGTTGCATTGCGGAGGTAATCCCAACAGACCCATCGTGCCTGGTCGATTGGACGATGGTATCGGCCGATACCTTCGGATTAGTAGAGTGTCCGTACCTGTACTGCGACCGTGTAACTCTCATGCCAATACCATCGTCCAATGGACTCAAGTCGACAGTTGCGGTGTGATCGAGCGCGTTCGGTGCACGCAACTCGAGTCAAAGGACGAACGCGATGATCACGCTCAACATAAACGGACAGCCTCGCAATCTCGACGTCCCGAATGACATGCCCTTGCTGTGGGCGCTGCGCGACGTGCTTAGCATGACCGGCACGAAGTTCGGCTGCGGCATGGGCCTGTGCGGGGCATGCACCATACACATTGAGGGACAGTCGACGCGGTCCTGCATCACGCCGATTTCGGCGGCTGCAGGGAAGCGGATCACGACTATCGAAGCAATCGGCTCCACGCCCGCGGGCAAGAAGATCCAGACAGCGTGGCTTGCGTTGGACGTGCCGCAGTGCGGCTATTGCCAATCCGGCCAGATCATGTCGGCAAGCACGCTGCTCAACGCCAACGCGAAGCCGAGCGACTCGGACATTGACAATGCCATGGCGGGGAACATCTGCCGCTGCGGTACGTATCCACGGATCCGCGCTGCCATCAAGCGCGCCGCGGGCATCAGCGATGCGGGGGCATGAGATGAACACAAGGTTGATGGGAACCGAAGACATTGCCTCTCCCTCACGGCGCACTTTCCTCACCGCGACCGCCGCGATCGGCGGCGGCCTGCTGCTTGGCATCGATCTGCCTGCACGCGGCGAAGTGCGCGACAGTTTCACGGCCGATGCGCCGTTCGCACCGAGCGCCTTCCTGCGCATCGATCGTGCTGGCAAAGTGACGTTTGTGATGCCAGTCATCGAGATGGGTCAGGGGACCTATACGTCGATCCCGATGCTGATTGCCGAAGAGCTCGAAGTCGACGTCGATACGGTCGCGATAGAGCATTCGCCACCGGACGACAAGGTCTATGCCAATCCGCTCCTCGGTGCTCAGATAACGGGCGCGTCGACCGCCATTCGCGGCACGTATGTACCGGTGCGCCGCGCAGGGGCTGCAGCCCGGGTCATGCTCGTGACGGC
>Ga0207711_10003959_pt1 | contig 12740 bp, 8 predicted proteins | sample KBSS34metaG_FD_184401 | JGI IMG/M metagenome (GOLD analysis project Ga0207711, IMG submission 184401) | Switchgrass rhizosphere microbial communities from Kellogg Biological Station, Michigan, USA - KBS S3-4 metaG (SPAdes) (version 2) | ecosystem: Host-associated > Plants > Roots > Rhizosphere >...
GCGAACGGGTCGCTCGCGTCGTTGGTGTTGAGGTGGAACTCGGCGGTCAGCGCCGCCCCGTACGGCGCGGTCGACGGCGCCGGCGTTGCCCAGTTGGCGGTGAGTTCATGAACGGCGGTGACCGCAGCGTTGGCCGGCGCGGCCACCCCGACCAGGATCAACGCGACGGTCGCGATGATCGCCGAAACGAAACGGACCGGATTGCAAGTGACCGCTGCCCGAGCGCGCGGACGCTTCGACTTCATGTTCTGTTTCCCCCGAAACCGTCGGCCCACCCCCGCGCGAAACCTGCGCCGACTCACCGAACTCGTTCAGTATCGCTCATTTTCAACCACGGACCGTCCACCCGTCTTTTGGGGGTGGGCGACGCCCGTCATAGTTGCGACTGGGAGCCGTCTCTGGCCCGAAAAATCGGGTATTGTCACGGCGTCGAGCTCAGGCGAACGCCTCGTTCGTCGTGGGGTGGCTCGCGCTCAGCCCTCGCGCGCCAGCTTGCGCCGCCGCGCGGCCGCGCTGAGCTGGCTGGCCAGCACCACCACAATCGCAAGCAGGAAGATGATCGACGCGAACACGTTGGCTTGCGCCGGAATCGCACGCACCGCCGCCGTGTAGATGTACTTCGGGAACGTCTCGAAGTTGCCCGAGACGAACGCCGTGATGATGAAGTCGTCGAAGCTGAGCGCGAACGACAGCAGGGCGGCCGCGACGATGCCGGGCAGCAGCAGCGGGAACGTGATCCGCCACCAGACCTGGCCCGGGGTGGCGTAGAGGTCGCGGCCGGCCTCCTCGATGGCCGGATCGAGGCTGGCCACCCGCGCGCGTACCGTGATCACCACGAAGCTGATGCAGAACATGATGTGGGCGATGATCGTCGTCCACAGGCCCTTGTCGACCCCGATGTTGAGGAACTGGGATCCGAGCCCCGAACCGAGCACGACCTCAGGCGTCGCCATCGGCAGGAACAGCAGCAGCGTGAGCCCGGTGCGGAATCGGAAGCGGAACCGCACCAGTGCGATGGCGATCGCGGTTCCCAGTGCCGCCGCCACCAGCGTCGCCGTGACGCCGACCACGATGCTGCTGACGAAGGCGGCGACGACCCGGGGATCGCCGAGCAGGCTCGCCCAGTTGTCCAGCGAGAAGCCGCGCCAGGTGACATTGGTGCGAGCGGGCACATTGAACGAGAACACGATCGTGTAGGCGATCGGGATCAGCAGGATGGCGAGGATGAGCACCGAGTAGACGGCCACCCCCCAGTTGCCCCGGCGTCCCCTCGGCCGCTTGAGCGGTCGCGGCGTCTCTTCGAACCGCCCCAGGACCGCCGCCTCTGCCATCCCGCTCATAGCAGGTCCTCGGTCTTCGTCAGCGAGAGGTAGACGCCGACCGGGATGAGGATGAGCACCATCAGGACGATCGACAACGCCGCAGACGAGGGATAGTCGGACAGGTTGAAGTAGGTGTCCGAGATCACATTGCCGACCATGCTGGTCTGGGTGCTGCCCAGAAACTGCGGGCTCGCGTTCACGTAATCGCCGGTCGCCGGGATGAACGTGAGCAGGGTGCCCGACACCACGCCCGGCAGCGAGAGCGGCAGGGTCACGCGCCAGAAGGTGGTCGCGGGATTCGCGTACAGATCGGCGCCGGCCTCGAGAAAACGCAGATCGAGCCTCTCGAGCGAGGTGTAGATCGGCAGCGCCATGAATGGGATGAAGTTATAGGTGAGGCCGAAGATCACCATGAACGGCGTGCCGTTCAGGTGCGCATTGGCTCCCAGGATGTTCAGGTGCTGCAGGAAGTTCACGACCGGGCCCTCGTCGGCGAAGAGCGCCTTCCAGGCCAGGGTGCGCAGCAGGAAGCTCATGAAGAACGGAGCGATCACCAGGATGAGCGCGAGGGCCTGCCACAGCGGGTACTTGCGCAGCACCACGCCGATGAAATACGCGAGCGGGTAGCTGATCAGCAGCGCCGCAACCGTCGCGATCGCCGCGTATTCGAACGAGCGCAGGATGATCGGCCAGTACTCGCCGAGCACGGTGGCGTAATTGCCGATGTTGAAGGCATAGAGGTATCGCCCGATGTCGAAGTTGACGAGGTCGGGTGCCTTGAGGCTGGTGACGATCAGCGAGACCAGTGGGGCGAGGTAGGTGGCTCCGAGATAGACCACCCCCGGCAGCAGCAACCACAGCGCCGCCCTGCTTCGCCGCCGGGGTGCCTCGACGACCGGCGTGTCGACATTCGAGAACGCACCGAATGCCATCAGCTGCCGCCCATCAGGCGGGATCTTCCTCGAAGCGCGGGTGAACGATGTCCTCGTCGGCCAGACCGAAGCCGTGATCGACGGTCCAACTCACCCAGACCTCCGAGCCGCGATTCACCACGGGACCGAAGACCATGTTCTGGGCGAACACCGTGATCGTCCCCACCCCGGCGACCTCGACCAGGTACTGGGTGCTGACGCCGCTGAACGAGACGTCGGTGACCGTGCCCGGGCCGAGCACGTTGACCCCGGATGCCGCGGCGGCCGAGCCGGGCCGCGGCTTCTCGGTCAACAGAGTCAGCTTCTCGGGGCGAACACCGATGGTGACCACGCCGGAATGCCGCTGCGCGCGGTCGCGGGGCACCTCGAGCTTGGTACCCGCTGCGTCCACCACGATCGACGTGGCGGTCGACGAGACGACCTTGCCCGCGAACAGGTTCGACTGCCCGAGGAAGTTGGCCACGAACGCGGTCTTGGGCAGTTCGTAGAGTTCCTCGGGAGCACCCATCTGCTCGATCTCGCCCTTGTTCATCACGGCGACCGTGTCGGCCATCGTCATGGCCTCCTCCTGGTCGTGCGTGACGTGCAAGAAGGTGAGGCCGACGTCATCCTGAATCGACTTGAGCTCCAACTGCATCTGCCTGCGCAGCTTGAGGTCGAGCGCGCCCAGCGGCTCATCGAGCAGCAGCAGGGCCGGCTTGTTCACGATCGCGCGGGCAAGTGCGACGCGCTGCTGCTGGCCGCCCGAGAGCTGCGCAGGGCGCCGGCCGGCCAGGTGGTCGAGCTCGACCAGCCGGAGCGCCTCATGCGCCAGGCCGAGCGGGTTCGACACCCCCCGCCGGTACAGGCCGAACGCGACGTTGCGCAGCACCGTCATGTGCGGGAACAGCGCGTAGCTCTGGAACACCGTGTTGACCGGTCGCTGGTGCGGCTTGCTGTCGGTGACATCCTTGCCGCCGATCAGGATGCGACCAGCGGTCGGCGTCTCGAGGCCTGCCACCAGGCGCAGGGTTGTCGTCTTGCCACATCCCGACGGCCCCAGCAGCGCGAAGAACGAACCTGCTGGGATCGTGAGGTTGAGATTCTCGATCGCGGTGAAGCCGGGGAACTGCTTGGTGATGCCGACCAGCTCGAGGTCGGCGCCGGAGTCGTCGAGGGCGCCGGCCATCAAGCGCCCAAGAGAACTTTCTGGAACCCCGCGGTGAAGCTCTGCTCCTGCGCCGGCGTCAGCGTGGCGAAGATGTGCGCCTTCTTCAGGAAGTCGGAGTCGGGGAAGATCAACTGGTTGTCGGCGAGGGCCGGGTCGATCTTGACCGCGGCCTCCTTGGCCCCGACCACCGGCGTGATGTAGTTCACGTAGGCGGCGACCTCGGCCGCGATCTCGGGGTCGTAGTACCAGTTCATCACCGCTTCGGCGTTGGCCTTGTGACGGGCACCGACCGGGATCAGCATGTTGTCGTTCCAGATGGTTCCCCCGGCATCCGGGAGCGCGAACTCCCAGTGGTCCCCGTTGGTCGCATTGGTAGCCGTGATGTCGCCAGACCAGCAGATGGCGGCCAGCGCGTCTCCGCTGACCAGGTCTTCGGTGTAGGAGTTGCCCTTCACACTGCGGATGACCCCGTCGTCGATGTTCTTCTGCAGGATGTCGAGCGCGTTCTGGAACAGGAAGTTCTCGAACGGCTTGGAGATCTCGACGTTCTGCTCGAGCATGATGAGCCCGATGGTGTCGCGCATCTCGCTGAGCACCTCGATGCGACCCTTGAGCTTCGGCTCGGCGAACATCTCGCCGACGCTGGTGAAGCCCTTGGGGAACTCATCTTTGTTCCAGCAGATGCCCGCAAAGCCGCCCTGCCACGGCAGTGAATTGTTGCGCCCCTTGTCGTAGTCGATGTTCAAAAGGTCGGGGTTGAGGTTCTTGATGTTCGGGATCTTGGAGTGGTCGAGCGGTTGGGTGTAGCCCAGGCGGATCCAGCGGCTGGCCATCCAGTCGGTCAGCACGGCGATGTCGGCACCGATGTCTTTGCCGAGCGCCAACTGGTCTTTCACCTTGGCGTAGTAGGTGTTGTTGTCGTCGATGTCTTCGCGGTAATCGACCTTGATCCCGGTCTTCTTGGTGAAGGCCTGAAGGGTCGGGTGGTCGCCGCTGGCGTCGTCGGTGTCGAGGTAGAGCGGCCAGTTCGCCCAGATCAGCGACTTGTCGGTCGACGAGATGTCGGTGGCGGCCTTCGGCTTGTTGCTGCCTGCCGGGGCGCATGCCGCGAGCGCGAGGGCTGCGGCGCCGGCGGTCGCCCCGGCGAGAACGCCGCGACGGGTCAACTGTGCTCTGCGTGCGTTCAGCACGAGCGATCGGATCAGCGGATCTTCGGGCAGGGACCGGACCATCGAGGACTCCTTCGCACGCGTTCGCATTCGGCGGCGGAGCTGTGACCGGCACCGTGGCTCGATCCTGACATATCGCGGGGCAGGAAGGAACGGCGCAGCGGGCAAAAGGCCCATCCCGAAACATAGATTTCACGAAATCAGCACACAAACGCGGATTTTCGCTGCGGATTCAATGGTGCGGCCCGGCTACGCTGGCGGCATGAAGGTGGGCGTCCCGAGCGAGATCAAGAACAACGAGTTCCGAGTGGCCATCACCCCGGCGGGCGTGCACGACCTCTCGGCGCACGGCCATTCGGTGACTGTGCAGAGCGGAGCGGGCCTCGGTTCGTCGATCAGCGATGACGACTACCGGGCGGCGGGCGCCACCATTGCCACGAGCGCCGCCGAGGTGTGGGGCGGCGCCGAACTCCTTCTGAAGGTGAAGGAGCCGATCGAGAGCGAGTACGGCTACTTCCGCGACGACCTGGTGCTCTTCACCTACCTGCACCTGGCCGCCGAGGCCGAGCTCACCGCGCACCTGGTCTCGAGTGGGATCACGGCGATCGCGTACGAGACCGTGCAACTGGCGTCGCGCGCGCTCCCCCTGCTGGCTCCGATGAGCGAGGTCGCCGGACGACTGGCGCCCATCGTCGGGGCGAACGCGATGCTTCGCCCGAACGGCGGCCCCGGGTTGCTCGTGCCGGGCGTGCCCGGCACGCATCCCGCCCATGTCGTCGTGCTCGGCGGCGGCGTCGCCGGCACCAACGCGATCAGCGTCAGCGTCGGACTGGGTGCGCGGGTGACGGTGCTCGACACCAACATTCAACGACTGCGCGAACTGGATGCCGACTATGCCGGCCGCATTCAGACGATCGCGTCGAACAGCTTCGAGATCGAGAAGGCCGTGCTCGACGCGGACCTCGTGATCGGGTCGGTGCTGGTGCCCGGTGCGAAGGCCCCGAAACTCGTCACGAACGCCCTGGTGGCCAGGATGAAGCCGGGCAGCGTGCTGGTCGACATCGCGATCGATCAGGGCGGCTGCTTCGAAGACAGCCATCCGACCACCCACGCCGACCCGACGTACACGGTTCATGAGTCGCTGTTCTACTGCGTGGCCAACATGCCGGGGGCGGTCGCGCACACCTCGACATACGCGCTCACCAACGCGACCCTGCCCTACGTCCGCTCGATTGCGAACCTCGGCTGGGCAGAGGCCTTGCGGGCCGATCCGGCACTCGCCCTCGGTCTCAACGTGCACGGCGGACAGGTCGTGAACGCGGCCGTCGCCGCGGCACAGGGGCTCAAGGCGGGCACGGTGGCGGCGGCGATCGCCTGACGCGGTTGACTAGCTCGCGGGCGGGCTGATCTTCGTCGGCGGGCTGAGCTCGAGCAGGGCTCTGCGCACCTGCCCTGCTTCGACCCACCAGCATTCGCCGGTGCGGCCGCCGAGCAGCGGCGGCGCATCGCGGAGTCTCGAGACCGCGCGCAACTCGGATGCCCCGCATCCGACGACGGCCATCGGCAGTTCGCGCCGCGCGAGCGCCAGCAGAGCCCACTCCGCCTGCCAGGCATCCGGGTCGCCGATCAGCACCACCGCGGCCGTACCGCGCGACACGTGGAGCTCGCCCTCGTCGGGAATCGGCCCGTCGCCGAGCACCACCACCTGCGCCCCCATTCGCCTCAGGTCGTCAGCGAGCTGCGCGGGGCGGGGGCAGACGACGGCGAGCGGCCGACCGACCTCGGGGCGAAGCGCTTGCAATTCGACCTGCGCCGACGCGGGAAGTGGGACGGCGCCGATCGCGACTTGGATGGCCGCACCCCCACCCCGGCTGCCGGTCCAGAGCCCCGCTCCGGCAGGAAGTCGCGGATCGAAGGTCGAGCCGTCTCCCCCGGAAAGCACGTGCTCGTCTCTGCTCGCCTGACGAAGCAGCAATCGCGAATCGAACAGGCCCGCGAGGCTTTGCAGGCCTCCGGACAGGCGCTGCGCGGTCATCACCAGGCTGAGGCGGCGCGCGCCGCGCGCGAACCGGGTCAGCAGTTCGGTCAACTCATGTCGCGCATCGGGATCCATCCGCCCCAGGATCAGGTCCACGTCGTCGAACAGGACGATGCCGGCATCCCGTTCGTTCCGCTCCAGCAGCTCGCCGAGCAGCGAGAAGGCCTCCGCCGGATCGTCGGGGACAACGGTGCACACCGCCCCCGCCCATGCGGCACCCTCCGCCATGGTGCGCAGCACCGTCGTGCGGCCGGAGCGCGACGCCCCCAGCACGAGCAGATGCCCGTCCATGCTCGGATCGTGCCAGGCGATCGGCTGGCGCTGCTGCGCGGGGAGGTCGACGCGTCCGAAGGGGATGCCCACCGCGCCATCGCGGCCCGCGTCGCGCAACAGGTCGCCAAGCGGGAGCAATTCGGGCAGGGGATCGCACCACATGATCCCGCCTGCCGGCTGGCCGGTGCCGCCGAACCGTTCCGCGTCGCCCGGCTCGGCGAGAGCGAGCTGGACCTCTCGGATCTGTCCCGAGCCGTCGGCGATCATGGCACGTCCGCGAGCGGCCGGAGCCAGCCGGGTCGCCGCATCGGTTCCGAGCATGGACAGACTGTCGCCGCGGTCGGTGACGCGCAGCGAGATCCGCAGGGTCACGTTGGCGAGCACCGCGTCGCGCACGACGCCCGACGGCCGTTGAGCGCACAGGATCAGGTGCAGCCCGAGAGACCGCCCTCGCGCCGAGATGTCGGCAAACAGCTCGTGCAACTCCGGCTGCCCTGAGACGACCGCTGCGAACTCGTCGACCACGATGACCAGACGCGCGAGGCGGCCCGCCAACCCGGTGCCCATCGACTCCAGCTCGTCGATCGACCGCGCCCCGCACTCGGCGAGAACGCGCTCGCGCCGCAGCAACTCCGCGCGCAGACTCTCGATGGCGCGCGCGCTGCGGCGAGCGTCGAGGTCGCTCACCGTGCCGATGACGTGCGGCAGCCCGGCCAACGGCGCGAAGGCGGCGCCGCCCTTGAAGTCGACGAGCAGGAAGGTCACCGCGTCTGGTGGATGCCGCGCGGCCATCGCCAGCACCCAGCTCACCAGCAACTCGCTCTTGCCCGCCCCCGTCGTGCCCGCGACGACCGCGTGCGGACCATCGCGGACCAGGTCGAGTTCGACGACGCCGACGGCATCGCGCCCGACCGGCGCGCGCAGACCGGGGTCGTACGGCCCCTTCCCCGGCTCCTGCGGGGCGGCGGCCCGCAGCACCTCCGACAGGCTGACCTCCTCTGGCAAGGCGCGATGGATCGCGAGCATGCCCCGGTCGGATGCCACAACCGTCAGAGCCTTGGCCGCATCCATCGCCCGCGCGGCTCCGAGGAACTCGAATCGTGCGTGACGGGGAGCACTCTCAGAGGCGCGCGGGGCCAGGTCGACGATGACGCCGAGCCCCGGTGGCAGCGCGGAGCGCTGGGAGGCGCAGGCGACGATCAGCTCACCTCTGTGACCGCTCAGCCGATACGCGCCGTGATCGGATTCGGCATCCGCGATCGCGGTTGCGTGCGGCAACAGCGACACCCAGCTTTCGTCGCCTCCGGCGCTGACGGCGGCCTCGATCCGGGTCGTCTGCGGCGAGCAGCTCGCGGCCAACTGCATGGCGACCGATCTGGCCAGCGCACGTGCAGCCGGACCGGGGCCGACGATCCCGATCCCGTCGCGCGCATCGACAAGCCATGGAGCGCCATCGAAAACTGCCGCGGCGCCGCGCAGGTCGTCGAGGCAGCTCCTGACGGCGTCAGGAAGATCGTCGTCCGGGTCGAGCGATCCTGCTCCGCCGTCGATGATGACCACGGGATCGCACTGCGCCCGACCGACCCGCACCGGGAGGGCAGCGTCACCCGACGTGTCCGGATTCGGATCAGCGTGCGCCCACCTCGCGGTGAGACTGCTGGGCAAGCACAGCTCGGCAAGGGGAGGAGCCATCCGGGTGAGCCGGCGGCGCTCGCCCTCATGCAGTTCGAGCACCCGCTGCTTCGCCCTGCCCAGCGCCAGGACGGCTCGGTCGGAGTCGCGCCGTGCTGTGCGTCTGCGCTGCCGTCGACCATCGAGCAAGCTGCCGAGGGCGACAACCGGCCCGAGTGCGGCGAAGAGCAGGGAGTAGACCGACCCCGTGACCGCCCAGATGCCGACCGACACCAGCACGGGCGCCGCCGTGGCCACGAAGGGGAACGGAGTGCGTGGCGGGGGCGGTGTCACGGCCGGCAATGTCAGACGTGCAGGGGCGGGATCGGGGAGCACGCAACGATCCTGCGCACTCCGCGTTGGGCCGAGAGGCGCCGACTGTTCTCAGGTGGACAATCGCCTCAGCCGCCAACGCGGAAGGGACGACCGTTCAGCTCACGACGAAGAATTGCTCGCCGACGTCGACTCGGGTTCCCCGCGCGATGAAATACCGCCTGCCCGCGTCGCAGCGGCGCGGCTCGGCGTCGGGCTGCCGGATGACAGACCCGTTCGTCGAATAGCGGTCGCTGACCCAGAAGCGGCCGGCTTCCTGTCCGAACTCCAGGTGGGTCTTCGATACCGACTTGCTGGCGTCGAAGATCGGCACCAACTGGTCGACGTACTCGCCGGGCTGCATCGTGGGATTGCGCCCGACCAGGCCCGACCCCGCGACGGTCACGCTCTCACCGGTGCTGAACTGCAGGACGTATCGGGTGCCCGATGCCGGATCCGCAACCAACCGGGTCGCCTCGAGATCCTCACGCAGCGGTCGATCGGTGCCCCAGGGGAAGGGATCCGGGATCGGCCGCGACCGCGGAGACGCCTTGGTCGCCGGCTGGAGCCCGTGCTCATGCTCGGAGAACGGAAGTGGATCGTCGAACTCGAGATCGGGATCAGGCTCGGGTTCGGGCGGGGCGAAAGCCGACCCGGACTCGACCACGAGCTGGTCGATCTCGACCGCATCATCGCTGTCGGCGTCATCGTCGCTGTCGGAGTCGGCTTCGGCTTCGGCTTCGGCGTAGGCGTAGGCGTAGGCGTAGGCGTCATCGTCGGCACTCAACGGCTCGACCTCTGTTGTCGCATCCGCATCGTCGGACCCGACCGCCGCGAACGGCTCGACCGGGCGCTTTTCGGAGTCGGGGGAATCCGGGTCGGGTGGGAACTCGCCCAAGGTGATGAAGTTCACGCCCGATGGCGGAGCCACCTTGCGCACGACGAACCCGCATTCGCCGCAGAACACGTCGTCCGCGGCCATCGCCTCGCCGCATTGCGGGCAATGCGCTGTGGCGGCGGGCGGATCGCGGTGTTCGAGCGGGCTGCCATCCGGCAGGTCCCGGTCATCGTCGTCGGGCTGAGAGGTCTCGCCCGGAGAGCTGAACGCCAGATCGGCGATCGAGAATCCGGCAGAGGAAGGTGCCGGCTCCTCCGACTCGCTGACCGCGGTCCCGGCTCGGATGTCTGCTCCTGCTCCGCCCGCCGTCTCACGTGCAGCGCGCGCCGCAGCCACGATGACCGAGCTGCCCGCGACCGCGTCATCCGCCGTCGTCGCGGCGACCGGCTGCCCGCACTCGCCGCAGAACAGGGCGCCGTCGGGCAACGCGGTACCGCAGTAGCGACAGGTCATGCGGCACCCCCTCTGTGTCCGGTGCGCCGGAGCAGACCCCGAACACTATAGCCACCGAGCGAGCGGAGCGAGACGAGGGCGAGCAGGCGCTGACGGCGGTTCAGCCCCTGATCGAGCGAGGCGCGCAGTTCGCCCACGGCATCCCACACCCGGTCGGCATCCTCCGGATCGGCGTCGCCCGGCGCGAAGACCGCGCGATCGGCGACGGCTGCCAGCACGCGGGATGGCAGCGTGCCGACCACACCTGCGACCTCCGACCGCGTCGCAGCGGGTGGCGGCTGGAGGCCATGGTCGACGACCGCATCGGCGAACTCGTCCCAGCCCCCGCGGATGCGCTGCAGGGCCGAGTCGGCCCGCCGCCGAATGCCTCTTCGCCGAAGCTTCGCGGCGATGATCAGCAGGAACGGCGCCGCCATCACGAGCATGATGAGCAGCACGGTGCCACCGATCCTCAGCACTTGGAGCAGCACCACCAATGCCGGGTCGAGCGCGTCGGGTTCGGTCTGAGTGGAGTCGGGAGTCGTCTGGCTCTCTTTCGGTTCCACCCGGTCGGCGGGCGGCGGCACGACCGACTGCGGCCGGGCGATCTTAGTGGGGTCTTGAGGCTGCTCGGCCGGGATCGGGCGCAGCGGCGGGTTCGGGTCGATCGTGATCCATCCGTACTGCGCCGTGTCCACCTCGATCCAGGCCGAGACATCGGCACCCGTGACATCGAGGGTGCTCGCCGACCCCTGGGGCACGAAGCCGAACACGACTCTGGCCGGAAATCCGAGCTGGCGCGCCATCAGGGCGGCAGCGACCGCGTACTGCTCGGCGTCGCCGATCATGCGCGGATCGGTGAAGAGTTGCGTGATGCGATCGGCGGCGTGCCCTGATCGGCTGGCCGGCTGATCCGGATCCAAGCCGTGGCTGATGTAGCCCTCTTTCTTGAGCCCGTCGAGCATGGCGACCAGACGATCGCCCGGGGCGTTCTTGCCACTGACGTAACCGTCGAGATGCTGCGCGAGGTCATCCGGGATCACGCCGAGGGGCGGCACTGATGCGGCACCGGGCGTCATCGCTGCCAGTGCAGCCGTATTCGGCTCGTCAGGCAGCACCGCTCGGAGCGCGTAGCTGTCTCCAGGGTGCAGGCCACCCAGTACTGCCGCCGTGCCACTGGTGTTGTTGTAGAAGAAGGCGTTGTCGAGGCGTGCGGCGTCGGGGCCGGTGAAGTCGACGGATTCGAAGCGTCCGACGGTGGGCAGCCATACCCCGGTGTAGCCGGTGACCGCGACCGTCAGGTTCAGTGCGGTGCCCCTGGTCGACGACTGGTCCACCGAGGCGGGGATGCGCACGAAGGTACCGGATGCACTGTCGACCGCCGAACTGCCCACCGCGTAGACCACGCCGTCGTAGCTGTCGAGCGTGGCCACCCGGATGCGCGCGCCCTCGGGCAGCCCGGTGATCCGGAACTGCACCTGCCCGGCCTCGTCGGCACGCAGGTAGCGCCTGAATCCCGACAACGGGCTCGGGTAGTCGCGCGGATCGAAGGGCTGGGCGATCGCGGTGCGAAGCACCTGCCGATCGCCCAGGGGCGGATACGCGGTGCTCGCAGCGATCGAGGCCCCGCCGGCCAACAACAGGATCACGCCTCCCGCGACGATGCCCCGGCCTCCCAAGCCGGTCTCGCCGGCAGTCGCGAGGGGTCGCCCCTCGGCGTCCGGCGTGGATCGGGCCAACTGCCGGATCGCCTCCCGGCGGCGCCGCCACCGCCGCCACACCAGGGTGAGCAGCGTGACACCCATCAGTGCGAGAGCGAGCCACCCGGGGGTGCCGATGCGATCCGGGCCGAAGACGATTCCGACCAGGAACAGAACGATCGGTGCAATGACGGCGAGTTCGCCCCAGTTCGCACGCAGGGCGATGCTGATCGACACGATCGTGACGGCGAGAACGAGCAGCAACGCGGGCACCATGAGCGCCTGGTAGGTGCCGACCGGCAAGGTGATGGTGAGCAGTTGCTTCCAGCCGAGCGCGATCCCCGAGATCAGATCCAGGAGTCCCTGCACGCTGGGCAGAACGCCCGAGACCGCCTCGCCGGGCACGGCGAGTGGCACTCCGACGGTGAGAAACGCGAGGAACCCGGTGCTCACGAGCACCCATGACGGCCAGCGGAATCGTGCCCCAAGCCCCGCGATCAGCGTGCCGACGAGCATGGCGACGCCGACCAGGACCGCATAGCGCCCGGTCTGATAGATCGGCCAGAGCGAAGCCGCGGCGATGCCGATCGCCACCCAGGACAGCAGCACAGCGAGGATCACAAAGCCCTCGGAGCGGCGGCCCTTGGGCACGGCCGCAGCCTTCTTCCGGGCACCGGCCGAGCCTGGGCCCCACCCGGCCGCCGTCGCCTTGCGCGGCGCGACTTTGAGCGTGTCGTCGACGCCGCTCACGCAACGGCCGCCGTTCTGGCCAGAGCGATGCGCAGGTCATCGAGGTAGCCGATGGTGAGCACGCTGAGACCGGCGACCCGCCGGAATCCGGGA
>Ga0207711_10003960_pt1 | contig 12737 bp, 22 predicted proteins | sample KBSS34metaG_FD_184401 | JGI IMG/M metagenome (GOLD analysis project Ga0207711, IMG submission 184401) | Switchgrass rhizosphere microbial communities from Kellogg Biological Station, Michigan, USA - KBS S3-4 metaG (SPAdes) (version 2) | ecosystem: Host-associated > Plants > Roots > Rhizosphere...
ACGGCTGGCAAGAGTACGTGGTCATCACTCGGACCAAGAGGCGGAAGCTCGCGACTGGTGCTCAGAAATCGCGTGGTGCCGCATGAGCCACCGCAAGAACGGTCAGCCCATTCACATTCTTCATAGCTTCCACGTGAAGTATCCCCATGGGATCGCGATGCTGGTCGTCGGACGTTCGATGGAGCCGACGTTGCGCGACGATGACGGCGTTCTCATCGACACAGCGCAAACAGATCCGTCCGCCGGCGAGATCGTCTGCGTAGACTGCCCGGCGCTAGGTGGCAGGCTGGTCGGACGATTCCACCGCTCGCAGCGTGGTGCGTGGCTGGCGAAAGATAACGAGAGTTTTCCCACGATGTTCCTCGGACCGTCCGACCGCTACAGCATCTTGGGGACGGTCGTCGCCCTCTGTGCTCGCGATACGACGACGCCGAAAACGGTTTGAAAAGAGGAGCCCAATGAGCATCACGAAACTCAAAGGCGGCGGCGGCTATCGCCTGCGGTACTACCCCCACGGCACGAAGACCGGCGGACAGCGCCAGGAGACGCTGCGCGGCGTCACGTTCGAGGAAGCGAAACGATTGCACCGTGACCGTCTCAAAGAGGCCTCCGGCCGCCGAGCTCGCGGCCAGTCTCCGGAGCGGCTGACGTTCGCGCAGCTCGCGGCCGACTACCTGAAGATCCAAGGCGCAAAGATGTCGCCGGCAGGCCTCGTGCGCGCGGTGTCGATCGTCGAGCGATCGCTCGGTCCGACGTTCGGATCCATGAAGCTCGAAGCGATCCGGCCGATCCACGTCGAGCGCTGGATGACGGCCCGGCTGGCCGACCGAAAGGAAGGCGTCAGGGCGATCGCCGGTGCGACGCGGTCGACGGTCAACCGCGAGTGGAACACGTTTCGCGCCATCCTGAACTTCGCCACGAAGTACGGGCTGCAGAATCCGATCGCCCGCAAGGCCGTGCAGTCGCTGAAGGTCGACGACGCGAAGCTGATCTATTTTGAGCCGGAGGAGTGGCGCCGGTTCATCACCGCATTCGATGACGGAGACCGCTGGCGATCACACGTCGCCGCGGTCCGCCGGTTTGGGAAGCGCGGCGGCGCCGGACCGAATCCGGACTCCGATGCAACGGCCAACTACCTGGCGCGCCTGCGGACCTTCCAGCCGATCTTCACGGCGTTGCTGTACACCGGCGCACGGTTGAATGACGTGATCTCGCTGACCTGGGACCAGGTCGATTTCGCCCGCGGAACCGTTGTGATCATTCAGGACAAGACGAGCGGAAAACGCGTCAACGCACGGATGCAACCCCCGCTGCGTCGCATGCTCGAGGCGATTCCGCGCGGCACGCCGGCATCACGAGTGTTCCGCCGGCCGGACGGATCTCCGTTCACCGATCGCGAGGTTCAGCGCGCGTTCGCCGTCGCGCGGAAGATCTCGAAGCTACGGCCGGAGCTCACGCCGCACTCGCTGCGCCACACGTTCGCGAGCTGGCTGGTGATGCGCGGAAAGCCGCTCAAGGCAGTGCAGGAGCTGCTCGGGCATGCCGACATTCGAATGACGCTTCGCTACGCGCATCTCTCGCCTGGCCATCTCGACGACGCCGCGGCCGGCATCGATGAGATGCTCGCCGAAGGTTCGGATTCGGACGCCACGAAGAAAAGGACTGGCCGAAAGTGATGAAAGGCCGCGAACCGGCTGCGCGTGGGCTGCGCGTCGGAAATCAGCGAAACCCGTAAGCCCTGTGTTTTGTTGGCGTCCCCAACGGGATTCGAACCCGTGTTGGCGCCGTGAAAGGGCAACCTCGTACGCAGCGGTTGAGGCGGCGTTTCTTGTGATCTGTTCGCATCCGCTTGTATCTGATGAGAGATTGCGCCTCGTACGGTCGGAGCGCGTTTGCTTCCGTTCGCATCGATTCGCATCTGTTTCTAGCTTCCGGCTGCGCGATGGGCTGCGCGTGCTCGAGGAGTAAGCTTCACGGAAATGAGCGACGATAAGGAGCTCTCACCGGTTGCCAAAGCCCTACGCGACCAGATCAAGGCGGACCTGACGAGCGCATACCTGAAGAGGGATCTCGCGAAGTCCGTACGCGAGACGCCGGAACTCGGCGCGATCGTACGGCCGGCGGTCGTGTTCGCGCTGCACTGGACGCAACACACGCTCGAAACCTACAGGACGCTGCCGGGTATCGGTCCTGATGCGGTCGCCGGCGTGATCGCAGAGTTGGCTCTGATCGAGAGCGAGCTGATCGCAACCCTACGAGACCTCAAAGACCCACTGGACTCGGCGCCGCTGACCGAGCACTGATCGGCGAAACTGAAACTGCCCGGCCGCCACACCTTCAATTCCGCTTCCGACTGCTGGTGCGCAACTCAGCACGTTGTCGAGCCTGCGAGTCCGCACGAGGCGTCCCAAGCTCGCGCAGCTCGTGACAGATCGCGATCTGCTGCGCGATCACTCGACGTTGCTCATCCGAGAAGGTATCGCGAAGCTTCTCAAGCGCCTCGAGCTTGGCTATCTGAGCGTCGATTTTCTTCAACGCTGCTGCTACCACTCTGTTCATCGGTTCATCCTTCGGTTACTCGCGCGATGAGCCCGGCAACGGCGCTGGGAGTACCCTACCGCAGTTTCACGGACTCACCGGGAGGAAACGTGAGAATCCTTAACGCTTCAATCGCGATCGCGGTAACGGTCCTGATGTCGTGCGCTTCAACGGTCCCAATGGCCACGCCGGCCGCGGACGCTGAGGCGAAGTCGTCGAAGCCAGCCAACGGCATGGCGCGCATCTTCGTTGTTCGTAAAGCTCAGGGCTTCGGCAGGGTGATTCTCTTTCACGCTGACGTTGACGGAAAGGCGATCGGCGGCCTGGCGCCGAACACCTACCGGTTCGTGGACGTCGCGCCGGGAACGCACACCGTGCGCGTGTACGGGCTCGAGAACGAGGAACTGCGAAGCGTTGACCTTGTCGCCGACGGGAAGGCGTTCGTCGTAGTTCACGTACGCACCGGCTTCAGCAGCGCGCGTGTCGGACTCGATCCGGTGACCGCTGACGGCGTAGCGTTCGTTCAAGCTGCGGCGCTCGCGCAATGAGACAACGCAGGACGGCGACCGTTGGTCAGAGCGCTGCAACCGGCGGTTGTACAATTCGCGCCGTGATCGTCGAGCGAGAAGTCGTCGCCGGTCCATCGTCGGGCGCACGTCTTCGCGCCTGCGTGTCGCGGATTCGCCGGGCTCACGCGCGCGCCGGCGATCTTCTCGAGGATGTCTTCGGGATCTCGGCCGTCGTCGACGCGCTTGACGCGCGGGTGCAGCGCACGGCCGATGCCGATGAAGGCTCCCTGCTCGATCGAGCCTCTGAACTTCATTTGCTCGTCACCTGGCTCTCAGCGGTAGCGGAGTCGATCGAGCTCGAGAGCGACTCGGCCGCGGATCTTCGACCACACCTGGCCGTGATCCTGACCGAATGCGAAACGATCGCATGTACTGGCCACGCCGCGGCGTAGTGGCCCAACGACTGAACCTACATCGGGAGATTTGAGGGAGGCGTTTCAATGCTCGGAATGCTGCAGATCATCACGTACCTGCTTTGCGTGTATCTCGTGTTCAAGGGCTTCGAGATTCTTCAGATCGCGCTGGCGAGCTCGCGACCTGATCGCGCCGGACCGATCGCCATCGGAATCATGCTTCTGCTCGTCAGTTTCGGTGCTGCGTATTTCTTCTGGCATGCGGCTGACCAACAGGCCAGCGCTGTGTCAACGCACCAACCGCAGCAGTGAGCGGTCCCTGGCCAGAAGATCCGAACGAGAAGCCGGCGCAGCCCTCCGCGCGCGGCAGTTGCCTGGGCATCATCGTCCTCGGGGGCATGTCGGCGATTCTCATGCTCGCCGGTCTCGCAGGCGATGGGTTCGCGTTCCTACTCGGCGCGCTCTTGGGCTTTGCTGCGGGCGTGCTCGGGATCATGTGGCTCATCAAGCACGGCAACATGAAGATCGGTATATGACGTTTCGAGCTCCGGTTCGCCTCACGGCGGCGGCAACGCGGGTTCGTGCGCGTAGAGGCGATTCGCGAGGGCGTCCGGTGCCATGGCGCAGCCGAAAGCGCAGCCCGGCATTGCACAAGCTCATGTGCCAAATCGATAGCCGTTCCTTGCTACCCTCAATTGGGGCGGTAGTCGCGACCGATCATCGCGATGACGCCGGCAGCTCGCGTCCGGTCCGCCCGAAGTTCTTTCTTTGCGTGCGAGCGGAAAGCGAGCAGCACATGCAGAAGTCCGAACGCCACGACGTCGACCACTTGCGGGACGCCGGCGCGGTCCGCAGTGACGAGACACTCTTGAAGAGGCTTTGCGCGACGCGGTCGAGATGGGCGAGGATCCTGACGAAGCATAAGCACAGTCTCGAGGACAGAGTCACCGACGCGGTCGCCGATGATTGGATCGAGTTCTTCCGAAAACATTTGACCGGAACAGACGTGACTGACGAGGACCGCGAGGCTGCTCTCGCGAAGTTGCAGCAACTTCGGCCGCGCGTTATCGAGCAACAAATCGGACCGTCACTGAGACGACGCCTTCCGAGTATTCAGGCGCGCTGCAGGGCTGACGCTTCCAGGGAGGTAGTTCTCACGGCTCGAGCTCTCGTACTGAATGACGTGATGCGCGAAGTCGGTGTGACGCTTCAGGGGGTGCGAGCGGAGCTGATCGGCGGGACGCGGGAAGTTGTGGAAGCCATCAACAAGGCACGCATCAGCGACAATCTTGATGCCCGCGGCGGACTGCAACACGACGATACCGCAGTCAGGCCAAACGCCTTTCGTGAGCACGTTGATCGGCTTCTAAGGGTCTGGCGCGACCTCGCAGCGAAGCAGAAGAAGACAGGTATGGAATGGTCGGAACTATCGGGAGTGAAGTCACTGAAGACCCTGACAGACGACGAGCGATCGAACGCGTGCGCGATGTTTGAGCAGCTAGACGAGGCCAGGATCCCGTTTCGCGAGATGCAACCGCTCATGCTCGCGCTCAGACACGCAGCTCTGAATCGTGGCCTTGCCCGGGAGACGCGTTCACTGGAAGACCTGTACTACGGGCGAACAACTTTAGAGAACAACTGAAACGTAAGTTGTCAAATGCTTGGATTCGTGTGCGGAGAAAACCGATGGCCTATCTCCGCAGACGAATGATCTGATTCGCCACGCTCCGATCCACTGCGCAAACTCCTCCGTGACAACACTTGAGGAGTCGCGCGAATGGACGCTGAGAAGAACACTGGCGGGACCACAAAAGGCGAAGGCCAGAAGCAAACAGAGCTGCCGCGGCTGCTCGACTGGCGCGGCGCCTGCGCAGCGCTCGGTGGCGATCGGCCGATTTCACGAGCCACGCTCGACCGTCTCACGAAGTCCGGGACTCTCAGAGCTCGCCGGCCGGCACCAGGCGTTGTGCGATGGGCGCTGGATGACATCGTCGAGTACCTGAACAGCGTGAGTTCCCCGCGCCCTGGGAAGGTGGCGTAGACCATGCCCACGAGCGCGCGCTGGGCCGACTACGGCGACGACGATCTACTCGTCGACCATGACGCCGCGGCGCTGCTGCGTGTGAGCGTTCACACCGCGCGCGCGTGGCGCGCCGGCAAGGAACCTCGGGGTCCTCGGTTTGTCCGGGTCGGCTCGCATGTGAGGTACCGAATCGCCGACCTGAAGGAATTCGTTCGTCGAAACACGGCGGCGACGCTCGATGATCCGGAGCCCGCGCCTCCGCTCAGGCGGGTCGGATGATGACGACGGCGAATCCCGGCGAACACCTGGGAGGGCCCTGACCGATGGCGCGCATCGGAGTCGAACAGGCCGCGCTGACGGATCCCAGATTCGCGATCCTCGGGAAGGCCATCGGACGCGATCGCCATTCGGCGCTAGGGCGGATGATCGTGGTCTGGAACGTGTGCCAGGAGCGCGAGAACTACGTCCTGTCGACGGACATGCTGAACGCCCTGTTCGACGACGTTGAAGACTTTGCAGTTGCCATCTTGAAGGCCGGCCTCGGCCGCGTTCAGGACGATGGCGAGATCTATCTCCGCGGGACAAAGGGGCGCATTGAGTGGCTCGCGACGGCGAGGGCAAACGGAGCCAAGGGCGCCGCGCATGGAGCCAAAGGTGGCCGCCCTAAGAAAACCCCACAAGGGGTTATCGATAAACCCCAAGCGGGGTTAGAAGAGAAACCCCTTATTCCTCCTGCTCCTGCTCCTGCTCCTGCTCCTGCTCCTGCTGTCTCTCTTGAATCTGCTGTTGATCTTGAGAAGGAACCCAAAGCCAAACCTTTGTCGCCTACGGCTCCGAAAAAGAAATCTGCGATGGAACTCGTCGAAGAATTCGAGCTGCTTCCGAAGCATCGAGAGTGGGCGGCGCGGAAGTGGCCGTCAGTTCCGATCGACGAAGAGCTCGAGGCCTGGAAGGACCGCGAGAGGGCGAATGGCTACACCGTGGGGAGGGCACCCGGCAAACCAGTACAAAACCCGCAGGCCGCTTTCTATACGGCGATGCGTAACGCCGAGGCGTGGGGCACTTACCGATACCGCAATCACGAGAAGGGTGGCTCGTCACGTAGAGCGCCGGTCTCGTATGCGAGCGCCGGCGACGACTCGCGGCTGCAGCGGACGATCAACCGAGTCACACCTGGCGATCGCGACGGGCAAAGGAAGACGAACCGGTTCGGTCAGAAGGGGCTTTGCTCTCCATGCGGCGGCGTGATTCACGTCGTCGGCGAGCACATCTCGCCGGACGCGAACGGCTCCGAGCATCGAGCCCGTCTCCGGCCTGATGAATTCATCGACGGTGTCCGCGTACATGCGGCGACTGAGAAGGTGGGCTCATGACGTCCGCCTCCGCAGCGATGGCCGAGAACCTCCTCGAGCGCGACATCGTGCTCGCGTGTCTCGAGCTCCTGAAGTTCCGCGGGGTCTTCGCGTGGCGCCAGAACCAGGGCGCGATGAAGAAACGCGACAGCACGGGCGAGCGCACGATCCGGTTCACGTCGATCAACGGCGTGAGCGACATCATCGGCGTTCTGCGTGACGGCCGCTTCCTCGCGGTGGAGTGCAAGCGCCCAGGCAACGGGCCGACCGAGGAACAGAGCTACTTCCTCGATGCGGTGAGGCGCCGCGGCGGTATCGCGCTGATCGTCTACGACGTCGACGACCTGGCGGAGACCCTCGACTCTCTTGAAGCAGGGCGCGGCTCGGAAACGCCGCAGAGGAGGACGGGTGTCTGAGCTGTCGGACTATCGGCGCAAATACGAGAACCCGCAGATGGATGAGGGCTATCGGCTGTTTGTAGACGGCAAGGGATCGCAGCGCCAGATCGCGGTGATGACCGGGGTGTCTCGACGGACCCTGCAGCGTCGATCGACCGCAGATGGTTGGCCCGACGAGCAGACGGAGCGAGCCAGGGAGCGCGCACATGGCGCCGCGATGGCGCAGCTGGCGCCAAACCTCGGCGCGGGACCTGATATCGAGGACCGCATCCGCGAGCTAATGTCCTCAGAGGACAATCGCTTGCGGGTTGGCGCCGTGATGGCGCACCAGCGTCGATTCTGGGACGATCTGTCCACAGACTTGCGCGTTGCATACGCAGATCGGCTGGCAACGGCGAAGAAGGCTGGGCGTCGCCTTTCGGCTGGCGATCTGTTCCCCTTCGTTGCTCTCGGCGAGAAGATCGCCCAGCAGCAGAGGAAGGCGCACGGGATTCCGGACATCACGAAGCTCGAGCTCGAGGATGGCAAGTCAGCAGCGCGAATGCACGCGGATGCGATCAGGGCGAACCGGACGAAACGGCTAGCGGCTGCGGAGAAGGCCGCTCTGGAGAAGGCAGCGCAGACGCCGCAGGAGCACGGACCGAACTGATGGCGAAATCATCCCGCTTTCGAAATCGTAAACCGCGGCGACGCGGGTTTCGCCGCAACCGCCGGCCGGCTGAAAACGGTCGCAGGCTGCGTCCCGGGCTGCGCATCAGGCGTATCGGTGCGGGCTCACTCTCTACGGCAGCACTAGCGTCGCAGCCCTGCGACGGCGAACCACTCTCCCAGGAGGAGCAGATCTGATGGACGCATTCAAAAACTTCGCGAAGAGCACCCTGGCCGCCGGCATCACTTCAGGCGCTACCAGCCTGACCGTGGCCACTGGCGACGGCGTCAAATTCCCGGCCGTTGCCTTCAACGCGGCGATCTGGAACCTCGTCGACTATCCGGATCCGACTGACGACCCGAACCACGAGATCGTGCGCGTCACAGCGGTGGCGACCGACACCTTCACCATCACGCGCGCACAGGAGGGCACAACCGGCGTCGCGCACAACACCGGCGGCAAGGTCTATGGGCTGGTCGCCACTCTCACCGCGAAGACGCTGAACGAGATCAAAGACTTCGCTCCGTGGATCAATGTGAAGGATTTCGGCGCGAAGGGTGATGGGAGGCGCGTCACCGATGGCGCAATGACGATCGGGTTCCCGACCCTCACATCGGCGACCGCCGTTTTTACGGCTGCCGATGTCGGGAAGGTAGCTCTAGTCCACAACGCCGGTGGTGGTACGACCTCAATGCTCAATACCACTATCGCAACCTTCGTCAACTCAACGACCGTCACCCTTGCTGCCAACGCCACAGCGACGGTCAGCGGCGTACAGGTGCGGTACGGATCGGTCGACACCGTTCCGCTGCAAGCGGCGTTTACTGCAGCAAAGACCACGGGCGGAAAGATCAAGATCCCGCGCGGCCGATACTTCACGACGTTCCTCGACGTGTCGCGCTTCAACCTGACGCTGAAATCGCAGCTGATCGTCGAGGGCGAAGGCTTTCAGGAAAGCATCATCCAGCACTTCGGAACGAATGTTTGCATCTACCTCGGCGGATCACGCTACACCACTTGGCGTGACCTCTCGATGGATAGCGGCCATGCTTCTCAGGTTGGAGTTCTCGCTTGTCGCCTGTCAGACGCACCGACCTGTTCGCATCACGTGTGGGAGAACTTCGGATCGCCAATCGGAGGTCTGTGGCTCAAGGCACCGTTTGTCGGAATCTCCATCGAGGAGACGACCCAGCGCAGCTGCGAGTACGACAACGAAGCTGGAGTCGGAACCGGAGCGACGCTTTACTACACGAACAAGAACACGCAGATTGCCGTGACGCTCCCGAACAGCGACACGATCAACGAATCGTCGGCGGTCGCGAATCGAATCGAAGATTGCTCGATCGTGGCCATCTTCGGCGGATTCGCGTGCGTGTGCGTTGAATACGGAGCGGAGGTCGAGATTACCGGCAGAACGTACCTGGGCGTCCTCGGCGCTTCGACCACGACGATTGGCGTGCGCATCGCGGGCGACGCGACAATTCCGTCGTATTGCCCGGTCGTGATCGGTCCCGGCTGCGACATCGAAATGAACGGCGGGCCGTGCGTGGAGCTCCGGTCGTACTCTGGCACGAACACGATCGCCGGACCTGTCATCCGCGCGTCGTTCATTTCGCAGTCCACGCAACTGATCTCTTACGCCGGAACGATCATCACCAACGGTCTGATCTACGACGGGAACTCCGAACTCCAGTTCACCTCGACGCTGACACTGACGGGAACGCACAATTTCCCGCAGATCACGATCTCGGGCGTCAACACCAACGTCGTCCTCAGCTCGGGCGCGACGATCGCGGGCGCTCGGATCTTCGCGCGGGCCTTCACCGACTCCGGCGCGGTCTACTCGGGGATCAACGATCTGCGGACGCTGACAACGAGCGGATCGACCGTCGCGAACATGACGGCGCAACGCTACCAGTCATTCACGTTCGCCATCCGCAACAACGGCGGCGTGATCGAGCACGAGATCATGGCCGACAACGCGTCAGCGATCGGCTCACTCTTCGCTGACAAAATCAACGGAGCGACGGCGGCATTCGTCGCCACGCCTTCTGTAACGCCTGCCGCCGGCTTTACCAACGGCGCAGGCATCAACGCAGCGGCCACGAACCAGATCATTTTCGACACGGCGGCACAGATCGACGGGCAACAGTCATGGGCTCCGCCTGCGGTCGAGGGGAACAACACCGGAACGGCGTGGCCGGTCCTGAACTGGACCCAGGTCAACATCAACGTCAACGGCGTGACGCGCAGGCGGTTGGCGCTCACAGCCACAACCAACAGCGCCGTCGCCATTCCCTTCACGGCGGCAAGCATCGGAGCGGGAACTCTGGTGCGCTTCAGGTTCAGCGGGATGCTCGCATGATCGGGTCGTCTTCAATCGGAGTCAGCGCTCTCGGCTGCGGATCGGCCATTCCAAGGAAGATCATCACTCTGACGAGCGTCTCAACGACGGCGACAGCGCAGACACTCAACCCCCACTTCTTCTCCGGTGGTGAGAGCGTGAAGATCTCGGGCGCAACGCCGTCGGCGTACAACGGGACATACACGATCGCCGTCGTAGACGCGACGCACTTCTCCTACACGTTCGCCGGCGGATCTTCACCGGCCACGGGAGACATCACCTGCGCGCTGAACGGTCACGGCGCGCCGCTCGACGCATGAGATACGTCTCCAAGAAAAACCTGATCGATCGTTTTCGATGCGCTCTGAGACGCCAGCTCTTGCGAATCGCCGAAGTCATCGGTCCCGAAGAAGTGAACAGAGAACCCGGTCATCAGGAGCCGCTCATGCCAGTCATAGTGAAGAGGTGCAAAGTCAACGAGCAAGTGGCCGAAACGGCCCGAAGGATCTGCTATCAGTGGCACCTCGACTTCGACGCGGTCAACCGGTGGGCGCTGGATCACGCCATGAAGGCGACGTATCCGGAGTACGGTGACGACGATCTAGATCGCCGGATTGCCGGCATCGTGGGTGCGCTGCCGACACTGATCGCTGGTGCGCTGATCGGGGTCTATGGTCCCCCCATTTTCCAAGGAGCGAAGTTTCTGCTACCAGGAGACGCTCAAGCGATTGGGGCAGGCGCGCATCCCAGGGAGCAAATCGCGCGGCTCCTCGCCCTGCTGATGTTCGAGACGATGGAGCTGGAAGTCGCACCGGCGGAGTCGCCGGCCGCGTTCTCGAAAACGTGCACGCCATGACGAGGCTCGAAGAGAAGCTCGAAGAGAAGCTTGGGGAGAGCCTCAGGCCATTCCGCGTGTTCGTGATTCTGGTCGTCCTCGCCGTTGTTGTGGGTCTATGGATCTCGTTTCATCGGTGAGGTTCGCCCCTACAGAGCGGCGACGTGGGTTCGAATCAAGAGAGAGACTTCATGAAAGCGGCGGAGTGACGCAGCCCAACGCGCAGCCTCAATGGAGGAATCACAGCGGCGGGCGTAGACTCCGCGAGCCGTGGCGGGCCCCGTCGTCTATCACGTCAAGCTCCTCCTCGCCGGTATCGCCGAATCACTCGTGTTCCGCGTGTCCAGGGAGGAAAGTCAGCGCATCAGGGCGACGCTCGATATGGGCGGCGCTCGCTTCATCGTCTTCGAGACTACCGAAAAGGACATGGTCGCCTTCTCCGTGGGCGACATACAGGCCGCGAACTTCCTGTTCGACCTTGGGACATTCGATCATGAGCGCGGTGAAGCGCGCATCGTTGTCCACCTCCGCGGTCGCACCGAACCGTTCTTCACGACGACCGACGGCGCCGAGGAAGAGTTGGCTCAGGCGTTCAGGGATCTCGAGGTGGAGGAGCGCGAGTTCATCCATTTTACGGACGAAGATGGCGAGGACCTCGTACTCCGTTGCGATCAGATCGTCTGCATCGTTGTGCCGCGGAGATTGCTCATCACGAACGAGCCCGTGGATCTTCACGCCGTTGACGAGACAGACGACGACGGTCCGCCATCGGAGTCCGCCTAAGGCTTCTTCTTCCAGCGCGCAGCCGCGGCCTTCTTCGCGATCGCGGAACGCTGCTGAGCGCTCAACGCTTTGGCACGAGCTGTACCGCCCTTCCTTGCGAAATCAGCCCTCATCTCGCGAAACAGCTCGGCGGCGGCTTCCTTCGGTGAAATTCTCTTCGTCATCGCTATGGGCCAGCTTACAGGCAAGCAAGCGAGATAGGCAAGTGCTTGACTCATGCTTACAGGCAAGGATATGCTTGCAAGGCAAGGAGGAAGCATATGCCTTCCAATGTCGAACCAACGAAAGAGGAGTTGCTCAAGGCCGTCATCTTCGTATCGCAGAAATCCGGCGCCCTGACTCGAGACGAACGGAGTGGTCACTTCTACTGGATCGAACCGAGCGGCGACGTCGTGCACGCGTGCGTGTTTTGCCCGGAGGTGCGCTGATGTCGTTTCTATCTGATCTGGGCATCTCAGAAACCTCGATAGAGCGGATCAGCGAGCGGGTTTCAGGCGCCCGCGCGAAGCTCGGCGAGCCGTTCTTTGCACGACGCCTCGAGGTGATCAGTGCGACCGAGGCGCAAGCAATTGTCCGCGCCAAGTGCAACCTTCGCTTCGGCAAGTTCAGCGCGATCCTTGGCGATCGCCTCTTGATCAGCTTCACGAAGTCGCCGAAGCCTGGGGATATTCACGTGTTCGAGACTGTAAATGAACCCGGTAGCCTGAGTTACTGCACGTTTGGCGGAACAGAGGCGCCGAACGGCTGGCAAGAGTACGCGGTCATCACTCGGACCAAGAGGCGGAAGCTCGCGACTGGTGCTCAGAAATCGCGTGGTGCCGCATGAGCCACCGCAAGAACGGTCAGCCCATTCACATTCTTCATAGCTTCCACGTGAAGTATCACCATGGGAT
>Ga0207711_10003961_pt1 | contig 12736 bp, 7 predicted proteins | sample KBSS34metaG_FD_184401 | JGI IMG/M metagenome (GOLD analysis project Ga0207711, IMG submission 184401) | Switchgrass rhizosphere microbial communities from Kellogg Biological Station, Michigan, USA - KBS S3-4 metaG (SPAdes) (version 2) | ecosystem: Host-associated > Plants > Roots > Rhizosphere >...
CGTCGACCCGATGCTGAAGGGGTCGTTCATGGTCACCGTCACCGATCTGCTGAATCACGACCGCGAATCGGTCGGCAGCGTGATCGTCGCGCGCGATCTGACGCCGCAGACCCTGCTCGAGGTGGAGCGCGAGGAGCTGCGCAAGCGGCTGACGCAGAGCGAAAAGCTCGCCGCGCTCGGTCAATTCGTCGCCGGCATCGCCCACGAATTGAACAATCCGCTGCAAGGGGTCCTCGGCCATCTCGAGCTGCTCCGCACCACGGGGGCCTTCCCCAAACAGCTGCGCCGGGAAATGCAGGTGATTTACCGCGAAGCGGACCGGGCGGCCAAGATCGTCCGCAACCTGCTGGTCTTCGCCGGCTCGCGCCGCCTCGCGCGCCGCTCGGTCAGCCTCAACGTCGTGCTCCAGAAGGTGCTGGCCCTGCGAACGCCCGCACACCGTGCCGTCGGCATCGAAGTCGTGCGACACTATGACGAGAAACTGCCGAGGGTGAAGAGCGATCCGCTGCTGCTCCACCAGGTGTTCTTGAACATGGTGATGAACGCGGAGCACGCGATTGCCGCCACCGGCCGGGAAGGCCGGATCGAAATTGCCACGTCGGTGGCACCGTCTGGCGACCGGATCGTCGCGACGCTGCGCGACACGGGTATCGGCATTCCCGAGGACACGCTGTCGCGCATCTTTGAGCCTTTCTACACGACGAAGGAAGTCGGCAAGGGGACGGGCCTGGGCCTGGCCATCACCTACGGCATCGTGCAGGAGCACGGCGGCCAGATCATCGCCGCTAATCATCCCGATGGCGGCGCCGTGTTCACCGTCGAACTGCCCCTCGCGCCGTCATCAGGACGCTGAAGCATGATTGACGAAACGTTTTTGACGACGGAAGAAGTCCTGGAGTACCTCCAGGTCAATCTTCGTACCGTGTACCGGCTCATCAAGGCCGGCAAGATTCCCGCCGTGCGCGTCGGCCGCCAGTGGCGGTTCCGCAAGCGCGACATCGACGCATGGCTCGACAGCCAGCGTCCGCGCGGCGCCGGCGCCCGACCGGCGGCCGCGACGCCGACCCGTCCGGCCAGCGCCGGCAATGCACGCCCCCGCGTCCTCGTCGTCGACGACGAGGCGAGCATCCGCGATCTGCTGGCGAAGACACTCGCGCTGGCCGAATACGACGTCGACGTCGCCCCCGATGGCCGGTCCGCCCTCGAGCGGATGCGTCTGTACCCGTACGACCTGCTGATTGCCGACCTGAAGATGCCAGGCATGGACGGCCTCACGGTGATCCGCGAGGCGAAACGCTACAAGGCCGATCTTCCGGTCATCATCATCACCGGCTTTTCCACGGAGTCGAGCGCGATCGAAGCGGTCAACCTCGGCGTCGCCGGCTACCTGACGAAGCCCTTCCGGGTACCGCAAGTCCTCGCTGCCGCCGCCAAGGCGCTCGGCGAGTAAAATAAAGAGCTGAGGGCTCAGGGCTCAGGGCTGAAATGGGAAGCCCTCAGCGCTCAGCCCTAAGCCCTTCATGATCCAGCTTTCAGACCTCACCAAGATATTCGGCGACCGCGTCCTGTTCGATCACGTCACGTGGCAGATCACGGATCGTGAGCGCGTCGGGTTGTGCGGGCCCAACGGCGCCGGCAAGACCACCCTGCTCAAGATGATGGCCGGCCTCGACGAGCCGGACGGCGGCGCCATCCTCAAGCCGTCGTCGCTGACCGTCGGCTACCTGCCGCAGGACGGCCTGAACCACGCGGGGCGCTCCGTGTTCGACGAAGCCGCGAGCGCGTTCGGCGACCTGCTCGCGATGAAGACCGAGATGCACGCGCTCGAGGGCCGGCTGGGCGACGAGTCGATTCCGGAAGCCGAGCACGATGCCATGCTGCACCGCTACAGCGATCTCCAGGATCGCTTCCGCGTGCACGACGGCTACAGCATCGAGCTCAAGACGGCCACCGTGCTGCAGGGGCTCGGGTTCAAGACGACCGACTTCGAGCGGCCGACCGAAACATTCTCGGGCGGCTGGCAGATGCGTATCGCGCTGGCGAAGCTGCTCCTGGGCGAGCCGAATCTGCTGCTGCTCGACGAGCCGACCAACCACCTCGACCTTGAAGCGCGCAACTGGCTCGAAGAGTACCTCAACGCCTATCCGTACGCGGTGATTCTCGTCTCGCACGACCGCTTCTTCCTCGATTCCGTCGTCACGCGCATCGCCGATCTCACGCTGCGGACGCTGACCGACTACTACACGAACTACAGCGGCTACCTCGCCGAGCATCACGAGCGGATCGAGGCGATGCGCAAGGCGAAGCGCGAGCAGGACGAAGAAGTGGCGCGCGTCAAGATGTTCATCGACCGATTCCGCTACCAGGCGACCAAGGCGTCGCAGGTGCAGAGCCGGATCAAGATGCTCGAAAAGATCGTCCCGATCGAAGTGCCGCCGGAGCGAAAGAAGATCAACTTCCATTTTCCGGACTGCGCGAAAAGTGGCCGGATGGTGCTCGAGCTCAAGCACGCGCGCAAGGCGTACGGCGACATCGCGATCTTCGACGACCTGACGCTGCACATCGAGCGAGGCGATCGCATTGCACTGGTCGGCCCGAACGGGGTCGGCAAGTCGACGCTCATGCGGATGCTGTCCGGGGAGGAAGCGCCGGATGCCGGTGAGCGCCTACCCGGACACAACGTCGTCATGCAGTATTTCGCGCAGGACGAGGCGACGCGGATGGATCCGGAGCCGACCGTGTACGAGACGCTCTCGTCCGGATCGCCGCTGCAGATGGTGCCGATGATCCGCAACATCCTCGGCGGCTTCCTGTTTTCAGGCGACGACGTCTACAAGCGCGTGCGCGTGCTGTCGGGCGGCGAGCGGACCCGCCTGGCGGTCGCGCGCATGCTGCTCCGGCCGTCGAATACACTGCTGCTCGACGAGCCGACGAACCATCTCGATCTCGACTCGAAGGAAGTGCTGCTCGATGCACTCGTCGACTATGGCGGCACGCTGATTTTCGTGTCGCACGATCGCTACTTCGTCGAGCGTCTCGCGACGAAGATCATCGAGATCGGCAACGGCACGGCCGTCGCGTTCCCGGGCACGTACAAGGAGTTCCTCTACCACAAGGCCCATGCGCACGAAGGCCTCAGGGCTGAGGGCTCAGCGCAGAAACCGGCTGCAGGGCGGGTCGTTTCGGAGCCGCCGAAGAAAAAGGCACCTGCCGCACCGGCGCGGGCGCACGCCGCGCCGAAACAGGACCACGACGAGAAGAAACGCGTCGACGCCGAAGCGCGCAAGAAGCAGAAGGCGGCTGGTGCCCGCCAGGCGCGAATCGCCACGCTCGAGGCGCGCATCGCCGATACCGAAGCGGCAATCCGCGAGGTGGAGCAGCAGATGTCGGCCCCCGGTTTCTATGAAGATCGCGTCGGCGCCCAGCCGGTGATCGACCGCCACCAGAGCCTGATGTGGCAGGTCGGCGATCTCATGAATCAGTGGGAAGAGCTCCACACCCTCAGCGACCTTCCCGCCAAGACAGAATCGTAACTGCATTACAATCATGTAATCAGACGGCAACGGGTCGCTCCCTAACCGTCTGAAATTGCGGGGTTTCCCTGGTCTGGTACAGCGGAGATGTGGGCATATCGTTTGCCCCACACCAGTTACGCCCTTGTCTTTAGCTATGCCCGACATGCCTCCGCGACCCGCCTCACGTGTAAGGCGCCGCGCCCCGGCCGGACCCGATCCGATGGTTCGCGGTGAGCGGCGGCCGGCAGCCGACGCGCGCCAGGCGCCGGACGACAGATTCTTCCGCCACATCGTCAGCAGCATGCGCAACGGCGTCATCGCGTTCCGGCGCAACGGCGTCGTCGCCCTGATGAATGACGAGGCGTATCGGATTTTCGGCCTGAAGCCGTCGCCGGACGACATCGGCCGGCCGTTTTCCGAGGTCCTGAGCAGCTGCCCCGAGATCATCCGCGTGCTATCGGGCGCGTTCGAGCTCAGCCATCTGCCGAACCGCGCTGAGCTGCGCCTGAAGGAGCTCGATCGCGTGATTGGGTACACGCTCTCTCAGGTGAAGGATGACAATGCCGCGCTGATCGGCGCCGTGCTGTTCTTCAAGGACCTGACGCAGGTCGAGCAACTCGAGGAACGGGAGCGTCTGCGCGACCGTCTCGCGTCGCTCGGCGAAATGGCGGCCGGCATCGCGCACGAGCTGAAGAACCCGCTGGCGGGCATCGAAGTCATGGCCGGCCTGCTGCGGCGGCAGGTGCCGGACTCGAAGGACGCGCAGTCGCTGCTCGCCGACATTCTCAGCGAAGCCAAGCTCGCCAACGCGATCGTCGTCGAGATGCTTGAATTCGTCAGGCCGGTGCGGCTGCAGGTCGAGCGCACGGATCTCGCCGATGTCATTCAGCAGTCGGTGACGATGGCCGAGTCGAAGGTGCCGCGGCGCGACGTGGCCGTCAACGTCACCCTCCAGCCCGGGCTGCCGATGATCGAAGGCGATCACCATCAGCTCTCGCAGGTGTTCACGAATCTGGTCGCCAACGCGTTCGAGGCGCTCGACGGCACGGGCCGAATCACGATTTCGGTGGTGGCAACGACGATCGAGGCCGATCCGGCGTTTGCCGGCATTCATCCGCCGACGCCCGCCGTCCTCGTCGAAGTCGCCGACGACGGCCCGGGCGTGCCGGCGGAACTCACCGAACGCATCTTCAATCCGTTCTTCACGACGAAGGTCACCGGCACCGGACTCGGTCTGGCGATCGTCAGGAAGATCGTCGACGCGCACGACGGGCGCATCGACGTCAGCAGCTCGCCGGACACCGGGACGAGGTTCCGCGTGACGCTGCCGGTTTCGAGCGCATCGGGATGGTTCAAATAGGGCGGGGGGTCAGGTCGGGCAGGTAGGGCTGGTGCGCCAGATACGGCGGGTCGGCCAGGTACGTCGCGTAAGCCAGGCAGGGAGATGAAGATGGGTCGAATTCTAATCGCCGACGATCACGATGCGCTGCGCCGCGGGCTCGCCCGCGGGTTGACCGATGCCGGACACGAAGTCCAGGAGGCATCCAACGGCAACGCTGCGATCGAGCGGCTGCACGACAGCTATTTCGACGTTGTCCTGAGCGATCTCAAGATGGGCGGCAGCGACGGGATGGACGTGCTGCGGACGACGCGCGCGATGCATCCGACGACCGCCGTCATCCTGATGACCGCCTTCGGCTCGGTGACGACGGCGGTCGAGGCGATGAAGACCGGCGCCTTCGACTACGTGCAGAAGCCGTTCGAGATCGAGGAGATGGAGGTCAAGATCGAGAAGGCGCTCGAGGTCAAGCGCCTGAAGCACGAGATCGATTATCTCCGTCACACCCAGCAGGACATCTACGAGTTCGACAAGATCGTCGGCCAGAGCGCGGCGCTCCAGCACGTGCTCGACATCGTCAAGAAGGTGGCCAAGAGCAACACGACCGTGCTCATCCGCGGCGAAACGGGCACCGGCAAGGAGCTCATCGCCGGCGCCACTCACCACAACTCACTGCGCAACAACCGCAACTTCGTGAAGGTGAACTGCGCGGCCCTTCAGGAAAACCTGCTGGAGTCCGAGCTCTTCGGCCATGAGAAGGGCGCGTTCACCGGCGCCGACAAGCAGCGCATCGGTCGATTCGAGCAGGCCGACGGCGGCACGCTGTTCCTGGACGAAATCGGCGACATGAGCCCGAGCACGCAGGCGAAAATCCTGCGCGTGCTGCAGGAGCACGAGTTCGAACGGCTCGGCGGGACGCGCACGCTGCGTGTCGACGTCCGGCTGATCGCGGCGACCAATCGGGATCTGCCGGCCATGGTGCAGACCGGACACTTCCGCGAAGACCTCTACTACCGGCTGAACGTCGTCTCGATCGAGATGCCGCCGCTGCGCGAGCGCAAGGACGACATCGTGCCGCTCGCGCTCACGTTCATTCGCAAGTTCTCCGGCGAGCTCAAGAAGAAGATCGACGGGCTCGAGCCGGACGCGCAGAAGCTGTTGATGCGCTACAACTGGCCGGGCAACATCCGCGAGCTCGAGAACACGATCGAGCGGGCGATGCTGCTCGCGGAAGGGCGGGCCATCGCGTCGGTCGATTTGCGGCTCGGCGAGGTGCCGTCGTCGGGCGGCGCGCGCGACCACTCGTCGGTCGTCAAGATTCCGCCGACCGGCATCCCGCTCGAGGACATCGAACGCCACGCCATCATCGAGGCGTTGAAGATGTCGAACTGGGTGCAGAAGGACGCGGCGGAGCTGTTGTCGATCAGCCCGCGCGTGATGAACTACAAGATCAAGACGCTCAACATCGAGTTCCCGCGCGGCCGCCGCGCCGCGCCGCTCGTCGCTGCGGCAAGCTGAAGACTACCGGGACCACCAAGGCACGAAGGCTCGAAGGAGCACGAAGAAGAAGGTTAGATCTTCTTCGTGTGTTCTTCGTGTTTTCGTGTCTTCGTGGTTGCAGCAGATCGCTGTCGCCTTGCTAGGACTTCGCGCGCGGATGCGACTTCTTGTAGACCTCGAGCAGCTGCGCGGCGTTGACGTGCGTGTAACGCTGCGTCGTGCTGAGGCGCGCATGGCCGAGCAGTTCCTGGATCGCCCGGAGATCCGCGCCGCGCTGCAGCAGATGTGTGGCGAAGGAGTGCCGCAGCGCATGAGGGCTGATCCCCATCCGCGCGCCGCTGGCCGCGACGTAGCGGCGCACGAGGCGATCCACGCTCCGGGTGGTCAGGCGCCCGCCGCGGAAGTTCAGGAACAGCGGATCGCGGCGACGCCCACGGTCCGGCTGAAGCCGGACACTACCGGGGCTCCGGTAGTGTCCGCCTTTAGGCGGACCTGACGGCATCAATGCATCTCGTTCCTTCAGGTAGTCGCGTATCGCCTTCGCCGCGCTGCTGTTGAACGGCACAATCCGCTCTTTCCCGCCCTTGCCCAAGACCCGCACCATCTTCGCGCTCAGGTTCACATCGTCCACGTCGAGTCCGGCGAGCTCGCTGAGCCGCAGCCCCGACGCGTAGAACAGCTCGAGGATCGCGCGATCCCGCCGCGCGAGGACGGAGTCGCTGCCGGGCGACTCGATCAGATCCGACATCTCCGCCTCTGACAAATGCGCCGGCATCCGGATGTCGCGCTTCGGCGTCGCGACCAGCGCGCCGGGGTCGTCCTGGATCAAATCCTCGCGGCGGAGATAGCGCAGGAATGTGCGCGCCGCTGCGAGCTTGCGGGCCGCGGTCGCGCGCGATTGTCCGCGCTTGTGCAGGTCGGCGAGAAATCCACGCAGCGCCAGGCGATCGAGCTGGGTCGGCACCAGATCGCGGACCTTCACGCCGGCGGCAGCCGCGGCGTGGGCGATGAACTGCGACAGATCGCTGTCGTACGCGCGCACGGTGTGCGCCGACGCGTTGCGGTTAAGCGCGAGATGCTGCAGGAAGGCTTTGAGATGTGCGGTCATGGACCCACTGCTGCAGATCGGCGAGCGCCCGCTCCGACAGCGCGAGGTTGCGCTGTTTCTTGCCCCGCGGCGCCAGGTTCAACGCCTGGATGATCCCGAAGGTGATGTTCGACGGCTCGTAATGCGCCGGATTCGCATGCGACACGTAGTACGCGAGCGCCCCGATCGCCGTGGTCCGCGGTGGGCACGAGACCGGCCCGCCCCTCGCGAGCGACGCCGCATTGATGCCGGCGAGGAGCCCTGAGGCCGCCGATTCGACGTAGCCTTCGACGCCCGACATCTGCCCGGCGAAAAACAACGTCGGGCGCGTGCGCACCTGCCACGTGTCGGCGAGGACCGTCGGCCCATTCACGTAGGTGTTGCGGTGGACCATGCCGAAGCGGACGAACTCCGCGGCCTCGAGACCCGGAATCATCCGGAGCACACGCGCCTGGTCCCCCCATTTGATCTGTGTCTGGAAGCCCACCAGGCTGAAATGATCGCCTGCAAGGTTGTCCTGGCGCAGCTGCACCGCGGCGTACGGCTCGCGTCCGGTGCGCGGGTCGATCAGACCGACCGGTTTCATCGGTCCGAACCGCAGCGTGTCGGGCCCGCGGTGCGCCATGACTTCGATCGGGAGGCATCCTTCGAAGAAGCGTTCCGTGTCGAAATCGTGGACCGTCGCCGACTCGGCGGTCGTCAGCGCGCGATAGAAGGCTTCGTACTCGTCGCGCGTCAGCGGGCAGTTGAGATAGTCGCCTTCGCCATCGTCGAGGCCGCACGTCAACGGGTCCGGCTGAAGCCGGACACTACCGGCATCCAGATCCGCCTGAAGGCGGACACTACCGGAACCCGGCGTTTCTTCGGTAGTGTCCGGCTTTAGCCGGACCGTCGAACGGAGGCTCCGATCCCACCGTGACTGTCGAAACACTTTCGATCGATCGATCGTCTCGGCGAGCACGATCGGACTGATGGCGTCGTAGAAGTACAGATGATCACCGCCAACGACGCGCGCCAGATCGGCTGACAGGGCCGCCGACGTCAACGGTCCCGTCGCCACGATCACTGGATCCGTTTCACTCGACTCCGGGATCGTCAAGATCTCTTCGCGGACGATGGTGATCAGCGGATGCTCGAAGAGGGTCTGGGTGACGATGGCGGCGAAGCGTTCGCGATCGACGGCGAGCGCCGCGCCCGCGGGCACGCGGCTGGCCTCGGCGGCGCGCATGACGAGCGAATCGAGCCGCCGCATCTCTTCTTTCAGCAGGCCGACCGCGTTGTCGAGTTTGTCGCCGCGAAACGAATTACTGCAGACCAGCTCCGCCAGTCGATCGGTCTTGTGGACGGCAGTCGCACGGACCGGCCGCATTTCGTACAACGTCACCGGCACGCCGCGCGAAGCGGCCTGCCAGGCGGCCTCTGAACCGGCGAGGCCACCCCCGACAATCCGTATCGCCATCAGCTCGCGCGCTTGCGGACGGTCTGCTTGCCGCCCGCGGCTTTCCGTTTGGGCTTGGTCTTGGCTTTCGCTTTCACAGCGGACGCCGGCTTCGCGACCAGCGCTTCGACCGGTTTCGCGGCGCGGCGGCCGCGGCCACGCGAGGCGGCACCGCCGGAGCCACGGCGGCCGCGACGTGGCTCGCGCGGCGGCGCGCCCCGGCGCGCCTCGAGCAGCGCCTGCGCCTCCTCGAGCGTGATCGTCGCGGGATCGCCGCCCCTCGGAATCGACGCGTTGACTTCACCGTCGGTTACATACGGACCGAACCGTCCCTCGAGCACCTGCAGCGCGATGCCGCCAGCGGGCGCCTCGATCTTGCGGATCACCCGCTTCGCCGCCTGCCGCGACGAACGCTTCGGCGCCGCCAGCAGCGCCAGCGCCCGCTCGAGATCGACGGTGAAGAGATCGTCGCTCTCTTCGAGCGACCGGTAGTCGTCGCCGTGCTTGATGTAGGGACCGAAGCGTCCGAGACCCGCGACGATCGTCGTGCCGGCCTCCGGATGGACACCGAGCTCCCGCGGCAGCTCGAGCAGCTTGAGCGCGGCCTCGAGCGTGACCGTCGATTCGGTCATGCTGCCGGTCAGCGACGAGCGCTTCGGCTTGTCCTTGCTGCCCTTTTCCGGCATCTCGCCCAGCTGTACGTATGCGCCGAAGCGGCCGTTGATCGCATAGACGTTCATCCCGGTCTTGGGGTCGATGCCGAGCCTGCGCGGCCCTTCGGCCTTCGCGCGGAGCAGGTTCATCGCCTTTACGACGGAGAGGTCGGCCGGCGCCTGCGTGGCCAGGATGCCTGCGGTCTTGCCGGGGCCGCCGTCGCCAAGCTGCAGAAATGGGCCGTACCGGCCGATCCGCACGGCGATCTTTTCACCCGACTCGGGATCGACGCCGACATCGATCAGCGGATACTCCGCGGTTTCCTGCGCCTGCTTGACCGCTTCTTCCAGCCCGCGATGATGCTTGTCGCCGCGATAGAACTGCTTGATGAAGTCCAGCCACTCCCGCTCGCCGCGCGAGATCTGGTCGAGATCCTCTTCCATCTCCGCGGTGAACTCGACGTCGATCAGATCGCCGAAATGCTCGCGCAGCAACCGCGTGACCGCGAACGCGGTGAAGCTCGGAACCAGCGCCTTGCCCTGGCGGAACACGTATCCGCGTCGCTCAATGGTGCCGATCGTCGCGGCGAACGTCGACGGACGGCCGACGCCGATCCGCTCGAGCTCCTTGATCAGCGACGCCTCCGTATAGCGCGCCGGCGGATTCGTTTCGTGGCCGACCGGCTCGAGCCCCGTGAGACGGACGCGCGCCTTGTCGCGATCGACCGGCTCGCCGACGGTGAGCGCCGGCAGCACGGTCTCCTGTTCCTCGAGCTCCGCCGATGGATCGTCGCTGCCCTCGACATACGCGCGGCGGAACCCGGCAAACTCGATCGCCTTGCCCGACGCGGAGAAGACCGCCTGCTGTCCTTTGTCCGCGGTTGCCGAGATCTCGATGGCCGTGCGCAGCACACGCGCGTCGACCATCTGCGACGCCATCGTGCGCTTCCAGATCAGCTCGTAGAGCCGCAGGTCGTCGCCGCTCAATACGCCTTCGAGCGCCGCCGCGGCGCTGGTGAACTCCGTCGGCCGGATCGCCTCGTGCGCTTCCTGCGCGTTCTTCACCTTGGTCGCGTAGCGGCGCGGCCCCGAGTAGTAGTCGGCGCCGAACATTTCACGGATCGCGCTCGCCGAGGCCGCGAGCGCTTCATCGCTCAACGTCGTCGAGTCGGTGCGGTGATAGGAGATGTGGCCGTCCTGGAACAGCCGCTGTGCCGCCTGCATCGTCCGCTGCGTGGAGAACCCGAGCTTGCGGCTCGCTTCCTGCGTGAGCGTTGACGTCGTGAACGGTGCGGCGGGGCGCTCGATGCCCGGCTTCGCTTCCACGCTCGTCACCGACCATGGCAGGTTGCGGTCGATCACCCCGGCGAGCGCCGCGGCTTCCGCCTCGCCGAGCAGGCGGACATTCTTGCCGGTCAGCACGCCGTTCTGATCGAAGTCCTTGCCGCTGGCCACGCGGACGTCGCCGAGCCGTGTCAGCGTGCCGGGAAACGTGCGGCCGTCGGCGGTGAACTGCGCGTTGAGGTCCGAATATTTCGCCGCACGAAAGGCCAGCCGCTCTTCCTCGCGATCGACGATGAGGCGGACCGCGACGCTCTGCACGCGGCCGGCGCTCAGCCCGGTCTGGACCTTCTTCCACAGCACCGGCGAAAGCGTGTAGCCGTAGAGACGATCGAGGATGCGGCGGCTTTCCTGGGCCCGGACCAGATTGTCGTCGACGTCGTGCGCGTCGGCGATCGCCTGCTCGACGGCCTTCTTCGTAATCTCGTGAAAGACGATGCGTTTAACGGGTACCTTCGGCTTCAGCACTTCGAGCAGATGCCAGCTGATTGACTCGCCTTCGCGATCCGGGTCGGTCGCGAGCATCACTTCCGAGGCGCCTTTGAGCGCCGCGCGGAGCTCGGCGACGTTCTTGCGCTTGTCGTCCGGGACGACGTAGTAGGGCTTGAAGTCGCCCTCGGTGTCGACGCCGATCCGTCCCCACTTCTTCTTCTTGATCTCCGCAGGGACCTGACTCGCCGAATCGGGCAGATCTCGCACGTGGCCGAAGCTCGATTTCACGGTATATCGATCACCGAGGAACCGCTCCAGCGTTCGCGCCTTGGTCGGCGATTCCACGATCACGAGGGTTTTTGCCATAGTCCCGCTTCACCCTAACACGTTCTGTCCATCCGTACGAACCGTCCGCCGCCCGCGCGGCGCACCAGGCCCTGCATTTCGAGCTCGAAGAGCCGCGGCAACAGAGAAGCCGATTTCATGCCGGATCGCTCGGAAATCTCGTCGAGATCGCACGCTTCACCCGGGACGAGGGAATCGAGTACCGGGTCGGCGGGGTCAGACCCCAGGGTGCCGCTGACGGACGGGGTCTGACCCCGGGGCGCGGCAGCCGCGGACATCCCGAGCTCCTCGAAGATATCGTCGGCAGACTCGACGATCTTTGCACCGTCCTTCAAGAGCGCATGAGCGCCCCGGTTGCGGCCGCTCAGGATGTTCCCGGGAACCGCCAGCACGTCGCGGCCCTGATCGAGCGCGCAGCGCGCCGTGATCAGGGAGCCGCTCTTCTCGCCCGCCTCGATGACGACCACCGCGCGTGACAGACCGCTGATGATCCGGTTGCGCAGCGGAAAGAACCGCTGCTGGGGCCCGGTGCCGGGTACGAGCTCGCTGATCACCGCGCCGCCCGCGGCGTCGATCGCCTTCGCCAGAGGCGCGTGCTCAGGCGGGTACATCACGTCGACGCCGGATCCGAGCACGGCGATGGTCGTGCCACCTGCAGCCAGCGCGCCGCGGTGCGCGGCGGAATCGACGCCGCGCGCCAGGCCGCTGACGATCACGAGCCCACGCGCCGCGAGATCGGCCGCAAGCTGTTCGGCGACGGCAAGACCATAGGGCGATGCGGCGCGCGAACCGACGATGGCGACGGCCGGCGCGCAAAGTGCATCGACGTCGCCTCGAGTCCACAACACCGGCGGCGGATCCGCAATAGTGGTCAGCGCCGCGGGATACGCCGCATGGCTCCACGGCACGGCGGTGATCGAGGCGGTCGCCGCGCGCCGAATCACGTCCGCGGCCAGCGCCCCGACGTCCGTTGACTCTCCGGGTTCGTCGCGGGTTGATGCGGCGACAAGGCGCCTGACGACGGCATGCGCTGCGTCGCCGCGGCGCAGCCACTCCGCGCCGACCCGCCAGCACCAGGGTGGAAGA
>Ga0207711_10003962_pt1 | contig 12735 bp, 12 predicted proteins | sample KBSS34metaG_FD_184401 | JGI IMG/M metagenome (GOLD analysis project Ga0207711, IMG submission 184401) | Switchgrass rhizosphere microbial communities from Kellogg Biological Station, Michigan, USA - KBS S3-4 metaG (SPAdes) (version 2) | ecosystem: Host-associated > Plants > Roots > Rhizosphere...
GACCTGCAGCGGTCCGAGCGCGCGTCCGATGTCCTGGCCAAGCCTGACGCGGTCGCCTGCATGGACGGATGAGCCGACATTCACCATCAGGCTGAGCCAACCGCCGCCATGATCGATGATCAGCACCCCGTCATATTCGCGGAAAGGGCCCGCAAACTTGACTGTTCCGTCCGCGGGCGCCGTCACCAATGCTCCGCGAGGGGTCGCCATCGTAATTCCGCGCGAGCGAACGCCGCTGGAGTTCACGGCCGCGAGGCCCTCGGTAACCTGCGCCGCGGCGGGCAGCTGGTAAGCGAACGGCGCTCTGGGCAAACCGCCTTCGGGTCCAAAGGGAGTGGGTGGAGCCGCCTCTTCGGCTGACAGCTGGTCCGCTACGCGGCGGATCGACAGGTTGCTGGACTGCTCGCCGCGCAGTTTTTCGACGTTTTCCCCGGCGGCGAGGGCAATATCGCTGGCACCGAGCGCCTCACCTCCCGAGGTCAGCGCCTGCCGCACGGCCTTTTGTTCGAGCGCGGTATAGCGCTGCCGCTGCCCGATCAGGTCATCCCTGCTGCGCCCCAGCTCGGTGCGAGCATCCAGCGCTGCTTTCCGGAGTTGTTCGCCTTGCGCGAGTTCGGCCGAAAGGCGGCTCGTCCGGTTCCGAATGAAGGGCAGGGTCGAATTGAGCAGCAGCCGGACTTCGACAAGCTCGTCCGTGCTCCTTCGATCGGCGAGCGCAATCAACGGAGGCCGGCGGCTCATGCTCGCGAGCCCAGCCAGCAACGACGATATCGGCTGCTGTTGGTCGGCGAGCAGGCGTTGGTGGGCGGCGACGTAAGCAGTTGCCAACTGCAACCGCAGGTTGGAGGCGCTGATGCGCGCCTCCGCCGCTTCGATCCCCTGGGCCGCTGCCAGCTGTTCGGCATGGAGGCGGTCCGCTTCGTTTCGTAAACGAGACGCGGCTTCCTCGAGCTTCGCCGCCTCTGCTTCGGCCGCCGCCTGATCGGCCGCCGCTTGCTTTAGAGCGGGATCGAGCGGCATCGCAGGCTGCTGCGCCAGTGCGCTTGCTGCGAGGAGCGGGCAAAGAACCAGTGCGAAGAAGGCGCTGCGCATCCCCCTATCCTTCGCGATGATAGGGGTGGTTCGCAAGGATCGAAGTCGCCCGGAACAATTGCTCCGCCAGCATCGCGCGGGCCATCAGGTGCGGCCAGGTCGCCGGCCCGAAGGACAGCAGCTGATCGGCATTCCGTCGCTGTTCTTGATCATGGCCGTCTGCAGCGCCGATGAGGAACCGGGCCTCCCGCTTGCCGCCGTCACGCCAGCCTTCAAGCTTTTTCGCCATTTCCATGGAGGACAAGGCGTCGCCGCGCTCATCCAGCAGGATGCTGACGGCATTGGCTGGCATTTCGGGCATCTTGCCGCCGCGATCCGGTAGTTCCGTAACCTTCGTGGGCCACTGGATTCGTTTGAGATACCGGTCGACCAAATCGGCTTCCGGAGAACGGCCGATCTTTCCGCGCGCGACGATGTGGAGCAACAATTTATTGGGAAGTGAGCGCCGGAGTGCCGAACGGCCAGGCAAAGACCGACTTGAACCCGTCGTAGATAGCGCGAGCCGTTTCTGCGATCGTCTGGGGGCGATTGGCACCGCCACGTGTGAAGATGGCAACCGCAACGCGCCGACCGTCGGGAAGCGTGATGAACCCGACGTCGTCCGTCAGGCCGTCAAGTGTTCCGGTCTTATGTTCGACCGGCGTGCCATAAGGCAGCATTGCCTTCATCCGGTTCTTGCCCGTCTCGCACCGCGCCATGAGGTCGAGCAGGTAATTACGGCTTTCGGGTTTGATCAGCTCGGCCTTGTAGATGCGCTTCAGGAGGTCGACCATGGCGACCGGCGTGCTGGAATCGCGACGATCCCAAAGGTCGCGCCTTGCGCTCAATAGCTGCGCGATGGTGCGGTCCACCCGCAGGCCCTTGACCCCATTGGCCTCGAGCCAGTCGTGAACGGCATTCGGGCCGCCAAGATCCGCCAGCAATATATCGGTAGCGTGATTATCGCTGTGGATCAGCATTCGGGCCATGAGGCTCCGCGCCGATTGGCCGTTGATCGTGTCGTCGAGAGAACGGCGGCCGTTGTCGACCTGCGCAAGGTAAAGTGCCGCGATGGCGACCTTGACCGTGCTCGCCATGGGAAACGGCGTGTTGCCCTTGATGCTGACGATTTCACCGGTGTTGAGGTCCAGCGCGGCGATTCCGACATCGGCCGACTTGCCGGCAACAAGCGAGCTCAGCTGTTGCTCAAGGTTTAGAAGGCTCGGCGACGAGGCCGCAACCGAGGGTTGCGCGGCAAACGCTAAAATCGACAGAAAAAGCGCAATGAACCGCATATACCCTACCCGCGTGCAGCAGCGCTCACGCCCGAATCATCGCCAAACGCCCACATTCGTTCCAAATTGTAAAAATTTCGGACTTCGGGACGGAATATGTGCACTATTACGTCGTCGGCGTCGATAAGGACCCAGTCTGCAGCCGGGAGCCCTTCGATCCGGACGTTCCGTCCAAATCGCTCCTTGATCTTGTCGGCAAGCTTAACGGCCATCGAGGCGACCTGGCGGGTCGAGCGGCCCGTCGCGATCACCATGTGGTCGGCGATGTTCGATTTGCCGACGAGAGGAATGGAAACGACTTCCACAGCTTGGTCATCGTCTAGCGACTGAAGGACGAGCTTGTGGAGATCTACGACGTCGATCGGAGCACGGCCGGCTTTGCCAGCGGCGTCTTCAACGGGATGTTCGGTCAAGGCGTCTCCTGGCGAACAATGGCAGGTCGGGACGCATCACGCGGGCTGCGCGTGGGCGATCGACGATGCCAGTGGGGGTCTTGCGCACGAATGGCGGTTGCGGAGGTCTGGTCAGGCGGCAGGCGAAGGAAAAAGATCGCCGGTGCACTCCACTCCGTCCACTGCTTTGCCTGGCTCGGAGGACGGACGAACCTTCGAAGCCAGCCCATCGCGCGCGCCGCGTGGGCAGCTGAATCATAGCCGGGCCGGCGAATCACCGCAATCGGCACTTCGCGGGCAAGCCCTCTCCAGTCCCTCCATTGGTGAAAATTCGGCAGGGTGTCGCTTCCGAGCAACCAAATGAACTGGTGCTGGGGATAGCGCTTTTGCAATTTGCGCACCGTATCAACGGTATAGCGAGTCCGCTCGCGGCTTTCGAAATCACTGACGCGGATCGGCGAACGGCGCCCCATTCGCTCGGCCGACGCGAAGCGGGCGCCATAGGCAGCCATATCCTTTGCGCCTTCCTTCAGCGGATTGCCGGGAGAAACCAGCCACCAGACCTCGTCCAGCCTGAGCGTACGCAAGGCCGCCAGGCTGATACGGCGATGCCCGCGATGAGCCGGATTGAAGGAGCCGCCGAGGAGCCCGATGCGCATTCGCCGCAGCTAGCATGAGCAATGAAGGCCGCCTAATATTGCTAAAGGGGGTTTTGAATGGGCGAATTCGAAGCGATCGGAGATGCCGTAACGGGTGGACTGCTTGCGCGAGCGGTCGAGCCTGGCGCCGGCGAGGCTGGCGCCGACGGCCATACGCACGAAAAGAACTGCCTCAATTGCGGAACTCCGCTGACGGGTCCTTATTGTTCGGCCTGCGGCCAAAAGGCTCACGTCCACCGGTCGGTGCGCGGATTCCTTCAGGATTTCGTCCAGGGGCTGTTCAATTTCGAGGGCAAGATCTGGCGGACCCTGCCGATGCTTGCCTGGCACCCAGGCCAGATGACCCGCCGCTATATTGCTGGCGAGAGGGCAAACTTCATCTCGCCCGTAGCGCTCTATCTTTTCACGGTCTTCGCGATGTTCGCCGTACTCAATTTCACCGGCGAGCTCGGTTCTCACACCGGCACCAAGATGAAGGACGGCTTGAAATCGGAGATCGCCGACCAGAAGAAGCAGCTCGCCGCGCTGGAGCTTAAGCGAAAGTTGACAGTCGCGGCCGGCAAGCCGGTCGCGGACCTCGATCGGAGGATCACCAAACGCGAGGAAGATATTGTCGAGACCCAAAAAGTGCTGAACGGCGGCCCGGCGGTTCAAACGAAGCTCGACGACGGGACTCCAAGCTTCATCCGCCCCTTCATCGAAAATGCGCAGGCAAACCCCGACGCCGTTTCAACGAGGGTCCAGGATGCGGCATCGAAGTACAGCTGGCTTTTGATCCCGCTGTCGGTCCCGTTCATGTGGCTGCTGTTTCCCCTTCGCCGTCGATACCACACCTACGACCACATGGTGTTCGTGACCTATTCGCTATCCTTCATGATGATGCTCGTGATCGCTGGCGGCGGCCTGGTGGCGATTGGAATGACGACACTTGCCAGCCTCCTGTTCTTCGTACCGCCGTTTCACATGTACCGGCACCTGAAGGAATCCTATGAGCTGGGTCGCTTCAGCGCGATCATGCGCACGATGGCGCTGGTGACCTTTGCCTTCATCGCCGCCGCTCTATTTGCGGCCGCAACAGTCGCCATTGGCGCAAGCTAGCGGCGGCAAGGGTATTTCTTCTGAAGAACCCGGATCATCCCATCCTTTAGGCTCATGTTCGAGCGCTCGGCTGGCGGTATCGCCGATAGGCCGTCGATGAACTCGAAACTGCCGAGCTGTGCCCGGGGCTGCGGCGAGCAATAGAGGATCGGCCTGCCTGCGCGTTCGGCCGCGATGCGATCGTCGCCGATCGATTTGCCCACTGCAGTCGCCTCGGCTTTCAGGCGTCCGTAGTCGCCGTCGAAAAACGCGAACGGCCCCATGCCTTTCAGCCGATTGGCGCGGTCAAGGAAGTTTTGTGCGCTCCCCAGCGTGGCACCGAACGCGGAAGCCGAGAAGAAAAGAGCCAGAGTCAGAAGAACTGTTTTGCGCATAAGGAAAAAGCCACTCCACGGTCTTTGTGCCGCAGAGTGGCTTTTTGGTTCGAACTGACTGTGAATTTAAGCCCCGGCCGCTGCAGGGCCTCCGATTCCGGCTTTGGGACGTTTCGCCTTCGGGATCGACGAACCGGCCGCCGGGATCGAGGGACCCTTGTTCCCGCCGCGGTCGATTGCCTCACCCGCGATCACCTTCGTGATCTCGTCGCCTGACAGCGTCTCATATTCGAGTAGTGCCAGGGCCAGCGTTTCGAGCTGTTCGCGGTGCTCGTCGAGCAGATGCTTGGCGCGGGCATAGCCGTCTTCGACGACCTTCCGGATTTCCTTGTCGATCGCCTGCGCGGTTTCGTTCGACATTTGCCGCTGGCGGTTGACTGAATAGCCGAGAAATACCTCTTCCTCCGGCTCCGCATACTGGAGCGGACCAAGCGCATCCGACATGCCCCAGCGAGTGACCATGTCGCGCGCAAGCTGCGTTGCATACTGGATATCGGAAGACGCTCCTGAAGAGACCTTGTCGTGGCCAAAGATCACTTCTTCGGCGACGCGGCCTCCCATGGCGACGGCGAGGTTCGCGTACATCTTGTCTCGATGATAGCTGTAGCTGTCGCGTTCCGGCAGCCGCATGACCATGCCGAGCGCACGTCCGCGCGGGATGATTGTTGCCTTATGGATCGGGTCCGAAGCCGGCTCGTGCAGGGCAACGATCGCATGGCCCGCCTCGTGATAGGCGGTCATTCGCTTTTCGTCCTCGGTCATGACCATGGACTTGCGTTCGGTGCCCATCAGCACCTTGTCCTTGGCTTCCTCGAACTCCTGCATCGCGACCAGCCGCTTGCCCTTGCGGGCGGCGAGCAGCGCAGCCTCGTTGACGAGGTTCGCGAGATCCGCGCCGGAGAAGCCAGGGGTTCCTCGAGCGATCACCCGGGCATCGACGTCGGGCGCCAGCGGCACCTTCTTCATATGGACGCCGAGAATTTGCTCGCGGCCATCGATGTCGGGACGCGGAACGACGACCTGGCGGTCGAAGCGGCCCGGGCGCAGCAGCGCGGGGTCAAGCACGTCGGGCCGGTTGGTCGCGGCGATGATAATGATGCCCTCATTGGCCTCGAAGCCGTCCATCTCCACAAGGAGCTGGTTGAGGGTCTGCTCGCGCTCGTCATTGCCGTTTCCGAGGCCCGCGCCACGGTGACGGCCGACAGCGTCGATTTCATCGATGAAGACGATGCACGGTGCCGATTTCTTGGCTTGGTCGAACATGTCGCGGACGCGGCTGGCGCCAACGCCGACGAACATCTCGACGAAGTCCGAGCCGGAGATGGTGAAGAAGGGAACGCCCGCCTCACCCGCGATGGCGCGGGCGAGAAGCGTCTTGCCGGTACCCGGAGGACCGACAAGCAGTGCGCCCTTCGGAATCTTGCCGCCAAGGCGCGCGAACTTGCCCGGATCCTTGAGGTATTCGACGATCTCCTGAAGCTCCTCGCGGGCCTCGTCGATGCCGGCGACATCCGCAAAGGTCACCCTTCCCTGCTTCTCGGTCAGCATGCGCGCCCGGCTCTTGCCGAAGCCCATTGCCCCCGATCCGGCATTCTTCTGCATCTGGCGCATCACGAAGAAGCTGATGCCGAGGATGAGCAGGAACGGGAGCGAATTGTAGAGCATGTAGAGCCAGATGCTCGACTGCTCTTCCGCCTTCACCTGCACCGCGACGCCCTTGGCGATGAGCTTGTCGGAGATGTTGGCATCGCCCGGAGCGACAGTGTGGAAGTCCTCGCCGCTCGAAAGCTTGCCGGCGATGGCGCTGTTGCCGCTGGTTCCCGTCGCAATCGTGACGCTGCGGACATTGCCCTCGCCGACCTGCCGGACGAATTCCGAATAAGGGATCGCCTGCCCGGTCGCAGCGCGCGAGCCGCCATCGATCATTTGCACGAAGAGGACGAGCGCGAACAGCACTCCTGCCCAGATGAGCAGGCTCTTCGTCCACGGATTGCCCGGCTTCTTGTCTTTGTCGTTCATCGCTCGTCTTTCGGCGCGAAATTCTATGTCGCTCTAAAATAGGCGCATTCGGGCCAATAACAATGCGACCTTAGGATCGGGTGAACGGCACAAGTCACGGAACGGGCGTTAGCTGCCCAATTTCTGCGGCGTGAAGAGCAGGTCCTGATAATCCCAGCTGAAATCAGCACTAGGCGAGACAGGCTTCATCGTCACCCGATCCACCCTGCCGTCAGCGCCGATCGAGAAACTCACATAGGCGGGCTCGACCCACTTCAACGTCGGGTTCGTCTTGAACGTGTCATATTGGTAGTGGGTCAGGGGTCCTTCCATGCCCGTCGAGTGCGGGAACTCGATCGCGAGGCCTTCGCCTGCCTTGCTGACCCTGATCGTGCCGTACCAGGGGTCGGTATATTCGCCGACGTAGTTGCCGAGCGGGAGCGATGGGCCGATTTTCGCCGGTTTCGCCTCGGCGGTCTGTACCTGCTTCGCCGCCTGATTGAGCCGGTTGATTTTGAAGGCGTGCCACTTCTCCGGCCACTGATTTTGCGGAAGGCCCAGATAGTGGTCGAGCAGCTCGTACAGGAGGCCGCGGACGATTTCGCCGTCCTGGCTGTTGGCCGCGATGAAGATGCCGATATTCTTCTCGGGCAGCAGCGCGACAGTCGCCTGTGAGCCGAGCACGGCACCGTCATGTCCGACGACTTGCGCACCACGATAATCGGAGAGGGACCAGCCCAGAGCGTACTGACTATAATGCGGCTGTGCGACGGCGAATTCGGCCGGATAGTGCGGAGTGGGCGTGATCACGGCCCCGGTCCACATCTGCTCCGACTGGTCCTTGGAGAACAGGTTCTTGTCGTTGCCGGGAATCTTGCCGCGCCCAAGCTGCGTCAGGAGCCAGCGGCTCATGTCGTTGGCGCTGATCGCAAGCCCGCCTGCCGGTGCCGCATTCTGAGAAATCGTGGCGTTGTTATCGAGCGCCGTCTGCGTACCCAGCCCCTGAATCGGACCGCCGCTGCGGCTGTGGGGCCGCGCATGGTTCGGATTGGCCAGGTAGTCGGCCACCGAGTCCGTCGAATTCTTCATTCCGAGCGGACCGAAGACATGACCGCGAACATATTGTTCCCATGTCTCGCCGCTGACTTCCTCGATCAGCTGGCCCGCGGCCATGTAGAGGATATTGTCATAGGCATAGCCGCTGCGGAAGCTGGTTGCGGGCTTGAGGTACCGGATGCGCTGCACAGTCTCCTTGCGCGACAGCGTACTGTTCGGGAGAAAGAGCAAGTCGCCTTCGCCGAGACCGAGCCCGCTACGATGGACGAGCAGGTCGCGGATCGTCATCTCGCGCGTGACCCACGGATCCCACATGCGGAAGTCCGGCATGTGGTCGATGACTTTGTCGTCCCATTTGATCTTCCCCGCGTCCACCAGGGTGGCCAGTGCCGCGTTGGTGAATGCCTTGCCGGTCGAGCCGGTGAAGAAGATCGTGTCGGCATCGACGGGCTGATTCGTCGTGATGTCGCGAACGCCCCAGCCCTGGGCGAGCGTCGTCTTCCCGTCCTCCACGATCGCGATCGTCACTCCGGGCACCCCGAATTCCTTGCGCAGCTGCTCGACGCGCTCTGCAAATCCGGCGGGAGGTGCGGCACCGGCGCCGGCGGCGGCCAGCACAAGAGCAAGCCCCGTCAACGTACGTACGCTCTTCTTGAGCATCAGATCACTCCTGGAATGGGATAGGTTGAGGCGATGGGCTGCGCCACAGCTGCCACACTCCAATCGTTACGAGCGGTAGAATGAACGTGGCGAGCAGGATGTAGGAGAGTGCACGGTATCCGTTCGCGATCAGTGCGACCAAGCCGAAGCGGCTGGCGACGAACATGCAGCCGACCAACAGGACCAGTGCAATTGCCAGCCGGATCCGATGCGTCAACGGCTGGCCATGGCGCGCCTGCCAGGCATGGTCGATGCGCTCGTTGATCGCGTGGACGGAGCTGGTGCCGCTTTCGAGGAGGGCCGAAAAGATCATGGCCTGAAACAGGAGGTGGAAAGCCTGGATGCCGATGCGCTGAAGCATGAAATCCGACGGCAAGGTCGCGCTTTGAACCTCTGGATAGAAAGCGACCATCGGGATGAAGAAGAACAGCGCCGGCAGCATCGTCAGCGGCCCGGCGATCACTCCTGCAGCAACTGCATCGCGATCGCTCGTGAGGTGTCGGAGGACCGGCAGGATGACAACCGCGCCGACAATATTGTAGCCGAAGTAGGTGAGGCCGCTCAGAGCCCAGCCTGACGTGTCGGCATAATGCTTGAAGCCACCGGGAATGCGGTCGCCGAAGCGCCAAAGCGCAAGGATAATGAAGAGCGCATAAACTCCGTAGAGGAGATAGGAAACGTCCCGGAACAGCCGCTCGACGGCCTTGTTGCCGAAGGCGACAACGCCTGCGATTCCAGCTCCAAGAGCGACCGTTCCGAGCCACAACGGAGCTCCGAAAACTGCGTTGCCGATTGCCCCCGCCGCAGCGCCGTAAACGGCGAGGATCAGCACGACGAAGAGCACGTAGGACAGCTCGAACAGGTGCCAGAAGGGCCCCAGCAGCCGCTTGAAAAAGCTCTTGTAATCAAACGTCTGGAACCGGCGCGCCGCGACGAATGTCAGCGAACAGAAGATGCTGAACAACAATGTCGCGAAAAGGATGGCGTAGAGACCTCCCCAGGGGCCCCGGGAAAGAAAGAATTCGGCAAGTTCACGGCCGGTGGCATAGCCTCCGCCGATCACGACCGCCTTGACCCCTAACCCCGGGAGCAGGAATCGCTTGAACCAGCCCGCTGAGCGCTGATTCATCGATCGCGGCAATCCCGCCAGGAACCGTCGTTCAAATCGCTCCCCCTGTCTCCCAAATGTAGCTTAGCCACGGATTTCGCGTCCGCAATGGGCGCTCCCCCGCAATTCCGCACATTCCGCTCAGGAATTTGGAGCGTGATCGATCATTCGGTGTTATTCTCCCAACCGAGCATGGAGACGACTATGAGCGGCATTCTCGACAAGTTTCACGTTGAGCATGGAATTCTTGGCGCGAGGGTCATTGCGCGATCGCCCCAACTCACCGGTTTTTGCGTCACGGACAATGACGTCGACACCGCGATCCAGATGCTGAAAGATGATCTCGATGCATGTGCCAGGGAGATGAAGCGCCTCATCGACGTGAACAATCGCGGTTCATTATTCGAAGGGTGGCCCAAGGCCGGCGACAGCACGTTGGACGCCTGACGTCCTTCTTTGGTCGGCTAAAGTGAGTAGCCGCCGTCTGCAATCAGGACGGCCCCGGTCATCGTCGCAGCGGCATCCGACAGCAGGAATCCGATTTGCGCTGCAGTCTCGTCGGCAGTCGCGAACCGCCCGAGCGGGGTCGCGGCCCCCGCCATTGCTGCAAGTGCCGCCGAACGATCGCCGCCATGATGGGACACCAGCCCCTTGAAGAAGGGTATTTCGTCCCAGATCGGCGTATCGACTCCGCCGGGCGCGATTGCGTTCACCCGGATTCGGCGAGGCGCTGCTTCCTTTGCCGCCACTCTGGCAAGCTGCATGACGGCTGCTTTGGAAGCTCCATAAGCGGCCGTACCCGCCTCGGCCTTCGTTCCGCTGACCGAGGAGGTCAAGACGATGCTTCCGCCGTCGATGGCCTTGCGCAATGCCGCACGGAGCGAAAGAAACGCGCCATCGAGGTTGGTGCGCATGACCCGCCGCCACTCGTCGAACGAAATATCGGCGACGGCGCTAGCGCTGCTGACCCCCGCATTCAGGACGGCGTGATTGAGCGAGGGCGCCTCGCGCTCCACCTGCTCCCACAGGGCCGGATCTCCAACGTCGCCGACGAAAGTCTGCACCGCGCATCGAAGGTCATTCGGGATCAACGCCGGTTCATTGATGTCGACGAGCACCAGGTGCGCCGCGCCGTGGCCGGCTAGCCACCGGCTTGTCGCTTCGCCGATTCCCGACGCCGCGCCGGTGACGAGAATGGTCCTTCCGGAAAAATCATATTCTGCAGTCATGGCTCAGGAACCGGCCGGCGCTTGGTCCCTGCCAGTTCCTGGTCCATGTAGCGCACTTCCGCTGCCCCCGCGCGGTCGCTGATCGTATAGTCGGGGTGAAGCGCCTTCAGCTTTGGAATTACCGCCTGCACCAGGCTGTCGTCCCTGAGTCCGGACTTGCGCCCCTCTACGACGAGCCGTTGAAGGTCGAGCAAATAGGACCTGAAATCCTTGACGTCGGCGAGGTTGGCGACGTCGCCGTGCCCCGGCACATAACGAACGTCCGCGGCATCGGGCATGGCGATGAAGTCGGCATCGGTCGCAGTCCATTCCTTGGCCGATCCATCGATCAGATTCGGAGGAATCTTCCGCCACAGCATGTCGCCGCAAAAGAGGACGTGCGAGTCAGGGACGAGGATGGTGAGGTCGCCACCCGTGTGGCCAAGGACGGTCCGAACCACGACCTTTCGTGAACCGAGCCAGACGATGAGGTCCTTGTCGGTCGTAACGTCGGGAAGCGGCAGCGCCTCGATCCGGCTCTTGAGCTCCGGAGTGATCCGGTCTCCGAACAAATTGATATTATTGGTCCTGATCCAGCCGCGGACGTTTCGATGAGCGATGATGACGGCTCCGGCGTCGCGCAGGACCTGATCCCCGCCGGTGTGGTCGGCGTGATAGTGCGTATTCACCACGTAACGGATGGGTTTGGAGGTCAATCGGCGGATCTCACCCACCAAAGCCCTGGCCGCGTCCTGGTTGAAGAAGCTGTCAACCACGAGAACGCCGTCGTCTCCAATCACGAAGCCGGCATTGGAGCCGGACTTATGCTCCGGACCATCGATTGCGGCGTAGATGCCAGGCCCGAGCTCCTTCAGGATGAACGGCAATGACGCCTGCGCGGATGCTGAACCACTGACCGCGGTCAGGGCCGCGAACATCAGGAGCAGGCGGGCTTTCAAGGTCAAAGCGCCAGCGTCACGCCTCGAAGCCCAACCTAGCACGAAGGCGCGCGCAGGGTCCGGATCCGCTCCAGACTTTCTCGCGAAGACGTCTGACGGAAGGGGTTCGGCCACCGCGATGTCCTTAACTGCTGAACATCGGTTAGCATCGTTTCGCAACTGTAGCGAGACGAGCAGCGGATAGTGCTGCGCGACCCAATGGAGCTGGGTGAGGCATTAGTCAGAAGCCGGGCGCGGCCCGACTGATCAATTGGACCAGTAGACATATTCCTGGCCGGCCTTCCACGGCGCGTCAGCAGGCACATCGATCCGAATGGGCTCCTCCAGCAGGGCGGGCCATAAGGGCCGCGCGAGCTCGCGATCGTGGGCCGCGAGCTTGGCTCCAAGGATCTGAACCTCGTCACGGCGCGCGGAGGAAAGGTCATTCCACTCGGTCGGATCGTCTGCAAGGTTGAACAGCCAGATGCGGTTCGGATGACGAGAGACCTGAAGTTTCCAGTCCCCGTCGCGGATCGCTTCATACCCACCCGAACGCCAGTAAAGGGTGCGCGAGGTCGGCGAAGGAGCTTTTCTCCCGGTCAAAAAGGGAAGAAAGTTCTTGCCGTCGATCATCCGGTCGTTGGGGATTGGGATGCCCGCTGCAGCCGCTAGCGTCGGCAGGACATCGACATGATGAATCGGGGTCGACGATTTCTGCGCCGAAGCAATCCCGGCCGGCCAGCGGATGAAGAATGGCACGCGGATTCCGCCTTCGAAGAAGGTGCCCTTCCAGCCTCGGTAGGGGTGATTGATGTTCGGCAGCCCGGCGTACCACGCGCCTCCATTGTCATTGGTGAAAATGACGATGGTGTTGTCAT
>Ga0207711_10003967_pt1 | contig 12730 bp, 10 predicted proteins | sample KBSS34metaG_FD_184401 | JGI IMG/M metagenome (GOLD analysis project Ga0207711, IMG submission 184401) | Switchgrass rhizosphere microbial communities from Kellogg Biological Station, Michigan, USA - KBS S3-4 metaG (SPAdes) (version 2) | ecosystem: Host-associated > Plants > Roots > Rhizosphere...
TGGGACTGAATTCACCGAGAAGGAGAATGCCATGGAGCATCCCGCGACCAGGAAGCGTGGCGGCGATCCAGACGTGAAGCACACGCCCGCCCACGAGAAGCCGGATGACGCGGCCGAGCGGAAGCTGGAGCAGGGGCTCGAGGAGTCGATGGCCGGCTCCGATCCGGTCAGCATCACCCAGCCGTCCAAGAGCAGGGTCGACAAGCAGCGCCAGGAAAAAGAGCACTAAAGAGCGCCGCTAATAAGAGCGCTCGCGCTGAGTGATTTTGGATGGATTTACGAAAAGCCGGCCATTTGGGCCGGCTTTTCGCGTGGTTGCCCCATCCCTGGTAACGATCTAATAAGGTTACGGCCTTGGCGCCCGAATGGCGCAAGGATCGCACATATTTCTTGAAGCAAACGGCTCTAAAACTCGCTCTATACGTGTCGACTTGGTCTTGGGTTCAGGGTTTGGGTTCGGGGAACGTCAGCGTGGCTCGCAAATATTTCGGCACCGACGGCATTCGTGGCCTCGCCAACGGCACGATCACGCCGGAACTGGCTCTCAAGGTCGGGCAGGCCGCGGGCGTGATGTTCCAGAACGGTGATCACCGCCACCGCGTCCTGATCGGCAAGGACACGCGTCTGTCCGGCTACATGATCGAGACTGCGCTGGTGGCGGGCTTTACGTCGGTCGGCATGGACGTGCTGCTCACCGGTCCGATGCCAACGCCGGCGGTGGCCATGCTGACGCGCTCGATGCGAGCCGATCTCGGCGTGATGATCTCGGCCTCGCACAATCCCTACGACGACAACGGCATCAAGCTGTTCGGGCCCGACGGATACAAGCTGTCCGACGACATCGAGCTCAAGATCGAAACGATCATGGACGGCGATCTCGGCAAGCGCCTCGCCAAATCGGCAGACCTCGGGCGCGCCAAACGCATCGACGGCGTGCAGGATCGCTACATCGAATTCGCCAAGCGCACGCTGCCGCGCAATCTGTCGCTGGACGGCCTGCGCGTTGTGATCGACTGCGCCAACGGCGCCGCCTATCAGGTCGCGCCGGACGCGCTGTGGGAGCTGGGCGCCGAAGTCATCAAATTCGGTGTCGAACCGAACGGCTTCAACATCAACAAGGATTGCGGCTCGACCGAGCCCGGCGCGCTCTCGGCCAAGGTGCGCGAGATGCGCGCCGATATCGGCATCGCGCTCGACGGCGACGCCGACCGGCTGCTGGTGGTCGATGAGCTTGGCCGCGTCGTCGATGGCGACCAGCTCATGGCGGTGATTGCCGAAAGCTGGCAGGCCGATGGCCGTCTGGTAAAGCCGGGCGTGGTCGCGACCGTGATGTCGAACCTCGGGCTCGAGCGCTATCTCGGCACGCTTGGCCTGTCGCTCGCGCGCACGGCGGTCGGCGACCGTTACGTGCTCGAGCATATGCGCGAGCACGGCTACAACGTCGGCGGCGAAGCCTCCGGCCACATCATCCTGTCGGACTACGCCACCACCGGCGACGGCCTCGTCGCCGCGCTCCAGGTGCTGGCGGTGGTGCAGAAGCAGGACAAGCCGGTGTCCGAGGTCTGCCACCGCTTCGAGCCGCTGCCGCAGATCCTGCGCAACGTGCGCTACAAGACCGGCAAGCCGCTCGAGAATGCCAAGGTGCGCCTGGCCATCAAGGACGCCGAGCAGAAGCTGAACGGCAAGGGCCGGCTGGTAATCCGTCCCTCCGGCACCGAGCCGGTGATCCGGGTGATGGGGGAGGGCGACAACAAGTCCCTGGTCGAGGATGCGGTCGAGGGCATCGTCGAGGCGCTGTCCGACGTGGCGGCTTGACGGCACGACCGTGGAACAACCTGGTGCGCCGCAAAAGCCCCGGAATTCCAAGCGTTTTACTCTTTAGACAACATATAAAAACAGTCGATTTGCTTTGCCCGCCGCCAGACGCTGAAGTATCGATGAGGCCGTCCGGAACCCATCCATGATCGTCTGCTCCTGCAACGTTTTGAGCGACCACGATGTCCGCACCGCCGTCACGGCGGAGGCGCGGCCGCGCTCGCCCGGGCAGGTCTATGGCTGCCTCGGCTGCAGCGCCCAGTGCGGCCGCTGCGCCCGCACCATCCGCAAGATCATGGACGAGGCGCTGGATACGGCGGCGACCGCCTGCACCGGCTGCGCGCGTCAGCCGACAGCCTGAAATCCCAGCGGGATCCTGAACGGGAGCGGTGGATGCCGTCCGTTCGCGCTGGCTGAAACCAGTCCCAGTATCTAGAATTGTTCAAGCCAGCCGATGGCCTCGGGCGTCGGACCGACAGTCATCTCGACAGCCATGGAGTGCATATGAAGGGCGAACCCAAAGTCATCGAATATCTGAACCGGGCGCTGCGGCACGAGCTCACCGCCATCAACCAGTACTGGCTGCACTACCGCCTGCTCGACAATTGGGGCCTCGAATCGCTCGCCAAGCAGTGGCGCAAAGAATCGATCGAGGAAATGGAGCACGCCGACAAGCTGGTCGATCGAATCATCTTCCTGGACGGCTTCCCCAACATGCAGGTACTCGACCCGCTGCACATCGGGCAGAACGTGAAAGAAATCCTCGATTGCGATCTCAAGGCCGAGATTTCAGCGCGCACGCTTTACGAGGAGGCGGCGACCCATTGCCACGGCGCGCGCGACTACGTGACCCGCGACCTGTTCGAGAAGCTGATGAAGGACGAGGAGCATCACATCGACTTCCTCGAAAAGCAGATTCATCTGGTGCAGTAGCTCGGCGTCGAGCTTTATTCCCAGCACCACATCGGCGAGATCAAAGACGCCGAGTGATTGCCGCGCCATACTGGTAAACAACAGTTTAACGCCCGCGAATTTATCGAATTCGCGGGCGGTTTTGTTTTTGAATGGCCGGAAACGCCCATTCGTTAACAATCACGGTTAAAAAGTAGGGTTAATCTCGGCTTAAACATTCGCTGGCATCGTCACCGTCATTCGTGATCCCCCGCGGAGTCGCTGTGCGGCCCCGCGCGACGAAAAGGTGATGTCATGGTGAGTGTGAAAGTCGCGGCCGTTGCCGGAGCCGTCGCATTCTTTGCGACCGTGGCCCATGCGGCTGACATGCCGATGCCGCCGGTCTATCCGCCGCCGATCGAGGAATACGTCGCCTCGGGCTGGTATCTCCGCGGCGACATCGGCATGACGAACCAGACCGTCAAGAAGATGCACCACGTCTCCGAGGACTTCGACACGCAGCTGTTCGACTACCGGGGCAAAAGTTTCGACAGCTCTCCGCTGTTCGGTCTCGGCATCGGCTACCAGTTCAACAACTGGCTGCGATTCGATGTGACCGCGGAATATCGCGGCCGGGCCAATCTGCACGCAGTGGCATTCGGCGACCAAGGCAGCGTCAACAATTTTCAGGGCAGCAAATCCGAATTCACCGCTCTGGCGAATGCCTATATCGACCTCGGAACCTGGTGGCATGTGACGCCCTTCATCGGCGCCGGCATCGGCGGAAGCTACAACCGCATCCACGACTTTTACGACGTCTGCGGAGCACCGACATGCTCGGGTCAGTTGACTGCCGTGAGCGATGGGGTCGGCACGAAATTCAGCTTCGCCTGGGCGCTGCACGCCGGGCTCGCGTACCAGGTCACCCCAGGGCTGACGATTGAGCTCGCCTATCGCTACATCAATCTTGGCGACGCGCAGTCCGGCAATTTCCACAACATCGACCCCCTGCTGAGCCTGCACCCCGGCCCGTTCGAGTTCAAAGGTCTCTCGTCGCACGATCTGAAGCTCGGCGTCCGCTGGATGCTCGAGCCGGTGATCCAGACACCGCCGCCCTTGATGCGCCGCGGTTGAGCGGGATCGCAGCATGAGTCGCGTCAGGGCCCTCATCGTCGGCTTCATCGGAGCGTTTGCGTTCGTTGCAAGCGCTCACGCCGCCGATCCCCCCGGGTCGTGGCGTCTTCCGCCGCTGGAATCCGGCTACGAGAAACCGAGCCCGCAATTCTTGATGTCCGGCTGGTATCTGCGCGCCGACGCCGGCTACCGCTGGAACAACGGCGGCCGGTCGAACCCCAATGTCGTCAGCGAGCGCTACAGCAACTCATACGACGGCACGGTCGGCTTCGGTTACAAGTATCAATGGTTCCGCGCCGATGTGGTCTATGACCGCTCCGGGCCGACCAGGGTCAGCGGCTTTTCGAGCGTGACGACGGACCAGCCGCAATACACCGCCAAGATCCGCTCGGAGTCAATTTTGGCGAACGGCTATGTCGACTTCGGCACCTGGGGCGGATTCACGCCCTATGTCGGCGGCGGCCTGGGTGTCGCCAGGCTGAAGAGCACGAACTACGTCGACACCACCGATTCGCCGTCGACCACAGGCGTGACGGGCCAGGGCACGTCGCAGAATTTTGCCTGGGCCGCGATGGCGGGCGTTGCCTATCAGGTCTCCCCGAGCTGGATGGTCGATTTCGGCTTCCGCCATCTCGATCTTGGCGATGTCGTTAGCAGTAATGGCGCCGGCAGCCGCACCAACGCCATCGTGTTCAGGAACCAGACCGTCAACGAAGTCCGCGTCGGCCTTCGCTACCTGTTCGACTGAACTCGATTCGGCCTCGGCCCTGGCCCGCTTGACGCGGGCCCATCACTTCCTTATGTCGGTCCGCGGGCCACCCCTCCCCACCGAGGGGCTTCTATCTGGAAGGGTAGAGTCATGAGCAATCCGCCCGGCGTGCGGCCGGTCATCCCGCACTTTTCGTCCGGTCCCTGCGCCAAGCGCCCAGGCTGGAGCCTGCAAGCCCTCACCGACGCGGTTCTGGGACGTTCGCACCGATCCAAGATCGGCAAGGCGAAGCTCAAGCGCGCCATCGACCTGACCCGCGAGCTGCTGGAAGCGCCCGCGGATTACCGCATCGGCATCGTGCCGGCCTCCGACACCGGCGCCGTCGAAATGGCGCTGTGGTCGCTGCTTGGCTCGCGGCCGGTCACCATGCTGGCCTGGGAATCGTTCGGCGAAGGCTGGGTCGGCGACGTCCAGAAGGAGCTCAAGCTCAAGGACGTCACGGTGATGAAAGCGCCGTACGGTCAATTGCCCGACCTCGCCAAGGTCAATTCGAATTCCGACGTGGTGTTCACCTGGAACGGCACCACCTCCGGAGTCCGCGTTCCCAACGCCGATTGGATCAAAGCCGATCGGCAGGGTCTGACGATCTGCGACGCCACCTCGGCGGCGTTCGCCCAGAAGCTCGATTGGGGCAAGCTCGACGTCGTGACCTTCTCCTGGCAGAAGGCGCTCGGTGGCGAAGCCGCGCACGGCATGATCGTGCTGTCGTCGCGCGCGGTGGCGCGGCTCGAAAGTTACACGCCGCCGTGGCCGCTGCCGAAAATTTTCCGCATGACCAAGGGCGGCAAGCTCAACGAGGAAATCTTCGAGGGCGCCACCATCAATACGCCGTCGATGCTGTGCGTCGAGGACTATCTCGACACGCTCAACTGGGCCAAATCGGTCGGTGGATTGAACGCGCTGATCGGCCGCGCCGACGCCAACGCCGGCGCGATCGCCGACTGGGTGGCGCGCACGCCGTGGATCGAGTTCCTGGCGAGCGATCCGGCGATCCGCTCCAACACTTCGGTTTGTCTCAAGGTGGTTGATCCGGCGGTGTTGAAGCTTCCGGCGGACGCGCAGGCGAAGTTCGTCAAGAGCATCGCCGCGGCGCTGGAGAAGGAGGGCGTCGCCTATGATATCGACGCCTACCGCGACGCGCCGTCGGGGTTGCGCATCTGGTGCGGCGCGACGGTCGAGCGCGCCGACGTCGAGGCGCTCACGGCCTGGCTCGACTGGGCCTATGCCGAAGCCAAGGCCGCGCTGCCGAAGGCGGCGTAACAGAGCGCCGCGGCGCTCCACTCTCCGACGTCATGCCCGCGAAGGCGGGCATCCAGTGACACAGCAGCAGACGCTGAACCGCAAATGGATAAACCGATGCCCAACGTTCTCATCTCCGATGCCCTGTCGCCCGCCGCCGTGCAGATCTTCAAGGATCACGGCATCGAGGTCGACTTCCAGCCGAACCTTGGCAAGGACAAGGACAAGCTCGCCGAGATCGTCGGCAACTACGATGGCCTCGCGATCCGCTCGGCCACCAAGGTATCGCCGAAAATCCTGGAAAAGGCGAAACGGCTGAAGGTGATCGGCCGCGCCGGCATCGGCGTCGACAACGTCGACATTCCGGCGGCGACCGCCCGCGGCGTCATCGTGATGAACACGCCGTTCGGCAATTCGATCACCACCGCCGAGCACGCCATTTCGCTGATGCTGGCGCTGGCGCGGCAAATCCCCGAGGCCGACACGTCGACCCGCGCGGGCAAATGGGAAAAGAACAAGTTCATGGGCGTCGAGATCTTCGCCAAGACGCTCGGCGTCATCGGCTGCGGCAACATCGGCTCGATCGTCGCCGACCGCGCCGTCGGGCTGAAAATGAAGGTGATCGCCTACGATCCATTCCTGTCGGCCGAGCGAGCGATGGACTTAGGGGTCGAGAAGGTCGAGCTCGAAGAGCTGTTCAAGCGGGCCGATTTCGTCACGCTGCACACCCCTCTGACCGACAAGACCAAGAACATTGTCGATGCCGCGGCGCTGAAGAAGATGAAAAAGGGCGTGCGCATCATCAACTGCGCCCGTGGCGGTTTGGTCGACGAGGCGGCGTTGTACGACGCGCTGAAAAGCGGCCACGCCGCGGGCGCCGCCTTCGACGTGTTCGTCGAGGAGCCGGCCACCAGCAATCCGCTGTTCTCGCTTCCCAATGTGGTGTGCACGCCGCACCTCGGCGCGGCCACGAGCGAAGCCCAGGAAAACGTCGCCCTGCAGATCGCCGAGCAGATGTCGGATTATCTCTTGCGCGGCGCGATCTCCAATGCGGTGAACTTTCCCTCGATCACGGCGGAAGAAGCGCCCCGCCTGAAGCCCTTCATCGCGCTTGCGGAAAAGCTCGGCTCGTTCGCCGGCCAGCTGACGGAGACCGGCATCGACAAGGTGCAACTCTCCTACGAAGGCACCGTGGCGCAGATGAACACCAAGGCGCTGACCTCGGCCGCGATCGCCGGGCTGCTGCGGCCGATGCTGGAAGACATCAACGTCGTCTCCGCGCCGATCGTGGCGAAGGAGCGTGGCATCGTGATCGAGGAGGTGACGCGTGAGGCCGCGGGCGATTACGAAAGCCTGATCACCGTGACGGTGACGACCCAGGGCCTGACGCGGGCGGTGTCCGGAACCGTGTTTGCCGACGGCCGGCCGCGCATCGTCAACATCAAAGGCATCCGCATGGACGCCGAGTTCGGGCATTCGATGATCTACATCACCAATCTCGACAAGCCGGGCTTCATCGGCCGCTTCTCGTCGACCCTAGGCGAGGCCAACATCAACATCGCAACCTTCCACGTCGGCCGCGAGGCGCCGGGCGGCAGCGCCGTCGCGCTGATCGAGATCGACGGCGAACTGCCGGCGGACGTGCTCGCCAAGGTGCGCGCCTTGCCGCAGGTGCAGCAGGCCAAGCCGCTGAAGTTCTGAAACGCGTGTTGCGCTAAAGCAAAGCGTCGCAACACACTCAGTCGTCACCCCCGGGCTTGACCCGGGGGTCCATGAAGCACTGCAAATTCCATCAGCTCATCATGGATGCCGGATCATAGGCGAGCGTAGCGACGCCGTCCTTCGGACGGCTATGTCCGGCCATGACGGCGGTGGGTGGTGCACCATTGCGACACAACGACACGCGCCGCATATCTTGTCGCAGCCGCGATGTCGCCGTCACGGCGCCTCACGGAAACCGAAATCTGGCGAGTTCCTTGCGCAGTCATTCACTGTCGGAGGGAATGCCATGCGTCGCTCATTGCTTTCATTTGTTGCCGTAGCCGCCATTGTCGCCGCCTTGCCCGCCATGGCGGCTGAAATCGAAGCCGCTTCACAGATCGACGCCGTCACCGTTTATCCTGACGGCGCCACGGTGACCCGCTTGATCAGGCTCGATTTGCCGGCGGGTGACTCGACGCTGTTCGCCCGCGACTTTCCGCTGACGCTCGATCCGTCGTCGTTGCGGATCGAGGGCGAGGGCGGTGCCCGCCTTGTCATCGGGGCCGTGGATGCGCGCCCGCCGTTGCCGGCGCCGCCGGCCAATTTGCCGCAGATCGACCGGCGCATCGAAGCGCTGCGCGACAGCCGGACGGCTCTCGACGGCGAGATCGCGTCCGCGACGGCGCGGCGCAAGTTCGCCGAGCGCTTCGCCGATGCGTCGCCCGCGGGCCTCGGCGAGAAGGGCGAGGCCCGTCCGCTTAGCGAATGGCGCGCTGCTTTCGCCGCCATCGCCGAAGAGATCGCCACCGCCGACAATGCGGTCCGTGGCGCCCAGATTAAGCAGCGCGACATCGATCGCGAGATCGCGCGGCTCGAGGCCGAGCGCAATGCGACGCCACCGAAGAAGCTCGAAGTCCGCATCGACCTCAGCGCCGAAGCCGCGGCGCCGGCGCTGCTGCGCGTCACCTATGCGGTGCGCGGCGCGCGTTGGACGCCGGCGTATGACGCGAGACTCGATACCGCGGGAAGGGACGGCAAGCCATCGCTTGAACTGATCCGTCGCGCCGAGATCGTGCAGACCACCGGTGAGGATTGGGCCGACGTGGCGCTGGCGGTCTCGACCGTGCGCACAGCGCTTGGCGGCAGCGCACCCGATCTGCGGCCGTTGATCGTGCGCTATCCGGTCCCGGCGGCGCCGCCTCGTCCCGTGGCGGGCATGATGCGCGACCAATTGGCGGCCAACATCGCGCCGCAAGAGGGAGAGGCTCGCAGCCTCGACAAGGCCCGGCCGAAACAGGCCGAGGAGCAGCAGGCCGCGCTCGACGCCAGCGGTTTCCAGGTCGTGTTTCGGATTCCAGGCCGGATCGCCGTGCCTGCCGGACAGGGCTCCAAGAGCTTCCGGATCGCGTCCGCGGCGATCGCCCCTGAATTGATGGTGCACGCGGTGCCGGCGCTGGCCGAAACCGCCTTCCTGCAGGCGAGCTTCAAGCATGCGGAGGATGCCCCACTGCTGCCCGGCCGGGTGTCAATCTACCGCGACGGCGTGTTCGTCGGGCGTAGCCCGATGGCGCTCGCCGCCAAGGACGAAGTGGTGCGGCTCGGCTTCGGCGCCGACGAGAAGGTCAAGGTTGCCCGCACCGTGGTGCGCAAGATCGAAGGCACCGCCGGTCTGATCGGCTCGTCCAAGACCGACGAGCGCGAATTCAAGACCGTCATTCGCAACGGCCACGAGTTCGCGATCCGGGTCGCGATCGAGGATCAGCTTCCGGTCAGCGAGACCGAGGACATCCAGGTCGAGATGCTGCCGGTCACCACACCGCCGACCGCGCGCGATCTCCGCGACCGCCGCGGCGTGATGGAATGGGCATTCGAAGCCAAGCCCGGCGAGACCCGTGAGGTGAAGCTCGGCTGGCGCGTGCGCTGGCCCAAGGACAAGGCCGTGCAGTACACGCCGTCATGACGGGCGGGCAGGAGCGTGCATCTCGCGCGCTTCACCCTCCGGTAACGGACAAATGATTCGACAGGAGTTGCATATAGAGCGCAACATTTTCGCTCAGATAGATCGGCGTTGGCGACGAAGATGACGATGACAAGATTTCACGTCATGGCGATTGCCGCAGGCTTATTGCTCGTGGTTTCGGGACCGGGCTTTGCCGCCAAGCGGATGTCCCACCCCAAGGGTGCCGTGAAACCGCAGTCTCCCGCGACAACGTCCGGCGGTTCAGCGATCCGCCCATATAGCCGCGACCCGTATCCGTATAGCCGCGACCCGGACCCATATGCCCGCGGGGTAAACTGGCCCAAGAGTAGCTGACAAAAGCAGCAGACTCCGCCGCGCAATTTCGCGCGTGCAAAGCAATCGTGATCTATTTCTTGATGCACACGGCGTAGAGCTTCACCGTGGCGTCGCCGGCTCGCTTGTCGCCGCGGTTGGTCACGGAAACCGTCCAGCTGCCCGGCGAGTCCGGAAAGCTTTCCTGCATTTCGACATTGGCGGCGCGCCCTTTGAAGGTGCGTGAGCCGCCGGCCAACACGTAGGCGCCTTCGCCGCAGCCGACGGCTTCTTTCGCCTCGCCGTTCTCGGCTTTCACCAGGACGTCCTTGGCGACGTAATAGATGTTCTGGAAGTTGCGAATGTCGGCGCCGTCCTTGCTGCCGAGACACACCGCGTAGGCGCGTGCGTCCGCCGGCGTGCCCTCCGTCGCGCCGTTGAGCGCGCGGATGTTCCAGCCGTTCGGGTCGGGATAGCTCAGCTCCATCCGTGGCGCCGCCTGTCCCTTGTATCCCGGATCGAGCCCAAAGCCGCCGGAGATGACGCGCGCGCCTTGCGGGCAGGCTTGGCGGCTGGTCGCATCGACCGATCCCGGGGGCAGCGCGAACTTGGTCGACACATGCGACAGCTTGAATTGCTGGGCGAACGGCACCGACGCCTTCCGCGCCACTGGCAGCATGCAGAGCGCAAAGCCGCGCACCTGGAGCGACGACACGGCGTCGGGCTTTTTCCGGTTGACCACCCGCATCACCCAGGACTCGCCGTCCGGATAGCTCTCCAGGGTCCGCAGCGATGCCTTGCCCTGGAGAATGCTGACGCCGCCGGTGATCGCGCGGCCCTTCGGGCACGTGGTCGAGCCGGTGCGAACGAAGTCGGCCTCATCGCTCCAGAAGAACGTCGGACTGAAAATTTCGATGTAGGGGAACTTGGCAACCTCGATTGGCTCGGTCGATTGCGCGGTTTGCGCGCCGAGCGGACCGGCTGAGCCGGGGAGGCCTAAGATCGCGGCCGAGACGGCGATCAGCAGCGTGCCGGATGGTTTCATGGCGCCCCCCTTACGGCCCCAGGCCTTATCATTCGGCCCTGAGCCTGTCGCGTCGCTGTGACGTTCGCAAGGGCGCGCTTACATGCCGTTGCCGCCTTGGCTGCGCCATCGTGCCCCATAGGCTGACCCGGCCCACGGGCTATCCACATGAAGCTGCCGCAATACCTTGAAATATCTGCCTAAACGATCCTGTGGGATTCGGGCGGCACGGTGGGTTGCCTTGTCTGGCGTGGTGGCATCCTTTATCCGACATTGAGTCCAAGGTCTTGGAATCCGTGCCGTTGCAGGGGTTGGCCTCGGAACGGTTGCGGGCCTGGGGGAAGGAACCTGAATGGCGAACGTGGCGGTGATCGGCTCGCAGTGGGGCGACGAGGGCAAGGGCAAGATCGTCGACTGGCTGTCGGAGCAGGCCGACGTCGTGGTTCGCTTCCAGGGCGGTCATAATGCCGGCCATACGCTTGTCATCGATGGCGTGACCTACAAGCTTTCGCTGTTGCCGTCCGGCGTGGTGCGGCCGAACAAGCTTTCGGTGATCGGCAACGGCGTGGTGCTTGATCCGCGGGCGCTGATCGCCGAGATCGAGCGCCTCAACGAGCAGGGCGTCACCGTCACCCGCGACAATCTGCGGGTCGCCGAGAACGCCACGCTGATCCTGCCGCTGCACCAGGAGCTCGACGTCGCGCGCGAGAAGGCGTCGGGCAAGGGCGCGATCGGCACCACCGGCCGGGGCATCGGACCGGCCTACGAGGACAAGGTCGGCCGCCGCGCGATCCGCCTGATGGACCTGGCTGACCTGCAAATGCTGAACGGCAAGATCGAGCGGCTCCTGGCGCATCACAACGCGCTGCGCCGTGGCCTCGGCATGAGCGAAATTGCGCCGCGCGCGGTCTACGACGACCTTGCCGCCATGGCGCCGAAGGTGCTGCCGTTCATGGATTCGGTGTGGCTCCTGCTCGACGAGAAGCGCCGCGAAGGCCGGCGCATCCTGTTCGAAGGCGCCCAGGGCGCGCTGCTCGACATCGACCACGGCACCTACCCCTACGTGACTTCTTCCAACACCGTCGCCTCGCAGGCGGCGACCGGCTCGGGCCTGGGTCCGAGCGCCATCGGGTATGTGCTCGGCATCTGCAAGGCCTACACCACGCGGGTCGGTTCCGGTCCGTTCCCCACCGAGCTGCCGGAAGGCGATCCGATCGGCGACGGCATCGGCCAGCGCGGCCGCGAGTTCGGCACCGTGACCGGGCGCCGCCGCCGCTGCGGCTGGTTCGACGCCGTGCTGGTGCGCCAGACCGTGCGAACCAGCGGTATGCACGGCATCGCCCTGACCAAGCTCGACATCCTCGACGCGCTGAAAGAGATCAAGATCTGCGTCGGCTATCGGCTCGACGGCCGCGACATCGACTATCTGCCGGCCAGCGAGCACGCCCAGGCCCGGGTCGAGCCGATCTACGAGACCGCCGAGGGCTGGCACGCGGTCACGGCGGGAGCCCGCTCGTGGGCGCAACTGCCGGCCGACGCCATCAAATACGTGCGCCGGATCGAGGAATTGATAGGCTGTCCGGTCGCTTTGCTGTCGACGAGCCCCGAGCGTGAGGACACTATTCTGATGCGCAACCCCTTCGAGACCTGACACAAAGCCCGATGGCCGATTACCACCCGCTGATCGCCCGCGCCGTCGCCGGTCTGGAAAAGAATTCCGGCGAGAACCGGCGCGCGCTTTACGAGCGGGCGCGCATCGCCCTGGTGGCGCAGCTTCGCGGCGTGGTTCCAGCCCTCGAAGAATCCGAGATCACCCGCGAGCGGTTGTCGCTGGAAGAAGCGATCCGCAAGGTCGAGGCGGAAGCGGCGCGTCAGGCGCGCGAGA